>JGI20163J26743_11538572_pt1 | contig 51702 bp, 38 predicted proteins | sample TergutCu122P1_FD_26743 | JGI IMG/M metagenome (IMG submission 26743) | reverse complement strand
ACATATTTATTTATTATTTTTCAAAAAAAAAGAACCCTTCACCTTTGATTACTTGCGGCATTCAGTGTGTGCTCATTTCTACCGTGCTGCGGAACTCACGAGGATAATACCAAATGCAAGGGGGTTGTATGAAATATTTTTACAGTGTATAATTACAAAAAGCGGAATAGGGTGGGAATCCCTGCGAGCGGGTCACTGTGATGCGGAACAATATTGTATCCGATAAGCCAGATACGCAAAATAAATTATTTATGGCTTCCCCGACCGAAGCGATGTAATACAGCGTTTGACTTTACGCGCTTTTACACGCCCGGGGCGTGTTTTTTTATTATCCGTAAACTGCATTTACCCCCTGATATCAGGGGGTGAATTAAAAGAGAGAGGTATCAAAATGAAAAAATTCTTCTACTTATGCATGATTACACTTTTGGCGTTAATTTTAACTTCATGCGCTACCGGGGATGCCCCGGGTGTTTCGGAAAACAACCGAAATAATCGGATAATGTCCGTTGGCCCCGCAATCACGGAAATTTTAGTAGATTTAGGGCTTGGCGAAAGGATAATTGCCGCAGACAATTTTTCCGCGTTTATTCCAGGTGTGCCAAGTAATCTTGAATTTGTGCTTGATATGTGGGTGCCCGATATGGAGGCAATTCTGGCACTCGCGCCAGATACACTGCTTTTTACAGATATGTTTAATCTGGATGGCGTTGTGCTGGAACTTCTTGTACAATCGGGTACGCATGTTGTGCGTGTTCCCCAGCATAACAACATCGCCGGGATAATAGAGAATATTCACTTCATCGCCCGTGAAATGGATGTTTTGCCTGCAGGGGAAGAGCTGACGCAAAGCATGATGGCGGAAATAGAACAGGTTCGCACTATTTCTGCAAACATCAGTAATAAGCGCACGGTTTACTTTGAAATCGACCCTACGCCATTCACCTTTGGGCAGGGTTCATTTATGCAGGAAATCCTTGAGATAATTGGTGCCGTTAATATATTTGCCGACTCTATCCCATGGACTGTCATTGCCGATGAGCAAATTCTTGCTCACAACCCGGATGTGATTCTTACTAACGTCGGTTGGATGGATAACGCTGTAAACGAACTAAAATCCCGCCCCGGTTGGGACAGTCTTTATGCAGTAATTAACAACCGCGTATACTTGATAGACGAAAACACTACCAGCCGCGATAATCACAATATTGTCCAAGCCATGTGGCAAATTGCACGGGCAGTGTACCCAGAGTATTTTGACTGATATGAGTAAAATAAAAATTACAATATCCCTTGCCGTCTTGGTTGTTGTGTTTCTTGTTGCCGTTGGTATTGGCAGCACCAACATCCACCCTGGGGAGATTTTACGTGTTATTTTGTATCGCAGCGTAGGAATAGGCGACATTGGCGGTATTTCCAATAACAACCCAAGTATTGTCTGGTATTTGCGCCTGCCACGGGTACTTTTGGCGTTTATCGTTGGCGCAGCACTTGCTGTAAGCGGGGCAATTATGCAAAGCGTATTGCGTAATCCTCTCGCGTCTTCTTTTACACTTGGGGTTTCCAGCGGGGCGTCCTTGGGGGCGGCATTATTTTTCTTTACGGGGCTTGCTTCTGTGTTTTTACTTCCCATTAGTTTTTTACCGGTATCGGGGTTTGCTTTTGGTATGCTTACAATTGTGCTGGTTGTAGTAATGGCAATGAAAATGGACGGTAGTTTGAGCAATAACACAATAATTTTGGTTGGTATGATACTTTCCCTTTTTATTAACTCTATTACAACACTGCTAATGGCTTTGCAGCGGCAAAATGCACAACAGCTTATTTTTTGGCAAATGGGCAGCTTTTCCGGCCAGCGATGGTCGGTAGTTGCCATTCTCGCGCCTATTATGCTGGTTGGTGTGCTGCTTGCCCTGCGGTACCATAGGGAGTTGGACATTATGACTTTTGGGGAGGAACAGGCCCAACTCATTGGTATTAATATGCGCCGTGTCAAATGGGTATTGCTGATAATTGCCGCAGCAATTACAGGCAGTGCCATTGCTTTTGTGGGCATAATAGGCTTTGTAGATTTGGCTGCCCCCCATGTTGTACGCCGCATATTCGGTTCGCGGCATAGGCTTATTATTCCCCTATCCGCTGTTTTCGGCGGCGGGTTTATGATGCTTTGCGACTTGGTGGCCCGTACGGTAATCAGCCCCGGGGAACTGCCTGTTGGGGTTGTAAGTGCCCTTGTGGGCGCGCCGTTCTTCGCGTATGTGTATTTTTCAAAAGGGGGGCGCGGCAATGCTAACGCTTAAAAATGTAAACGCAGGCTACGGCGGCGGCGACATAATAAAGAATATTTCTTTGGAAATTGCCCCGGGGCAAAATTTGTCCATTATAGGTGCGAACGGCTGCGGTAAATCAACCCTGTTAAAAGTAATGGCAGGGCTGTTGCCGTACAAAGGCGAAATCATTTTGGACGGTAAACCCCTCAAGTATATGAAGCGGAAAGAAATATCTGCGAAAATAGCAATGCTAAGCCAAATAACAGCGTTGTATTTTTCCTACTCCGTTTACGATACAGTTATGATGGGACGGTATGTACATGAGAAAAACGGGCTATTATCGGCCACTTCCAGGCACGACAAAGAAATGGTACTGCACTGCCTAAAAACCGTAAACATGCTGGACGAAAAAGACCGGGACATAACAAAACTATCCGGCGGGCAATTGCAGCGGGTATTTTTAGCCCGTACCCTTGCACAAGACCCGCAAATAATTTTGCTGGATGAGCCCACCAACCACTTGGATTTAAAGTACCAAGTGGAGCTGTTGGATTATCTAATTGTCTGGGCAAAAGAAAATAACCGTTCCATTGTCGGGGTTTTGCACGACATAAACCACGCAATGCGCCTTAGCGAATATGTACTTGCCATGCGTAACGGAGAAATTGCAAAATACGGCAAAGGGATTATTACCGGCGAACTGCTGAAAAATGTGTACGATGTAGATGTTGTGGGCTACATGCGGCAAACGCTGGCAAGCTGGAATAATGTTGAGTAAAGTGGATTCTTTCACAAAAAGCCGCGGTTAAATGGTTTAGTTTGCCCATTAATACACACGGCTTTTTGCAGAAAAGTCTAATGCGCAGACATATGCAGCCGTGCGCATTTAACTTGGTTTATCGTTAACTGAATTTTTTTCTGCTTCAAGTATTAATTCTTCAAAAGCTTCCCCCTTGTCAGACTGCATAACGGCCTCATGCAGAAAAAGTGCTGCAAAAATGGAACCAAAGTCGCATGTCTTTTTATTACGCGCCGCCCAAAGCAGAAAATCACAATATTTTTTATTGTGTTTTCTTAGCTTTATGGCCATTAAAACTAACAGTAAACGTTCTTTGAATGTAAGAGTTTTTAATTGCGGCCACGGCCCATGACTCCAAAAATAATCAAATTGCTTCTTTACCACATCAAAATTTGCTATTTGTTTTGACGACCAAACAATCCCTTCTTCAAGCAAGACAGGGCTGAATTGCCTTGGGTGATGCACAGGAGTCAAAGAGTTGTAATGGTCCCAGTTCTTATCAAAAATTCGATTTTCAGCTTTCATCCTATTATAAAGCCTTGTGCCGGGATATGGTGTTAAAGTAGAAAAATAGGGCTGTATCAAATGATTATTAATAGCGAAATCAACAGTTCTTTTAAAAACATTATGGTCATCATTATCAAAACCATATATCAAATAGCCGGCCGGAATAATCCCATGTCTAAGTAAATTCTTAATGGCAACGCCATATGACTGAGTTTTGTTGATTTTAGGCTTATTGGCTTCTGCAAGTGTTTCATCGGAAATGGATTCAAGCCCAATTGCGTATTGACGGCATCCGCTTCTCGCCATTAACTCAAGCATTTCTTCATCATAGGCGGCATCTACAGTCCCTTGCGCCATCCATGATATTTTGAGTTCAATCATTGCCGATAACAATTCTTTAACATACTTGCGGTTTACATAAATATTTTCATCAACAAAAAAATAGTGCTTCTTATATCCGCCGACACTCCTTTTATTATATTTTTCATATTCTTTAATTTCGGCAATAACTTGTGAAACCGGTTTCATTCGATAAACATGACCTGCAGTATGCTTGATCGAACAAAAATCACAGTCGTGCGGACATCCGCGTGTCGCTTGAATAGGGAACATTAGGTAATGATCGAAGTTAATTATGTCAACTTTAGGGCTTATTAGATAATCGATATTAGGATAGTCTTTAGTATCATAAAATTTTTTAAGTGTCCCCTGCTCAAAATCTTTCAGCATCTCAAGCCAAGTGTTTTCACCTTGGCCAATCATTGTTGCGTCACAGTGCTGACTGGTTTCATCAGGTAACACAGATGCATGAATGCCGCCAATAACGACAGTTACTCCCTTTTTTCTAAAATGATCGGCAATTTCATATGCACGGTTTACTTGCATCGTCATGGCAGATATGGCAACTAAATCGGCATTCATGTTTAAATCTACGTCTTTATAGTCATCGTCTATGAAAGTAAACTCATAACTCGGCGGTGTTAATGCGGCAAAAATCATTGGTGCCAAATTAGGCATTGACAGTCGTTTTTTTTTGGACATACGCACCATATTGGATGAAAAAATCCCAACCGTTAAGTCAATTGTTTTGGGATTGATAAAAAGAATTTTTTTCAAGTTCTTTGCCCCTTCTCATATGGATTTACGAAAGCTTGGTGTAATTCTTCATTATAATAGTCGCCGCTTCATTCATTATTTTATCCGCAACTTTGACTACAGTCCGGTTGTCCCATTGTTCAAGTTCGGTATTTTCTACCCATCGGTTAAAGGCTCCCATCGATTTACCGCACCAAATTTGCATATCCATTTTTCGTGCTTCGTCGCCTTTAATAGCCCAACGCGAAGAGTTCCCAAGATACCAGCGGAAAGTAAGTGCCATCTTTAATTTGGGGTTCGATTGCGCACGGTCAAGCAGCCTTGGGTCTGCTTTTGAAAAATATTCTTCTACAAACCCCCATACTGTAGCAAAATCGTGGCGGAATATTCGTGTTTCAACAGCTTTTCTGTCTTTCTCGGGAAGATCATGAATGTTATCGTGCCGGACATAAAGATCATACAATTTTTGGGCATTCATGGGGAACATAGTTCCCTTTTTAATTACCTGAACTTTCGAGCCTGATTCGAACATATCTGCAGACGGGGCCAAAACAACGTCAGACATCTGTGTATTAGCCAACATTTTTTTAACGTAATCAGATGTTCCGGCTTCAATACACGCCTGATTTACCGAGCCTGTCACAACATAATCGGCACCCATTTGAAATGCCCCAACCGCTGCAATGGCAGTGCTGATCCCACCGGCGGCACCTATACGGATTCTTTGACTATAACCGAATTGCTGTTGCATTTTATCGCGTACACTAATCATCAACGGCAGTAAAGAAATAAAAGGCTGGCCATCTGTATGTCCGCCCGAGTCAGCCTCTGCTGTAACATCATCCGCAACAGGAATTTGATTTGCCCATTCTGCCTGTTGGGCTGTAATTATACCTTTTGCAAGCAGCTCCGCTACAACTGCCGGGCTTGGCGGGCTCATAAACTTCCGTGCTACTTCTTCGCGGGAAACTTTTGCAATAATTCGATTTTCTGAGTAAACACCTAACTTGTCGCATTTTTTTAACCCTGCTAATCGATAACGAATAAGTGCCGGGCTAATTTCAATAAATGCCGAAGCCTCGACTGCTTTAACAGATTTTTCTAAAAAAAGCGTAACCATTGCTTCTTCCCGCGCCAAATCGTTTTGTGAATGCAGCAAGTTAATAAGACAAGGACCGTCCGGAAGTGCCTGCTTGATTTTGTCAATTGCCTGCTCTACCTCATGAAGTGTTAAACCACCGGCACCGTAACCGCACATGTATCCTGCTTTTCCCAAGGCAATAGCCATTTTTGCCGATGAAATCCCATTGGCCATTGAACCGGCATAGTATGCATATTCTGTCTTGTAGTCTTTTTTGAACGAATCGGACCCCAAGGTTTTGGCTGTGATTATAGAATTTTTACTTCTCACGTCTACAACTCCCTTAGTTTGTGGATTGTTTACTAACGGCAGGGTTTCGCCCTTTGCTAAAGAATTTTCTTGTCATATGGTTAAAAGCAATCGAGGCAATGATCATATATGGGTCTACAGCACGCTTATGTACTGCTGCCCAAAATAGGAATTTTGTATACTCTCTAAATTTTTTGCTCTTCCATAGCTTAAGCCCCATGGCAATCAATAATAAACGATCCTTGAAAGTAAGCCTTGGGTTTGTATCCCACGGCCCTTGCAGCCAAAAGTATTCAAGCTGTTGTTTAATCGTATCCATACTTGCAGCTTCATGAGAAGACCAATATGAACCCGACACCAGTTCCTCCGAAGTCATATTAATTGGGGTGTATACAGAATAAATTGCACCATAATGAGACCAATCAGTATCAAAAATACGGTCTTTGACCTTTTCGTATACCCCGGTACCCGGATATGGGGTCAAAACGCTGAAATACGGGTTCAATATGTGCATTTTCTTTATATAATTCAACGTTTCTTCAAACACGTGTTTATCGTCACTGTCAAAACCGTAAATAAAAAAGCCTGCCGGTGTAATGCCATATTGGATTAACTTTTTTATAGCTCCTTCATAATCTGCAACGCGATTCGAGCTGGTCTTATTTGCTTCTTTTAAGCTTGCCTCGGAAATCGACTCAAAGCCGATACTGTAACTGCGACAGCCGCTTTCGGCCATAAGTTTTACAACTTCATCATCACTGGCTGTATTAAGAGTTCCTTGCCCTTGCCAGAAAATATTCTGTTTTTTAAGCTCTCTAAACAGCGTTTTTGTGTACTCCCGGTTAATGTAAAGGTTATCATCAACAAATTGATAGCCTTTTTTCATAGCCCCGTTGTTATACTTTTCAAATGACTCAATTTCCCGCATTACTTGCTCGACAGGCTTCCTGCGAATCTTGTTGCCGCTCGAGTATTTAATTGAGCAAAAATCACACTCGTTAGGACACCCCTTAGTTGCCATAATAGGATACATCGAGTAGTGGCTGTGTTTAATTATGTCAATACGAGGACTAATCATGGTGGTTACAGGCGGAAAATCTTTTGCATTGTATCTGGGCTTTAATTTACCGGCCTCAAAATCAGCAATCATTACAGGCCAAACATTTTCTCCTTCACCAATGCAAATCGAATCGGCATGTAAAGCAGCTTCATCCGGCAAAACAGAAACATGAATCCCTCCCATTACAACTTTCATGCCCCGTTTGCGGCACTGGGCAGCAATTTCATAAGCCCTCGGAGCCTGAATTGTCATAGTTCCTATAGCAACTAAGTCTGCTTCTATTTTGTCAAAATCGATATCTTCAATTTCTTCATCGATGTAAACGAAGCTATGTTTTTCGGGAGTTAATGCAGCCAAAAGCATAGGTGCCAGCCTTGGCATAACTGTCCTTGACTCTCCGGCAATATAGTCTATCAATTCTGATTCCCACAATTTTATTTCGGCATACTTGTCAACCGAAGGATTAATAAACACAATACGACTCATTGGTAGTTCCTCCTGTAAAATTTAGTTTTTATCATAGGTGTCTCTGGATTATGTTCTGTGATAACTTGCAATCACTCCCCTGATTTTACGTAGCTTTCGAAGGATTCCCCACCCTTAGCTCCAATTACTGCTTCGTGTATTACAAGGGCGGCAATAATCGTGCTAAAGTCCTGTGCATTTTTTTGGCGTGCTGCCCACATTAAAAACTTGTAAAATTTGTTACCATGTTTTCGTAATTTCATAGCAAGTCCAAACAAAGCAGCCCTCTCCAATAAAGTAAGCCTTTTAATTGTTGGCCATGGTCCTTGACTCCAAAAATAGCTAAGCTGTGCCTTAATTACTTCAAAGTCGGCAAGCTGTTTTGATGACCACATTGCCCCGTCATCAAGCATAGGCGGCTCTATATGTTTCGGTGTAAATACGCATTTAGATGTATTGTAATGTTCCCAATTGTTATCAAAAATTCGTCCTTCTGCTTTAAGCCTGTCGTAAAGCCTTGTACCCGGGTATGGTGTTAAAACATTAAAAGAAGGCTGAAGCAGATGACTCTTATATGCAAAGTCAACAGTTTTTTGAAAAACTCCCTTATCATCACCATCAAAACCATAGATAAAATACCCGGCAGGAATTATGCCATGGCGAATCAGGTTTCCAATTGCAGCAGCGTAATCATTTGTTTTATTAATTTTTGGCTTATTTGCTTCCTTTAAAGACTCTTCCGAGATGGACTCAAAGCCAATACTGTAAGTCTTGCACCCACTGGCCGCCATAAGTGTCAGTATTTCGTCATCAAAGGCCATATTAATGGTTCCTTGCCCTGTCCATGAGATACCCAAGCCATTCATGGCGGTGAATAATTTTTTGACATATTCACGGTTTACATAAAGGTTATCATCAACGAATACATAACCTTTTTTAAATCCGCCAAGTCTCTTTTTGTTGTACTTCTCATACTCTTTGATCTCAGCGACTACCTGTTCAACCGGTTTCATTCTATACTTGTGCCCAGCAGAAAATTTAATAGAGCAAAACTCGCAGTCATACGGACACCCTCTTGTTGCTTGCAACGGGAGAAGTAAATAATAGTCATGTTTGACAACATCAACTCTGGGGCTTGTAAGCTTATCTACCGGTGGATAATCTTTTGCATTGTAGAATTCTTTCAGCATGTCCTGTTCAAAATCTTTAAGCATTTCAGGCCATATGTTTTCCCCTTCGCCTATTGCTACAGCGTCGCAATGTTCCTTAACCTCTTCAGGTAATACAGAAGCATGAATCCCTCCGATAACTACAGGTATTCCACGGCTGCGAAAACGCTCTGAAATTTGGTATGCCCTACTAGCTTGAACGGTCATGGCCGTTATTGCCACAAGGTCTGCATCCATTTCGAAATCAATTTTCTCAATCTCCTCATCAATATAAATAAATTCATAAGTTGAGGGAGTTATTTCAGCAAAAACCATAGCGGATAATTTAAGTGTTGATGATATAGGGTGATCCATCAACACGCCTAACGCATTGGATGCAAAAACACCGCGCTCTAATTTAGGCACTGCGGGGTTAATAAAAATTATTTTTTTCAACTCTTTCACCTCTGCAATCTGTTCATATTTTAGGCCCATTGCTCTTTCGTTAATCCTTGGCCTTCATGTATGCCGGAATATCGTTTCCTTCTACCGCTATTAGCCGCTCCAGGTGTCCTCTGGCTTTTTCCACTACCTCGAAAACAACAATTCCCGCAAGAATAGTGCCAAAACTGCACGCATTTTTCTGACGTGCCGCCCAGAACAAAAATTTACACATTCCCTTACTGTATTTTCGCAGCTTTAAACCCATCATAATCAAAATCATACGCTCCCGCAGGCTAAGGGTTTTGTTATTTGGCCACGGCCCTTGACTCCAAAAATAGCCTAACAGCTTAACCATCGTATCAAAAGTAGCAAACTTTTTTACGGTCCAGTTTAATCCCGCTTCAAGAGTAGCAGGACTCATTTGTTTGGGTTCGAATACAGTTTTCATATTAATATAGTTATCCCAGTTTTGGTCGATAATTCTTCCTTCGCCATTAATTCGATCGTAAAGCTTCGTGCCGGGATATGGCGTTAAAAGATTAAAATGAGCCTGTATAAGATGCTTTTCTTGGATAATGTCAATAGTTTTTTGAAAAATATTAACATCGTCATTATCAAATCCATAAATTAAAAATCCGGCCGGCATAATCCCATGACGGATCAAATTTTTTATCGCAGTATCATAGTTATCTATATTGTGGACTTTCGGCTTATTAACTTCTCTGAGTGTTTCATCCGAGAACGATTCAAAACCAATAGCATATGTCTTACAACCACTTTTCGCCATCAGGGTAAGTATTTCTTCATCAAATGCAGTATCTAAAGTTCCTTGGCCCATCCAAGAAATATCAAGCTCACTCATAGCAGTAAACAGCTTCTTGGCATATTCCCGGTTAACGTACAGATTATCATCAACCAGAACATAACTCTTTTTATAGACCCCAAAGGTCTTTTTATTATATTTTTCATACGCCTTAATTTCGGCAATAACCTGCTCTATTGGCTTCATTCGGTAATGATGCCCTGCGGAGTGTTTAATCGAACAAAATTCACATTCATAAGGACATCCGCGAGTGGCTTGCAAGGGGAACATTAAATAATGTTCATGTTTAACAACATCAATTTTGGGGCTTGGGAGATACTCCACTTTGGGGTAGTCTTTGGCTGCATAAACTTTCTTAAGTGTTCCATGTTCAAAGTCTTCAAGCATTGCCGGCCATATATTTTCACCTTCACCAATCATAACTACATCACAATGCTGGCCCACTTCATCCGGAAGTACTGATGCATGAATCCCACCAATTACAACAGGGATTTTCGCACTGCGAAATTGATCGGCTATCTCATAAGCACGATTGATCTGCCCCGTCATGGCTGTAATGGCAACTAAATCTGCATCCATCTGAAAATCGATCTCTTCAATTTCTTCATCCACATAGATAAATTCGTAAATGGGTGGTGTTATAGCTGCAAAAATCATCGGTGCCAATTTTAGTGACGAAGATGTGGCACGGTTCATTAGTAAATTTAACACCTCGGAAGACCAATACTCAATTTGTAACTTACTTCTCGGATGAATAAAAACAATTTTTTTCAATTTTATCATACTCCCTACTAAAAAATAGCTTATCGTTGTTCAATCACTAAAGAAAGGTTTTCTGTTCTGGATATATGACTTCCTTGCCAAAACACATTACTGTCCGATACTATAATAACCCCTGTATCAGTCTCCGTGATTTCTTTAAAATGCTGTTCGAAGCGCAGTACGGACTCAACACGTCGTACTTGTCCCCTAAATACTGACTTAATAAGAAGCCCATTTTTACATCTCAAAATATAGTTGCCGTCACCGATATAGCCTGCATTCAACGCAAACACCAATTGAATATGATTTCCGGCCTCTGCAAGCAAGCTGCCCGGAAACACAGGGTCATTTTTAAAGTGTACGTCAAAAGACCAATGATTCTCACTAACATCCTTTTCGGCAACAATCAGGCCCAATCCGTAGTCACCGCCTTCAAAATCAACTGTCGTAACTCTATCAAGCATCCTAATTTTCGGATGTACATATAGGTACTCTGCCTCAGCCGATGTACGGGTCGGATATATTTTTGCACCGTATTTCCCGTTATAAAACGCATCCAAATCTAATTTAAGATTCTTAAGCGGCTTCATTTTAGTTAATAAAGGCTTCACCTTTTTTAGATTCGGCTTTATAGAAGGTAAGATTCCCTTTGTGTTTCGAAGCTCATCTTCTGTAAAAAACCCGCCCATTAAATCCATGGTCATCAAAAGTTCATCTTTTTTATGACAAATGAATTTTGATTTTATAAGAGTAGTTGAACCATTTTTTGTAAACTCAACAAACTCTAATTTAGCGCGTATTGTGTCCCCTTTAATAGGGAAGTCGCTATGCAGGGCTTCTTGAGTGTTTAATATTCGATAACTTACTTCTCCATCATAGAGTAAATCTATACCGATGTATGCCAACAAGAAAATCGCAACATGTGATGATTCTGTTAAAAGGACATATGAAATTGTGCTTGGAGACATCATCATGATACAGTCATCCGTTATGTCAAGCTCTATTTCTATGGATGAGGGCTTGAATTCCCCAAACTCAGCATCAATATTGATAATCCTGGTAACAAACATGAATGGGGGCAATGGCATCCTTGCGCGTTTTGTTAATGAGTCAAGACTGCTGTAACGCTTGCCCCAAATCTTCGAAGGCGCACCGCCTGTAATTTCTAATATGTCATGATAATCCCATACATAAGCTTTAGATTTTTGCTGCATTTGCCTTATTTTTGCAAGTAAGAGCTTTTCGTTTTCCAGATATAAGCTGTATGCATACGCATTATTATAGAAACCCTTGTGCCTGTACTTCGGTACTCCAAAAACTGTTCTTTGAACATTACTTTGTACATTATCGCTGGTAACGGGCTTTGGGGTTAATGCCGCATCTTGAGATTTTTCTAAAGGTTCAACAACTGTTGCAACACTGTTAAAATCTTCACAGCTTTCCATAAATGAATGTTTAAAAGAGTTTACCAGGGCATCCAAATCAATATTAACGCGGTTAGATATGAGCTTTGCAGAAGTCAGCAGTATGCTTGTTTTGGAATTTACAAATGACGGATATATTGAAAAGCAAAGGGTATCTCTGTCCGCAAATGTCTCTTGTGCCCATGCTAAACAGCTTCCGCCCGTACCCATATCCACAAATACGCGGCTGCCCCTTTCATAAACCAATTCCAAAAGGCCATAAAAATAACAGGGCTTAATTAGTACAGAAGCAGCATACTCAGCTATGGCTTCAACGGTATTTTCAACCGGCTTTCTATAGTACGCACTGTAAATCTGTACATCAAGATCGGGCTTAAAGGTGTTTTTGCATTCAATTGCGGTGTTATACAAATATTCATAAAATTGGTCAAGTATTGGGGTGTGTACATGAGAATTAAGATCTAGTACCCAATTAATAAAACCAGTTTCTTCAAGCATAAGCTGAATTTTCTCTGGGCGTCCACTTATAAAAGCACCCCCAGGCGAAGCTTCAAGAAGGATATAAATGTCATTCTCCCAATGTGATCCGATAAGAGCTTCCCTTATCGCTGTAAGCGGAGCTTTTATATACCTTATAGTCATATCATAGCTGCGATATGTGTATACTTCATTGAAAGCTTTTAGAAGCTTAAGTGTCGATTGATCATGCCCACCTTCAAGATTGTGATCAATGCAGTCATAAGAGAATAATGAAGCAATTTCCCCAAGGCTTGCGCCGGTCAAAATATGAGGTGATAAACCAAGACGTTCGCGTGCAATTGTATTTACAATACCAATCATGCACATCTCTATAGCAAATCTTCCAAATCGAAAATCCATTTTATCTATCTCGCTAAAGAACTTGCTGTTAAGGAAATTTGCATATCTATTTCGGTAACTTGGGAAAAGTGCAAGCATTTCAAAGAAAAGTAACAGATACTGCGCACTGCCCGGCGGATTCATATAGACTACTTTTGCATCTTTACCATAAGGTGCGGCAGTAAAGTGTGAACCCTGTGTACTTTCATAACGGAAGTCAGAGTTAAAGTTTTTGCTGCCGTCTAAATTTCCCACTGCAGAAAGTAAGGATACAATCTCCTTATCAAGACCATCTTTTGAGTCGAACGCCAAAACTGCAGTATATGAAGATAACATATGAGTAGCTTTATACTCTTTCCATGCGTCATTCCAAATGTTTTTAATCCCGTTCGGTGATTTAAGCTTTTTTTGCAGCTCAATAAGCTTAAGACACAAATCATCAGGACTATTACATGCAAGAGGCAACAGTGCCAAATCGCAATCACAACCATTGTCTTCCAGCATTGTATCAATGCATTCCGTCAACACCGCAAAACCGACATATCCGCCTGTCTGATAGTCGTTTGAATCAGATGTAATAGCAGCCGCTCTCTTTTCCCCTGGTTAATCCACATGGAAGGGTCACGCTCTATGAAAAAGCCCGGGGCACCTGCGGTTTCGGGACTGTAAATGAAAATATGAAAAAAGAGCAGCTGTAAAGCTTGCTTCACAAACGAAGCCGCAACTGAAATGTTTGTCCCGCTTCCAAACCAGCTGTCCGTATCAGAATAAAAGAGGTTATCTTTTCTCAATTTGTTTTCAAGCCTCTTCCTGCAAACAGTGTTAATCGTTTGACTATATTTAGAGCATCCTTTCCCTGAAATTTCAATAGTGCGTAAATCATCCTTTCCGATGGCTGCGATATTTAGAGAGTGAACAAGTTCACCGGCCACAAAATCTTCATTTTGCAACCCTTCCGCTGCCATACCTTCGCCAATTTTAAGCCCGCTTATTGCAGCATAAATTTTATTATGGTTTCTAAGTGCAAGGGTTTTTTCTTTTAGAATTAAAACTACAGAACCTTCAGCTTTATCCTGCGTACCATCAATAGGCGGAGCCATACAGACTATAATGGTAGAGGCTAATTTCTCCATGATTAAGTGTTCTGCAAGTGATAACCCGCGAAATATGGAATTTTCTCCGTCATAAATGGTATAGGCAGGGCCGCCTAAATTAAAATTAGATGAAACAAGTGCTGACTCTCCGCCGATACAAAACAATTTTTCTTCCGGAGAAGAAGCACAATGCAAAATAAACGCTGTATCCTTTCTCTCACCCATCGAAAGATTAGAGTCCTCCAGAGCTTCTGAAACAGTTTTGTTAATAAGCTCATCCTTATCTGAAAGATAAGACTCATTATCTTTCAAACCCGGATGAAAAGCCTGCTTTGACATCATAAGACCTTTCATAAAGTTTTCAACCGAATTAAATTCTCCTGCGTGAAAACCTAAGCCAATAATTGCTAGTTCAACTTTTGCCATGAAGTTAACCTCTCATACATCATGTAATTTACACTACAAATCTTTTTGCCATATCATAAAATGTCACTGTTGCGACAATTTGATATGTGTCGGTAGCGGCAGAGTTAAATGCTGCCCAAAGTAGAAATTTTCTTTGTTCCTTTTTGCCCCATATTTTTAGCGCAAGTATTATAAGAAATAATCTATCTTTAAATTTGAGTTTGGGGTTTTTCTCCCAAGGGCCATGTGACCAAAAATACTTTAGATGATTTTTAAGTATATCAAGTCTGGCAACCTCTCTTGAAGCTCCGTAAGAACCTGCTACCAATTGCTCCGGTGAAAGCGTTGCCGGTTGGTAAACACATTTCAGAGAGCCATAATGGCTCCAATTCCAATCAAATATCCTATCCTTTATGCGCTCATACAGCTGAGTGCCGGGAAATGGAGTAAGAATGTTAAAGTACGGATTAATAATGCGGTTTTCAATTGCAAAATCTATTGTACGTTTAAAAGAATCCATATCGTCATGCTCAAACCCAAAAATGAAATAGCCTGCCGGAATAATACCGTGTTTAATTAAAACTTGAGCTGCTTTTTTATATTCCGCAACGGAACTGTTTTTCTTTTTAGCCTCTTGCAGATTCTCTTCAGATATTGATTCGAACCCTATAGCGTAGGTTCTACAACCGCTCTGTGCCATTAACTTTACAACTTCTTCATCTTGTATGGTGTTAATTGAACCCATTCCCATCCATTGAATGTTTAAGGGTATAATGGCTTTAAACAATTTGATTGTATATTCCTTATCAACATATAAATTGTCATCATTGAAATTGTAACGCTTTTTAAGGATGCCTGTGTTGTACTTCTCAAGCTCTTTTATTTCCGCCACAACCTGCTCTATGGGTTTTGTCCTATATTTGTGGCCGCTTGAAAATGATATGCAGCAGAAATCGCAGTGATAAGGACATCCTTTTGTAGCTTGGAGCGGAAAGACAGAGTATGAGTCATGATTAACAATATCGACTCTTGGAGAGCTTAGTTTCGTTACAGGGGGATAATCTTTTGCATGATAGAATTTTTTCAGTCTCCCCTTTGCAAAATCATCCAGCATAACAGGCCAAGAGTTTTCACCTTCGCCGACACAAATTGCATCAGCATGAAGTGCTGCTTCATCCGGGCATGATGATGCATGGATTCCTCCCAAAATAACAGGATAACCTCTTCGCCTGAATTCATCGGCAAGATTATAGGCTCGCTTGGCTTGAACTGTCATCATTGTGATGGCAATAAGGTCAGCATCGACCTTATCGAAATGCAACTCATCAATATCTTCGTCCAAGTAAGTAAAGCTGTATTCAGGAGGCGTTACAGCCGCTAACACCATAGGTGCGGCTCTTGGAATAAAACTCATCTTTCCAAACAAATTGTGCTTAAGTGACGATGCCCAAATAGCATCAGGCTCTTCTATGCTTATCGCTGGATTGATAAATAAGATTTTCATTTCTTAATCAGTCCTTTTTACTTACTAGATTTTTTAGAGCTAATTACAATCACTGCATTATTTGTTTTATAAACACATACATCTTCCAAAAACACATTACAGGTTGAAATAATTTCAATTTGTCCACAATGCTCTTTGATTGATTTGACATACAGTTCATTTCGCATGACAGTCTTGATATTGCTAATTGGGACTTTAATTTTAGCAGGCGTCTCATTGCTATATTCAATATGAGAATCTCCATCTGTGAAATATCCTGCATTAATTGCATACAATACATGAGTTTGATTTATTGCTTCTAAAAGCAACGTCTTCGACAATGATATGCTTTTGTCGGCGTTCAGCTCAAATATCCGATGATTCTCATGCAAGTCAAGTTCAGTAATAACTTCTCCTAAACCATACATCCCACCGCAGCGTGCGGCTGAAAGTAATTTCCCAATCATTTGATTTTCTGGCGCAACATAATTGCTGCCATTTAAGCTTTCATAATATTTACTTATATTTGTAATAAGCGTATTACTTTTTTGCCCTTTATGAAACTTAGGTATTGCCGCTATTGGGATTGAACCCTCTGGGAGTTGATACGATTTCGCGGCCAATGCTTGTATTCTTTTTCTGTTTTCTTCTGAGCCTAGCTTCTCCAAAAAATTTGGCATTCCGGTAGGTATTTTTCTGATATAGGATGGCTTGTTAAGAATATAGAAATCGAAATTGCTAAAAAACTTATCATAATCAAATGAGATTCCATGCAGCATGAGCTTCGAGCCTAAACTCATCAAATATTTAGCAGGCTTATACAGAAGGAGTGCTTTACTGACCCCTATAGAGGACAGTATTTCCTTTGAAATGCCAAACTGCTCGGCAAAAATATTAAGCGTCTCATCCATGTTTTCGTCTTCTACAAAACCAAATGAGTCGATTTCAAGATCGGAACCGACGAAAGAAGTGTTATCTGAAACGCAACGCCGCAACTTACTAATCTCATCACGCAATGTTTCTTTTGAATCGCACAGAAGAACTGCTCCCCGGCTCATGCCATTGCCCTTCGCAGTACATGCATTACGGTATTCAAGCCAAGATTGTGCATGAAGCTGTTTTAATCCTTTTTTTTCTAACGCCGCTTCTAATACTTGTAATCGCTCATCAAGCTCACTGACAGAATCAAAGGGAATGGGAATAGGTATAAATTGTGAAACAAGTTTTCTATCCCTGTGTTCGTTGCTGCTGCTTTGCGTCATAACGACACAGCCAAAAAGCTTTTCTTTGGCGTAGCTTGTAACAAGAGATGCGGGTTTTTTACCTGTTGTTTTTAGGTTTTCTTTTGAATTAGGCATAAACACACGAGATAAATGCAGCTGAAGTGCATGGCGAATAATGGACGCGGCTGTAGATAAACTGAAACCAAACCCCAAATAGCTTTCTATGTCCAACACATTGAAAGATTTGCTGTCCAAATACTTTTTATATTTTTTATAGCAAAACTGTTCAACTAAACTTCTTTGTTCCAAGTCATAGCTTTTAGGTATTTCTACGGCATGGACATCGCCCTTGCCTATATTGGCTTCTTCTATAGCTTTTCCAATAGCAGTTTCCACATTAGCTTTAGTATCCTGAGATACACCTGAAATCCCAAGCCCGTTGATAACTGCATAGACTCTATCCTTGCATTTAGTTGCGGCCTCATTGGACTTAAGAACAAGAGCAGCTGCGCCCTCTGCAATGCCATGTTCTAACATAAGATCCATAGCACCTAACTCTTTTTGAGTGTAAATATGCTCAAGTTCGCCCGAGAACGATGACACCCCAACAACTACCTGATCGGCGATTCCTTCTGAAATGAAGAATCTGGCAAGCTCTAAACAACGCAGTATTGATATTTCTCTTTCAAAAATTGTAATAGACGGGGCACTGAATCCCCAATGAGCTGATATTCGGCATCCTCTGATATTTGTAATCATACCGGGTACATTATCAGCACTTTCTCTTGTGGCTTCGTTTTCTTTTAGTATTCGTACAACTTCTTGTCTTTGAGCATCAGTTAGTTCGGGGCAAGTTTCTTTAAGGCTCTCGAGTATGCTGTCTTTAAGCTCGACACTGGCCATAAAGAGCTGATCCGTATAGTCCGGTGCAGAGTGAACAATTACGGCGGTACGCGGTGATGAGCCCGCTTGAACGCCTGCATCGTCAAGGGCTTCTGCTGCCACTTCAAGCATTAACATGTCTCTTCGCAGAAAATACGGGTCGCCTACTATGGGCATTTTAAAGCGCATTGTATCAAAGTTAAGATTGTTTAAATATGAACCTTTTGGCATTTCTAAAAGACCGAGAGCATCCATGTAGGCCTTGTCTTTATTTAGCCCTCTGAACCTGTCGTCGTCGGCTTGTGCAAACGCAGTATCTGAAGATAAAAGCCCTTGTAAAAACTCTTCTACAGATTTAAATTTGCCTATGTGAAGACCCATTCCGGTAATTGCCAAATCTGTCCCGGCGTGATTATCGTTCTGATTTACAGAGACAGGGGCCTGTGGTGCAGGCAGATTTTGTCCCCTATATTCGCTAATAACAAGGTGTGCGTTGATTCCGCCTAAACCAAAGGCGTTAATGCCCGCTCTTCTCAGCTTTTCTCCGGATTTCCAAGGGGTGTTTTCTAATAGAATCCCTTCACATATCGGGTCATTTACGCCAATAGTCGCCGGAATTATTTCATGTTGCATTGCCATTATAACTTTTACAATTGATGCGCAAGCTGTAGCGGTGAAAAAATGCCCGGTACTGCCCTTCAATGCACCCAGCATAGGGCGCGAGCCTGAAGATGACCCGCCAAGACTGTAGTCATAGCCAAAAAAGCGTTCGATAGACTCTATTTCTGTCTTGTCGCCTGCTGTCGTTCCTGTTGCATGGCATTCGATATAATCAATGTCAAGTGAAAGGCCGCCTGTATATGCTGCTTCATATGCTTCGATTTGGCCTATAGCAGACGGGCTCAACATACCGCCGCCGGTTCCCCCATCATTGGAGCAGCCAATGCTTTCGACAACCGCCAAAATATTGTCACCGTCACGTTCCGCATCTGCAAGGCGTTTAAGCACAAAAACACCTGCACCGGAACCGGTAATCAGGCCCTTTGAGTTTTTGTCCATAGGAAGGCTTTCGCCAACCCCGCACAATATACCGAATGTGTCAAAGAGACCGGATATACCTGCAACTGTTTCGTTGGAACAGTGAGATCCGGCAATCATAATATCGGCTTCCCCGGAGTTAAGGTAAAAAGACGCCAGCTTAATTGCATATAGCGGGGATGCGCAAGCCGCATTAAACATAATTACGGGCCCGCCAAAGCCGCGTTTCTGAGCAATGTATCTAACAGGTTCGGTATCTGCCAAAAGACTTTCGATTCTTAAATTTTCGTTTTTCGGAGAATAGCAATGAGAAAACTTCTCTCCTCCTAAAATTGCATTTACTTCCTTTGCTACAGTTTTCGTGAAAAAAGGATGCATAACATCAATTTGATCGCTAATGGTTTGTGCTACGCTTCCGACCACCATGCCTGTGCGTCCAAATTTTTCTTTAGCATGGAAATAACCTGCATCTTTCATAGCTTCGTCCGTAACGTAAGCGCACCATTTGAATAGTTCACCGAAAGGAGTAAGTTCTTCTAGTTCTGCATCTGAAAGACGTCCTTTAAAAAAATCTGAACCTGAATAGGGTAGGCCGCTTCTTTCTATATCGGTCTCTAAAAATTGATCGCGATACAAGAAGTTGCCTCCACTTATAATAGTGTTCCAAAATTTATCCTTGTCAGCATAATCAGGAAAAAGGCATCCTATGCCGATAATTGCAATATTGTCCACGTGTCCTCCTTATTTCTTATGACTGCTTAAAGCTTGCATACCTGGAATATCTATTTTGGGTCTTATTAATTGATTACTGCAGTTAATAATAATCTGACAAGAAGTAGAGTCCTTCTCGTATAAAAACTGCTCTACAAAGTATTCGCTGCCGACTTCTAACGGAATCAAACGAAGTTCGGTGTCTTTAATCGCACTTCGGATAGAGTCGCTTACCATGCTTCCTCCATCCCATAATCCCCAGTTAATAGATACTGTTTTACAGAAAGGCTGCTTACGTTTAAGCCAATACGCAAACTTATTCATAACTTCATTGGCCATGGCATAATCGCTTTGTCCGGCATTTCCAAAGTATCCCGCAATTGAACTGAATAAAACCAAGTATTTAAGCTTGCCTGTATCAAGACAGTTTAAACAAGTTTCAAGCCCTTCTATTTTTGAGCCAAACACATTATCAAAATCGTCAACTGTTTTGCGTTGAATTTTTTTATCTTCAATATTACCTGCGCCATGTATAAGCCCCGTAATACTTCCCAGTTCTTGCTCGCTTTTTTCTATAACTTGCTTAAGCAGCTTTGTGTCACGTACATCACAGGCCTCATAAAGGACTCTTCCGCCTGCAGATTTAATCGCGTTAATCGTATCCATTATATCCGCGTGATGAAGTACGCTGTTTACCATCTTGTCTATCTCTGAAGGCTTTGGCACACTTTTGGGATTATTTTTTCTCAACCTGTCCATTGCCATTTTTCTCAAAGTAACTTTATCTCGTATGCCTTCGGCCCAACTGACGTCCTGATTCAAGCTTGTACGCCCAAGTAAAACAAATCCGCAGCCGCATTCCTTTGCAAGATTAATAATGCAGTTAGCCGTAATGCCTCTGCCCCCGCCGGTTACAAGCAGTACATCATTTTGTGTTAACGCAGTGTCGCGTACATCGGTATTAACATATCTTTCAATTAATGTCGGTGTATTGCGTTTACCGTCTATAGTCCTGCCGACCTCTTGTTTTTCATAACCGGTGTCAAAAATTTCTTCAATAAGATAATCGGCAGCTTTGTCCGGAGGCAGTTCTATTGCAAGGTCTATAGCTTTGCTTAAGAAGCTGCCTTCGCTTTCTATTGCCAGGGACTTGTGTAAGCCAAATAGTCCTCCTTGAATAATGTTGCTGCTTGTTTCAAGCCCAAGATTGCCATCCATACGGACAGCACTTACCAAAAAACTGTTCTCTTTTTGCCGGGTACGTACAAAGTATTTTGCGCATAAAAATATTGTTTTTAAAATATTTCTTTCGCGTTTAGAAAATATGTCGTTATCTTTAGAGTTTTCTTTTGAAGCAATGTGTATAAACCCTGCTAAAGGTTGGTCAAATTTTTCTGTAACCTGATTAAAGAGTTCCTCAATGGTATTTTCGTTATCGCATGAAATTGAATACGAGCTAAAGTCTCCTGTGTCTTTCGGTTTTATTTCAGGCATAACCGAAAAAACCACTTGATAACCTCTATTTTTTAATTTCTGTGCAACAAATTGAGCTACTCCATCGGCATCCAAATTTACTATAACCACTCCATTGCCGACAGGTTTTATTGGATTGGTTTCCACAGGAACGCTATTTAAAGCGACTTCATAACGCTTAATCATTCGCTCTGTTTGCATTTTAGGCGAAATTACTTTTTTTTTAGTATATAATCACCGATTTCGCTTATAGTTTGCAGCATTGCAATGGCTTCTACATCGTCATTGTCAAGCCCGCCGGGAATTTGCTTGTTTAATTCCGAGAAAACTTCAATCTTTTTTATAGAGTCAATTCCCAAATCGGACTCTATATTCATGTCGGCATCCAACAACTCTTCGGGATAGCCACTTTTTTCGCTTATTATCCTGATAATCATCGCCACAGGATCGAAACCTGTCAGGGCAGGTGCACTGTTTTGAACCGGTGGCCTTTCCAAAGCCGCAACATTTTCTATAGCTTGCACAGATACAGGTGTTGGCTCAGAAACTGTATTATTTAACACAATGCTCTCAGCTCTGCGTACTAAAGGCATGTCTTTATGGATATCCTTTTCTACATGAGTTACGGCATCATTAGAGGAATATTCATTGTATTCGATGGGTTGCGGCTCTATTTGTCTGTAGACAGCATTTTCTTTGGGCATTGTGGCAATGCCGCCCATGATTCCTTGCTGCCCATGCATATAGGCCTCAAACGCTCTAAGACTGTTATTTTGGAAAGCACCTATCAACTTTAAGGCATCGCTTGAGGCAGGACTTCCGGCTGAACCTGTAAACAATTCCTTGAATACTTTAATTTGATTTTCTTGTGAAGTTAAGAAATTCTCTAAAGCTTTCGTGTTTAAGCTTTGTAAGTCAAAAATTGACTCCATTGCATCTTTTCGCATTTCTAACTCTCCTCCCAGATCATAAAAATTCCCTAAAGTAGTAACTTCGTAATAGGGGCTGGCTTCCTCTTTGAGTACGCTTATGTTTTCATTACTTTCAGCAGAGTGAACCGGCACAAAATCGTATAAAGGGTCTATTACTTCAATGGCCGCCTCTGCAACTTCTCTTTTTTTAGGTGTCATATACAACATTGGGTTGATTACATAGGATGATTTCGGCTTTTCACTTTTATATACTTCCGATGTACTCATGCGGTATAAATCACCGCCAACCTTAACACCCAACACCCTGAGGTGAACAAGGGTCTCTTCAAGTTGAACATGCACATTTTTACGCCTGCCAAGCCTGTTAACGGCCAGAGCATAATATTCTTTGCCTTCAAGGATTTTGTTTGTCAAATTTGTTAAAACCTTACCCGGGCCTATTTCAATAAAAACTCGGGCCCCTTTTTTATAGGCATCACGGATGCATCCGGCAAAATGCACGGTCAGTTCCATTTGCTTAGCGAGTGTTTCTTTCACTAAAGCTGCCTGCTGTTTATAGAATTTGCTTGACGCGCCATTGTAAAGTTTCTTTTTTAGAGCAGAAAACTTTGTGTTGTCAATTGTTTTGCAAAATGCTTTATTCGCATCAGTCATATATGGAGAATGAAACGCCTGGGATACTTTAAGTATTGTATTGACAACATTCATTTCGCTAAGCTTGGCGGCAAACTTTTTAATTTGTTCCATATTGCCGGATACCACGGTTTGCAAATCGCTATTTTCATTTGCAATATATAAGTTATCATAGTCTTGAATCCATTTTCTGCAAGAATCTATGTCTCCTGAAACAGCAATCATGCCGGTTTCACATAATACTTCTGACATGGCATGTCCGCGGGCACAGGCTACCTCTATAAATGCTTCTTTATCGATAACGCCACTCGCCCAAAGCCCCGCAATCTCGCCAAAGCTATGTCCAATAATGAAGTCTTCCGTATACCCTCGGTTTCTTAAAATTTCGTACATACCGCCACATACAGCGGCAAGAGCAGGCTGAGTATATTTTGTGTCTTTTAAGGACGCTTCAGCTTCCATCTGTGAAATTTTCAAATCGCCGCTGTATAAAATATCAGCAATTGGCCTAAGCCCGCGTGACTCCAGTGTATGTCCGCAAAGTTCAAGGAACTCGGACATTTCAGGATAATCTCTTGCAATCTCGTCCATCATTCCTATATATTGCGAACCTTGCCCCGGGAACAAAGTTACTACTTTAGCGTCTTCTGCAATACCTTTTGTGCGAAAATATATGCCTTCAGCTTCAAGATGAGCTTCCTCTATATTTTGGGTATCGCTCTTTTTAAGCATGTCTGCGCAAACACGAAGTTTATGTTTAGCTTCATCTGCGTTCCCGGACACAAAGCCTATACGCGGCCTGTCTCCGGAGATCTCTTTGACATCTCTTTGGCTGTCTAAAAGCACATCATATGCTGCCGGTTCTGTATTAAGATATTCTATCCAACTCTCGCATACAGCTATTAACTCATTGCTGTCGGAGGCATCTAAGCATATGCCCGAAGGTATCCTGTGCAACCTTCGCCAATTATTAGAATCTCCTTTGTATTCCTCCAAAACAGTATGGAAATTTGTTCCGCCGAACCCAAAGGAACTGACTCCTGCTCTTCGAATATTACATCTCTTACTTGTTGTCCACGGTTTTGCTGCCGGTGTCGTATAGAAAGCAGATTCGATCATGTCGGCTCTGCGAGTTGACACATTTAAGGTAGGCGGAATAGTTCTGTGATAAAGGGATAATGCTGTTTTTATAAGCCCCGCCATTCCCGCTGTCAGTCGTGTGTGTCCTATTTGACTTTTTATACTTCCAATCGCAATGGCATTTTGCTCGGCACCGCTGCCTTCAAAGAAACGCTTTAAAGTTGACAACTCGCAACCGTCACCCACATGAGTGCTTGTACCGTGGGCCTCAATTAAGCTTATAGTAGACGGATGTACATCTGTTTTCTCGTACGCACGCATAAGAGCCTTTGATTGACCCTCCATTGTAGGTGCAAATATACTTTTTGCACGGCCGTCTCCCGATGAGCCTACAGACTTTATTACCGCATAAATTCGATCGTTATCTCTCTCTGCATCCTCTAGGCGTTTAAGTACAACCATTGCGACGCCGTCACCAAGAATCATGCCGTCTGCGTCTGCGTCAAAAGGACGGCTTATGCCAATTTTTGAGATTGCCGGCGTTTTACAAAACGATATAAATGCGGAAGCAGTTAAATCAAGGTTAACTCCCCCCGTAAGAACAACATCACAATCACCGCTGTACAACTCGCCGACTGCAAATTTTAGAGCAGCTAAGCTTGAGGCACATGCAGCGTCCACAGCACAGTTTGTTCCGTTAAAATCGAAACGGCTTGCAATTCTACCGGCTGTTACATTCGCAAGATAACCCGGTTCGCTGTCTTCGGTCCACTCAATTTCAACATTTTTTAGTCGTTCAAGTATCCGTTCGATAAGTTCGGCAGGTACCCCTGAATTTTCAAGGATTTTTCTTGTCCGCGGAATATCTTGTCTGCGCGAAAGGGAAAAAGCGTTTTTACCAATTCCTGCAGCTAAAATAACTCCGGTTTTTTCACGATTAAATTTTCTCGCATTTGCGCCTATCATATCTGCATCTAAAAGAGCTTGTCTGGCCACAACAAGGGCATAAAGCTGTTCTACAGAAATTGATTCCATTGCCAATGGTGAAATTCCAAAACCGATAGAGTCAAACTCTGCTTCACCAATAGCCCCTGCCTTATAACTGTATGATTTATCAGGAGCTAAAGGGTTTGGATCATAAAAGTCTTCAATATCCCAATAGAGACTTGGAATATCATCAATGCAGTCTTTTGCTGCTAAAATATTACTCCAACATTCACTTAAATCCATTGCGCCAGGCAATATTGCGCCCATTCCAACGATTGCAATTGGTATTGTCATATTACTTAACCACAGACCTTTCGTAGGTTTTAATTTCAGAAATTTTGACCTGTAAAACCATTTCGCCATATATGTAAATATAATTACAATCTTTAAAATTTGGTTACGATATAATTATAAATTTTTGACGATTACCTATTTTTTGATTTACGCAGACTATTCTGTAACTCTGCAATGTGTATATTGTAAGTTTGTGTCGAACCAAATGTAATTATATATTACGATTTGGATGCTGTCAACAAAATGTTTATATAAAAGATAAACTAATTGTTTTTGGCTATTTATTGCACCCTGCCTGATACTAAAAGTATGGAGAAGCCATAACATAGAGGGGAAAAGTTACAGAAAAATTAATTTTATGTTAAAATAAAATTAATTTTTTATGTATTTGATGCACGTAAATTATTTTTTTCTTGTGTTATTATTATTTGTAACTATAATAAAACTTACCCCACGAATCATAACCACTAGTGATGGGGAATTATTTCCGACAAAACAACTAAGATGGGTTGAGGCTTTATGATTATAGAAAATGCATTATTGGCACTTTCGTCGCTGCGTGCAAACAAAATGCGTGCGCTGCTTACAATGCTTGGAATTATAATTGGCATCATGTCAATAATTACCATTGTTATCCTTGGTGACGGTATGACTGCCGTCGTTCAGGAAGACTTGGCGGTATTTGGCGTGAATAGTATTAGTGTAAGCGTACAGGAACGAAGCCGTTATGAAGTTGATAATGTAGATGATCCTTTCGCCCAGCTTATGCAGCCGGCGGGCAGAAGTATCCGAGGCGATACGCCGTTGTCCGAAGATTTAATAACCGACCAGATGATCGCCGATATGCGGACTCTTTTCTCTAATGAGATAGAGGGCGTGTCACTTAATCATTCCAGGGGGCTTGGTGTAGTCAGAGATGACGAACGTGAAGCGAATGTTAGGATACACGGCGTGAATACCGACCATTTAATTGCTGAAAATTTAAATTTACTGTACGGAAGACTTATATCCGATGCCGACCTGCAGGAAACGGCCAATGTCGCAGTAGTTTCCGACTGGTTTGTTGAAAGGATATTCCCTCATGGTACTAATCCTATAGGCCAGCAGGTTAAGTTGTTTATGCCAACAAATATCGAGATTTATACCATTATTGGGATATACGAATATGAGCCTATGGGCTTTGTAGGTTTAGCTGCAAGAGAAGATACTCCCACGCCTTTCTATATCCCATTGACCACAGCAAGACAGGACTTAATAGAACAGAACTTTACCTCCATTACAGTATTGGCCGCGACGGGGTATGATGTGAATGACGTGACTTATATGCTTCAGACGTTCTTTGATATTCTTTATGTAGACAATGAAAATTGGCGTATAAGTGTAACAAATTGGGCATCAATGTTGGACGCAGTTACAGGTATGGTGAATACAATCAATCTTACGGTTGCCTTTATTGCAGGAATTTCATTGTTGGTTGGCGGAATTGGAGTAATGAATATTATGCTGGTTTCCGTAACAGAGCGGACAAAGGAAATTGGTACACGTAAGGCTCTGGGCGCAAAGAATTTCCATATTCAGTCGCAGTTTGTTGTAGAGGCGTTGGTTATCGCGTTGGTTGGCGGAATTATTGGGATGCTACTTGGCATTGTGGCAGGTGCTCTTCTTACCCCATTTATTGACGCACCGCTTATAATTTCGCCGTTTGTTGTTATAGGAAGTATGCTGTTCTCTATGGCAATTGGCATTTTCTTTGGGCTTTATCCTGCCAATAAGGCGGCAAAGCTTGACCCAATTGAGGCATTAAGATATGAGTAAAAATTAGTACCCCCTGATATCAGGGGGTACTAATTTTTACGAAACGCGCGCGTAAGCGCGTTTTATATGTCCTGCTTGATATAAATATAAACGGCACGAGTATCCCTGTCCCAACGGGCTTCCGCGCCCATTTCGTTTATGATGTACGCCAATGGTACAAATGTGCGCCCATCAACAATAATAGGTATACCCATATCGCCCGCCAGCGGCTGTCCGACTTCCATTGTAAAAGTTTGTTCGTGAATATCAAAGGTTATAACACCTGCGTTAAAGCTAAGGTTTTTTGCCCCAAGGGCTTCACTTATAGCGCGAAGGGGTACCATTGTACGGTTGTTTTCGATAAACGGCGCGGCTTCCAATACATGCGGCATACCGCTGTCTATGAAGTATCTGCTGCCTATTACAAAGTGCATGATACGAATAGGGGGCGGCAAAATTATGTCCGGCATTATCAGCTCTTCCGAAGGCTGCGATGGCTCTTCCGGTTGAAGTATCCGCTCCGGCGGCGGTGTATATACGCTGCATAAATAAATAAACCCAAGGAAGTTCCGGCATTCCGGTTCCGGCCTCCATGCTCCCAAATTCCGGACGTCCACATTTTGTGTAAACATGAATCGCTCGCCGCCCCAAAAAGATTCACTAATGTCAACGGTCCCGTCTTCATGTATTCTTTCAACTATAGCCACGTGGCCAAATGCATTAAGGTCACTGGCCCCCCATACAGCAATTGCACCCAGCCGCGGCTCTTGGCCGCGCTGAAAATTATCGTAAGGGTTTGGGTGCCCGCCGTCATTGTAAAACCAATATCTTGCGTTGCCTATGTTTAAATTAGGCGCGTGACCTAAAATTTCGTAAGCCCTGCCCCAGGCATAAGCCGTGCAATTTGGCATACCAAGGCCTACCAGGTAAAAAGGGTTGCCCGTGGTAAAGTGATGGTTGTATTCGCAAGGGGCCTCGGTGCGCGGCACAAAGTAGTTTGTAAAGGCACTAACCGGTGCAAATATTGTAAACAACACAATTATTAAAGCAGCCGGGGCCAAATGTTTTTTCATGAGTGTCTCCCGCTCTGTCGGCTCTTATAATTTTAACATAATTTTTTCAACTTCTTTTAGCTTTTCAACTACGTTAATTTGCTGAGGGCATTTTGTATTACATATCCCGCAGCCGGAGCATTCGGACACCGGTGCGCCACGGTTTGCATTCCACATGTTTTTAGCTTGTTCCGATAAGCCGTATACATTGTGATACGTATATGCATTAAATAAATGCGGTATGTTAATTTCCTTTGGGCAAGGCAAGCAGTAATTGCAGCCCGTGCAGTACAAATCAGAGAACTTTTTCAGCTCTTCCATCATCAACGCGGCTTTACGGAAATCTTCTTCTGTCATTGGTACTTCCATATTCGCTATTTTCAGGTTGCTTTCAAGCATTCCAGTGTCACCCATACCGGACAACGCGCAGGATACATTTTTATTGCCAAGGACAAAGCGCATTGCAAGCTCCGGTGTAGAGTAATTATCGCCAAGCAGTTTTTGCGATAATACCGATGGCATGGATAACCGCCCACCGGCAATAGGCCCCATTACAACTACGCCAAGGCCATTATCTGCAAGGTAGTTAATGTTCTCTTCATTTGCACGGTCCAGCAAGTTGTATTGCAAAAGCACAGATGAAAACATCTCGAATGTTTCCACGATATGTGGAATATCCTTAACATCGCCGTGGAAAGAGAAGGATATGTGTTTTATCAACCCTTCGTCTATGGCTTTTTGCACTTCCTTTTTTAAGCCGTAGCCCATAATTTTCTCGTCAAACCCTTGCTTATTAATGCCGTGGAAATGATAAAAATCAATATAGTTCATGTCCAGCAGCCCAAGCTGATGCTCAAGCATACGCCTGAAATCTGCGGTTTCGCTAACTTCCCCAAGCGGCAGCTTTGTTGCCACCATAATTTTTCCACGGTCCATAAGTTTAACGGCCTTGCCAAGGGTGGCTTGGCTTTTGAAATGGCAATAAAACATTGCGGTATCAAAATAGTTAACGCCCGCGTCGTACGCCGCTTTAAGTAATGGAATCGCTTTTTCTTCGTCTACTTGCCAGGTGTCATCCCTTTGGGACTCGTACCAGGAAAGGCCTTCTCTGGCGAGTTTTTCTTCCTCGCTCATTTCGGCTACTTTAATTTCGGGTAATCTCATGCACCCAAAGCCTAAGGCCGATATTTTCTTGCCGGTTTTACCAAACTCACGATACATCATAGGGGGTTTCTCCTTTGCAACATTTCAATAATGTTGTTTTGTTTTTATTGTTGCCAATTTTACCATATCTGCGATAATTTCCACAATCATTTTTACACGGTTTATTTACGCGTCAAAAGCTGGTATTATAATTAATAATATATAGATTTGGTGATTTTGAATGGAAATTTTGCAAATTTACAATACACAGGATCTGCTGCCCTATGTTTCCGACATTAAACAGGCAAAAGTAATTGCTGTTGATACAGAAACAACAGGACTGGATCCGCATATGCACAAACTACGGCTTATTCAGATTGCCGCTGCCGGGCAGCCCATTTTTGTTATTGACTGCTTTACCTTTTTGCCGGACGGCATAGAGCTGATTAAAGAGATTTTGGAAACGCGCTCTGTAAAAGTTTTTCAGAATGCGAAATTTGATTTGCAATTTTTTATGGCCATCGGCATTTACCCGGCACCAATATTCGATACAATGCTTGCAGGGCAATTATTGCGGACATCCGGCGGTTCTGCCCGTGTTGGCTTAGACGCGCTTGCTCTGCATTACTTAAATGAGACAATAAGCAAGGACGAGCAAAAAAGCGATTGGCACGGTGAATTAAGCAAAAAACAAATAGAGTATGCGGCAAAAGACGCTGATGTTTTGTTAAGGCTTAGAGAAGTAATGGTTGAAAAAATCTTTGAAAATAACTTGTCCGAAATAGCTTTGATAGAGTTTTCCTGTGCAAGTGCGATTGCGCAGATAGAATATTCGGGCATTTGTTTGGATACTCAAAAATGGGACAAGCTGCTTGCCAAAACGGTAAAGGCCCGTGACGATGCATTAAATATTTTATACGGTTACACATCACGGCCAATTATACAAATGACTTTAACCGGTGAGGATGTTGTATACAGCCATAACTTTGACAGCAATCCATTTATTTTGAAGCTGCTGCATAAAAATGGCATCCAAGTGGAGTCAACGTCTAAGCGAGATTTATCCCCCTATGCAAATCAACCATTGGTCCGCGCACTAACGGCTTACCGCAAAGCGGCAAAATCTTTATCAAGTTTTCTTTATCCAATACCAACAATGATACACCCAAAAACCGGGCGGTTGCACCCACGCTATGGACAATTTGGGGCGTGGAGCGGAAGAATGACCTGCAGCGGTCCAAACATTCAGCAAATACCAAGAGATAAGAATTTTAGGGCATGTTTTGTTTCCGCGCCCGGCAAGAAACTCATTATTGCAGATTATTCGCAAGTAGAGCTGCGCGTAGCCGCAGATATGACTAATGACCCAAGAATGACAAAAGCTTATAAAAACGGTGATGACTTGCACAAGCTAACCGCCTCACTAATGCTTAATAAACCCATAGAAACAATATCGGCCCAAGAACGGCAAGCAGCAAAAGCTGTTAATTTTGGTCTAATTTACGCAATGGGCGCGGCGGGGCTGCAGCAATATTCATCACAGTCTTATGGCGTAGACATGACTTTAGAGCAAGCAGAAACTTTCAGAAAACGGTTCTTTTCCGCTTATACCGGCATTGCCCGTTGGCATAGTGAACTTAAAAAATCGCCGCCAACCGAAAGCAGAACTATGGCAGGGCGAAAGTTTACATTTTCCTCAAATGCAGGACTTTCTGCATTATGTAACACTCCTGTACAGGGTACAGCGGCTGACATTGTAAAAAAAGCACTGGGCTTACTAATACCACGCTTAAAAGGTACAGGCACAAACATAATTGGTGTGGTACATGACGAAATATTGTTAGAAGCCCCGGCGAATAATGCTGTTGAAGCAGCATCTTTGCTAAAGTCCGTAATGGAAGAAGCAGGGAACTCGATACTAAAAAATGTACCCTGCCAGGCCGATGTAAACATTGCAGATAATTGGGCAGAGTAACTTAACCCAGCGTTGCTCCAATTTTTATCTCCCGGCCACGCAAGTAATCTGCGGCGGCCATTCTTTTGCTGCCATCCCCTTGCAATTCAGTTACCCATACGGCAGAATCCCCGGTTTTAACCAGTACACCTTTTTTAGGGTCAACGGCTATAATTTCTCCTGGTTTATGCTCTTTTTTCAAGAACGGCAAGCGACCAAGTTGTTTATAATTAGATACATATGCCTTATCATTTGACTTTAATTCTGCCAAGCCTACCCGTTCCAACGTCCATATTTTAAGCGGCTTGCCCTCGTACATAGTGTATGGCCCGGGCCAAGGGTCTAGGGCGCGGGTCATATTGATAATTTTATCTGTTTCCCATTCCCAGTTAATTAACGCGTCAGATTTTTGCAGCATTGGCGCGTAAGTAGACAGTGCGTTATCCTGCACAATGCGCGGTGCGGTGCCGTTTTCCAGCAAAGCCAACGCTTCCAGCAATGCTTTCGCGCCCAATACCGCCATGCGGTCATGCAAGCTTGGGAACTTTTCATCCGGTAAAATGTCTAACTCTTTTTTCACAATCATGTCGCCGGTGTCTATGCCTGCGTCCATGTGCATTATTGTTATGCCCGATTTTTTATCGCCGTTTAACAACGCCGCGTGTATGGGCGACGCGCCACGGTATTTGGGAAGTAATGAGGCGTGTACGTTTATACAGCCAAGGGGCGGCATGTTAAGTACGCCTTTAGGCAGCAGAAGCCCGTAAGCGGCAACTACAAAAATATCCGCGTTATAAGCTTTGAGCGCAGCGCGGATTTCTTTTGATTGGTCAATGCGTAAAGTTTCCGGCTGCAAAACCGGTAAACCGTATTCCAATGCCTTAACTTTGACGGGGCTTTGGGCAAGCTTGTGCCCGCGCCCGGCCGGCCGGTCCGGCTGGGTGCATACGGCAAGAACTTGATGACACTTTACTAACGCCTCAAGAGAAGGCACAGCAAAGGCGGGCGTACCCATGTAAATTATTTTCATTCTTCTTTATCCTTTCGGCGGCGTTTCTTGCGCTCTTCCCGTTCTTCTTCGTCCAACCGCCTAATATTTGCGGCTTTATCTGTATAAAGTATACCGTCTAAATGGTCCAGTTCGTGACAAAACACAGATGCCATGTAGCCTTCACCCGTAACGGTATATTCGTCACCGTTGCGGTCTGTGGCTTTAACCGTCACTTTCATGGGCCGTTCAATGTCGCCGCAAAGGTCGGGAATAGAAAGGCAAGCCTCGTTACATACTTGACTGCCTTCAGACTCTATTATTTCCGGGTTTATCATTTCATAAAATTCATCTTCGTAGGACACAACTACAATACGCTTTAACATCCCTACTTGGGGCGCGGCAATGCCTACGCCTTCTCTTATATCCATTGTTTCTTTCATGTCGTCCAGCAGCGTTAAAATGGCAGGAGTTATTTCTTTTACGGTTTTGGATTTCTTTTGCAAAATTGCATCGCCTTGCTGGCGCACTTGCCGTAGTCCCATTATTATCACTCCATCATTATTGGGTTTAAGGTTAGGTGAACGGTTATGCCCGTAAGGGGGTCGTTTTGTCTAAGCTTTTTCATGCAGTACAGTACAAATGCTTTTAGCGGTTCCTCTTCACGGCATTTGACAAGCAGCTTCCAGCGGAACTGATTTTTTATTTTTGATACAAAAGCAGGCGAAATACCTATTATGGCAAAGCGGTTTCTTCCGTCACGGGTGTTGCAATATTCCATTATAGCGGTTAGCTTTTGCAACGCAAGGATAATTTCTTTTTCCGACCCGCCGCTAAACATTACGGAAAACACATGGGAAAATGGTGGGTACACCATTGCCCGGCGTATGGCAATTTCGTGGGTATAAAAATTTTTGTAATCTGCCTGACGGGCAAAAGTTATGGCGTAATGCTGTGGGTTGTAAGTTTGTAAAAAAACTTTGCCGGAATGAAGAGCCCGGCCTGCGCGGCCGGATACCTGGGTAAGAAGTTGGAAAGTGTACTCTCCCGCACGGAAATCACCTGTATTAAGGGATAAGTCTGCCGCTACAACCCCGACCATTGTTACATTGGGGAAGTCTAGCCCCTTTGCCACCATTTGCGTACCGATAAGAATTTGTGCTTCGCCCTTACGGAAAGTCTCCAGTACTTTTGCATGGCCGAATTTACCCCGGGTGGTGTCCATATCCATCCGCAAAATGCCAGCATCCGGGAACAGAGCCTTGACCTCTTCCTCAATTTTTTGTGTACCCATGCCGTACAACTTTATATGCTTAGAATTACATGCGGGGCATTCTGTAGGAAGGGTGGTGCCGGTTCCGCAATAGTGACACAGCATACGGTTTTTGTCCGCGTGATATGTATGGTTCACACGGCACTGGGCACAGGCAAGAACAAAGCCGCACCAGCGGCAGGATACAAATGAGGAATAGCCGCGGCGGTTTAAAAATAGGATAGCTTGCCGCCCGGCTTCAATAGTTTCTTTTAAGGCTTCCTGAAATTCCAAGGCAAACAATGAAGGGTTGCCCTGTGCAATTTCCTTGCGCATATCAAGGATTGTTACATCCGGGTTAGTTTTATTTACCCGCTCGGGAAGTTCAAGCAGTTCATATTTTTGCTGCCCTGTGTATTCGCTTTGGGTATAAAAATAACTTTCTAAACTTGGCGTTGCAGAGCCCAATACAACTGTGGCGTTTGCTAATTCTGCCCGTTTTATTGCAACTTCCCGTGCGTCATATTTTGGTGTGGTTTCTGAATGGTAGGTATGCTCGTGTTCCTCATCTATTACAACAAGCCCCAAATTTGCGAAAGGCGCGAACACTGCCGAGCGGGGGCCAATTACCAATTCAATTTCCCCCTCTAAAGCAAGTTTCCATATTTGAAAACGTTCACCGGCGGTTAGCCTGCTGTGGGTTACTGCCACTTGGGACCCAAAACGGGCCGTAAACAGATTAACCATTTGTGGGGTTAGTGCAATTTCCGGCACAAGCACAATGGCTTGCCGCCCTTCTGCAAGGATTTTTTCTATGACATGCAAGTACACTTCCGTTTTGCCGCTGCCGGTTACGCCATGCAGCAGAAAAACTTTTGTCAGTGTGTCACTGCCCGAAATTTTTTCAACGGCCAGCTGCTGCTCTGGAGTTAGAGTAATGTCCGGCACCGCAGACGGTTTTACCGCAGCTCTTTTGCGCCGCGCCATTGGAAAACGCCCGTCTGCTTTTGTACTTGGTGAGACACATCTTATGGCAGCAGCCAAAGTGCAGTAATATTTATCTTTCATCCAGCGGGCAAGGGCCAAAGTATCCTTTGTAAGCACAGGGAAGCCATCTGCCACAGAATCTATTGCCTTAATTTTGTCTATAGCTATTTCACCATCACCCGGCAGCGCGCTTAAAGTCTCAATTACATAGCCAAAAATAGGCTTGTTTCCTTTACCGAAAGGTACGCGTACGCGCATTCCTTCCGTTACTTCCATCCCCTGCGGTACGGCATAGTGAAACAAGCGATCTACATCGCCATGCAAAACGTCTACACAAACCAGGGCAAAGCCTGCACTATTCGTCAAAACTTTCCTCTGGATCCATATCTTCGTCGTCTATATCTTCGTATAAATCGAAATCGTCTTTTGGCTCATCTATGTCAACGTCAACGTCATCTGCTACCACAACAAAGGGATCATCCGGGAAAAGATCGCTTCCGGCTACATCGTCGTCCTCTTCAATGGTATAAGTGCGTGAAGGAGTGTAGTCGTCTTTCAAGTCTTCGCGTAAATCATCCTTTGAAAGTGCTGTTATTACGCGGTATTTGTATTGGTCTTTTACCATACGCTCTTGACTGCCGTCCATTAATTCTTCCTGTACTTTTATGCGCAGCTTGCCTTCGTTCATTTCTTTTACGGCAATGGAAACCGCCCGGTCTGTAGGTGCGTAAGTTAAGGGTTCTGCACCTTCCGTAAGTTGACGGGCCCGCTTTGCCGCCGCCAAAACTACTGTGTAGCGGCTTGCTACACGCGGGTCTACTTTACCGCTTTGTCTAATGGATTCCATTAAATCTGAATAAGATGGTGTTAACATAAATCCTCTTCCTTTCAATTAATAATGGGGCTCTGCCCCAAACTCCGCCGTTCTGCAGGGAGTGAATCTTTGCTACACTTCCTTGGCTTTGCCTTCGGGAAGCGGCGCAGCCGTTCTGCCGTTACTATTGCATTAATTTTTTCTACTGCTAATTTGACGCTGTCATTCACAACAACATAGTCATAATGGCTTATCAAGCCCAGTTCAACTTGTGCTTTTTTTATCCTGGACGCTATTAATGCTTCACTTTCTGTATTGCGCTTTACAAGACGCCGCTCTAATTCTTCCAATGATGGGGGCGCGATAAAAATAAGCACAGCTTCCGGGAATTTTTCCTTTACTTGCAGTGCGCCGTCTACTTCAATTTCTAACAGAACAACTTTGCCAAGGGCAACTTGCTCTTCAACATATTTGCGGGGCGTGCCATAGTAATTATCAACATATGTGGCATGTTCAAGAAGATTGTTGTCGTCCCTTAGTTTTTCGAAATCTTCTTTTGTAGTGAAAAAGTACTCTCGCCCGTCAACTTCCCCTGTGCGCGGCATTCGGGTTGTAACGGAGATGGATAAGGCGTATACGTCTTCTAAAATTAACTTTTTTACTACGGTTCCCTTGCCTGCGCCCGAAGGCCCCGAGATTACAACCAGCAACCCATCCATAGCCATCTATACTTCATCAGCTTCGTCGGCAGAACTTACGCTGCGGTTTGCGGGTTCTTCCGGCGAACTGGTAAAGCGGTTTGCTATAGTTTCCGGTTGAAGGGCACTAAGTACCACATGTCCGCTGTCTGTAAAAATAACTGCGCGGGTCTTGCGCCCCTGTGTTGCGTCGATTATAAGCTTACGTTCTTTAGCGTCGGCGATGCTGCGTTTTATCGGTAATGAATCGTTGCCTACTATTGCTACAATTCTTCCCGCAGGTACAGTATTGCCAAACCCCACATTAATTAATTTTAAGCGTGCATTTACCATAAATACCTACCTATTCTATGTTTTGAGCTTGCTCTCGCATTTTTTCTATCAAACTTTTCAGTTCAACTACTAAAGCTGTAATGGCAATGTCTCCGGATTTTGAACCTATAGTATTTGCTTCGCGGTTTAATTCCTGAACCCAAAATTCCAGCTTGCGCCCTATGGCATCATTTTCATGCAGCATTGTTTGTAATTGCGATAAATGACTTTGTAAGCGCGCAATTTCTTCGTTAATGCAGCCTTTATCCGCGATTATGGCCAACTCTGTAATAAGCCTTGATTCATCAGGCCTTTGCGCCATTTTTGCGATTAAATCTTCCAGGCGTTCCCGATACCTTGCAGACTGTTCGTTTAAAGCTTGGGGTGCGCGGGCGATAATTTCTTCTATTATGTTTTGTGCCGCCACACGGCTGGTTTCTATGTCTGCTACCATTGCAGCACCTTCTACGGTGCGCATTTTGTTAAACTGACATATGGCAGTTTCAAGGGCTTCGCTTAATGTTTCCCAAATTTCTGCCTGGTCATTTTCTGAAAGCAATGAATGGCCAAACTTATCCAATACAATTATGTCCGGGTTTTTTGCCAGTAAATCTAATGCGGGGTTTTGCTGCAGCGGTCCTAAATTGTAGCGGATGCTTAACTCTGCCAAAACTTCGATGTAAGCGTCAGCAAGTGTGTTATCCACATTAACCATAGCATCTTTTTTTGCGAAACTTTCAAAGTTTACCCACACGTCTATTTTGCCGCGGGTAATGTCTTCTGCCAAACGCCGCCGTATTTTATCTTCAAAATAGTTTAGAAACCGCGGCAGCTTAATTGTAACGTCGTTAAACCTATGGTTGACGGCCTTTATTTCAATTTTTATGCGTCTGTCGTAGCGAATGCATTCGCCGCTTCCAAACCCTGTCATGCTTTTGGCCATAATCTAATCCTTTCTTAATAATTACCTTCTGTACCGTCGTGGCTCCGATATATCCCAGCGGCTTTGCTTTCGGGCCCTGCGACTTATGGTAACGGCCAGGCTCATGCCCACAATACCAAATAGCGTACCGAAAACGCCAAACCAGTATGGCAAAGCGCGGCGGGTAAAAATATTACTTAAAACCATATCAATGTAGTAATCCATATCGCTGTCGAAAGTGCGCTCATGGACTTGCCGTGCCGCCACTACAGGGGCGTAAAATATAATTTCGTTTCCGGTACGGAATGTTATGCTTCCTACTGTTTCGCCATTTTCTATCGGTGCGCGCAAAATGGTATTGTCGCCGTTATTATCTACTAATAATAAAGGGTCAAAAGTTATTTCATGCCGGATAGATGCATATTCTGCATGACTAAGCAGTTCGACACGACCTTCCGGCAAAAGAATGTCAAGAGTATCCGGATCCCCAAGACGGGGGTTTTCAATAATTACGGTTTCCAATAGTTGGCCTTCTGTTGCAATTTCTCTAAAGTTGAAATTAATGAAGCCGTAGTCTAAAAGTACTCTGGTATCTTGCCAACGGTCAGGCTCTGCAGAGTACAGCACTACAGAAACCAGTGCCAAGCCATTGTGATAAGCCATACCCACGAAACAATGCCCCGCAGGGGTTGTAAACCCGGTTCTGCCGCCGATAACATACGGGTGGCCAAAAACCGCACCGGGTAACATCAGGTTTGTGTTTGTCCATGAATACTGGCGTACGTTAGCTTCCGTGTAATAACGGCCACCCAGGCTGTCCCCTTCGAAGTGAAGCATCCCGGCAATCTCTACAAGTATAGGAATATCCATAAATGCGCGCGCGATAAGTGCCATATCGTATGCTGTAGTAAAATGCGCGTCACTGTGTAGGCCGTACGGGTTATTAAAATTGCTGTTTACCGCTCCAAGAGAACCGGCTTTGCCGTTCATTAGGCCGGAAAACCTGGTTTTAGCTTCTGAATATGGAATGTTTCTGCGGCCCTCTACAGTACGGACAACTTCAAGGGCAAGTATCCGACCGGCCTCGTTGCTGGAGCGTATCAGCAAGGCTTTTAGCAAGACACGGACGGTAATTGTTTCCCCTTCTGCGTGAAGGTTTGTGGCAAAGCCCGCCGGCATGCCGCGTATTTCTTGTCCGATAACTACAATTTCATCTAAATCTAAATATTGCTCTACAAGAAGAGCCGTAAGTAATTTTGTAGTGCTGGCAGGATACATTCGCGCATGGGTATTTCTGGCGTATAAAACGCGCCCGGTAGTTTGTTCAACAAGAATGGCTGCCGATGCTTGCAGCGGCAGCTGGTTTTGCCCATATACATTTAACGGAGATAATATCATTAATAACAATAAAAAACAAAGAAAAATTTTTTTGCACACTTTGTTGCATCCTCGTATCTAAGCCATTTTCTATAGATTATAGCAAATCCATTGAAAAAAGCAAGAAAAACCATAGAGAAAGCACCCCCTGATATTACATTCGAAAGTACATATGGGAGGTATTTGAAATTATCCAAAAACAGTATTTTGTTCTGCCGTTTGTGTATGCGTTCCGCAATTAAATTTAGAAAAATACACGCAGTCTTTGCAGTCTCCTTTGGGGCTGCGGTGATGGTCGGCCAAAATTACCGGGCTTGGTTTGTATTTGTTACATTTTTTCATTTTCATGTTCCTTTCATTATTACTTCATTAATGTTATTATTCCCTATTTGCCCATATCGCATTCATGGTGGTATAATGCAGTTGATAAGAAACCGGGTGAACCCGGTTTAAGCCCCATTAGAAAGAAGGAATTTTATGCGTGATATTTTTAGTTTGGACGGCCCCTTTAACAAATATGGCGGATATTTAGCGGATACGATTATATTAAGCCTGCTGTGGATATTTTTCAGCATCCCCATTGTTACAATTGGCGCGTCAACTACAGCTATGTTTTATGTATCAACCAGGCGCATAGCCGAAAGGGAAGGTTACATTACCAGCGATTTTTGGGTGGCGTTTAAGGCAAACTTTAAAAAAGCCACAATACTGTGGATGCTTATTCTGGTATTTGTATTAATAATGATTTTTAACATTATGAACATTGAAATTGCGGGGGCAATGGCCACTTTTATGCTGTCGGCACAATATGTATTTTTGCTTTTAATTGCATTTATCTCTGTTTACTTGTTTCCCATGACAGCCAGGTTTGAAATGGGCATAAAGCAGATTATAAAAAGCAGTTTTTATATGTCAATCCGTCACATTTTTACAACGGTTACATGCGTTGTAATGCTTTTGGGCTTGGTTATTATAGTTACGGATTTCATTAATATTCTATTTTTTGCCGCCCCCGGGGCTTATGCTATGGGTTCTTCGTACATGATAATGCGTGTGTTTAAAAAATACCGTCCGGAAATGGACAAAGACCCCCGTATCGAAATTCAGGAAATTGAAGCACAAAAGGCTGAAGAGCGTCGCAGCAGAGGCATTCATACGATGGATGATGAATATGAAGATGATATAGGAAACGAGTAATTTATAATGCGAAAAAATGGGCGGAGATTTTTCAATCCCCGCCTTTATTATGTTCTTCTGAACCTTCCCATAAGCATCCGTCTTACGTCATGGGCATCTTTGATTTCCAATGAGCGGTCACCGGCCAGGCTTTCCAAATGGTGAGTCAGTTCATGGTGCAGTACATATTTAAGCTTATCTTTAAATTCTTCCGGCGATAGATGCCCGTGGGCCGCCGCAATAGAACCGTAATTGATGGTTACATACCTGCCCAGCCCGCGAGGCTCTACATGGTATTGTCCCAATATTAACAGGCCGTTGCTGCCAAATATCACATCCGGCCTAAGGGAGACACCGCAATTAAGCCCCTTAAATATTTCCGGTGGCAGTTCTTCTAATAATTGATCCAAAGCCTCTTGGGCTTCTTCAAATGTAAGCATGTAATCACCTTTTATAATATTTTTGTAAAATCGCTTGCGCCGTGTTTGCATATGGGGCAAATAAAATCTGCGGGCAAGGGTTCACCTTCGTAAATATAGCCGCAAATGTTACAACGGTAGCCTTTTATTGCGGCTTGCGACTTTTTTGGTTTTATATGCTGCTGATAATAAGCATATGTCAGGCTTTCTGCATTGTCAATGACCTCTCCGCCGACAATGTTGGCTTTAAACATGGTATGTGAACCCAAATCAATTGTATCAGTCACTTGGAAGGATAAATAGGCGTTGACGTACCTAGGAAGATAAATTATTCCGTTTTCGCTTCTGGACATATTGTCGTAATTGGCAAATTTATTTACCACCGCGCCGGATTGAAAACCAAAATGCTCGAATACTGCGAAAGGGGTTTCTGCTGTAAGAACAGATACGTTAAATTTGCCGGTTTTGTTTATCATCTCGTGGGTGTGATTTAGTTTGTTGACCGCAATAACGCCAACAAGAGGCGTGCTTGTTACCTGTAAAACTGTGTTTATTATGCAGCCGTTGTCTTTTTCATCGTCTTGAGCAGTTAGTACATATAGCCCGTATCCAATTTTAAATAACGCAGTATTATCCATAAGACGCGCTCCTTCTATCTAAATATAATGATAAGGGAACCGCATTGGTTTTGCGATTCCCCTAAGATTGCAATGGAGTGACCTTGTAAGTTAATTATGGCGATTATGGTCTGTATAGTCGGTATAATCTTGCGGCGGTGGTGTGTTAACAGAACTTGGCATAACAACTGCGCACACAACATACAGAATTATACCCGGGAAAGCCGCGCTGAAAAACCCAAGTAATACCCATGCTATACGTACAATGGTAGGGTCTATGTTAAAATACTCGGCTATGCCGCCGCATACCCCGCTGATAACCCTGTTTGTGTTAGATTTGTATAATCTTTTTTTCATGTTGCATCCTCCTCCTTATTTTTCATTCCCTTGGTATAGGAATATGGCTCATGCTTTAATGAATATTTATGAATACATATACGCAAACAAAATAAATTTGTCTGCTGTACTGCGCACGGGAAGGAGCTTCACTTTCCCGTGCCGCCGACGGTATAATATCCATCCACGTGTTTACTGCTTCTTTGGGCGTAGCTGAAATATTTATCCCCAGCGACTATAATGTGGTCAATTACAGGAACATTTATTAATTTTAGCGCATCTTTTACCCTTGTGGTAAGAGCGTTGTCGTTGTGGGATGGGGTAATTGAACCGCCCGGGTGGTTGTGTATCAAAATTACATTGGCGGCGTGATAATCCAATACAGTACGCACCAATTCCCGGGTAAATACAGGCACTTCGTCTATTGTGCCTTTGGCTATTTGCGCTGCCCGGTTAATCCGCAGCTGCGTGTCCAGGCACAGTACATAAAAAGTTTCTACTTGTTCGCCTACGAATAAATCTATCGCGTACTCACCGGCCGTTTTTGGTTCGTTAATAGCTACTTTGCTGCCCCACTTGCTGCGCAAGTAACGTTTTGCAATTGCGGGCATAAGGCTCATTAGTACGGCAACATTTTCTGAACAGCCAAGCCTTGCCATTATAGTTTCTACGTTTGCGTCAAAAAGATGCTGTAAGGTTTTGAATTCCTTTAGCATTTTATGGGCGATTTCGTTTGTGTCGCACCGAGGATAACAATAGTACAGCAGAATTTCCAAAACTTCGTGGTCGTGAAAATTATCAATGCCATGCTCTTGATAACGCTTACGCATACGCTGACGGTGGTTTGCGTGTATATTTGTTTCCGTGTTTTTGTCCTGCATAATTATCACCGCATAGCTTCATCTAGGGCATCGGTTACGGTTTTTAATACTTTTATACGGGAAAACTTTTTGTTGTTGGATTCTACAATTATCCATGGGGCGTGAGATGTGTGGGTGCGGGCAAGCATTTCATCTACGGCAACTTCGTATTCATCCCAGTTAGAGCGGTTACTCCAGTCCGCTTCGGTGATTTTGTGCTGCTTTAACGGATTGTTTTGACGTTCTTCGAAGCGGCGTAGCTGCTCGTCTTTGTCTACGTGCAGCCAAAATTTTAGCATTATCATGCCATGGCTAACTAAGTGCTGCTCCATTTCGTTTATTTCTTGATAAGCGCGCCGCCAAATATGTTCCGGCGTAAGCTTGTCCACCCGCTCTATTAATACGCGGCCATACCAAGAGCGGTCGAAAATTGTAAGGTGTCCGTCCTTTGGCATTTTAACCATAAACCGCCACAGGTAATGCCTTGCCAGTTCGTGGGAAGTAGGCGGCCCTATGGGAACTACGGCGTAACACCGCGGGTCTATTTCCGAGGTTAGACGCTTGATGTTACCGCCTTTACCTGCGGCGTCCCAGCCTTCGTATACAATTGCTGCCGAACGGCGGGTGACGTACATTTTATTGCAAAGCTTGCGCATACGGTCCTGGTAATATTCCAGTTGGTCTTTGTATTCCGCGTCGCTGATAGTTTCGTCCGGGGAAATATTTTGTAATGTATGGGGTATGTTTTGTAAAATTGCAGGTATGGCAGGCGGAGTTTCTGGCGGTTTACGCATTTCCTCAAGCTTGGCTGATACCTTTTCAATTATCGTACCCATTACTTTGCAGGCGGCAAACCGTTTGTCTTCTGCTTCTATTATATGCCAGGGGCTTTCTTCCGTTGATGTCATTTTTAATGTCTTTTCAAAAAGATGCAGGTGCTGCTCATAGTTATCGTTTTGTGCCCAGTCATGTGGGCGCACACGCCAAGATGAGTTTGGGTCTTTTTCCAATTTTTTAAAGCGGCGGCGCTGCTCATCTTTTCCAATGTGCAGGAAAAATTTTATTATTAGGTAGCCGTCCTCTGTAAGCTGCCGTTCGAAGGCGTTTACATCAAAATAAAAGCCGTTGGCTTCCATATTTGAAAGTCTCCACTCTTCCCTTACGCCGGGTAAAATTATCCTGTGCCAGCTTTTGTCCATTATCGCTATTTGTCCCCTTGCAGGCAGATATGTCCAAAAGCTCCATAGAAAAGGGCGCATTATTTTGTCTTCGGTTATTTTACCCGCGGTGCGTACGTCGAAGTAGCGCGGGTCCAGCGGGTTTGTAATGCGGGAGATAGATGTGCCTTTACCCGATGCCCCCCATCCTTCGAATACTAAAATAACAGGCAGGTTTGCTTCCCGTACTTGCTGCTGTAATTGTGATAAGGTGTCTTCCATTTGAGTTAAAGTTTCTTTATATTCCTTTTTGTCCATGGTTTTGTTTAAATTTATTTCAGATAGCATTTGTCTCACCTTTCGTAAACCTTCTGCAATAAGTATATCATAAAATTGCTGCCGTTGCGCAAGAATTATCGAAATTGGCAAGCTTGTAACATAAAAGGACAACACTACATAGTATGTACCAGGACCTCGAGTTCCTTTATATAGATTAGGCGCAGGTGAGTGAATTGTTAATGGCGGTATATCGCCCTCACCTGCGTCAACTCAAGTAATGTTAAAAGGAGGATTCCCATGGGCGAATTCTTAGTTGAAAGTATGACCCGTCATCTGGGGCAAACAGTAACAATTTTTACCACCAGCGGTGGGTTGTCCGGTAATGGCTTCACCGGAGTTTTGGCCGGTATCTGCAACGGTTGCGTAAGATTAATCACAGATATTGGTGCTCCACCATCATGTCCTATCGGCAGTGCATGCTGTGGCGGCTTTCCTGTTTTTGAAGGCGAAGCAGAAGGTGGTTTTACCGGTGTAGGTATGTGCGCACGCGGCGGCTGTGGCCGTGGTCGTGGCCGTGGTGGCCGTGGCGGCTGGGGTTGGGGCTGGAACTGGCTTGGTTCCGTAACAGAAATCCCCATCTGCAAGATTGTAAGCTTTACCCACAACGCAATTTAGGGCAAACAAAAAGTGGCTGACGCCACTTTTTAATTTATAGAATTACGCATTAATACTCTGCGGGGCCTCTGTTACGGAACCCGGGGATAATGTCATTGTGCATTGTGGTAAGCCGGATTAGTGTTTTTGTTTCTTCGTCTATGGCAATGTCCGCAATGCGACCGGTGCAGTCTGTGGCAGATAGTATGATATGGCGGGCAATTGAAATTAAATTTCCGTCTTCGTCAAAGCCCCAGGCTGATGTTGCGACACCTTTAACCTGAACAGACACGACTTCTGTGTTTGCAAAATGTATTGTTGCAAATTCTGTAGCGGCTTGGGCATGTTCTTCAAAATCTACAGCTGTTTCTCCTTGGCGGAGTTGAAAAAAGGCATTAAACGCGTTAAATCCGTCGGTATTTCTGTTAGGATCCCTGCGTAATTCCATAACAGCAGCCATTACTTCATCTGCCATCTCCGGGTCTGCAAACATTTGCGTTCTATTAGGGCCAAATATATCTATTCTTTCACCGGTAACCGCGTCAATTGTGAAGCGGAAAAATTCTCGCTGGTCAAAGAGAGCTTCTTCAGATTCCGCAAAAACGCCAATCCAATAATTTCTATTGTAGGAAGGCCAAGCTGCATAGCTCATAAAAACAACTGCGCCGTCCATGCATTCGCCAAAAATATCCCATACGTACCGTGCACCATTTTGTGCTGCGTCTTCAACAGATAATGCATTTGTACATGGAATAATTTCTGTCTCGTTGTTAGCCAAAACGATACTTTGTATAACGGTCAACTCCGGCGGTTGGAAATCACTTTGCCCGGCGTCTTCCGATACCACTGTAGGAGGTGCCGGTACAGCCACAGACGTTGTAACAGGCCGTATGTTTTCCGTTACATCCAGTGCCGCCGCAAGGGCTAAGTTGTTTACGCCCAAAAAGCCTGCGCAAAACACCCCGATACATAGGGCCGTGGCTGCTGCCACTTTGATAAATTCTTTTTTCACTTTAAATTTTCCTCTCATGATTTTGTTTTTGTGGGCCTCACGGTTAATACTATAGCGCGGGCTTTTAATGAAACCGTCACGGAGTTGTTATGGGTTTGTAAATGTTACGAAGTTGTCATGGCACAATATAAAACTTACCCCCTGATATCACGATGTGATATCAGGGGGTAAGTTTTTATTCCCCATCGCGCAGGTAGCTGTTATACTGGCATTGCTTCCTATTAACTATATAAAGGACGTGCGGCATGTTTAAGAAATTCAACTACAAAACCTTGCAAAACCTACAGCAAGACATAGAAAATCTTGGTATAGACCTGAATTTATCCAATAACTTCAACGCCCTAAAAAAGCCTGTGCAACTGGGCAGCATGACAATCCCAAACTCTGTTGCGGCTCACCCCATGGAGGGCGGCGACTCGGACGTGGTTGGCAACCCTACAGATTTAACATTTCGTAAGTACGAACGGGTTGCCCAAGGGGGTTTTGGGCTGATATGGTTCGAGGCGGTTAGTGTATGCAAAGAAGGGCGGTCTAACGCCGGACAATTGTGGATTAACGACAAAACTTTGCCGGGCTTTAAGGAATTGATAAACCGGACCCTAAAGGCGGCGGAAACTTTTCACCCGGCGGGGGAGCGGCCCCTTCTTATAATGCAGCTTAACCACAGCGGGCGGTACAGCAAGCCGAAGGGCAAGTCTGCACCCATTATTGCAAGCCACATACCGGAGTTGGATGCGCGCCTTGGCATAGATGAAACCTACCCCCTTGTAACTGACGAATACTTAGACGGTCTGGTTGCCCAATTTGTAAAAGCCGCAGTTTTGGCAAAGGAAGCAGGGTTTGACGGCGTGGATGTAAAAGCCTGTCACGGCTATTTGCTGCATGAATTACTGTCTTGCCACAACCGAGATGGTAAGTATGGCGGCAGTTTCGAAAACCGCGTAAAATTAATGCTGCGTATAATTGACGAAATACGGGCGGCCATTCCCAACCCGAATTTTATAATTGCCAGCCGTATAAATATTTTTGACGCACTGCCCGTTAGCCATGGCTTTGGCATGGCCTACCCGGGCAGCGAAAACGTTGACCTTACAGAGCCAATTAAGCTTACACAGCTGTTTGTGGAAAAAGGTGTGGAACTTGTTAGTATTACCATGGGCAACCCGTATTTTATCCCCCATATAAACAGGCCCTACGATTTAGGGGCCTACGAGCCGAAAGAAACGCCGCTGCAAGGGGTGTACCGTCTTATCAAAGGCGCGGCAGACTTGCAAAAAGCCGTACCGGTGGCAAAAATTGTGGGCGTTGGGTACTCCTGGTTTAGGGGGTTTTCGCCATATGTAGCTGCGGCGGTGTTGGAAGAAGGAAAAGCAGCCATGATTGGGTACGGGCGGCAAATTTTGTCCTACCCGGATGTGTATAAAGACATAGTTGGGCAAGGGTGGCTTAACCCAAGTAAAGTCTGCGTGTCTTGCAGTAAGTGCAGCTTCCTTAAAAGGAACGCAGGCACTTGCGGCTGTGTTGTACGTGATGCGGAAGCTTATCTGCCGCTTTACAAGGAAACTTACAATAAATGAAAGTGGGTGACCATGTGAAAAAATGCGCGATTGTAACAGGCGGTACCAGAGGAATAGGCTTTGCCATAGCTAAAGCCCTTGCGGCAGAAGGCTGCAACATAGTAATCACCGGCAGGGGCGAGACAACGGATGTATTGCCCCAATTAAAACAGTATAGCAGCGAGGTTTTATATGTTCAATCCGACGTATCCCGTCAAACAGACCGTGATAAACTCCTTGCCCAAACCCTGGAACGCTTTGGCAGGGTAGATATTTTGGTTAATAACGCCGGTGTCGCCCCAAAAGAGCGTAAGGATATACTGGAGCTTACGGAAGAAAGCTTCGATTATGTAATGGACATAAATTTGAAAGGTGCGTTTTTCCTGTCACAAATGGCGGCAAACCAAATGTTGAAACAGGAAAACAATACCGCTTGCAGGATTATTTTTATCTCCTCCATCTCTGCGTATGTATCCTCTGCCAACCGGGGTGAATACTGCATTTCTAAAGCGGCTTTGTCTATGGTGCGTACGCTGTTTGCAGACCGTTTGGCACAGGATGGCATCCGCGTATTTGAAGTTCGCCCGGGGGTTATACAAACAGACATGACAGCGGTAGTGTCCGAAAAATACGACAAACTTATTGCCGAAGGGCTTTCTCCAATAAAACGCTGGGGACAGCCGGAAGACGTGGCCGGGGTCGTGGCTGTCCTTTGCCGGGGCGAGTTTGATTTTTGCACCGGGGATGTAATAAATGTAGACGGCGGATACCACATCAGGAGGCTTTAATATGGAGTCTATCACGAACCACATCAAATCGTATCAAACTGTAATTGTTGGCAGTGGCGCGGCAGCATTTAACGCGGCCAATGTGCTGTTTGAAATGGGACAGAAAGACATTGCCATTGTAACGGAGGGGATCAACAAAGGCACATCCCGCAACACAGGATCTGACAAGCAAACGTATTATAAAATGTCCACAAGCGGCCAGGCCCCGGACAGCCCATACCACATGGCAAAAACCCTTTTCGACGGCGGCGGAATGCACGGCGACACCGCGCTTATTGAAGCGGCATTGTCCACAGCCAATTTTTACAACCTTGCGCGCATTGGCGTACCTTTCCCAACTGATAAATACGGCCAGTACGTGGGGTACAAAACCGATCATGACCCGTATGCAAGGGCCAGCTCTGCAGGGCCGCTAACGTCAAAGTACATGACGGAGTGCTTGGAGAGGCAAGTGTGGGATAAGGGCATTGATATTTTCGACAACCACCAGGTAATCGAAATTTTGAAGGACGGGGAAGACAATGAAGTTATTGGTTTATTATGCATCAATTTGATGCGCATCAATGATACGGATTATGGTTTTACGCTGTTCAACTGCACAAATATAATTTATTGTACAGGCGGCCCGGCCTGTATGTATTGGAACTCTGTTTTCCCTAAAAGTCAGTTTGGCGGTACCGGTGTTGCCCTTGCGGCAGGTGTGGCCGGGGTTAACCTGGGTGAATGGCAGTATGGCCTTGCGTCTACAAAGTTCCGCTGGAATGTGTCCGGCACTTATCAGCAAGTGCTGCCCCGGTATATTTCCACAGACGAAAATATGCAGGACGAGCGGGAACTTTTGCATGATTACTTCGAAAATTTTGGACAAATGTGCGACGCGGTGTTTTTAAAAGGTTACCAATGGCCTTTTGATTCGCGTAAGCTGGTGAATTTCGGCTCGTCCGTAATTGATATTTTGGTGTATATAGAGACACAAATAAAAGGGCGGCGTGTATTTTTGGATTACACGCAAAACCCATCATATCCGGTAACCGCCTGTCATTTCGAAGCAAATCTTTTCAGCCACCTGTCCAAAGAAAGCTACGACTACCTGGCCAACTCCGATGCCCTATTCGGCAAGCCAATTGACCGCCTGAAAAAAATGAATCCGTTAGCGATAGACTTGTACGTCAAAAACGGAATCGACATAACAGCCGAATATTTAGAAATTGATGTCTGTGCCCAGCACAACAATGGCGGCTTACAGGTGGATATTTGGTGGCAAAGCAATTTAAAGGGCTTTTTCCCTGTGGGCGAGGTTGCCGGGACCCTTGGAGTATACCGCCCCGGCGGGTCTGCACTTAACTCTACCCAGACAGGCGGCGTACGCGCGGCAGCGTATATTTGCAAGAAACGGGCTCATTCGCCTATAAGTGAAGACGTATTTTTGCAAAAAGCCGCAGGGCAATTGGACGTGAAATATCAACAAGCAAAGTCTGTACAGGTAGGTGAGTCCAATACGCTGCAACTGCGGGAGTATTATCAAAAGCGAATGACAAGAACTGCCGCGTTTTTCCGCAGTGAAAAAGAAATAGATAAGTATATCCCTGTGGTTAAATCAGCATTGGAACAAGTCTTCGTTAACGCCACAATATTCTCCGCTGCGGAAATACCCGAAGTTTTTCGCAGCTACGACATGCTGGTTTGCCAGTACACCTGTTTACATTCCATGCTGGCATACATTAAAAACGGCGGGAAAAGCCGTGGTTCCTATGTAATTGTAGAGCAAGATGGGTCGCATAGCTTTGATACCGGCCTGCTCAACTTTAATTATTCTATTGATACCGCCCTAAGCGGCATGGCTTATGTTTCCGTGTATGACAAAAGCGGGCACCGGGTACAAACATATTTTGAACCCGTCCGCGAAATCCCCAATGATGACACCTGGTTCGAGCGGGTTTGGGAACAGTACCGTAATGACGCATTATTCGATTAACGCTTCCCATTCCGCATACAACTCTGTCAATTTGCCGTCAATAATCCCGTATTCCTCATAATCGGACTGTTCCGGTATACTTTCGCCTTGCTCAAATAGCTTTTCCAGGTCTGCCTTTGCTTGCTCTAAAAATGATATTTCTTCTTCCAGGGCCTTAATTTTGGCAGGAAGAATATCATTAACCGCAGGTTTGGCGGGCTTTTTTTGTGCCTTGGCTTTCTCGTTTATCACTTTTGCAGGCGCGTTTTTTGACTGTTGATATTCGTTCCAGTTTCCGTCAAAAACTGTTAGCTGTCTGTTTTCCATTATAAACAGTTTGTTGACGCATGTGTTAAGGAACGAACGGTCGTGTGATACGGCAATAACACTCCCCGGGAATTGGGCAAGTGCCTCTTCAACTGCTTCCCGTGCGGGCAAATCCAAATGGTTGGTTGGCTCGTCAAGTATTAGGCACTGTGGCTTGTCCAGCATAGCCAGGCCAAGCTTTAGCCTTACCCGTTCCCCTCCCGACAGTACAGAAATAGGTTTGCGGTATTCGTCTTCGTACAGGCCGACGGCAGCCAGCGCGTCCCGTGCTTCCCGTTCGGTTAGCTTGTGGCAGGCATGAATTTCTTGCAGTGACGTGCGGTTTTCATCTTCAAAAGAAGCATTTTGGTCTATAAACACATATTTTACCCACTGTCCCAGGCTGCACCTGCCCGTAAAATTGCTGTCGCGGCCAAGTAACATGCGCAGAAGAGTAGTTTTTCCGCAGCCATTTGTACCTACAATACCTACACGGTCGCCGCCGCTAACAAGAAAATTCACATTTTCAAACAACACCATGTCTCCAAATGCTTTTGCTGCATCTACCGCCTCTGCTATGCGCTTGCTTCTGTTTATGCCATAGTCTAAATTAATTGACGCGCTTCTTCCGTAATCTAAATGCCCCGATATTTTTTCGTTGGCTATGTCGGCTTTTTCCTTTTCTAAACGGGCCAGCTGCTTTTCATACATATGCAGCGCGGTATGGCGGCGGAAGTTGTAAGCCATGGTAATATGCTTTTTCTTATTCTTTATTTCATAGCGCAGCCTTGCGGTTTCATCCATGGCATGCTGCCTGCGGATTTCCTTCTGCTTCATAAAATTTGCGTAACTGCCCTTGTGTTCCAGAATTGTGCCGCCGGATAATTCCACGACACGGGTTGCTACACGGTTTAGGAAATAACGGTCATGGGAGATAAATAATACGCCGCCTTCGAAGCGTATCAGAAAATCTTCCAGCCATTCTAACGCGCCAATATCAAGATGGTTAGTGGGCTCGTCCAGCAACAGTAAATCCGGCTGCTTTAGCAATACCCTTGCCAGTGCTGCGCGCATTTTTTCGCCGCTTGATAAAAGATTTAAGGATGTTAACAGGGTTTCTTCCTTTAGCCCCAGCCCCAGCAGCATATTTTTTAGCCGGATTTCCATTGTGTAGCCGTCAATGGCCTCATACCGCGCTGTTAGACGGTCGTACTGCTTCATTAAATCGCCAACATTACCGGCAGCAGCGGCTATTTCGCCCTCCAACATTCGCAGCTTGCGCTCAATTTCCACTATTTCGCGCCATTCCAATGCTGTTGTTTCTCCTGCAAGCTGAGATAAATCTTGGGTCAAGACCCCGGGAATAACCCCTCGCGCAAAGGTTGCCGAACCACTGTCTGCTGTTTCCAGGCCTTGGGCAATACGCAAAAGTGTAGTTTTTCCAGCACCATTTGGGCCCACCAGCGCAACCCTTTCCCCTTTCTCTATGGAAAAAGACACGCCTTTTAGTACTTCTTGGTTGTTAAATGCTTTTCTTATATCTGTGAAATTTATTAGTCCCATTTTAGTCCTCCATATAAAATAAAAAACCGCAGACAAAACGCCCGCAGCCATATCCTAATCATTATAGTGTCGGTAAAAGGCAACCCAAATAAGCATAGCCGAAGCTACACGTATTTTGCCTTATTACCGACGAACCTCGGAAGAATTAAAACTCCCTGATTAAGCTCCGCACAACGTCTCGCCGTTATCCATTTGAACGGAGCCAAGCCCGTAGGCTAAGCCGTAAAAATCTAAAATGAGCATGTAAAGCCCTCCTAAGGACTATTTTAGCACAACCGGTGTATTATAGCAATTCCGAAAAACTGCCGTTGCTTATTGGGCAAATTCCTAATATAATGTCAGAGTTAAATATATAGGGATAACTTGATTCCAAATTCCAAAGAAAGAGCAGAAAAAGAAGAAGTTATCCACAGGTGAGCCGAAAAATGTGCATAGAAAAGCAAGGCATTAAG
>JGI20163J26743_11538578_pt1 | contig 54762 bp, 42 predicted proteins | sample TergutCu122P1_FD_26743 | JGI IMG/M metagenome (IMG submission 26743) | reverse complement strand
CCGCCACAAAACTTGCCCCGGAAACAGGTAGTCAAGACTACATTGGCGGGTTTGTTTTATTGAATGCCGGGCGTACAATTCAAATGGATTGCACCTTTAAAACATACCTGACAATAGCCAAAAAGGAATTTATCTATGACACAGACGGCTAAAGTATACGGCATAAACGGCCCCGTTATAACCGTAACCGGCGGTAATTTCTTTGTATCTGAAACTGTAAACGTAGGTGGCCTGCAGGGGGAAGTTATCGCGCTGCAGCCGGGCACGGCAACGGTGCAGGTATACGAAAGTACCGCCGGTCTAAAGCCCGGCACAATTGTCACAGGCACGGGGCAGCCCATGTCTGTAACCATGCAGCCGGGGATTGTGGGCAATATTTTTGACGGCATAATGCGGCCTCTTGGGAATATCGATAAAAAACCTTGGCGGGTTCGCATTTCGGCAGCCGTGGGCCAGCACATAAAGCAAGGCGAAATTTTTGCGGTAGTTGATGAAACGCCGCTTATTACATACAGGGCGATGGTTCCGCCCGGCGTGTCCGGAACTGTCACACATGCCGCGCCAAGCGGCCCATACACACCGTCCTGCCCTATTTTAACCCTAGACGGTAAAAAGACACTTACACTTTCGCAAACATGGCCTATTCGCGTACCGCGGCCTGTTAAAACCCGCCAACCACTGTCAATTCCGCTAATCACAGGCCAGCGGGTAATCGACAGCTTATTCCCCATAGCAAAAGGCGGGGTTGCTGCAATACCCGGCAGTTTTGGCACAGGCAAAACCATGACCCAACACCAGCTTGCCAAGTGGTGCGACGCAGATTTAATCGTATACATTGGCTGCGGCGAACGGGGCAATGAAATGACAGAAGTTTTGGAAGATTTCGCAAAGCTTACAGACCCAAAGAACGGCCAGCCCCTGCTAAACCGCACTGTGCTTATAGCCAATACATCCGACATGCCCGTTGCCGCCCGTGAGGCCAGTGTTTACACAGGCCTAACCATCGCGGAATGCTACCGGGACATGGGCTGCCACGTGGCCGTAATGGCAGATTCCACATCCCGCTGGGCAGAAGCTTTGCGGGAGTTGTCCGGTCGCCTGGGGGAAATACCGGCGGAAGAAGGATACCCGGCATACTTGGCCACCCGCCTGTCGGCCTTTTACGGACGGGCAGGGTATGTAACCAATTTGAACGGCACAGAAGGCTCTGTAACAATTATAGGCGCGGTTTCCCCCCAGGGCGGCGATTTTTCCGAACCTGTTACCCAGCAAACTAAGCGGTTTATTTCCTGCTACTGGGCCCTGGACAGGCAGCTTGCCTATGCCCGCCACTTCCCCGCCATTTGCTGGATGAACAGCTACAGCAACTACCTGCCAACTCTTGCAAACTGGTACGCAAACACTATAAGCCCCCAATTTATGGGGCTGCGGGAAAAAATTATGGCCGTACTGCAAGAAGAAAATGCCCTGTTGGAGATAGTAAAATTAGCAGGCGCAGATGGTCTATCTGAAAGCCGACTGCGCACCCTTGCACTGGCCAAAAAAATACGAAAGGAATTTTTGCAGCAAAATGCCTACGACCCAAAGGATACTTTTATGCCACCACGGGAGCAGTTTATGCTGATGAGAAAGATGACTTATGAAAACTACCCCCTGATATCAGGGGGTAATGCACCGGGTTGACGCACGGGATTCTTAATATATAATTTTAGTGTCCACGCGACACAATTTTCTGAAAAGAGCATATTCACATGCTAAATTTACCATCCATAGGCTTCCCGGGCAATTGTCACGAAGCCATTACCTTCTACAAAGAGGCACTGGGAGCAGAAGTAAAAACCATTGTTTACAACACAGACCGTTACGGTATTTGTTGGCATGTTTCAGTTTATTTTGAATAGGTATGACTTGGGTGATTGCAGAGGAAGCGATAAAATACTCATAATTATTCCGCAAGTTTATATTTACGATTTCGATTTGCACCGACCGCTGTAATAACGCCTTCATCGACAAGATGTGAAAGCACACGTCTTGCAGTACCGGGCGAACGGTTGATTAGTTAGGCTACTAAGGTTGCATTTATTTCGCCATGCGCTTCAATGTATGCGAGAACCATTTGTCGAGGCGCGTTATCGCTCAAAACATAGTTCGATTTAGTAAGAGGCACTATAGTTTTGAACACATCACCATCAATTAGCTCTGGCACACCGCCAGAGTATAGCTTTGTATACTTATATAAATTTCTGACGCCGGAGCCGAGAACATCTAAACGTCCGATATTTATAAAGAAATGTGCGAGTAATGGATTTTTTGGAAAAGGCGCAAAATTATTGGGGTCAATACGTCCGGGGGCTTTGGGCAAGTTCCAGTTTTCCGTTACAATGCGGTCACGCTCAACAATAATTTTTGCAGGATACGCACTTGTATACTCTCGATGTACGAGAATATTACTGACAATCTCACGAGAAATTCCAGAAAGTAAGCTAACCGATTGGTCACCAATCAAATGAAATTTATCAAGTGTATGCTTGGCAATAAAATCCATTAGTTGCTCGTAAGCATCAATCAAATCATCACGATTGGCAAGTAAACGCCGAACTTTCGGCATAAGTCTTGAAAAATCAAAATGTTCTTCTTTAGCATATGGGAAAATATTGCGCTCTGAATAATCTGCCGACTTTCGGCGATGAATTTGAGATACCATCTCAGAATTCCGTGTAATATCCATGTCTCCATCCACAGCACGGTCGTAAATTTTGCCGCCAAACATTACTACTTGAGAATTGGGCGTATATAGCACCATAGTATAGTTTTGCCGTTAAGTTCAGCTTCTTCTAAAGAAAGAAAAAGTGTTGGTGAAAATCGTTGCGGATTATTCAACGAATTTGCAAAATCATTTTTCATTTTGGTAACGGCTTTAGGGTTTACACCGTTAATCTCCCCGTCATCTTCAACGCCAAGTAGAATGTATCCTCCATATTTCTATTTGGTACATATACTCCACTAATCCATATCCCATTATGCAAGCCGGAACAGCTATACCTTTGACCTTTTCTTTGCCCTTTCTTCCGCCACAAATTTCATTATTGGCACCAGGATCATAGCGGCTACACCACCGGCAAAACCGTTGTTGTACAAATTCATTCCGCCGTGGAATAAAGCTACATTTATAGACAGGGATAAATGCAAAAACCCGGCCACAAGCCCCCACTTCCACCCAAACCGTGTAGCTATGGGGGCAAGACATGTGGCAAACAGAGTAGCCACCAAAAACGAGCGGTGGTTTACAGGCGCACCCGTAAGAAGCGCACTTGCGCCTGCTGCCATCACCGCACCGGACATAAGTATTACAGAGCTGATTATCGGCTTACCAAAAGCCCCAAACCCTATTGTGGAAATTAAGCCGCCTATTACAACTCCGTTGTATTCGCCCCGTATGGCAAACATAAACAGTACGCATATAAGCCCCAAAATCCCCATGGATACATATGTCATGCCTGAATATTTTTTATAGTAGTCATAATCTTCTGCGTCTATGCGCAGCAGTTCCCTAAAAGATAGAGATTTACAGCGGCTTAAAACGCCGCAAATAATATAGTATACAGACATTACAATAGAAAATGTAGCCAGCTCCAAGTTATAGCCGCTGCTCCAATTATTTATAATATCCTGATCAATGCCCAATGTCTGAAACACCGCAAACATACCAACTGCCAAAATGCCCGCGGCAAAACCAACATTGTAAAGATGATACCCTTCGTGGGCTTTACGCAGTGCCGCCGCAAACGGGGTCATAATAAACCCGATAAACAGGCCCAAAAACACACCCATGGCAACCCCAACAGGTATAGGAATTTGGTAGATAACCGCAACGCTCATGGGGCCGGGTAAACCGGAAACAGCCGCAAACCTGGTAACAACAGGGGCTAAACAGGTGGCCAAAATGGATGGCAATACACAACTCCTGTGTGGGGTGCCGGTATATTTACTGTACAGCCAGCCGCCGGCAATAATGGGAAGCATGTTGGCAGGGTTTTTGCCAAAAAACGCCATAGCGACAACAACACCCAAGGTGGCAATGGCAAGGCCGCTGGGCTCGTGCTTTGCAAAACGCATGGCGGCTATGGCAAGTAACCCTGCAAGGGCCACATTTACAAATGCGGCCCCTATGCCGCCAACGGCTATGTAGTCTGTAATAAGTAAATCTGTAGAAATAAAAATCGCCCAAGTACCATCAAGGATATTACGCGGCGTATCAAAAATAAACCCTTGCAAAATCATAAGTAAAAATAGTAATACATGAACCCTGTAAGGTCTCAGAAAAAATTTATTTTGCAGCCAATCATTGCTGCGTACTGCTGTTAACAACAAAATCACACCCCTAAAAATTGCAAGTAGATAACAAATATAGCAAAAAACACACCTATGGCAGCGCACATGCCTCTAAAACCAAACTCAAACTTACTTATTCGCGCAAGCAACGCACTATCTTTTATATAATACCTGAAAATGAAGTATCCTACAACCAAACTTGCCGCAAAAATCCCGCACTTTTCAATGTAGCCGAATAAGTCAATAGATTTATCCACGTTAAATAAAAAGAGAATTAAGGATTCACCAAAAATACCCAGCAAAAGGCATGAAATTCCCAGAGCCAAAAGGGGTATAAGCTGCCACCAATCATTACGTATTAACTTAACGCCTTCCGATGACCTGCCAAAAAACATCATCGAATACTTTATAAATATCATTATTGTGCCAAGGTTAATAAGCAGCAGAAAAATGTATAGAAACCCGCCTGCGCCCTGCAATAAAAAATATTTAGACACACTTCCGCTATAAAACGGCGCACCTATTATACCCAAAATAGCCAAGCCGGTGACACAGCTTGTAATGGGAATACGCCGCCATGCTCCGCAAATTTTTGTAGTATCCCGGGTACCGTACTCGTTAATAATCACACCGGAACCCAAAAACAGTGCAGACTTAAAAACCCCGTGCGTAACAATGTGGTACAAGCTGCCAATGTAGCTGTATTCGTTATTTAAGTTAAGGCCTACAATAATCAAGCCAACTTGCGCAATTGTGCTGTATGCCAATATAAGTTTAATGTCTGTCTGCGCCAGTGACATAACAACCCCAACAACCGCCGTGGCAATTCCAACTAACAAGAAAAACTCAGTAGTTGCTACGCCTTCAAAAATTTCTTGGAACCGTAGAAACATATAAATACCACTTTTTATATGCAATCCGGAAAGTACAGCAGAAACCGCCGCAGAAGCACCCGGCGTTCCGTGGGCTTTTGGCAGCCAGCTAAACACAGGAAAAACGGCACATTTAAGCCCAACAAATGTCATGATAAGCGCGTATGGCAACAATTGAGCATGTGCCTCTAGCCTGCCAAAAGCTGCTGCAGCTGCGGCAATGTCCAAGGTTCCGGCCAGCCGGTACACATAGCCCAGGCCAAGTAAGTAAAATTGTACAACAACAACGTTTATCATTAAGTAAATCATACCGTCATACATAGACCGGTTTTTTCTGTTGTACATTATAAGCACAGAAACCACAACAGTACCTACTTCTGTCAATACGAAAATATTAAATAAGTCGCTGCTTAAAAAAATACCGATAATTGATGCTTCCCAAATAAACAGCAAAAACCAGAACAAACTACTTGTATTACTGCTGTAGCTGTAAATTGCCGCCATCAAAAACACAAAAACCGTAAGCAAAATAAAGACAGACGAAAGTGCATCGGCCCTAAGGGTAATACCCAATATTCCATAATCGCCGATAATTGTAACAATGGTTTCGTCACGGCTGCTTAAAAACAAAAAGAAAGTTGCGGCTGTAAGCCCAACTTGTGTAAATATGGATATAATTCTGGCTGCTTTTTGAAATGGGAACAGATATAAAAATACAGCTATCAGAATTGGCACAATCACAAAAAATGTCAGCATTATTTTTCTCCACCGGGCAATAAAGCAGATGTCTTAATTGTATTCCAATCTGCAGTTTTATATTTTCGGAACAATGTAATAAACATTGTAATGTTTATGGCAGTGGTAGCCAAGCCAACAATTACTGCAGTTATCATTAAAGCCTGCGGTAACGGATCGGCTACATACTCCAAAGTTATCAGGTCTGTCCCAACAGGCGGAACAGCGCGGCCGGTAAAACCAATTCCCAAAAAAAACACGATAACCGCCACTTCCATCAAGAGAATGCTTACAATAGATTTAATTACATTCTTACTGGATATAAGCCCGTAAAAACTAATAAAAAACATAACGATGGCAAAAAGCTCTATAACTTCAACTCCTGCAAACATTACATCCTCCAAATTTTTTATTTACTTTCTACCGCAATATATCTATAGAACAAGATAATAAACCCGCATGCCACTTTTAGCCCGATAAGCGCGTTCATGGCAATCATGTGCGCCGTTTGCACAAAAGGCTGAATACGAGGCGGCAAATGTGAGGTAAATCCCCAAAAAACAATAATTACTGCAAATATAATAATTCCCGCAAAAACTAATTCTTCCAAGCGGATAAGTTTCCGTATTGGCAGGTCATAAACATCGTAAATCATGTACCTGCATATAAAGAATGCGGCAATTGCAAGCCCGCCCTGGAAGCCGCCCCCGGGAGAAATATGCCCGTTCAGTATCAAGTATACCCCAAACAGCAGCATTACCGGACATATAACGCGTATTGCAAATACTGCCATACCGTCCCTTTCCATCTCGCTGTGTTTACCGCTTTTTACAACAGTTTTCTTGGAATGGGACATGTGTATAACCGCAACCACACTAATAACCAACACCAACGCTTCAAAAAGTGTGTCATACACACGATAACCAAGATATATTGCAGTTACGGCATTTTCCCCGCCAAAGTCATTTTCGAAGGACGAAATATACAATTCGCTTAAATTAATTTCGTGCGGCTGTCCGGTATTTTCCGGGATTACAAATATAAACAGGCCAAACAAAAACACTGTAAAAATAATAGGAATCAATACTTTGATAATACTTTGTTTGGGTACTTTCTCTCCTCTATCCACGCGGCTAAAATATTTTTCGAAACAAATAATAAAAAATACCGTTGTAAAAACACTTGCCGCCGCCTCTGCCATCGCCACATCCGGCGAACCAAGGAAAATATACACAACAGAAGAAATAAGTGAAAAAACTGCAAGATATATAATTGTCCTGGCAATTCTTTGCTCCCATACAATAAGTAAGGCAATAATAATCCATGCGGAAAGAATCGCGTAAATCATTTGGATACCTCCGCAGTTCCATTTTCTGATTCATCTATTTTATACCCGCATAAATAGGCCGAACGCGCCAGAATGTGGGCAACCAAAGGGTTAAAAATAAGCATAATAACCCCCAAAAGCACAATCTTGCCGGTAAACGAACTTATACCGTGTCTTATTGCCATACCAATGATAATTGTAATTACACCCACCGTGTCAATTTTAGAAGTAGTTAAAATACGGGGGTAAAAATTTTTAAACCTAAACATAGCAATAACGCCAAACGCCATAAAAACAACCCCGGCGATTAAAATTATCATACTAATAATGTCTATGATGCCGTTCATTTTACTCTTTGCCTCTCCTGCTTCTTTTTGATAAAAACAATGCGATAAAAATGATACTGATAAACCCGAACATCGCGTAAATAATTGCAAAGTCCAACAAATATGCCCTATCATTTGCCGACGCAAAAAAAATGATTAAAACGATAATTTTTACAGATGTAACACTCATACCCAAAAGCCTATCCCAGCGGGATGGCCCCATTATTACAATCCGGAAAAATACAATTAGCAAAAATGCAATAATAATCCACAATAAAATATTCATGACGTACCCGTTTCTATTTCCGCAGCCAAAAGTTTTTCCTCCAGGCTGCCCTTTATCAGCTTGTCCACATCCCGGTCCTGATATAGTTCGCTTTTGCCGCTTAACCATACAACTGTTATATTGTCACCTGTTAAGTCCAGCAATACAGAACCGGGGGTAAGGGTTATGGAATCTGCAAGTATTACACGCAATTCCTCATTCTCAATTTTTGTCTTAACTGTTGTAATATGCGTGCTGGCCCCTGCAAAAATCCTTTTTATAACATAAAAACCGGCTATATAAATTTGCCCAACTAAAAACAAGGGGTATAACACCAATTTAAAGAAATTTACGCCTTTAATCCTGCTTAATGGTATAAACTTTTGGCTGTACCATATGCACAGTATGCTTATAACTAATCCAACAATTATATCTGCAACAGAAACAGATTCCCGTAGAATTACCCACACCAGTGTAAGCAAGACTACTTTAACAATAATCCTAATAACATTCACCTACATTTAAAATAATCACACAAAGCTATTTGCAAAATTATGGTAGACCATAGGGTACTCCTTTCTTAGAGTTAAGTCAAGGGACTTTGGCAAAGAGTTTGATAAAGTTTGAGAAAAAATGATTATAATTAATTTTTATATTGCTGTTTTTGCAAATGAGTAGTAAAATACAAACAGTTGCAGTGAGAATCCTCACATGCAGCCAACTCCAACCCAAGAAAGGAGCTGATCAATTTTGGTATATTTAGGGTGGTTTTTGTCCTAACCTTAAAAGGACAATAATAACTTAAAGGGTGGACGCGCTTAGCTGTTGCTAATGCGTCCTCCCTTTTTGCGAGTTTATCAAAACAATAACAATGGGTGTTCCCGCCCACTATAGAAAAGGAGGCATTGAAATGACAAAACTAAGAAATGAACATAACTGCATAACCCCCACTCGACTCAGACACGCTACGGAGGTATTACACTTTGAAATATGTAAACGCCAAGGATGTGCTTCCCCCTGATATTTTAGCATTGGTGCAAGAATATTCCGGCGGCGCACTGATATATGTTCCCAAAAAAGATGAAGAAAAAATCGGATGGGGGCAGAAAAACGGCGCGCGTACCCAAGTTCATACGCGCAATAATAACATAATCGATGCCTACAGAAATGGCGCGGATATATGTGAATTAATGTTGGAATACTGCCTTTCAGAGGCAAGTATTCGCAAAATTTTATATAGCAAAAATATTGCAACTGCATAAAACACCCCCTGATATCATATTGGTGAATGTGATATCAGGGGGTGTTGTTTTTACCTTCTAACCGCTCTGTCCGCAAAACTGTTGTCCACCAGCACATCGAAAGGCGCGCGGGCAGGTAATTCATCTGCGGATTCCATTACACGCTGTAAATTCTCAAAGCTGGTTCGTGTAATATGCGGCGTTGCGGCATACGCTTCAATTTCTTTATATCTGGCAATCGCGCTTGTAAGAATTGCTATGTCTGCATCCGGGAAAAATGGTGAAATAATTTCTGCAATATTCCCCGGGGAGTTTTCCTGTACCCAAACTTGCCCACGATGAAGGGCATTTGTAAAACCCTGTATTAAGTTGGGGTTTTGCTGAATAAAACTGCCCAAAGCATAGTAAGCCGTATATGGGATTTCGCCAAAAGCCTCGCCTACAGAAGCCACAACATATCCCCTGCCCTCAAGGGCGATGGTAGACGCTACGGGTTCAAAAGCCGTAACAAAATCTGCCGTACCGCCAAGAAACGCGCCAACCATAGCCGCAAACTGAATAGAAGTATCAAAGACTACATCTACTTCCGGTACAATCCCCTTGCTGCGCGTTACATATTCAAGCACCATAAAGGGCATTCCGCCCCTGCGCCCGGGTAAAACATGGCTTCCGCGGATGTTATCCCACGTAAAATCCGGCATGGGTTCGCGGGCTATAAGAAAAGAGCCGTCCCGCTGGGTAACTTGGGCAAATACAATGGCATGGTCTGCCCTGCCGCCTGCCCAAACATAAATTGCCGCTTCAGGCCCGGATAGGCCAATATCTGCCGCGCCGGATAAAAGTGCTGTCATAACACGATCTGCCCCGTCGCTGGTGATAAGGTCGATATGAATACCTTCATCGGCAAAAAAACCAAGCTCAATTGCGGCATATTGGGGGGCGTAAAACACCGAACGCGTTACTTCACTAAGGCGTATGGTTGTAAGGCCTTCCTCTTCGGTTCTGTTACAGGCGGACAATACCAAAAGCATAACAGCAAATAGCATTACAAATGCAAAATTTCTCATCACAAACCCCTCCGATCATTTATAACAAAGACGCATTACCAAGTACTCTACAAGAACAACAAAACGATACAGCAAAGCCGCCAGTACTGCCAAAATAATTACGCTGGTCATTACTAAGTCCATTTGAAATACCTGGCCGCCATACACAATTAGATACCCAAGCCCTGCCCGGGAAACTAAAAATTCCCCGGCAATAACACCAACCAGCGACAGTCCGATGTTAATTTTCAGGCAATTAAACAAGGTTGTTAAATTAGACGGAAACACAATTTTTACAAAGGTTTGCAGCCGGTTTGCCCCAAACGTTTTTGCCATTTTAATCAAATCCCCATTAGTATTTTGGAAACCGTTAAGCATTTCCATAATGGTAACAACCAGTGAAATGGCTAAAGCCATAACAATTACAGCTTGCATCCCAGCACCAACCCAAATGATAATCACCGGGCCAAGGGCAATTTTGGGCAGTGCGTTAAGCACCACCAAGTACGGATCCGCCACCTTTGCCAAAAACTTGTTCCACCACAGCACAAGCGCGGCTAAAAGGCCGATTATTACCCCAAGTGTAAAGCCTATTATGGTTTCCAGTGTTGTAATTCCAATATGCAGCAGCAAATTATTGCTACGAAAATTGCCGATTGTACGTAAAATTCGTGTGGGCTGGCTCATTATAAAGCTGTCGATAACACCGGCGCGGGCAAGAGCTTCCCACAAAAAAATTATGGCGAACAATGTAGAAAATTGACAAACCCGTACCAGCATCTGCTGCCGCCGCTTTTTTTTAAGATACTTATACATTTACATCAAGCTCTTTCCAAACCATGTTAAAATAATCGCGGAACTCTGGGGCTGCCCTGCGTTGTAACGGCGTTGCAGATAACTTGACGCTAAAGTCCTGCTTTATGCGCCCCGGCCGTTTAGAAAGCACAATTATCCTGTCTGCTATACTAATGCCCTCGGAAATGTCATGGGTAACCAATACGGCCGTCTTTTTCTCTCTTCGTAAAATGGAGCAAACATCGTCTGCAACCACAAGCCGTGTCTGATAATCCAGCGCGGAAAATGCTTCATCTAACAACAACAATTCCGGCTTGGATGCCAGAGTACGTATAAGTGCCGCCCGCTGACGCATTCCGCCGGAAAGCTGAGACGGCCGCTTATGTTGAAATTCCCATAAACCGTAGGAACACAGCAAATTGTCTACATATGCGACGCTCTGTTTACACAATTTACCCCGTATTTCCAGGCCAAGCAGAACATTGCCGCGAATGGTGCGCCAGTCCAGTAAATTATCTTTTTGCAGCATATAGCCTGTTTTGCCGCTAACCCCCTTAACTTCCTCCGACTCTACAAATATTTTACCGGCTGTAGGCTTCTCCAACCCGGATATTAATGAAAGCATAGTGCTTTTTCCGCAGCCCGAAGGGCCGATAACGGAAACCAATTCACCTTCAAATACCACAAAATTTATGCCTTGAAGTGCCTCTACTTCGCCATTTTCTGCCTGATACGTAAGAGAGACATCTTGAAAGCGAAGGATTTCCTTCATTTCTACCGCCCCCACATTTGTATTCATATGTTCATAGTATGTACTCTTTCGGAATCCGTGCCAATGGCATAACGACAAAATCCCGCATCTATATCAGATACGGGATTTTTGAACATTTGAGAAGTCGCGTTTTAATCGTTAACCTCTTGCTCGATTTCATGCTCAGAATTTCGCAAAAGCAGAAGCCCTTTAATACAGTACACAAGAGCTATTAGTTCGAATTCATCTAAGCTGGCTGTCAAAGTAAGAACTTTCTTGCGATAGATCTCACTTTCTTCCTGCCGTATGCGGTCCCTTTCGTCGTTGCTGTGGTCAATAAAGAAATCGTCGATGGGAATTTCAAGTACTCTGGATACTCTTTCTAAAACAACATTTGTTGCTCCTCTTTCTCCACGCTCGATTAACCCCAAGTGTGCCACAGATAAATCTAACATTGCCGCAAATTCTTCCCTGGAAATACCCCTGCGGTTACGTTCCATTTTAATGTTTCTGCCTATGGTGTAGTCTATGCGAATTTTTTCGTCGCGCATTCTCCCCCTGAACAATGTCTCTCCTCCTTCACGTATTATTTAAATCGTATATATATATTTTACCCTCTTTATTTTTCAATAATACACCCAAACGGGTAAAAAAAATGTCACAAAAACATATAAAGTAATTTATTTATGCCATTTTTCTATTTTTGCATACAGTACCGGCAAAATTTTTGCAAAACGCATCTTGTCCGGGATTGTTTTAAACCCACGCACTTCTGTCATTTCAGAATTTTCTGACAGTTCCCCAAGTTCCTGCACATCTGCGTAAAAAACCTGCCCGTTGGCAAAGCCCGTTTCCGTGTAAACCACGTAGTCAAAAGCGGGGCAAATAGAAAATTTTACTGCGCCGGTTTCCTCCGTAAGTTCTCGCTTCGCGCCTTCCAACGGGGTTTCGCCCCGCTCAATACCGCCGCCGGGGGTTTCAAACACGTCCCGCTCTTTGTGACGGCAATATAGCCATTTGTCTTTGTAGCGGGCGAAAATAACCGTATAGCGGTATGCTTTCAACGCGCCAAGTTCTGCGGTAACAACTCTGACGTTGTCGTAGTTTACTTTTTTGCTTGGGTTAAACAAGTCCAGCATAAAAATGTCAAAGCAGGTTTCCCCGTTAAAAACCATTTTTACTACATAGGGCATGGGCATTTCCACATGCCGGTCATAGGTAAAACCACTGTCGTAATGGACCAGCAGCGAAGATAACGCCATGCCATGAGTACCAATTACAATATTTTTACCCTTGTGCCGCTTTAACACACCGTGCAAGGCAGCAAGTTTGCGCTCTTGTACTTCCTCAATACTTTCACCGCCGGGTAGTTTGTAACTAAAATCTTCCCACTGTCTTAGGGCAAATTTTTGGAACTCATCAAGCCCCAACCACTTGTCCGTAATTGCCCGCTCGCGAAAATCTTCTATTAATTCCACTTCGCAGCCAATTTGCCCGGCAAACTCTGCTACAGTATCTACTGCCCGTTTAAACGGGCTGGATAAAACCACATCTATATTCTTATCCCGCAAAAACTCGTTTACCAGTTTGCGGTCTTCAATCCCCTTAGCTGTAAGCGGATATGTTCTGTCTGTGTAAATGCTGTCTGCGCTACGCTCCGGCTCTGCATGACGGATAAAGTAAATTGTCGTAGGGTTTGTCATATTTCTATCTCCATCCATCTCTTATGCAATATAAAGCACGCTTGCGCGCGCATTTCGTACAGGGAAATTTCTTATAGCGTAAAAAAACCGCGTTACGTCAACATGGACATAACACGGCTGCAAGTTTTTAAGTTCTGATTATATCATGCAAAGCACTACAGATAAAACTGCGAGTACAACCGCGCCAATTTTTGTCCATTTTTCAAGGGCACCTTCTGCAGTACGACTTTTGTTTTTGTCCCAATAGGTATCGGCCACGTTACCCATACCGGCAATACTGCCCATACCGCCTGCACTGCGCTTCTTTTGGAGCAAGATTGCCATAACCATACCCACGCAGCCTAAGAGAAATATTACTGCCACAATTGACCATAAAATCATAATCTACCTCCTTGTTACTTTATTATAAAGTAGCGGAAGAGGGATTTGAACCCCCGACAACACGGGTATGAACCGTGTGCTCTAGCCAACTGAGCTATTCCGCCACAAACGCTAGATATGCGCCAAGTTTAACAACCTGGCGCATATTAAGTGGGAATAACAGGACTTGAACCTATGACATCCTGCTTGTAAGGCAGGCGCTCTCCCAACTGAGCTATACTCCCATGAACGAGTCTGGGTGACAAGATTTGAACTTGCGACCTCTAGACCCCCAGTCTAGCGCGCTACCAAGCTACGCCACACCCAGACATTAGGGTGCCGCGCTTCTTGGCGGCGAAAATAAGTATATGACATGAAATGGAGTTTGTCAACACTAAAAAATAATTTCATATGTATAATTTGTGACTTTTTCAGTAAGACTAGAAATACAACCGGCACCTTGCAAGCTAAAAAGGCGCAAGGGGTCAATAAAAGAGAAAGGAAACAAGCCCATGCCAGACTTAAAACAATCTGAACTAAACTGGATTCGGGAAGTAGTATCTGCCCACAACATGACGGCAAGTAAACTAAATTCCTATGCAAACCAGGTGCAGGACCCGCAAATTAAACAAATGTTTACAAAAGCATCAACCGAAGCAAAGCAAGCAGCGCAAAATCTAATACAAATGCTGTAAAGGAGTGTATAAACCTATGCATGAAAAAGACATAGTACTTGACGTACTTGGTGGTGTAAAGGCCAGCCTATCGTGTTACGCAACGTTTATTAGTGAAACCGCAAACCCAACCCTTCGCCAAACTTTTCAACAAATGCGTGATGGCGACGAGAAATTTCAATACGACCTGTATAAAATCGCGGCACAAAAAGGTTATTATGTGCCGTCTCCAATGGCAGACCAGCAAGCCATTTCCAGTGTAAAATCCTCGTTGTGCGCAGGAACACAGCCGGGACAAATAGGATAAAATCGAGTACCCCCTGATATCAGGGGGTACTCATTTTTTTCGTTTTCTATGATACTTTCCCTTGACTATGTCCGCTGATACACTATACTAATGGGAGTAAATAGAAAAGAGGAATTAATATGTATGAAAAGGTACCCACAAGTTTAAACTTCGCAGAACGGGAACATGAAGTATTAAAATTTTGGCGGGACAACAAAATTTTTGAAAAAAGTGTTGAACTGCGGGATAATGCCCCGGTATTCACTTTTCATGACGGACCGCCCACTGCCAACGGTAAGCCACATATCGGTCACGTAATTACCCGTGCCGTAAAAGACTTATTCCCGCGGTACAAGACAATGAAGGGATACCAAGTACTACGCAAAGCCGGATGGGATACCCACGGCTTACCCGTAGAGCTTGAGGTTGAAAAACTGCTTGGTATCAGCGGAAAGCCCGAAATTGAAAAATACGGCGTAGAGCCTTTTATACAGCAGTGTAAAGAAAGTGTATGGAAATACGAAGGCCTGTGGCGCGAAATGAGCGAACGTGTAGGCTTTTGGGCAGACATGGACCATCCGTATGTAACCTACCATAATGAATATATTGAATCTGTATGGTGGGCATTGTCGGAAATTTTTAAACAAAATTTGATATACAAAAGCTACCGGGTAGTACCGTACTGCCCGCGCTGCGGCACTCCCCTTTCCAGCCATGAAGTGGCCCAGGGCTACAAAGACATAGTAGAAGACTCTGCCTATGTAGCCTTTAAAGCGGCGGGAAAGGACAACGAATACCTGCTTGCTTGGACAACCACCCCCTGGACACTGCCTTCCAACGTGGGGCTGTGTGTAAACGAAAAAGAGGAATACGCAAAAGTTGCCCAAGGCGATAAAGTTTATATTTTGGCAAAAGCTTTAGTAGAAGAAGTAATGGGTCCCGCAGTTTCAAAAAATAAGGAAACCGAAGAACTTGAAGATAATTATAAAATCCTGGAAACCTGCAAGGGCAAAGACCTTGAAGGTCTCAAATACGAACCGCTTTTCGACTTTGTAACGCCGCAGCCGGGTTGGTCAGACAGTTATTGCACCGTAGTTTGCGACGATTACGTAACCCTTTCCAGCGGTACGGGCATTGTTCACATTGCCCCTGCCTTTGGTGAGGATGACGCCCGCATTTCTAAGGCATATGACTTACCGCTTTTGCAGCTTGTAGACCCCCAAGGCTGCTTTGCAGAGGAAGTTTACTTGTGGAAAGGCGTATTTGTAAAGGAAGCAGACCCGCAAATAATCAAGGAACTTAAAATACGCGGCCAATTATACAAGAAAACAAAGTATGAGCACAGCTACCCGTTCTGCTGGCGTTGCAAAACTCCCCTGCTCTACTACGCCCGTGACGCATGGTTTATCCGCGTAAGCTCCCTGCGGGACAAATTAATGGCAAGCAACGCAACCGTTAACTGGATGCCGGAACACATGAAAGAAGGCCGCTTTGGCAATTTTCTTGAAAATGTAATTGACTGGAGCATAAGCAGGGAACGCTACTGGGGTACGCCGCTGCCAATATGGGTTTGCGAAGACGAAAACTGCGGGCACCTGCACTGCGTAGGCAGCATCGCCGAACTTAAAGAAATGGGCGAAAACGTACCGGCAGATATAGAGCTGCACAAACCATATATTGATGCCGTAAAACTAAACTGCCCAAAATGCACCGGGAAAATGACCCGCACACCGGAAGTAATCGACTGCTGGTTCGACTCCGGTTCTATGCCGTTTGCCCAGTGGCATTATCCGTTCGAAAACAAAGATATGTTTGAAAAACACTTCCAGGCAGATTTTATCGCCGAAGGCGTTGACCAAACCCGTGGATGGTTTTATTCACTTATCTCTATTTCCACCATGTTGTTTGGCAAGACACCATACAAAAATGTAATTGTAACCGGCCTTGGGCTGGACGAGCATGGCCAAAAAATGGGTAAATCCGAAGGCAATGCCGTAAGCCCAATGGACGCCTTAACAAAACACGGGGCAGATGCGGTACGCTGGTTTATGTATGTTAACTCTGCACCGTGGCTCAACTTCCGCTATTCCGATGACACGGTAATTGAAGGTGCCCGCCGCTTTATGGGCACCCTTTGGAACACTTATGCTTTCTACGTGCTGTATGCAGAAATCGACCTGTTTAACCCTTACCAACACGAGGCGAAAGACCTGTCTGTAATGGATAAGTGGCTGCTGTCCCGCTTGAATACTTTAATCCAAAAATTAGATTCTGCCCTATATAATTTTGAAGTAACAGAGCCTGCCCGCCTGCTTGACCAATTTGTGGACGAGCTAAGCAACTGGTATTTGCGCCGCAGCCGCGAGCGTTACTGGGGCAGCGAGATGACACAAGATAAAATTAACGCCTACAAGACATTGCACCACGCTCTGGTAACAGTGGCAAAATTGTCAGCACCGTTCGTGCCGTTTATATCCGAGCAGCTGTATCAAAATTTGGTTGTGGGGCTGCAATCAGGCAATTTTTATGAATCTGTCCACCTTTGCGATTTCCCTGTTGTTGACAAAACCTTGATAGACCCGGAATTGGAAGCGCAAATGGCAAGCACAATAGAAATTGTGACCCAAGGCCGTGCCGCCAGAAATGCGGGCAATGTAAAAACCCGTCAGCCTTTGGAAGAAATGATGGTTGCGGTATCCAACACAGATAAAACACCGAATGCAGACTTGTTGGAGGTTATTCGTGAAGAGCTTAACGTAAAAGCCGTACACTTTGTATCGGATGCTTCCGAATACATCGGCTACAGCTTCAAGCCCCAGCTGCGCACCTTAGGCCCGCGTTACGGTAAACTTGTGCCCAAAATCACTGCCGCACTCAACGTGTCACCGGACAATACCATGGCAAACCTAAAAACCGGACAATGGAAACAGACAATTGACGGCGTAGACGTAGAGCTTACCATGGATGACGTTTTGATAGAAACCAAACAAAAAGAAGGCTTTGCCGCCGCAAGCGACAAAGGTATAACCGTAGTACTAAACACCGCACTAACCCCGGAATTAATCGAAGAGGGCAACATGCGCGAGCTTGTAAGCAAGTGGCAAAACATGCGCCGCGAAGCGGGCTTTGAAGTAACGGATCGCATAATCGCGGGCTACAGCGACAATGCTGTTTTATCTGCCGTAATTGAAAATAACCGCGCCGCAATAGCCGCAGAGTTGTTAGCCGATCAACTGTCTATCTCTGCCCCACCGGAAGGTGCTTTCGCCAAAGAATGGAATATTAACGGCGAAAAAATTGAATTGTGGGTTAAAAAGGCGTGAATAAGCTAACTGCCGGGTTCGGTTCGTTCCTAAATGAAATGCGTCAGATACGCGGCACAAATGTTTGGATATTTATCATGTACGGGCTTCTGTTTGACATGGTAAACCATTTGTGGCGTCCATTTGCCGTAGTATTTTTAGAGCGTTTGGGCGGTACAGAATTTGAAATTGCTATGTTAAGTTCCTTGCCCGGGCTTGTAGCCGCCATTGTGCTGCTGCCCGGGGCAATTCTTTTCAGACGGTTTACAAACCAAAAAAGAGCGACAGCGGCGTTTATATTGTTAAGCCGCGCCGTGCTTTTGTGTATCGCGTTTATCCCTGCACTGCCCCCTGCAATACGCCCCTTGCTTTTTGTAATACTTGTGGCAATTATGAACTGTCCGGATTCCCTTTCCCAAACATCCTTACAAAATTTCTTGGGTACGGTTTTTAGCGGACAAATGCGCGGCCAGGCAATAGCCATGCGCACCAAGTTTGGCCAGGCTATGATTCCCTTTGTTACAATTTCTGCGGGGCTTGCAATTACATTTATACCCAACACAGACGAACAGCGGATGCTTTTGTACCAGATATTTTTCATCGGTGCGTTTTTGCTGGGTATCATCGAGGTAATTACATTTAACCGTTTGCAAGTACCGGAGTATTTACGCAACGAGCAAGCTGTGGATACAAAGCCCAACGGCATGGTAATTATCAAAGGCATCTTAAAGGACAAAAAATTCAGAAGGTTTGTAATCCCAACCATTTGTTTTGCATTTACCTGGCAAGCGGGTTGGCCGCTAAACAGTATTTACCAGGTAATGACCTTACAAGCGACAGAAATGTGGTTCGCAATATTTGCACTGCTTTCCGGTTTGGCGGCGTTTGTTTCCGGGGCATTTTGGCAAAAGCTGCTGTACAAACACGGCAATAACAGGGTTTTTATTGTCTCTGCCATATTCATTACAGTTAATATGTTCATTTTCCCGCTTATACCCAATGTGCAGGTAATGGCAGTTTTCAGCGCGTTTACTGGGTTTTCCGCAATAGGTATTAACATGGCATTGTTAAACGGCCTGCTGGAAGCCGCCCCGGACGAAAACAGGATGACATATCTTGCATTTTTCAACACAATTACGAACATCAGTCTGTTCGCCGCACCTATTTTTGCAATTTTCCTGTTAAACCGGCTGGGCCTTACAGCTGCGATGGTTACTGTCGCGTTTTTACGCATTGGGGGTACGCTGTTTGTTTTTGTTAGTCACAAAGTAAATAGGCAAGGGGTAACACAATGAGAAAAAAATTATTGACAATTGTAACGGCATTAATCGCCATACTTGTCTTTGCCGTCAACGTATATGCCGAAGATATTGCTGTAACTGTAGACGGTCAACCAATTACCTTCCCGGACCAAGGCCCGATTTTGGTAGAAGGCCGCACCTTGGTACCTGTCCGCTTTGTATTTGAAGCTATGGGCTTTGTCGTACAGTGGGAAGCAGAAACAGAAACAGCGGTTATTACCCGGGACAGTGACCGGATACGCATTACCATAGGAAGTTCTTCTTTTACTACCAACGGGGTAAGGCACGATTTGGATGTTCCCGCTAAAAATATTTCCGGGAGAATTTTGGTGCCTTTGCGTTTGCCGCTGGAGAGTTTGGGCTACCGGCTTAACTGGGACGCAGCAATAAACACCGCCGTCGTTAGTTCACCCGTCGCTGCACCACAGCTGACACTTACTCCTCCTGTTACAAGCCCGGGTATACACGGCGGCATACACCGCATACAACACGCCGGCAGTGTTGCCTACATTTTCGGCTCGCTGCACGGGGGAATGGACGACTGGTTTCCACTGGCAAACGTTGTAGAGGACGCTATGCGCCGCGCAGATGTATTTGCCTTTGAAGTTGACCTTTCGTTAACTAATGCACAAATTAACCAAATACGCAACAATATTGCCCGTTTGCCCCAAGGACAAACCATAAGTGATATTTTATGCGAAAATTTATACGAGCATTATATGTATACACTCGAAAGTTGGGCCGCTGTTTTTGGCCGAAATATTCCGGAGCGCGCATACACTACTAACCCTGCGTACATGGTGTTTTCATTAACACAAATGCTGGAGGCTTCACTTGAAAACTTGGCACCTCAAACATTAAGCGGAACCACCGTAGACGGGTATATATGGTCATTCGCGCGTCAAAATAGGCTTCCCACTCTTGGGCTTATGGATTTTGAAGAGCAGCACAGGGTATTCCTTGCGCCGCCTCAGGAAATAATGGAATACATTGTACAGTCATTTTCATCATTGGAGGAAACCCGCACCCGGCTTGAAAACGAAATTGATATTAGTATGCTTATAAATTACTATGCAAATAACGATGCGGAAGGCCTTATGCGCGTACATCATCCTAATTTTAGCCTTGCCACAGAAACCGTTTATGAGCGATATATTAGAGAAATTGCGCTAAACTACCGTTCCACACTTTTCGCAAATGAAATTGTGCGCATTATGGAAGAAGCGGATGAACCTATCGTACTTTTTGTAACCGTAGGTAAGTCCCACCTTATCCGCCACATAGCCGGGCCGGAGTTTACCAGTACAATCGAACAGCTGCGGCTGATGGGAATTGAAGTTACGCCGTTGTATTAGGCATAGAAAAAGAGCCGGATAAGGGCTCTTTCTTTATGCTCTTTACTGCTGTACTTTCCTAAATATAGCTAAAATCCTGTCTAAATCCTCGGTGGAATAATACTCTATTTCTATTTTGCTTACCTTTTTGCCGGGGCGAATCTGAACTTGTGACCCAAGTACGCGCTTCATCTCAAACTCTGCACGGCGATATGCGTATGCCGTGTTTTCTTCCGTGTGTGCTGCGCCCGCACCGTCTTCCGCGCCTTCCTGCTCTTCCGCTGCCAGTTTGGCGGCTGCCTTTAGCTCTACAGACACCATAGCTTCCGCGGCGCGTACACTTAAGCCCTCTTCAACAATTTTTTCCGCACATGCGGCCTGCAGCTCCGGATCTTCTACGCCCAACAGTACTTTTGCATGACTGGCTGTAAGCTTACCTTCCGCGGCAAGTTCCTGGGCGCGGGGTGTAAGTTCCAGCAAATGCAGCGCGCTAATTACGGAATGCTTATTCTTACCAAGCTTTGTTGCAATGTCGTCTGCGGAAAAGAAAAACTCGTCCATTAAGCGTTTATAGCCGGTTGCCTCTTCAATGGTAGTCAAATCTTGCCGCTGGATATTCTCAATAATTGCGGCCTGTAAAATTTCCATTTCCGTATACTCTTTAACAATAACCGGAACTTCTGTAAGTTGTGCCATCCGCGCCGCACGGTAACGGCGTTCCCCGGCAATAATTGTGTAATGCCCGCCATTGTCATTAACCAAAAGCGGTTGAATTATGCCAAGGGTTTTCATAGATTCTGCCAGTTCCCGAAGGGCGTCTTCATCAAAATATTGGCGTGGCTGGGTTGGGTTTGGCTCAACTTTACGGATATCAACCATAAAAAAACCGGCGGGAGCGACCTGCTTTGCGGCCGGGTCGTCCGCTAACGTCAGCTGCTTACTTTCTATGGGAGTTTTGGCCTCTTCTGCCGCTGCCGCTCCGTCCAGCAAGGCGTTCAGCCCTCTTCCAAGTCCTTTTTTCTTCATAGTTTTCGCTCCTCTATCGCTCCGAACTTTGTTACGCCTTGTTTTCGCATAATTTCCCGCGCTAAGTTCATATATGCTTCCGCACCTTTAGAGTTGGGCGCGTACATCGTAATTGGCAGCCCATGGCTTGGTGCTTCACTTAAACGCACATTACGCGGGATAATTGTATCATAAGTATACGCAGACGAATGAGCCCGCACCTCTTCAACTACCTGCGCGCTTAAGTTTGTGCGCACATCATACATAGTAAACACCAAACCTTCAATTTTTAGTCTTGGGTTTAGTTTGCGCTGTACTAACTCAATTGTATGCATTAACTGTGTCAAACCTTCTAAAGCATAATATTCGCATTGTATGGGCACAAGAACAGAATCTGCCGCGCAAAGGGCATTCAGTGTAAGCAAATTAAGGGATGGCGGACAGTCTATCAGTATGTAGTCATACAAATATTTGGCATGACTAAAAATATCCCTAAGTTTGTATTCCCGCTGAGGCTGGTCGATAAGTTCAATTTCCGCGCCGCTTAATTCTATATTTGCAGGAAGAAGCTGCAGCCCTTCGATGCCGACATTAAGCGCGACTTGCTCCAGATACGCTTCGCCCAATAATAATGAATATATAGAATTTTCTACTTTATATTTGTCCACCCCAAAACCGCTTGTAGTATTACCTTGCGGGTCCATATCCGCCACAAGTACACGCTTACCGGCTTCCGCCAGACAGGTTGCCAGATTTACATTGGTTGTAGTTTTACCCACACCGCCTTTTTGATTAGCTACAGCAATTACCCTTTTCATGAAACACTCTCCTTATTAATGAGGACATTTCCTTACACATTTCTATTATATCACTTTGTTTTAAAAAAGCCCATCTTTTTGATGGGCTAATTTTTGGATATTTATTGAGGTTGGACAAAAATCTATTTTATTACTGTTGCTGTATGATTATGCGGCCTTTTAACCTTGATCGCCACTCATAACCCTGTACCATGAACTGTTTACTGTAAGGTCGAAACAAGCAGGAACATTAGCCGTGCCTACATAAGTAACAGTGCTGGTATCCAACAGGTTGGTATTACCTCTAACATCAAGGTTTAAAAGTAAATCGCCGGCTTCAATGGTGAAAGAACTTGAACCCGCGTCATATTGTACAAAACCTGAATCAACAGTGGTAACATTTTCTGTTATGGTTTCGCATATGTTTATTGGGCCTTTAACTCTGCTTCCGTCAGAATAGAAATGTATATACCGATAAGCAATTGTGGTTGTTGTTTCAACTGTTAAGCTGCCTGTAACACGCGCAAAATTTACATTACCATTGTTGTCGCCAAACAAATACAAAGGAACCGGACCCGGATGGTTGCGGTTAACTTGGTAAAGACGAACGTCTGCATTCGCGGCTATCAGTTCACTAACTTCTGTTTCGCTGATAACTACTCTTATGCTACGTACACGAACCAGTGGATCAACGTTTCCGGGGTCTACAGCACAACGTACCCACCTCAATGAGTTACCGTGTACACGAACAAGCAATTCACGACCGAAAACGTAAATTGTAACGTCATGAGTACCAGTGGCAATACGAATGTACTCATTTGGATATCCGTCTTTTTGTGCCCTTAGCCATTGACCCTCATTGGCCCTATGACCAATACAAATTGTTATCTCGTCAAAAGTATAAGAAGGCACACCCGGGTTTTGATTTGGGTGGGATGAAAAATCACTGGCTGCAACAGCTGTTGTCATTGCTAAAACCAGAACTAACGCGGTAATTAATGAAACCATTTTTCTCATTTGCAACTTCCTCCTTTTTAGGCAGTAAGCATCTTACTCCTAACTGTACAAACTCCCTCAATATCTATCCAACTAAATTATTACATAAAGATTACCTATTTGCAATACAAAATGTAAAAAATTTTTGTGATTTGCCGTGATTTTGCCGTGATTTTACTGTGATTTTGCCGTTATTTTGCTAATTTGTAGTAAAAATGAGAAATTTAAAACATTTTATGCTTGTAAAAATAAAACAAATGATGTAACATATAGAAGGTTCTATGCTTAAGTAATTTGTATTTTTGCATAGACACTTAAAGTCTTTGTTATTTACCCGGCCTGTAAGAAAGTAATGGGGAAAAGGGGGGAGAGCCTTTATCAAAAAGGCAAACAAATAGGAGGTAGACATGAAAAAATTTCTAACACTTGCACTTACCCTTGTTATGGTATTTGCGCTCGCGATTCCTGTAATGGCATGGACCGGTATAGGAAACGGTAACCGAGTATTCACCATAGCAGACGGAGTTGTTGTTGTGGTTACAAGCGATGACTACAACGTCCCATCATTCACCCTAACCATATCCGAAGATGCCGCTCTTGGCCAGTTAGAGCTTAGGCATAGTCAATCCGGAGATATACTGTTCGATGCCCGTACTGATGTTGCAGTAGGACCTGTAACATTTGGGCCTTTTGCCCAAGGTACGGTACAGTATGTTTGGACACCGGATGCGGTTGTAGAATTAGATTGGAGCCGTTTAAGTTACGCTATCCAACGGTGGAATGAAATATACCGCGACAGATACACAGTAAACAGCTTGTATGTACTTGACTACGCATTCATCGCCGGATGGAATATCTATTATGCTAACCCGTACAGAGTCAATGCAACCCAAGAAGAAATTAATGCGAAAGCTGACGCTATTTTGGATGCAATATATGATTTGGAAACCAGAGGCGCACTTTTGGGAAGAATTGAGCATGCTGACATAACTGCCGGACTTAGCCTCACAGGTAACGTACTTACATTGACTTTCGAAGGAAATGTATTTACACTCAGCACCACCGCTAATAATATGAATCAAAGCGGCTCAATTGATATTGGCGGCGGCTATACTCTTATCTTCGACATAAGGGGTAATGGTACTAATATTAGCTACTTCTCGGTAGTAAGGAACTAAAACGCAATTTACGGGTAAATAACAAAACCGTACCCCCTGATATCACATCCAATGTGATATCAGGGGATACTTTATTTGGCGAAAGGTAAAATTTTAGTGTTTAAAATGCCGTACGCCTGTAAACACCATGGCAATGCCGTGTTTGTTTGCTGCGTCTATGGAAAGCCGGTCGTTAACAGACCCTCCGGGCTGTATTATTTCTGTAATGCCACTAGCAGCACACAACTCAACAACATCCGGGAACGGGAACATTGCGTCAGATGCAAGTACGGCACCTTTTGCCGCCTCCCCTGCCCTTGTTATGGCAGCTTCCGCCGCCCAAACACGGCTAACTTCCCCGCCGCCAATACCCAAGGTGCAGCCATTTTTGGCAACTACAATGGCGTTGGATTTAACATACTTCGCCACTTTCATGGCAAAAATTAAGTCACTTGTTTTCTTAGGTGCGTTTTCCGTCACTACGGTGTGTGCTTCTGCGGCAATGTCGTTTGAATCGGAATTTTGCACCAGTAAGCCGCCGCCTACACTTTTGCATTCCCAAATTTGATGCGGTTTTTCCATCATATTTGGCAACGCCAAAAGCTGCAAATTCTTTTTCTTCGTTAGCACTTTTAACGCCTCAGGGGTAAATGATGGCGCAATTATTATGTGCAACAAAACTTTACTCATTTCGCGGGCAGTTTCTTCGTCCAGTTCACGGTTTACGCATACTATGCCGCCAAAAATGGATTGCGGGTCACAGTCATGCGCAGCGGTGTAGGCATGTAAAACCGTTTCGCCAATGGCTACACCACAAGGTGTTGCATGTTTAACAGCGACACATACCGCTTCGGTTTCAAATTCCTTTGCCAGTGCCAGTGCGGCATGGGCGTCTGCCACATTGTTAAAGCCCAATGGCTTGCCATGCAGTAATTTTGCAGATTCTATACCGTTATATTTTTGCTGCGGCCATGTGTAATATGCCGCCTGCTGATGAGAATTTTCACCATAGCGGATTGGAGTATCGTGCTTGTCGAATGTAACCGTCAATGTCTCCGGGAATGTGTCCGGCGCGACAACTTGACGTAAATATTCCGCTATATACGCGTCGTACGCCGCCGTATAGCCAAACGCCTGCGCTGCCAAACGGAAGCGGTATTCATCGTCCAATGTATTATCGGCTGCCCGCTGCATCAACTCTGTATATTCCGCCGGGTTGGTAACAACCGCCACATATTTGTGATTTTTTGCAGCGGCACGTATCATAGACGGCCCGCCAATGTCTATTTGCTCGATGGCACCTGCCAATGTGTGCGCCGGGTCTTCTGCCGTCTTCCTGAAAGGGTATAGGTTTACTACGATAATATCGATTGGGCCTATGTTTTGTTCTTCCATTGTACGAAGGTGTTCCCTGTTGTCCCGCACCGCAAGAAGCCCGCCGAATATCCCCGGGTGAAGGGTTTTGAGCCGCCCGTCCATACATTCCGGGAAACCGGTTACATCCTCTATTGCGGTAACGGCAAGGCCATTTTCGGTAAGCAGGGCCGCCGTACCCCCTGTTGACACCAATTCGTAATTGGCCGCGTCCAACGCCTTCGCCAATTCCAGAATACCGGTTTTGTCGCTTACACTTAAAAGCGCGCGTTTTTTTGTCATGTTGATCGCTCCTTGGATTATTATCTCATTTTCATCCTATTCAAGTAAAAACTATTTTTCCCTTGCTTGCGTACAACGTTGCCAATCGGAAATACTATTTCACCCTGCTTCTTAAAAGCACTAAACACACTAGATACGTCCTGATCAGAAACCGCCAAAACCATACCTACGCCCATGTTAAAAATATTGTACATTTCATCTTTGTCTATGCGGCCTTCTTGCTGCAGAAACTCAAAAACTTCCGGCACATCCCATGCATCGGTATACACTTCCGCCCCAAGGCCTTCCGGCAGCATCCGCGGGATATTTTCCATTAAACCGCCGCCGGTAATATGCGCCATGCCCTTTATTTTAATTTCCTTCATGGCGGCCAGTATTAACTTTGCATAAATTCTTGTGGGGGTTAGCAGTACTTCCCCAAGAGGCTTATCGCCAAAATATACCTTATACAAATCTAAGTTTCTCACAATTTTTCGCACCAGCGAAAACCCGTTGCTATGCAAGCCTGAAGACGCAATACCCACCAAAAAATCACCTTCGATGATATTCGCGCCTGTTATAATGTTCTGCTTTTCTACAACACCAACGGCAAAACCGGCAATGTCATATTCGCCGTCTCGGTAAAGACCGGGCATTTCAGCAGTTTCGCCGCCAATTAATGCGCAGCCGGATTGTACACAGCCTTCGCTTACACCTTTAATAATATCCTCAATTAGTACAGGGTCCATTTCCCCCGTGGCGATATAATCCAAAAAAAATAACGGTTCCGCGCCTTGGGTAATAATGTCATTTACACACATGGCAACCGCATCTATTCCAATTGTATCGTGGCGGTTTAATTTAAACGCCATTTTTAATTTTGTGCCAACGCCATCTGTACCGGAAACTAAAACAGGTTCCTTCATGTTAAGCGCGCTAAGGTCGAACAGCCCGCCAAAGCCGCCGATGCCGCTCATTACCCCAAGGCGTGCGGTTTTTGCCACGTGGGATTTCATACGGGAAACAGCTTCGTACCCCGCTTCAATATTTACGCCTGCTAGTTTGTACGCTTCTGACATATTTTTCACCCTCCTGTAAAATCATTTTTACACTTATTGTAAACCTCTGCTGGGTTTGCGGCTTGGGTAATCGGCCTTCCTACTACAATAAAATCTGTACCCATTCTATTGGCGTATGCAGGTGTTGCAATTCTTTCCTGGTCATCTGCTTTGCTGTCTTCAAATCTAATACCCGGCGTCAGTGTAACAAAGTCTTCCCCGCAAGCTTCTTTTACGGAACGTATTTCTTCCGGCGAGCAAACCACCCCATCACACCCCGAAGCTTTAGCCAATTTCGCAAGCCTTAGCACCTGTTGTTCCGGTGTTGCATCTATGCCCAGTTCTTCTAAATCGGACTTTGACTTTGACGTTAAAACTGTAACGGCTAAAAGGATGGGTTTTGCTATTCCTTCTTGCCCGCAAACCTCGTCTATGGCTTTACGTGCGGCCATCATACCTTTAGAACCGGATTCTGCCATAATGTTAATAATATCCACACCCGCTCTTGTTAAAACCTTGTAGGTGTTACCCAAAGTATTGGGAATGTCGTAGTTTTTCAAGTCCATAAATACTTTATGTCCCCTGGATTTTACCATTTCTACCGGGTTAAAGCCCTGTAATGCGCCGGTGTTAAAAAGCTCCATTCCTATTTTGCAATAAAAATCCGTCGCGCCCTCCATTCGATTAAGAAAAGTTTCCAACCTTTCCTTTGAATCAAAATCACATGCGATAACAACATTTTTGCCCATGACTGCCTCCCTTTTATTTTTTTATGGCCTTTCCAGGGTTATCCGCCCCAGCTTACCGCCTCTATACTCATCCAGCAGGATAATAGCCGCCCGTTCAATATCCACAACGCCGCCCTTCATTTTAAAGCCCCGGGCTTCGCCGATGTTTGTTAAAACTTGCCGCCTGTCCTTCGGTGTTTCGCATTTATCACATTTAATTTTATATCGTGTTTCCAATGCTTTTGGGTCAATTTCCATCAACATTTGTATTAAATTTTCTGCCAATGCAACTTTATCTACGACATTGTCCGACACTGCCCCTGTACATGCCAGTTTTAGCCCAACCTCCGGGTCTTCAAACTTGGGCCACAGCACCCCCGGGGTGTCCATTAAGTCTATGTTTGTACCTACTTTAATCCACTGCCGCCCCCGTGTAACACCGGGGCGATCTGCAGTTGCGGTGCTGGCACGGCCCGCAAGTAAATTAATAAATGTAGACTTGCCAACGTTGGGGATACCCACAATCATGGCCCGTGTGGGTACATTAATACGCCCTCGCTTACGCTGGCTTGCAGCTTTTTCTTCCATGATTTTTTTTAAAAGCTCGGTAAATTGACCAATGCCGCTTTTTTTCTTGTCATTTTCTTTCGCGCTTAGGGGCAACGTAAAAAAGCCCAGTTTACGGAAGTGTTCTTCCCACTGGGCTGTAATGGCGGCATTTGCCAAATCGGCTTTGTTAAGTACCAAAATGCGTTTTTTCCCTTTTGCCAAACTGTCAATATCCGGGTTACGGCTGGACAAAGGAACCCGCGCATCCAAAATTTCCACAACAACGTCAATTAAGCCCATTTGAGCTGTCAACATTCTTTTGGTCTTGGTCATATGCCCCGGATACCATTGTATCTGCATATTTGTCATACCCGAATCCATTGCTATTCCACCCTTCCAAAGGATGAGATGGGCCAAAACCGTATAAACACCTTGCCCAGCATTTCACTCTCCGGGACAGTGCCAACAGTAGTGCAACGGCTGTCTCTGCTTACATTACGGTTGTCGCCCAACAGAAACAAGTGCCCTTCCTCCACGGTTACGGGAAAATTCATATCGCCAATGGATAATACAGGCACCACAGAAAAGGAATCGTCCAGGGGCAAACCATTTACCCAAAATTGGCTATTATGAAAATCTACAGTGTCTCCGGATACAGCAACAACCCGTTTGATAAAGAAATCAGACGGGTCTTTTGGGTAAGGAAAAGCCACAATATCCCCTACAGCAGGTGAACGAAACAGATAGGTAAACCTGTTAAGAATCAAAACATCACCATGACTTAAGGAAGGCTCCATAGAATAGCCCGTAACACGGGTAATTCTAAAAAGGAAAGAACGCGCTATTAAAGCCAGCAAAAGTGCCAGCCCAATAACCAAAATCCATTCCACTAAGCCCCGCAAAAAGGGATTTTCTATGCGGACTTTAAACATTTACGCTTTTCTTGCTTTGGTGAAAATAGCTTCTTTTACTTTTGCGGCTTTACCAATACGGTCACGCAAGTAGAACAATTTTGCACGGCGTACAATACCGCGGCGTACAACTTCTACCCTGTCCACCCTTGGTGAATGCAGCGGCCATGTTTTTTCTACACCAATTCCGCTGGAAAGACGACGCACGGTAAAAGTCTCGCGAAGGCTGCCGCCTTGACGTTTGATTACAACGCCTTCAAAAACCTGAATTCTTTCTTTCGCGCCTTCTACAATTTTGGCGTGTACACGAACTGTATCTCCAATGTTAAATTGAGGTAACTCTGCCTTCATTTGAGATTGTTCGATTTCCTTTATTAATGCATGCACTTTTACTTCCTCCTAACTGGCGAATTGCTTCACATATAAAAAGCAACGCACATGTTTCAATTATACTACATCTTAGTTGCTGCCGTCAATTAGAAAAAAATTGTACCCCCTGATATCAGGGGGTACTGACGAAAATTCTCATGCTGCTGTTTATGCCGGATGTATATTTACTTCACGGAAGTATACCGTATGAGCTGTTGTAGGTGCCGGAACAGTTGGGAAGAACCCGTCTGCTTCATAACCTGTAGGGCCGCCAAGGTAAAATGTAATCCGGTTGTTAAACAATGGTCCGGTAATTGGTATTTCAAAGGTTTGCCATTCTGTAGTTAACTCAATTAACACACGGCCAACACCTCCGGCTGTAATTGCAACCAAAACAGGACGGTACACAGATGCCCTGGCTGTAATTGTTACGACATACTGGGAACCCGGTGTCAAAACGATATTTTGCCCGTTGGCCGCAGCCAAGTTAGGCTGGTTGCCCGTAGAAAGCTGTGTAAACCAGTTACTGCCGCCGGGGGTTACGCCCAAAGCAAGGCCATCCGGGCCCGTGGCTGCAGATGTTATGGCACCGCCAGATGCACGCGTTACCAACCACCCGTTACTGCCGGTCCATGCCCAAGCACCTCCGGTAATGGGGCTTATAGGCAATGCAAAATTGCTGTTGTATACAAGGCCGTCTGTTGGGTCCGGTAAAGCCGGAAGTACCACATTAACATGAATTGTTTCGCTGTCCGCGCCAAGGGTAAGTGTAATGCCGCCATAAAAACTTCCGGCTATTCCAATTTGGGCAGGAGTTAGGGTTACATTCACATTAACAACAATATCTGTGTTTGTTACAAGTTCGTTAACGGCGTTCGTAAAAGCTTCTACGGTTGTAACGCCGCCGGGGGTAAGCCCGTCAACAAAAGCGGCTACTGCTGCGTGTGCTTCTTGTAAAGTTTGGGCAGGTGGCTGTTCCTCGACCGGGTCGATTCTTACTTCACGGAAGTAAATGGTGTGAAGCCCGGTAGGTACAGGCACAGCAGGGTTGAAGATTGCAGGCACATTTCCTCCAAGATAGAACGTAATCCTGTTATTATGCAATGCACCTGTAATAGGGAATGTGAATGTTTGCCATTCTTCTGTTAAATTCAGTAAACGACGGCCATTACCGCCGGAAGTAAGGGCAACCAAAGCAGGACGGGCTACAGATGCCCTTGCTGTAATTGTTACCACATGTTCCGAACCGGGCGGTAAAACAATATTTTGGCCGTTGGCCGCCGCCAAGTTTGGCTGGTTACCCGTCGAAAGCTGTACAAACCAGTCAGCAGCTCCTCCGGTACTCATGGTAAATGCAAGACCGTCAGGGCCTGTGGTTGCAGACGGTATCGACCCGGCGGCTGCACGCATCATTACCCAGCCATTATCGCCAACCCATGCCCAGTCAGCAGACGGAGTCCAGTTAACGGGCAGCGAGAAATCACTGTTGTACACTATGCCAAAATTCGGCCCCGGCTCATAAGGCTCGTAATCATACGGCTCGATACGTACCAAACGAATATCTATGGTATGAGGCAGTCCATGCCAGGAACTTGCGGGCAAATGCCCCATAAACATTTCAATGTTTCTGGCAACGTTTCCGGTAGCAGGCATTAAAGGCCCGGTAAATACTCTTTCGTATCTGGTCCATTCTTGCGTCAGCGAAATGGTAGAGCGGGTTGCAGCAGCACCTGCGCCTCCAACCAAGCCAACCCAAATGTCACGGTCTACGCTAGACCTACCTTCGAAGATAAACCTGTATTGGTCACCCGGAGTTAACCCGTCTATGCCGCGCTGCAACAGTTGAACATGCCACATGTCACCGCCCGGGTTTTGTCCCGCACCGCCGGGGAAGTTAATTCTCATACCTTCTCCCGCCGGGAAAGTTAAGTCTGCTGTTATACTTTGCAGGTAGAACTCCCACGCTATATCTCTATCAACCACTGTTGCCCCGGATCTATTGGTCCATGTGTATGGGGGTACTGTTGTAAATGGCACTATAGGCAGTGCAAAGTTTCCGTTTACTACAAAACCGCCGCCGGGAACTACAATAGTCTCTCCTGTAATAACTTGGTTAAAGCTAACCGTTTCAAACCCCGGCGCGCTTATTGTAATAACATACGTACCCGCCGTTGTGAAGGTATTTGCAGGAAGTACAATTTGACCTGCCGCAGGTGCAGTATGGGCAACAACATTACCGTTTACCGTTACGGTCCTGTCTGCGGCACTAAAGGCCGGGTTGGCTGTGCTGTGCGCAGGGTCGTGGATTGCATTGTAAACCAAGGTAATGGCGTTGCCGGTGGTGTTATTTGTGGTATCCGGTAAAAATGTTGGAATTTGGTCGTAGAACTCCGCACCGGCAGCTACGAATACATTTACATTACGCAGCTCTACAAGTCCGGTATACGCACCCACAAGCTGACCCATGTGGAATCTAAGGGCCAAATCTCTGGTTTCGTGCTCGCTCCATGTAAAGGTAAAGCTTTGCCATTCTGTGGTTAGCGCAACTACAGGTTCTATTCTGCGTCCGCCGAAAGGCAAATGTTCTACCACAACTTGTATATTACGCGGTGCGGCGGCACGGGCTTCAAATGTCACTGTATAGCCAAGGTTTTCTTGAACAGGGAATACTCTGCCCAACTCTACATTCCAGGGGTTGCTTCCCAGTGCAGTTACATTAACTGCTGCAACGCCGTCTGCCGCGCTAAAGCCTGCCGCACCACCCGAGTTAGGGTTAGGCAGCCATCCGGCCAAACCGGCAAAGAAGTCGCCGTTAAAGAACGGATATATGGTAACCCCGCTCCAATCGGCATCTGTAAAGGTTTGACGGACGAGTGTAACATTATCCAAAATAACCCCTGCAGTAGAGCCGCCAAATAAAAATTGGAATTGCATTTCATAACCGGCTGCCCCCGAAGCGATTCCGCTTAGGGTAAAATAAACCGTATGGCGTTCCATAGTTGTACCAACGGGAACAGTTCCTGTATAGAACACGCTGCCTGTTGCCATACTTACAACACGGAATTGGATATCTCTTGCGGCAGCAGCACGCGCATCAAAGACCAACCGGTATGTGTCATTGAAAAGCGGTATTCTGTTTTGTCTTAGTATTAAATCTGCAGGGCTGCTTGCACCGGAAATATCTGATACTTCGAATTGCCGTGCAGGGTTTACGCCCATATTTGCGTTTGTGTCCGCAGCAATTTGGGTTCCCCAGAAAGCCATACGTTCGCGGCCTTGGTCAAAGGTACCGTTCCAAATTAAGCTGGAGCTGCCCGCCAACGGGAACTTTAGCACGTCGTCTTCCGGTATCGGAATGTAGGACACTTCTACCAGGCGCACATTACCAAGGAATACATTGTTTGCATTGCCGCCTAAGTTAATTTCCAGCCGGGCATCAAGCTGGGTTGGGTTGGTCATGGTAAAGTAACGTACAAAACTTTGCCGTGTCGTAGTTAAGTTGAACGGGCTGCCACCCGGGGTGTGGTTTGTCCAGCCGCCAACACCGCCTTGTGCAATGTTAACTTGAATTGTACGGTCTGCGGCTGCCCAGGCATCAAAACTTAAGCGGTAATGCCGCCCTTGCACCAACGATACACGCTGTAAAACCTGATTGTTATAAGCCGCGCCGCCGGCTGCCGCAATTTGCACTTCAAGGATGCGTTCGCCGTCAATTGTGTGAACGGGTGCGCCGGATACGTTTCCGCCGCCTGCAAAGCTGCCAACTACCCAGCCGTCAAATAACGGGAATAATGGTTCTCCCGGCATATCAGGGTTTTGTGGGTTGCCGCCGCCTGTTCTTACATGAACATTTTCAAAGTTGGTATCCCAAATCAAACCGCCCGGGGCTCTGTAGTATTTTGCTTCCGGTGGAATCGGTTGGGGGATTATTGCCATATCGTCGGGGTGTATCGGGTAGCGCAAAGGCCTTACATCTGTATCTTGGTGCCAGACGCGCACATATTCCACATACATGTTTAATGGGAATATTGATGGATCCGGTACTGCTCCGCCGTCAAACACTCCACCCAATGCCAAGTTTAATATAATATGAAAATCTTGGTCAAAAGGCGCGGGGTACGTAAAGTCTGCCTGCTGCCCGACAGATCTGCTGTGCCAGCGGTTTTGTCTCATGAACATTGTATCGTTTACATACCAGCGGATTTCGCCCGGCTCCCACTCTATCGCATATGTGTGGAACTGACGTATATTGTTGTCAGGGAAATTTGGGAAACGGTAGTAACCTGCGGTAAATGTATTATGTGGCCATTGGCCGCCAAAATGGATTGCGCCGCTGGTACGGTCATGCTCACGCCCGCGAGACTCCATAATGTCAATTTCGCCGCTGGCTGCCCAGCCGCCATAAATACTGTTTTCGGGCATCATCCAGAAAGCCGGCCACAAAGCGTTGCCCATTGGCAAGCTTATGCTGGCTTCTATGCGGCCATAAGTTGTAGATACACCAACAGCCCCTGTAGTGCGCAGCCTGCCGGATGTCCACACAGATGCACCAGGCGCACCGGGGTGCCCTTGCGGGGTACTGTGGTGTTGTGCTGTTATAACCATCATGCCGTCACGTACAGAAATATTTTCGGGGCGGTAAAATTGTAGTTCGTAGTTACCCCATCCATTACCCACGCCATAATTATGGCCATGGCCAATTTGGAAATGCCAATAATCTGTGTTAATAGCGTCGCCTTCAAACTCATCGGCCCAGTATAAAGTCCACAGGCCGGGGTCTGTTAAAATTGTTTCAATAGGCTCGGAAACCAATGGGCCTCCCGGGCCTTCAACAGTTACCGTCAATTCCAAATCCCATGTACGGGACGGACGCGGCACGTTTGATGAATGCAGATACAGTCTCATTGTGCCAATGCCGTTTTCATCAACGATAAATGATACCGGGGTAAAGCGTACATCAACTTCACCGGGAATGTGATGAGTTGCCGGGCCACCTGTACCGCGACGTGTCGGAAGGTATCCTGTTCCTACATGCTCGAAAGAAATATCGGTAATGTTATGGCTGCCCGCAGGCAAACCGGACGCAGTTACGGCAAAGTCTACATAACGGCCTACCCATATCCAGCTGCCACTTTCTTCTACCGTAATCCAGTCGCTTAACCCTGGAAGGAACACTGCAGCTAAATGATAATCCACTGCACAAGGAACCAAGTGAACCACCAATGTTGCGTATACGCCTTCGCGGTGTACAAGCACTTCAATTGTTCTGCTTGTCTCAATTACGAAACCTGTCCGCATTTGTACACTTACAAAGTCGCCCCATTGTCCGAATGTTGCGGTAACAGTAATGTCGCCGTCAATTGTAATGGCATAACGTGTGTTGTCATTTGCTACAGGGCCCGGTGTCACTACGCCGTCTTCCGTGGTAAGCGTCATAGGGCCTGTGGCCGTACCGCCAACTACCATGTTCCAAATAGCGCGGTCTGTATTGGTAAGCGATACATTATGCACTTCTTCATTTCTGATGGTAATGGTGGCACCGGGGCCTTCAAGTGCAGACCTTAACAATGCGGCAGCTCTGTCTACCCAGTATTGATTCGCATTGGGGCTGTTAAGAACTAGCCTTGCAAAGCCAAGTGCATCTTGTAACATGGCCCAAGCTTCCGGTGTAAAATCGGCTTCGTTTAAATCGCTGCTTAATGCGTACAAGTAGTTGAGTTCGTCTCTGTCACTGTCTACTTGCGGTCTGGGGCCGTTCCACACTTTTACGTGGTCAACAAGCATCTCGCCGCCGTCTACGGAAACCCATTCGCCAAATGCATCCAAAATAGCAAGACCCGGTGAGTTAGGGTCCCACATGCCAATACCGGCCCAGCTGGCTGCTTCAACAGACAATTTGATATAGTTCGGGTTTTGTGCAATGCCTTTGAAGTGGACGTCTTTCCAATCGTCGCCCAGACTTGGCCCTACCAGGCCACCCCAACGGTTTGCCCAATCCGGTGGGCAATTAAATGATGCCGGGTTGGTAAAGCGGGCCCACTCAATGTCATTGATAAAGAAAATATAGTCGGTTGGCGACCATTCTACCGCAAAGGTGTGCCATTCCCCATCATAAATATTGATGTTGTTGGCAGCGTAATTGGCAGGTGTCCAGTTTACATTGCGGTTTCTGGTCATGTTATTTGGCCCAAATAAATGGTTGTATGGGTCTGCATGGTCAAATGAATAACCATTCCAATGGGACGCGGCGTTCCATGTATTAAACGGATTGGCCGCAGTTTCAATTACATCAATTTCGGCACCAAGCATAGCGTTGCGAACAACACCGCCGTAAGCATCGGCAGGACGGTTAGTACCATTGTGATACATCAGCCAGAAAGCTCCCCACATGGCATTTACTTGGGGGAATTTAACCCTGGCTTCAAAATGGCCATAAGAATGCTCAAAATAAATGTGCTGATGGTTGGTTGAACGGGTGCGCACCGCACCGGCTCTAATCCAGTTGTCTCTTATATAATCCGGAACATTAGGGCGTTCCCAAGCAAACTGGTCGGCGTATCCCGGGGCTCGTTCAAAACCGAGAACAAGCAAGTAATCTCCTTCACGGTTTTCAATATTTGACATATCCCATCTCCAGCTGTCCATACCCTGACGGTTGTTATGCTGGGGGGCTCTGGCAAAATGGGTAGTTAAGCCTTGAGGCCTGTTATAAGGGTTTATCGGCCCGCTAAAGTCGTCAAAGAATATTAATTCGGCTTCCTGTACCGCACCGGTGGCTTCAAAAGTTATAAAAATTAACAATTGTGTGCCGTTATATTCGTAACGTATTGATTGTACACCTTCTGTGGGCAGGTTTAGAAAATGCTCCGGACGGACACCGTTTTGAGCAAAGCCCACCGGTGTAAGAGCAGCACCGCCGTGTTCATTGGCCCAACGCGCATTAGGCTGGATAATCAATAAAGCCGTATATTCTGTGTTTGGAAGGAAAGTATGCTCTATTTCCGGACTCCATACAAGCGTCTGCTCGAAACCGTTATTGTGGTTATTGCCCTGCCCGTTGTTTCTGTAATTGTTCCTTAAGAAGCTGGTAGGGAAATGTCCGGCTACAGGGGTTACAATGTGCCTAAGCTCGCCCCAAATACCTACATGCCCGGCCATCGCAAGCCCTCTTGTGCTGTCTTCGGCGTAATACACCTCTAGCCACAGGTATTTATCAATGTCAGAACCGGTGGTGGTGTATCTGCTTCCGTTTTGTGTTACGGCACCACGGGCAGGCCTTTCGTTAACCAACCCATTGGCAGATTCGCTAAGCAGCCATGTAAATGTAAGCTGAGAAGCCGGTATTAACTCACCGTCTTCGCCGCGAACGGTTGCGTTGATAACATTGATGCCACGGCGTACAGCAAGAACTTGTGTGTCGTTGTCAAACTCAATGGTAAATGGACTGTCTGAAGGGACATAATGAACATTGTGCAGCACAACATTAACAGTTTGGCCAAAAACAGTTATGCTAAAATCAATGAATTCCCAGTTTTCATTTTTGTCTACGTCAACAAAGACGAAATAGTCTATCCAACCTATGCCTGGTTCCCATATTCTGGGGGCTGTTACCAGATGCAAGGCACATTCACCGGTGGCCCTTACTGTAGCCACTATTGTGTCTTCAAATTCGAACGGAATACGGGTATTGATACCGTCAAGCTGAGTCCACATACGGATTCTTTTGGCTGTTGCTAAGCTTACGTTTGGTCTGCTTGGGCAGCCAAGCGGGCCGTTGTTGAATATATCAAAACTAAATACCGGTCCCGGTGCTGCTAACCTTTGTAAAGCCATCCATTCAAAAAGAGTCATTTCTATACCGTCTATTACTTCTGTGACGGTGTTGTTTAGCGCAGGTATCCACGACCAATGACGGTCAAATTCCCATGGGGTCCCGTCCGGCCTGAAAAATTCATCGCTAAACAAGCCATTTGTTGTTGTCAGATGCACATTGTCTGCACCTGCCGCTTCAAGCCGCTGAAGAAGATAAAGAGAATGGGCGTGAGGCGTGGTAGGGTCTGCAATGTCATGTACCATCCACATTGGAACATGAGCAATGCTGTTTACTTTTTCATCACTAAGCCAGTGCGGATGATAAAGTATACATATCGGGAATGATGCCGCAAACATATCCGGCCGTCTCATCAAAAGGCGAATGGTCATGTATCCGCCATTGGAACAACCGCCGACATAAATTCTGTTAAGGTCTACACCAGGAGTGTTGGCAAGATAATGGTCTATCAACGCCAGTAAGGCATTTTCAAAGTTTGACACATATCCTGTCGGGGACGGACCACTTGTGCCTGCCAGCCACATGGTTGGGGCTTGAGGTACAAATACATGGGCACCGCCCATTATTCCCTGAATTTCGGAAGCCGCAAGCTGAGTTACCCTGTTGCCTAAAAGCGCGGCGTCTGTACCTGCGGAAAGATTACGGCTGCCTTCGCCACCGCCATGCAGCCAAATAATTACAGGCCTGTCGCTTTCTGCAGCTTCCGGCGGAACAAAATATCCGTATTGCAAAATTATATCATCATAGACAAATTGTTGGTCTCTTGTAAACAAATCGGCTATGGGGCGTATTTTTGCTGTTCTTTCGGGTACAAAATCCGTGTCCATCCAAGTAATATTTGTTATAAATGGGTTTGCCCAGTTATTGCCCATAGGGCTTAATGTAAATGTAAAAGGATTATTTCCTGTACCTGGATGTATTCTCAACTCCAGCGTAACAAAAGTACTGGCTTCCGTTACTTGTACACCATTTGAATCCGAGACAAAGGCATTTGTTATATTGGCGAGCTGTATCTCTGGCGTAAACGGGGCGGCAAACAAAAACCTAAAGCCCGGCTCCCTGTAGAATGACGCAACTAAATCTGCGGCATCAACATCTGCAGGCTCTACTGCATTGTCCAACGCAAGGATTAAATGGGTAACACCCGGCCCCCAGTCAAAGCTTCCCACTACCATTTGGTAAGATACAACCGAAGCGGGGGGATGAAGACGGTTTGGGTTTACAAGCAGCACTTCAACCGTTTGACCGTGTACAGTTATAGTCATGGTAATATTTCGCCATGGCTCGTTTGCATCTACGTCAATGGAAGTAAAATAATTTAACCAGCCGATACCATCTTGCCATACACGGTTTACCCGTACAAAATCCCTGGCGCAGTTACCGTTTTGGTCCAGTGCCGCAATGGTACCAGATGCCGGGTAGTAAATTGGTGTATTTACTCCGTCAAGCTGTGTCCACATACGGATTATGCCTGCCACAGCAAGGCCTTCATTGGGTCTGCTTGGGCTTCCGCCCGAGCCATTGTTAAAAATATCGAAAGAGAATACTCCCGGTACTGCATTTTGGCCGTAATCAAAAACTTCCGGTTCTATGTTCTGTTCGTAAACCGGCAATTCCGGTGTGTATTGTTCATAAGCCAATACTCTAACAGGAGATAATACGGAAAAAATCATAAGAAAAGTTAAAACAAAGGCGATAATTCGCTTTTTTTGCTCAGACATTTTAATCTGTCATCCTCTCTTTTGTTTGTCAAAATTGTATACCAATTTTACTGTATAGCGGTTTTCATCCTGAATGATGACACAAGCCCTTACAATAAACCGCTGTACATCCGTCGAAAAGTGTTTTCGACTAACAGAGTATCACCTCCAATGTTTTTATTCTTTGGTTTAGTTTTGAAACTCTTAAAAGGCTCACCCCTTTCTTTATATGCAAAGCAAAATACAACAAAAAACACGGTGCGATTACAACGCCTCTTAAGTTTAGTTGTTGAACCACAGCATTTTCAAACGCCTTGCCTTGGTATTTTTATGCAAATTAACATAAACATCAGTTTGTGTCAAGAAAAAATCTCGTTTATTATGCAGGTAAGGTGATTTTCTGGAGCACAAAAAAATTGCGTTCAATTTCTTTATACACAAGTTTCAGAAATTGAACGCAAGATTGTATTAGCTTGGACGATATATGCCTATGTCATCAATGTAAACCGGAACCATTGTATGGTTGGCGGGGTTATCAATCCTAAAAAATATTTGAGCGTTATGCCATCTGTTGTAGAGCATACTGTTTAACTGAGACTGAGTAATGATAAGTGATATTTCAAAAGAGGCATCCGGGCTGTTAAGAATATCAAATATTGGCATACTAACAGCGGAACCCCCCTGGCCGGTATGCCCGCCTACCAGCATTATCTGGCCGCTCCATGGATGGAATGGGCCGTCAAATTCACCAATCCGCCCTCTTACGGTTACAACATCACCAACTTCAAATTCCAACGCACCCGGGTGAGATACCGAACCGGAATAAGTTATACTATTAAGAATATGGAAGCCATCGCCGCTGCCGCTTCTGTTTACAAGGGCAACATAACGATTGCCAATTGCGCGTTCCCGCACCTCTGCTGTTTGAGGATTTAACCCATTCAGACGCATGTACGGTGCCAAATTAACACTTGTTATTGTTCCAAGTGGCAGGTCATCAATAAGATCATTTTGTAAGGACCACATATACTCTGTTGGAGGAGGCGGTTGCGGCGGTTGAAAACCCGGCGGGAAAACCGGATCGCCATCAATATCTATAAAGGTAAAACCTATCATAGTAAAGTGGCCCCACCAGACATCCATCATAAAAACAGCTTGGTTATTATTTATGTGCCCTTGGTTAAATGCAAGCGCAGACATTTGGAATACATGCCTGAAAGTCCCCGGCATACCTGGTACAGCTACATAGTCGGAACGCCAGAACTGAGGCGCGCCTCCTGCAGTAATGGCGTTAAGGCCCCCGGTAAACCCACCATAAATGTTCGTTGCATAAACTATAATACCCGCAACCTGCAATGCGTTTTCTCCTAACAATGCACCTGCGTTAGCCACAACAAACGGAGGATCATTAACATTTCTGGTCATAGGTTCATCAAGCATAAACCTTGGGTAAACAAGCGTAATGCCACGGTCAATAATTGTTACTGTTACAGAGTCTGTAAAACCGCCATCATCAGTAGTTACTGTTATAACTGCTGTGCCCGGTGCTACACCAGTTACTAAACCCGCAGCGTTTACTGTAGCTACGGCAGTGTTGTCGGAAACCCAAGTTACGGCACGGTTAGTAGCGGTAGCGGGGCGTACAATTGCCATTAACTGCTGAGTTTCGGTTGCAAAAATATCTTGAAGCTCATGATAATTCCAGCAATTGTTGGTCGGGGAAATGTTTACGCCTGTAACACGCGTAGGAGCAGCGTCTGTTGCCGGTTGAACAACATTTCCATTGAGATCTATGAAACTGTAGCCCAATACGGTAACACCATAATTAAAAATATCCATCCAGAAAACAGCGTTGCCATTATCAATATTTAGTTGAGTAAAAGCAAGCTGGGCCATTGCAAATGTAACGGCTCTTGCATCCGCAGGGAATGCTACGGGAACAAAATCTGCATTTGCAAAGCGCATTCCCAACGGGTTGGGTGGATTCGTATTGCTGTACCCAGAGGTTACAGGCCCAATTGCTCCTACAAGCCCACAGCCAAGGTTATCTTGAACATAAATCCTGACACCTGCAACATCCAAAGCATTTGAGCCCAATCTTGCACCGGCATCAGCGACAATAAACGCGCGCGGGCGCATATTGGATGTTCTGGTAAGAGGAGGCAGCATACGGAACCTTGGGCCCTCTGCCGGTGCTTCATCGTAGAACATGAACCTAAAGCCTGAAACGTTCAAACCTGAACCCCACCAATAATCGATATAGAATGTGGAGGTTCCGTTTGTTATATCTTCCTGGTCGAACAACGTATACCCACGTTCAAACGTAAGGGTTCCGTTGATCATAGGTGTACCGCCTGCAGTTCCAAAACGGTCTGTATTAGGGCCATAACCTCCGCCCGGAAGGACAACATGCGGGCCGCCATAAGATATGGCACCGCCCCATGACCCTGTTCCCTGGGGCTCAACGTAAAATATTATACCTGAAACCCGTACTACATCTTTCGCAGGCAGCAAATCTGCAACATTAAACGAAAATTCGCGCTGCTCCGGTGTGTCACGCAAATCTAAAACAGGTATAAAATCAAACCTGTCATTGTAAGCGTCGTATACAATAATTCGGTCTGTTACGGTAACAGTTATTGTGTCGGTAAACCCGCCATCAACTGTTGTTACGGTTATGACAGCTGTACCTTCAGCGATACCTGTTACAACCCCATTGGCATTTACTGCAGCTACATCCGGGTTATCTGAAGCCCACGTTACATCTCTGTTAGCGGCTGTAAATGGCAACACAACTGCTGATAACCGCGTCGCAACACCTATTACCGTAGAAAAATCATCTTCATAGATTCGGACACTTTCAACAGGGCCGTCAGGTACTGTTTCTGCAGGGTCTACCCTAAATCCGTAAGCATCAATAAATGTATAGCCCGACAGATAAATGTATCTCCAGAAAATATCCATAACAAAAACCGCAGTATTGTTTACGATATTAATTTCTGTAAATGCAGGCTCATTCAATTGGAAGGTGAACGCGCCATCATAAAACATCCCGGCGTTTACCGGCCCGCCGCGAGGGTTGCCGGATGGCGTAAGAATACCAGCTCCGTTAGGGCCGGGGGCAATTGCTCCAGTCATTCCGCCATAAATCCTATCTGCATATATTCTGATACCTGTAACGTACAAAGCATTTGGCCCCAGCCTTGCTAATGCATCGGCTACAATAAAATTACGCGGACTCATGCCATAGTCTCTACGTACCGGCGGGTCTAACACAAATTGCGGGCCATCCGGCGGTGTATCCAAAGGCTCAAAAACCGCTACAAATGTCATGTCCCGGCGTATAACATAACCTCCCGGGTCGTCCGGAAGCCATTCTGCAAAAATAAAGCCTTCATCTGCTAAAGGGGTTGGAACTCTGTCGGGCCAGAATGAAAAGCCGTCACGTATTCTGACAGTCAACCCAAACGGAGCTGCCGGTTCTAACTCTCCGCCTTCTGTGGCCTCAAAGGTCACATAATGAAACAATGCATTAAATTTAGCTGTAAAAACCAGATTATCATACACATTTCCATGCTCAGCCGGGTCAATCGGATCCCATCCGGCAAAATAGAAACCTGTCCTTGCCACTACATCCGGTATGCTGTCCGCAGGAATTAATCCACCATCAGGTACTTCTACATAGGTTGTAATGCCCTGTGCAAAGTAAACACCTACAGCACCCGGCTGTACCATAAATGCTACAGTATGTGAACCCGGAGGCGGAGTATAATTGCCGTTAACAAGCAATATTTCAACTGTTTGACCATGTACGGTTACAGAGAAATTTATATGCTGCCACGGTGCATTTTTGTTAACATCAATAATGTTAAAGTAGGGCAAAAACCCTTGGCCTGCCTGCCAGACTTGTGACACACGGATAAATTCCATTGCACAGTTACCATTTTGATCAATAGCTTTAATGGTATCTGCTGCCGCAAAATAAAAACGGGCATTTTCACCGTCAAGTTGTGACCACATGCGGATTGTACCTGCGGCGGCCAAAGATGCGTTCGGTCTCGGATACTGAGTACCGCCCGGGCCGTTGTTGAAGATGCTGAAACCCGGAACAGGACGAATTATCACTTCTGGGGGTGTCGGATTAACAAGCAGTACTTCAACTGTTTGACCATGTACAGTTATGGCAAAATTAATAGTCCACCATATGCCATTTGTATTAACATCAACCCTATTGAAATATGGTATCCATCCACCTGCTTGCCACACTTGATTAAAGCTGACAAATTCCATCGCGCAATTTCCGCTTTGGTCCAGCGCGGTTACGGTATCAGACGCCGCAAGGTATACAGGAACGTTAGCTTCGTTAAGCTGTGTCCACATGCGGATTATACCTGATGCAGCCAAGCCCGCATTGGGTCTGCTTGGGCTGCCGCCGGGGCCATTGTTGAAGATGTCGAATGAAAATACTCCCGGTTCTGCGTGTTGTCCATACACTGATACACCAACAGGGTGTACTACTGTAAGTACCATAACGAAGGACAAAATAAACGCGACAACTTGCATTTTTTGTTTTGACATGGTTGTCATCCTCTCTGTTGTGTTCACTCACTTTTTGCTGATAAAAATTAAACAGTCAGTTGATCTTGCATATATTTTTATGCAAATTAACATAAACATTTGCTAATGTCAATAAAAACATCGTCAAATGTGTAGTAAAATATCTATTGAAATTTGCCACCTTTTTATGTACAATTTTATTAAAGGAGGTTACGATTTACATGGTTAAACTAAATAACGATTGGGACGCATTATTGGAAAACGAGTTTAAACAAGAATACTATCAAAACTTGCGCCGGTTTTTGAAAATAGCTTACTCCACAAAAATTATTTACCCAAATATGTATGATATTTTTAATGCCCTTAAATTAACGTCATATGCAAATGTAAAGGCCGTAATAGTAGGACAAGACCCGTACATAAACGAAGGTGAAGCCCATGGGCTTTCGTTTTCTGTTTGCCCGGGAATAAAAACACCGCCATCATTGGCGAATATATTTAAAGAGCTGTCTGTTGATGTGGGCTGCACGATTCCCAATAACGGACATTTGGTACATTGGGCAGCGCAAGGCGTATTGCTTTTAAATTCTGTTCTTACGGTTGAAGCAAAAAAAAGCCGCTCCCATGCCGGGCAAGGATGGGAACGGTTTACGGATTACATCTTAGAACTTTTAAACCGACGCAAAACTCCTATGGCTTTTCTGCTTTGGGGGCGGGATGCCCAGGCAAAAGGGCAAATAATAGACAACCCCGCGCATCTGATTCTACAGGCAGCCCACCCCAGTCCACTGGCCGGCGGGAGGTTTTTTGGGTGCAGACACTTTTCAAAAACAAATTCATTTTTATCGGAAAACGGCCTGCAGCCTATCGACTGGCAGATACCGAATTATTAGAACACGTATTGCTTACAATCCAGCGTTTATAAATACGTTCCATCATTTCCTTTGCGGAAGCACGTTTAACATCATCCGGCACAATTAACTGACTGCGCCCAACTTCTTCGCCTTCCCATGTGTAAATAACTTCACCTGCAAGCTGCCCTGCTTTTACAGGCGCAGTCAAGGCTTCGCTTATCACAATTTCGCCCGTAAGCTCCACATGTTTGCCTTTTGGTGCAACCATGTTGGTTTGCTCCTTTATAACAACCGGCGAAGTTTCTGTACTGCCTTTGTAAATACTTATTTTACCCATTGGTGTGCCTGCTTCCTCTTTTGCGATAAGAGCAAAATTGGCATAGCCAAAATCCAAAAGCTTCATTGCGGAGTCGAAACGGGTACCCGGGTCCGGCGCACCAAGGATAACAGAAATTAACTGCATACCTTCTTTTTCCGCAGTTGCGGAAATGCAATACATAGCTTCCGCGGTAGAACCGGTTTTCAACCCTGTTGCCCCGGTGTAATTTCGTATTAATTTATTTGTATTGGTAAGCCCAAATTCTTCTTCGCCACGGGCTGTTTTATGGGTGATTTTATCCAATCGGGTTTTTGCGTATTTAAAAACTTCCGGATACTTTAAAATAAGCTCCCGCGACATTAAAGCTATGTCATGGGCAGTGGTTAAATGCCCCGGCGCGTCCAATCCGCTGGGGTTAACGAAATTTGTATTTACCATGCCCAAAGCCCTTGCCTTATTGTTCATGGCAGTTACAAAAGCATCTTCGCTGCCTGCTACAAATTCTGCCATGGCCACGGAGGCATCATTTGCAGACGCAATAACGATAGATTTTACCAAGTCTCTAACCGTCTGCTGTTCGCCTACTTCCAAAAAAATCTGCGAGCCGCCCATGGAAGCGGCGTGAGCACTTGTGGTAACAACGTCATCCCACTTAATTTTTTCCTGGTCTAAAGCTTCGTAAATTAGCAGCATTGTCATAACTTTGGTTACACTGGCAGGTGCAAGTTTCTCGTGAGCGTTGTGCTCATACAAAATTTTACCTGTTTCTGCTTCCATCAATAAACTTGCTTTAGCATCTACAGATACGCCTTGGGCATATGTTAAGCTGCTAAGGCAAACTATTAAAATTAACGCGCAAGCAATACCGCAGAATATTTGGTTTATGATATTCATAAAAAAAGTCCTTCCTAATTGTTGGTTATAATTAGGTTGGACTTTTTTATATATTTTATGCAAATTTATCTACCTGACCTGTTTCTCCATTCACGCAAGAAACTTGGAGTTTTAATTCCTTCGTTTTCATCAATAGTAACAAAGCTTGGGCCATCGTACTCATCTGCCGCAGACTCGGTTCTTATTGGTTGAATTTCCGGCGGCTCGTCACTGCCCCTAACTGTAAACGCAACAGTTTCCGGTTGGGAAGGTGTTTGTATCACAACTTCTTCTTCCACGTCTTCTATGCCGGTGGCAACAATTGTAACCATAACTTCGTCTTTAAAGTCATCGTTAATTGTTGTACCAAATATGATAACAGCTTCCGGGTTAAGGGTCTTTTTAACTTCGGTGGCAGCATTGCGTATGGCCCTAAGAGCCATGTTGCTGTCCCCGGTAAATGCAATAAGAATATATCTTGCGCCCCTTGTAGATGTTTCCAACAATGGGCTGCTAAGAGCTTCCTGGGTAGCGTTTTCGATTTTGTTTTTGCCGGATGCACGGCCAACGCCCATATGAGCAAGACCTTTATCCTTCATAATGGTTTCAACGTCTGCAAAGTCAAGGTTAATCAAACCGTCGTCAAGAATTACACCGGAAATACCGGCAACGCCCTGGCGCAAAACTTCATCTGCCATACGGAAAGAATCTTCAACCGTAGCATCTTCGTCAATGATGTAGTCTAGGCGATCGTTGGGAACGATAACAATTGTGTCAACGTTTTTCTTTAACTCTTCTATACCGGCTTCTGCGTTGCGCATACGAGCAATCCCTTCAAATTCGAAAGGCTTTGTAACAACGCCAACGGTAAGAACACCCATTTCACGGGCAATGCCTGCGATAACAGGAGCGGCACCTGTACCGGTGCCACCACCCATGCCGGCAGTGATAAACAGCATGTCTGTATCTGCGCCAATAGCATTTACCAACAACTCGCGGGATTCTTCAGCTGCGCGTTTTCCTACTTCCGGCTTACTGCCCGCACCCAAACCACGGGTTAATTTTTCGCCTAATTGAATACGAACAGTAGCCCTGGATTTTGAAAGAGCCTTACTGTCTGTATTGGCGGAAATGAATTCGACATCTACAATCTGATCTTCGATCATACGATCTACGGCATTACCGCCGCCGCCACCTACACCGATGACTTTAATTTTTGCTTTTAATTCGTGTGAATTATCAATATCTATCAAAGGAATTGCCTCCTCATAGAGTGTAATCAGAAAATTTAACAATTTGTTCATATAATACTATACAATGATTACTTCAATTGTGCAAGCATTTTATTGCAGTAACTCGAGATTATATTGTGGCCTTATTTCTTTCATATCAACAAAGGCGCGTATTCTTCCAGCATCTGGCAACGCGTACAGTATTTGTACAATGGTTCGTACTTTTTCATCCGCATCTGTAATTCCGCCAACATGGAAATCTAAGTAATTAACAAAAATACGAATATTCGTAGGGTCAGACACATTTATGTGAGAAATGCTGTGTATAAGATCGTGGGCAACAAGCAATTGGGTGTACAAAACCACAGCATCAAAGTCTGTGGCATTTGCTACGTCTAAAATTTCGCCAAGTACAAAGCGGGAAAACTGCAGCCCTTCCAAAAGCGGCAATGGCTCTATGGTATACGGTCTAATTTCCAACACGCGTCCATTATCATCCAAACGCAGAAAACTGCCAAAATGTTCTACGTAAGCACTTGGCCGCCGCTCGACTACTGTAACATACAAACGCCCGGGCAAATCGCGTCTAAAATGTACATTATCAATATACAAGTTGGTCATTATCCGTCTGCGGGCGTTTCTTGTGTTAAATGACAAAATGTTAGTGGTAGGGAAAATTCCAAGCTTATTTTCAATTACAAAGCGGCCAACCCGGCTATTCCCTTGTATTATAACTTCTTGAATGTAGAATAACGGAGATACCAACACAAGTATTATGACTAACACAACACAACAAATGGCAATAGTTATTTTAAATTTTTTGCCGCTAAAACTCACAGTATTGGCTTAAACCCGGCACACCAAGCAATGAAACGTTTCTTGTGCAGGTTTGCCCATTCTTTGTAAATTAGATACTGCTTGCCATGAAACACAAATGGTTCTTTCCAGTACTTTACTTTGCCGTTTAATGTGCGTTGTTCCCGCAAATCTTTTTGGGTATCTATTTCACGTAATATTGGCGCACGAACACCAAATGTGGCTAACGAATACTCACGCTTTGTCAACTGACTAAGTTCGGTAGGCGGTAAAGCATCGGCAGCTGACAATTGATCAAATTGCTCTTTTATTACCTTGCGGATTGTACCTTCTTCCACCTGAACAGTTTCCACCGGTTGAGGAAGCTCGGCGTTTTTAGTTTTTTTGGATTGTGCCGACTTACGCGATTTTTTTGGCTTTGCCGTATCCTGCTTTTGCACGGTATACACAAACTGCATACCCGGCGTAACATTAAATACGGAATTGTACCGCTCTCCTTCGGAAGTTACTATCAATAAACCGTTAACTTCATCTACAATTTTGCCGTTTGCAGCTTCGGCCGTTGCCCGCGGAGCCATTAAAACAACATTGTCTGCGACAGAATACGTACAATACTGGCTGCCCGTAAGCATAAACCGCATAAACTCGCCTATACCTTTAAAGCCCAAAGAGCGCACTTTGAAGCTAGGCAAATAATGGCTTATATAGTTTGCGAAAATAGAAATTTCCAGCCCCGGCAAATCTTTTGTGCCTTCCACAAATAAGGCATCCACCATTTGGCGGACCATATTCATAATACTTGACACATCACCCGTATCTTGTGGCGGCACTATGCCGGAAGCCAGCAAAATTTCTGTATATTTTGTTTTTGGCAACGTTACGGATTTTTTCCGCAAAACTTTTTTCTCTTTTTTTTCTGCAACAGAGACTTCTGCAGCCTTGACTGGTTCCGGCTTTGAACTGCGGTTTGTTGCCGTTACAATAATAGATTCGTCTGCTTTTTCAAGTGCGATAAAATAATCGCAAGAGTTGCGGAAAATCATATTTACGACTTTTTCAAAACCACAGCCAATTACACGCTTGCCATGTTCGTGTAATTTTTTTGATAAGAACGCAAAAATACCGTCACCGGAAGCAATGACGAAATTATCAATTTCCGGACGGCGGGCAGCAAGGTCTACCGCGTCGATTATCAGACTTACATCCGCTGCGTTTTTTACCCTGTCGTTTTGGTTTGTATTAAATATTTGTATCGGCTCTATGCCCACTTGAAGCACAGAGTTGCGTAAATTGCGATACATAGGCACAGCCCAGTCTGCATAGGCGCGTTGTATAGAAACGCCGGTGACCCCATCCATAGCCAGTACTCGCCTGTAAATTTCGTCTAAATGTAAGCCGGTATTTGTTTTACCGTTAAATATACCCATTAAATTTTCTATATCGTAGAAAATTGCGGTGTTGCTTGCCATAAAAAAACTCCTCGTAAATAAAAAGAAAATAGCGTAACAGTAAATTACGCTATTTCATTATAACATCTCATAGATTTTTTGCAAAGCATTTAAATGGGGCATTTTGCCGTCCGATTTTACAAATTTGTACCACTCTACAAGCCTGTAGCCAAACAAAAGAAGAATAAACTCACGGACGCAATTATCCGTGATATGGGAAATGTCCACATACTCAGAAAAGCCCTTGTAATAGGCGGGAATGCACCGCTGATAAATTTCTATCATATTTTCCACGTCCGCCTCGTCCGCAATAAGGCTTGCCAAGTCTTCGCCCATATGGCCCCACCCGGCGGTGTCCCAGTCTATAAGAATGATTTTGTCGTTTTCAACTGGTCTGATTTTCGGACCAGTTGAAAAAATATTTGTCACCCAAAAATCTCTGTGGCACAGCACAACAGGCAGCTTTTGGATACACGTCCACACATCATCCGAACGCCGGTCAAAGTCAATCAGCATTTGACAAATATGTTTTGGAAGTTCACAGTTTTCATCACGGATATAGTCGTATACCTCTGGCCAGGAGCGGTAATGCAGGTAAAAATTTTTGGGATAATCTGTTTTACTTAGGTTGGTTAAGTTTTGCAGCACCGGGGGCTGTTCGGCATACAGCTTCCCTTGAAACCGCCCAAGTTCATAAGCCGCCCGTTCGTACATATCTACAGTTAAATCCAAACCTGATACGCCATCGATGTACTCCAGCCATAAGCGGGTTTCCGTTTCGTCTTCATTAATTTCTGCAAGGTAGCACTCTGGCCAGTGAAGCCCGTCTGTAAATGTTTTGCCAAAGTCGGATTTGTAAAAGTCGTATTCCTTCCGCCAGGAACCCGGGTCCCAATAACGTTCCCATTTTTTCGTGCTTTTTAGAACGATACGGTAGGGCAGTTTATCGCCTGTTGCGGTTTCTGCCATGCCGGAAATAAGCTGCACATCACCTATTGTGCCGCCTTGTAGTTGTGTGGTTTGATAGTCTGCGTGGATTATGGCTGCGTTCAGCATTTTACCTAAAGCGTCCTTTAGTGTTTCTGTGTTGAAAATTAAATCACTCATCAGCATTTTCCTCTTTTTCCTCTACCCGTTCGAAGAAAAATTTTTCCTTTTCGGGCGTGTCAATTATCCGTACGGGTTTTATCTGGTTTGCCGAAGTTCCATTCTTAATCATAAACTCACGATAAAGCGCGAATGTCTGTTCTTTGACAAGCTTTAATTCTATCGGAGCCAAAACTCCGGATTTTATATATCCTCCAAACCTGGGGTGTGCGACTGATAATTTTTCTTCCAGCATGTTACGCAACGGGCGTAATATCGGTCTTAATTTTTCATTGTCACCTTCTATAAAGATCACGTATTTGCCCGGCAGCGGCTCTATTTGCGGAAACACCGAGTACTCCAATATATTACACCCAAATGCCTCTTCGCATTGCCCAACCGCCCATTGAATATGACTGTCATTCATTTTTTCGTTTACAATGTTAATTTCCTGGCTTAAACGATACGAAAACCGTATTTCCGGCGTATTTCCGTACATCCCTACAATTTTGACAACATCACCTATACGATAACGGTAAAAACCTGATGTATTGGTTAACACAATTTCGTATTCCTCACCCAACTTAACTTGATCCAATGTAAGTGACATTGGGTTTTCGTCACCGCAATTTTCTATGGGAATAAATTCATAAAATGCCGATTCGGGCAGCAACGCGTAACGAAGAGTATCCATTTCGGTACAAACGGCCATTAATGACTCGGAGGCAGCAAAAAAACTAAAGTACATCGGTACCCCGCCGGTAAATATTTTTGCCTTTTCTACATGAGGAACAAACGCACCGCTTCCTATGGCATAAATAAAAGCTAAGTCCGGCCAAACGCGCTTAAATACATCACCGTCAAAACCTTTTTCAAATTCCTTGCGCAATTCTGCAGCACGGATAGGATCAGGCTTGATTTTTTTCATCAACGAACGACGCACTTCATCAGGCATATCTATTTTTTTGTTTATTGTTCCTTTATCAATGTCGTCCACCAGCGTTTCCCAATTATCCTTCAAATACCAAAAAAGACCGGTAACCGACGACATAAATGCAGAAGATATTCCGCTTAATTTTCTGTAGACAAGGGCAAAACGCAAATGAACGTAACTATTGTCGAATACATAGTTTGTAAAAACACACTTTGAAGGTGTTGTTGTGGTATATGGGAAATAACGTTTTACCGTTTTTATTAACATACCCGATACAGGACCATATTTAACACCGCATGGGAAATCCGTTGTTTTCATTTCCATTATGTTTAAAATTTTGCCCTTTTTCCATAAATTTTTCAATTGTCTGTTTATAATCGCAAAGCCAAAGGTAGACCCAAAACGCCCAAACATTTTTCTTGTTTTCGCGGAAACAGGGATGGCTTTCCGTTGCATTGTAGTGCCTGTTGTGGACGCAAAATATACAGGCGGCTTCTTTGCAATAAAATTTCGTTCACCGTGTTTCATTTTTTCAATGTACGGCACGTATGTGTCGTAATTTGAATAAGGAACCTGACTTCTGAAATCTTCTGCTGTGCGTATTGCAGAAAAGTTGTGCTTGCGCCCATATTCCGTATCTTTGTTTTCCTCCAACACCTGAAAAAGTGTCTTTAGGTTGTACTCCATGGGCTTTAGAGCAGTTTTATTGAACCGCACTAAAACTTTTGTACCTTTAAATACTGCGTATCTATAAATTAATTTGGATAACATCTGCCGTCTCTTTCTCCCGATACTTTTTGTGTACTATACTGCAACGAATTTTAACATTTTGTTGTTTTTTACACAAGTATTAGTTCTTTAAGGCGCGGCTACATAATTTACTGCTTATTATCCGGGGTACAGTTAATTTAACGAAATAACATGGCTTGGTATTTTTGGGAACAATATTTCAAAAATATTAAGGTAATCCATATTTTCAAAATTATTAATGTATGTTTCGCCTTCTATGCCTATCGGCGAAATCCTACCGAATAGCATTTGTATGAACTTGTCGCGTTCGATAAACACTTGTCCGAAATCCATATTAACAGGAGAAACTTCGATTAATTCACCGTCAACAAAGTTCAGTTTGTACGCTTCATTGTCATTACGCATAGCGATAACAAACGAAGCAGTCAAATTGGCATAGGTTGACTTTTTTAGTCTTTCGTTTATGGTTTGGGAAATACTCATTAAAAATTTTGGAATGTCACGCACTTTAACAAAACCAAACTCCGGTAGTGATTTTTGGTTATAGAAGCCTTTGAAAACCGTATAAATCGGATGTGTGTTTCCAAGCATAACGGGTATTTTATTAAAACCATGCTTTTCATAAAATTCAATTAAATAAGGACGGATTTGGTGGTACGAGCAGTTGTCATCCAATTCCATCATATAGATATGCTTTTCTTTTAACTGTGTAAGGAAAAACCCGCATATCTTGCCTGCCGATGTTTTTACTACATAAAACTTACTTGGATACGTCGCACTTGCGTTATACAAATTTTTAATGTAATTTATTTCGTCGCATCCGAAGGATGTTGTTAGCAGGTTTCGTTTATATGCTAATTTATGAAGTTCTGTAATGGCGGGAATATCGTCGTCGCTTGCTTCCACAATTGTAAATTTGCCGTTTGTTTTTTCGTTTTCCACAATGTAGGTACAACCTTCCCCTTCGCAGGGTATTCCAAATGAGTAACCCAGACTGTCGAAAAACGAATACATCCCTACAAACACAAGCTCAAGCAGGCTTCCTTTTTTATCAGACAATTCGGCTATCTTACCAAGTATTTTTTCAAGTATGCCCTCACCTTGGTATTCCGGCTCACAGAAAACATTCTCCAAACGAGTCCCCTTGATGATGTTGCTGCAATACGAATAATTCATTGGCTGATATATCGTCAAAGCCACAATTTTATCATTGTTCTTCGCGATAATAAAATTGGAAACATCGTTGTTAGGATGCCTTCCATCAGCCATAACCTCAAACCAGTCCGATTTATTTGAAGCGTGCATCCGCATTAGAAATTCTACGATTTCGGGTATATCGGTTTTTGTTCCTTCACGTATTTCAATCATTTCTTGTTTTCCTTTCGATATTTTTCTTCAAAAATATAGCTCGTCTTTCTTCAATAATTTCAAAGCCCAACATTTTTGCCAGCTCTTTTGAACCTTCTCTAAAACTCCAACAGCACCATACGGGAGTTAACTTCTGTGACAGACAATCTTCCACAAAGGCGGTTGCCGTTAAAGCAGCATAGCCTTTTCGCCTGTATTCCTCTTTCGTTTCAATGCCTATCTCGACACAATTTTTTTCAACGCCAAATTTTTCTACCCATACGGAAATGCATTCGCTTACCACTTCTCCGTCCTTTAGAAGAAACCAGCCGAATTTATTGCCCTCTGGCTTCCAGTAGAAACTAGGGTAACGACAATTGACAAATTCATATGACGATACATCTACCTTTACCATGGCATATCCGCCCGGGATTTTGTCCCGCCAACTACTACGTTGTTGAAAAGATTCGCCGTTTAAGCGGTGTATAAGTCGGTGTGCCTTCCACGATGAATAGCCGTCAAACAGGTTATCCACCACTGGCTCCCATTCCGGAGAATATAGGGAAAGCCATACTTCTTTTTCTTCTTCATCAAAGCAATCTATGATTAACCTCTTTATCTCTTGGTTGCGCTCATAATTACTTGCATCGCCATACAAGCCCGTCCCTGCAAAGCCGTTAATAAAAAGCATCGTTTCCGGTTTTGTGGCGTTATCAGCATACACTTTTATATCTACATGCCCAAACGGGGCTTCTCCTCTGTAGGCATATTCCAGTTCCTGGGCGATATGGCATTGAAACAGTGGTATTAATGATTGGATTTGTTCTTTGCTTAAATTTATCATTTACACATCTCCTACGAAGTCAGTCGAAAAAAACAGATTATGGTGCTCCGCGCTCAATTCCTTATTGGGGATAATTTCGTATACTCCACCTGTGTAATCCCCAACGATTTCTTTGTCCAAAAATTGACGGAATACGAAAAAATCAGACATCATGTAATCTATCTTCGCATTTTTTAACAAACTCCGTTATGTGGGTACGTGACGTGTCCTTTTTGGCATCTTCGATATAGGCAGTCAAACCGTCAGTGCAATGGGCATAATCACTCGTCATTTTAGCCATCTCCTTCCACATCACGCCCATTTCAAATGCGTACAG
>JGI20163J26743_11538579_pt1 | contig 54782 bp, 75 predicted proteins | sample TergutCu122P1_FD_26743 | JGI IMG/M metagenome (IMG submission 26743) | reverse complement strand
TACCAGACGGGTTTAACCCTACTGTAGGCGGCAACCTTTGGCTGAATGGACTTAAATCAATACCAGACGGGTTTAACCCTACTGTAGGCGGCAACCTTTGGCTGAATGGACTTAAAACAATACCAGACGGGTTTAACCCTACTGTAGGCGGTGACCTTTGGCTGAATGGACTTAAATCAAATTTCAAAAGGCTATCAGTTGGGTATAATATTGAAAAAAGGTATTTATATGCAGATGGTATTTTAACACATATTAAAAATGTTAAAAATATAAATGGATATGTCTATTTTATAGGTGTAATTAAAGGAAAAAATGTTGTTACAGATGGTGTTAATTATGCGCATTGCAAAAGTCTAAGGCAAGGAATTACAGATTTAATTTTTAAGAAAGCAACAAATCGTGATATAGGACAATACAAGGTATATAATTTAGATTCTGTTTTGAAATATAATGAGATGGTTGTTATGTATAGAATGATTACAGGTGCTTGCTCACAAGGAATAGAGAATTTCGTATCCAAGCTGCCTGAAATAAAAGAGGAATATGCAGTAAATGAAGTTATACAATTGACTTATGGATATTATGGGCATGATGTATTTAAAACGTTTTTTATTTAATAATAACTAACCGGCGCATAGAAATCAAATAAGGGAGGGAATGCCATGGAGAAGCAATTACACGAAATTATAATTAACGGAGGGGCGTACAAGACTTATGACTTGCACGAATTTATGTTAGCATACGTAGAATACGGAAAAAGCAATACTAAAGAAGCACAGGACGGGGAATACAAAAAAGATGTTTTGGGTGAAGAATTAACACTGAAAGAAGCAACAGCCATTAATAAAAGAAATGAAGCATTAAAAAAGCTGCATGATGTACAAGTTACTGAAAGTGAAGAAAGTAATGCAGGATTCCCGGTTGATGGAATTAAAAAAAATAAAAAAACTTTTTAAAAAATGCTTGACAGTTGGCTAGCAATAAGTTATACTATAATCAGAGGATAGGACAAGCGGACGGACACAGGCAGACCTCAAAGAGCGAGCTTTAGCAACAAGGCCGAAGTCCTACCCTCTAAAAACAAAGCTAAGGGGGAGAATAAAATGTTAAAATGTTATTATTGCAGAGAGACTTGCCAAAGCACTAAAGAGGAATGGTACACAGTTGATTTAGGTATTAACACTGTAATTGATGTTCCGGTATGTGCAGGGTGCTTAGATGAAGCTTATAGGGGCTTATATCATAACTATAGGCTAAGGTCAACTAAAGTTCTTGCTTGGATGAATGACGAGACTATAGGTTCATGGCTGGAAAATAGTATAATCCGGTATGAAGTAGAGTTTGATGATTTAGACGTTGACTGTGACGAGTATCAAAACCAGATAGAAGAATGGGAAGCGGAAAACAGAGGGCTGGTATATAGCTACGAGGGGGAGTAAATCCCCCTTTTTAACTATAATAAATATAATAATATCTTTAGAGTAGTAGTAGTAGGGGTTGTGGATAATGTGGATAACTTATTCAAAGCCTTGTAATTACAAGATTTAACCTGTGGATAACTCTGTGGATAACTGGTAAATATCTGTGGATAACTCTGTGGATAAGTGGTAAATATCTGTGGATAACTCTGAATGAAAAGGTGGGATTATATGAATGCATTTGAAGGTATGAAAACGATTAACGAAATAGAAAATGAAACAGGCATTAAGCGCAAAACTTTACTATGGCGGCTAAAATCTAAAAACTGGTCAATGATAGAGGGTGCGGACTATATCATGGTCGGTAAAAAACCTACTACATTGCTTAGTGAAAAAGGGGTAGAAAAAATAATAAAAAAATATAAATAAGCTATTGACATCTAGCCATATGGATGCTAAGGACAAGCGGAAAGTAAATAATGAGGGGGCAAGGCAATGTGATTAAAAGTATATTTATAAATATACTTACAACACTGGTTATTTTTGGTATAATATTCCTGCCTATTTTAATAATGGCAATAAAATGAGCAGGAGATGATTTCTTGATTAAACCAATATTAATACTGTTTGCGGTAGCGTGTTATCTTGCGCCATTGCAAGTAGAAGCATTGACAGATGATTTTTATGATTATAGACAGATGCAAAAAGAAGAAGTAATAGAGCCTGAAAGAACTTTTACAGAGCAGGATGTAAACTTACTGGCCAGAGTATTGTGGGCCGAAGCTAGGGGGGAGTGCAGGGAAGGGCAGTTGATGGTGGCACAAACAATACTTGATAGAATGAATTATGGTGAATGGGGGAATACCTTAGAATCAGTGGTATTTGCAAGCGGACAGTTTGTAGTGGGAAGGTATGTTAACGATTACTTACTAGAAGTAGCAAGGGCTGCGCTAAACGGTGAGCGATATAACGAAAATGCTATAATATTCCATTTTCGTATGACTGCAAGCATGTGTGATTGGTGGTCTCCAAGACTGGGCAGGATAGGGGCGCACACTTATTACGGTTGGGAAAGATAAAGAATATAAGGAGGATAAATTATGACAGGACTAAACATAGAAATAGTTACGATGAAAACGTTATGCCATTTATGTTTTTTGCACCTTCGAAATACTACTAAAAATAGTATAAGGGCATTGTCAGAGCCGCGTAGTCCGCAACGCTGTGAAGGGTGTAACAGGCTTATAAGGGTAAAAGCTTATGAGATTATAGAAAAAGGTGTCAGAATAAGTGAGGTTGCGGATTATTAAATCATAAGGGGGAGAGATAAACCATGTCAGAATTAACTGTTATGACTCATTCAAGTATAATTGATAGTATTGATTTACATGCTATCCAAGAAACTATGAAAAAAATAAGAACTTTTCAATCATTAATACATCAATCATTAGTTCAAGACTTAGATTATGGGGTTATACCGGGCGTAAATAAGCCGACGCTTTATAAGCCGGGCGGCGAGAAAATATGTATGCTTTTGGGTATTAATCCCGTGTATGAAATAATCTTGAGCACAGAAGATTTCAAGGCTGACTTTTTTTCTTATAATATAAGGTGTACACTTTATAAGAATGATAGACCATACTCTCAAGGAATAGGCTCTTGTAATAGTAAGGAAAAAAAATATCGTTACATAAACGTTCCGGAGTTGCCTAGAGGCTATGCCGGTAGTTATGAGGAAGTGGCAACTCGTTACGGCGAGATACGCTACAAGATAGAGAATAACGATATATGCAGTTTAGTTAATACTATCTTAAAGATGGCTAAGAAAAGAGCGTTTATAGATGCCGTTTTGCAAGTTGCAAGCCTTTCAGAAATTTTTACTCAAGATGTAGAGGATATGAAAGAGTTCATCAAGGAAGAACAAAGAGAAGCGGTTGATTCAATGACACCAACGCAAGCGGGGAACATAAAGCTTAATTTTGGGAAACATAAAGGTGAAACACTAAGAGAGGTATTTAAGAATAATAATGGGTATATTGAATGGCTGCTAAAGTCTGATAGAACTGCTCCTAATATTAAAAAAGCCTGTGAAATGCTACTGGAAGCTTATGAGGCTAATAAAAAAGTTAAAAAAGCAGAAGCAGAAGCAGAGATCAAAGCTGAGCAAGAGCCTGAATCTGATTCACAAGCAAATGGGGATATGTTATTAGCAATATCAGAGTCTATAGAGATGGAATCTGAGGATTTGCCATTCTGAGGCTAATAAAACGCCCTCTAAGCGATTTTATGTCTTGGTAGCAGTATTCTCTGGCTTTGTGATATAAACCGCTTAGAGGGGCAAAATTTTATCATTCAGAGTTGTAGTGGCTAAGGGGGGAGAAAAAATGATTTATATTACAGGCATTGGAAATGCTATTGAAAAAAGGATATCACAAGAATTAATAGAGGAGGGAATTTTACCGAACTTAGACGGGTATCATTATTTACTAGCTGCTATAAAATTTGTGGTTGAAAGCAGTGATAAATTATTAAGCATGAAAATAATTAATAAATTTGTAGCATTGGAATATGATACTATCCCGTCAAGGGTTGAACGCTCAACGCGTCATGCTAAAAGCAAAAGTAAGCTAGAGCATTTAACTAATAGTGAGATTATAGCTTTGATTGCTGAAAAAGTACGGCTGGAATAGCTTAAAATGCAATATGAGGAGGGCAAAAAGTGTCAGAAGGTGATAATGTAATATATGGGATTCGCAATAAAATAGTGTGTTCTCTTTATCCTTGCAATGAAATGTGTGAAATTTGCGGTATGCCTGTATCAGATGATTATAGAGATGAGAACTATTATTATATCATACTAAAGCAAGATTTTCAGGGGTTTAGCCAAAGCGAAAAAAAGTATAAAGTATGCCCAATCTGTATGAGAGAAGTTTACGAAATGATAAGTGATAAATTAAAAGAATGGAGGAATTTATGAAGCCTTATATCGAAAAGAGAGCTGTCGAAGTGGCAACCTATATAGTGTCAAGTAATTGCACTGTACGGCAGGCGGCTAAAAAATTCGGTTACTCCAAGTCAGGTGTTCATAAAGATATGACCGAAAGATTACCGGACGTTAACAAAGATTTAGCCGATTCTGTCAGAACTGTGTTGAATACTAATAAAGCTGATAGAGCTAGACGGGGAGGGGTAGCTTTAAAAGTTAAAAGAGATAAAAAGTAAGAGAAATAAAGTATAAAAGCTAAGGTGGAGTTCAGTATAGTACGGTTTGGGTTAAGTATAGTGCAGTTATAGTAACGTAACGTATTGTTTAGTAATGTGATGTTTGGTATGGGTAATGTGCTGTATGGTAAGGTTTAGGCTTAGTAAAGTGGGGTCTAGTAATGTATTGGTAAGGTAAAGTACCGTATGGTGAAGTTTAACCTAAGTTTGGTATAATTGAGAAAATAAAAATCTAAGGGGGATTAATTTATGAAAATTTTAAAATGCAAAGCAACATTGATTACTGATATGCTGGGTACATTTGCTAATGACCCGAAAATCCATGATGAGTATATCGCAAGCCTTGCGCCGGACGCGCTTACAAGAGCAGAAGAGGTAGCTTCTATAGGAGTTGATGCTGAAATTGAGAAGTCCAAAACAGTGTTTCCGCGTATGGATGGTACACCGAACGGTCAACCGGCAATATTTGATTATCAGATTAAAGGGTTTATGAAAGAAGCAGCTAAGGCACTTGCCAGAATTTCAGGTAGTGACATTTCTAAAACGAAAGCGTATATTAAGATTATTAATGAATTGATGTTTATTTATAATCATGATGGCGGGCGTAAAATACCGATTAATTATGATGGTGCAGAGAATGGAGAGGTTGGTAATTTACAGAGGCCGTTAAGAGGGCAGACAGCACAGGGTGAGCGCATAACATTAGCAAATAGCGAAGTGGTTCCGGCGGGTGCAGTTTTTGAGTTTGAGCTTCATTTATTAGAGCCGAAACATGAAAAACTTGTGCATGAAATAATGGACTATGCAAAGTATAAAGGCTTCTTGCAATGGCGTAATTCCGGGGCTGGCCGCGCAAATATAACTATAGCATAATAGTATTGTATGGCCTTGTTACGTAAAGTAATAGTTTAGTGTCGTGAGGTGCTGTAAAGTAAAGTTTAGGTAAAGGGGGATTAATTTATGAAAATCTTAAAATGCAAAGCAACATTGATTACTGGCATGGATGGTACACCGTACGGTCAACCTGCAATATTTGATTATCAAATTAAAGGCTTTATGAAAGAAGCAGCAAAAGCACTTGCTAGAATTTCAGGTAGTGACATTTCTAAAACGAAAGCGTATGTTAAGATTATTAATGAATTGATGTTTATTTATAATCATGATGGCGGGCGTAAAATACCGATGGGTGCCACGTTTGAGTTTGAGCTTCATTTATTAGAGCCGAAGTATGAAATAATGGAAATAGTATTGTATGGCCTTGTTATGTAAAGTAATGGTAAGGTGATGTGAGGTCGGGTAATGTAAAGTAATGGTAAGGTGATGTGAGGTCGGGTAATGTAAGGTCGGGTAATATGGAGTTAAGTTGGGTATTGGTTGGGTAGAGTCGGGTGGCGTAGTGTAGTGGTATAGTAGTGTAGTGGTATAGTAGTGTCTTATGACGTTTAGGTATAGTGAAGTATCGCAGTGCTATAGTTTGGTAAGGTGTTGCGGAGTGGTGATTAGTGCTGGTATGGTAACGTGCCGTGGGGACGGGTTTCGTTATGGTTTAGTAAGGCATGGCATAGTGCCGTTCTGTAATGGTTATGTGTTGTGCGGTTGGGCTGAGGCAAAGTATGGTAGAGATTTGCTTTGTTATGGTAAAGTAGGGTGGGGTGTAGTACGATGTCGTGGTGTAATGCAATGGTAATGTAGCGTAGTTTAAAATAACGTTTGGTGATGCAAGATAATTAAATCACACTGTTCTATAGCCATTTGCAACCGTTGGCACTTATGTCACTCCTGTAGTGTGGGGAGCTTAATGGGCGGTTGCAAAATTATTTTACAAAAGCTACAGGGTTAAGTGTTCGTCAAGTTAGAACTGCACTTGACAAGTTGAAAATCAGCAGCGTGAGGATTATAGTGAAAGCTAAATGACAAGCTGAGTGACAAACAAATGGCAAACAAATTCCTTTATTAATAAAAATGCTTGAAGAAACTTTATCGGAAAGTTTAGAAAAATAATGGTTGACACTTGTTTTTGTTCTATACTATAATTATGAAAAGAAAGGGGGATTATGAATGAATGTAAAAGCATCAAGAAAAGAGAAAAATATAACTCAAAGGGAACTTGCAAGATTATGTAATGTATCAGTGGTAACTATTCAAAACTGGGAAGCCGGTATAGCTACACCAAAAGAAGAAAATTTAGAATTATTAAAAAAGATTTTAGGCATTACAAGGGTGGTGTAGCTGTTGGCGAATCCTCAAAAAGAAAATGGGTACACTGCAATTGCAAATGAGATACTTGATAATGTTATGAAATTAAAATTAAACGGTACACAGTTTAAAATAATAATGTGTGTTTGGCGGTATACTTATGGGTTTAATCGTAAAGCTCATAACATGTCAGAGTCTTTTATATCTAAGGCAATTAATGTAGCAAAGCCGCATGTAAACCGCGAAATAAAAGTATTGTTTGAACGAAACATTTTGATTTATGAAACTAAGCCATCATTTACTCAAGCTGCAAGTATTTCATTTAATAAAAATTATGATAAATGGGTACCTGTTACCATAATAGCACCTGTTACCATAATAGCATCTGTTACCGAATTAGGTACTACATCTGTTACCGAATTAGGTACTACACCTGTTACCGAATTAGGTAGCACACCTGTTACCGAATTAGGTAACCAAGAAAGAAAGATTAAAGACAATATTAAAAAAAGTAGTAGTAGTAGTAGTAGTGCATTAAAAAATATTCAAGACTACTACCAAAAATATATAGGTAATTTTTTGAGTACTACAGCAGGCCAGGCTATCATTGATTATTTAGATAATGGCGTTGAGGAATCTTTAATTCTTAGAATAATTGATTATGCTGTTGATAGTGGTCAAGAAAAAATGAAGTGGAATTATATTAACAAGACTATTAATTACTTGTTCCTCGAAGGGATTACAACTCTTGAGCAGTATGAAAAGCAACGGTCAAGCCGTAACGGGCCAAAACAGGTCAAAAGGGGTAATAGCATTGATAATCTTGGTTACATAGATTTAGATAAGCTTGCGGAGGAAAGAAGGATTAAGTATGGTTTATGATAATAAGCCCGCATATGATAATGATTTAGAACAAGCTATAATCTCTGCTATTTTGCTTGATAAGCAAGCCATGAAAGTAATAGCGGATATACTGGAGCCGGCTGACTTCTATTATCCTGCTAATGCTGAAATATTTGCCGGGATGATGCAGATTAACCAAGATGGCCGTGAGATTGATTTTGTAACCCTTAAGCGCATATTGATTGAGCGTGGCAGCTTTGATAGTATTGGCGGCAGTGACTATCTCTTGACTATTACAGGTCATGTTTCAACGTCTGTATTTATCAAGCAGCACACAGAAGAGCTTAAACGGCTGTCAGAATCCCGGCGTATTACTAAGCTGATAACAGACTTGATTAATAAACCTGAGCTGCTAACCGTGGAAGATTTAGACGATAGCCTTAATAAAGCTAAGGAAAAGCGGTATATAAAGTCCTATGCTGACAAAGCTATGGAGAGCTTGACACAGTATAAGCTAACTTTACGGGAGAAAAAAGAGCGTGTATACACCGGGCTGAAAGCACTGGATAATATAACAGGCGGGATAAGAAAGCCAAGCGTTTTTATGATAGGTGCGTACCCGTCTGTAGGTAAAACGGCTTTTGCTTTAAATATTGCTGCTTATCAAGAAACTCCTGTCGCATTTTTCAGCCTTGAAATGTCAAACGATATGATTTATGAGCGGATGGCCGCCGCTGATTTGAAAATTGATTACAGTGAATTTATGCTGCAAAAGTTATCAGAATCACAGTATAATGCTGTTGAAGCGTATACCGGAATTTTGAGTGAAAAAAAGTTTTATGTGTTTGACGACATTTACTTTGTCGAACAACAAGCTAATATAATAGCCGATATAAAGCCTCAGTTAGTAGTTGTTGACTATATCCAAAAGGTTAAGACCCATAGGAAGAACGACGGGCGGAGGCATGAAATAGACTATATATCAGGCATGTATAAGCAGATAGCGAAGCAAAATAACTGTGTAGTACTGTTACTTTCGCAGCTGTCAAGGGGAGCGGGTAATAACAATCCTACAATGTCCAGCCTGAAAGAAAGCGGCGCGTTGGAGGCCGACGGCGATTATATCGGAATTTTGCATAGGCCGTATGTTTTGAACAAAGAAAACCCGGAAGAAAACAGGCCGGAGGATGGGTATATCTTACTTGATAAAAATAAATTCGGTAACACAGGGCTGAAAAAGTTATATTTTTCCGGCAAATATCAAAGATTTTATGAAACTTATGATGATTCAGTAAAGCATAGACCTAAACAGGTTAAGGATAAACTGTCAATTGCGGATATAGGCGAAGAAACCGGGGAGGTAATGCCATGGGAGGAGTAGACTACGAAAAAGAGTATAAAGACCGTATAAAAATTATCTTTTCAAAAGCCTTTGTTTATCTTGACAGGTATAAGCATATACGGGCAGAGGATGATTGGCGGGAAGCATTAAAAGATTTGGAAGAACCTACCGACCCGTTGGAGAAAGAATTGTTTATAGCGGTGGTTAATGAGCTGGAGAGGGAGTATAAATCACAGAGTACCGTTTAAACGTCAAAATAAAGCCCGCAGAGCGATTTAAAAAGAAAAGAGATAGCAAGGGTTAACTAAAGCATGAAATAGCTTAGAACGCAAAATAAGCACATTTTAAAAAGGGGGAGGCGCATGGCATGAAATGCAGGGATAAAATTAAAAAAATATGCGGGTTTTTAGGAGATACTTATGAGACTCCATGCCAGAATGAAAAGGTTGCTGATTTTATGGATTTAAAAGCGCCGGGATGGTGTCAGCGTAATTGTTGGAACCGTAGTGACAGAAATTGCTGGTTTAAATTGTTTGAGCTGCTGTTTAAAGAGGATGCCGCTGAATGATAAAATTTTGCCTCTCTAAGCGGTTTAAATTATAAAGTCGAAGAATACTATTACCGAAACATTAAAACGCTTGGAGAGGCAAAACAACGATAAAACGACTAGGCCGGTGCTTGTGAGTTTCAGGAGGGGGGAGATAATGTTAACGCATTTTTCATTATTTAGCGGAATAGGCGGTATTGATTTAGCCGCCGAATGGGCGGGCTTTGAAACGGTGGGACAGTGTGAGTATGCTGATTATCCTACAAAAGTCTTAGAAAAACATTGGCCGAAAGTGCCGAGATGGAGGGATATAAGCAATGTTTCAGCAGAAGAATTTAAGCAGCGGACAGGCATTAAAAACCTCACACTTATCAGCGCGGGTTTCCCTTGCCAACCTCACAGCACTTCTGGAAAACGCAAGGGGTCTGGTGATGAGCGTGATATGTGGGGCGAACTGCGGCGTGTCATTGGCGAAATTAAACCAAGATGGTTTTTGGGAGAAAATGTTAGGGGATTATTGTCAAGTGAAGATGGACGGTTTTTGGGAAAAATATTATCCGACCTGGCCCTTATGGGGTATAATGTCGGATGGTGTTGCTATGGAGCTGATAGGGTTGGAGCAATTCACCAAAGAAAAAGGGTTTTTATTGTGGCCTACGCCGATGGCAAGCGATGCATTTGCATGGAAAAAGAATTGCAGGACAAATGTCCAATATTCGATATATCAACGTTACAAGAATGGAGGTCAGATACGCACGATTTATTCAATGCTTTGGAGCGGGATTTCTCCAAGCCAATCAGCGGAGTACATAGAAATGATGATGGGATTCCCGAAGGGTTGGACAGACTTAAATGCTTAGGCAATGCTGTAGTACCGCAGCAGGTATATCCGGTTTTAAAGGCTATATCAGAAATTGAAAGGAATAGTAAGGGGGATAACTAATGATAAACCTTGGTAATTTAAACTTGACCAGCCAGCCAAAGAAAGAAAAGAAAGCATACTCACAGGAAAATAACGAAAGAAGTACTTATAAGGCTACTTTATGCTGGGACTGTCAGAACGCTTATGCGAATAAATGTTCTTGGTTTGTTAATTATACACCCGTTGATGGCTGGACGGCTAAACAGACCTTTATAAACTATAAGGGCAAGAATAGTGAGGAATTAACTTCTTATTTGGTTATGAATTGTCCGAACTTTATAGCAGATGTGCCAAGGAAAGCAAAAAAGGGAGGGAAATTAGATGTATGATGATGAATACTTAATATGTCCGTATTGTGAAAGTGAGCAAGAAAGTTATTGTCATGGAATGGAATCAGAAAGTTATAAATCTAGCCTGATATGCGAATATTGTAACGAAAAGTTCAATTATTTTGCTGATGTGTGTGTAACTTATAAAAGTGAACCGATTGAAGAGGTACTAAAAGAATATAAAGATGTATACTGGAGACGCGTTAGAGGTAATAAGCGGAATAAAGAGGTTATAAAAAATCCCGACCTTGCTAAAAAGCAGAAAGCTTTTGGTAAACGGGTAGAGAAGGATGGCTTTGTTTTCTTTAAAAGTCAACGCGGAGGTATAACAGAAAGTATAACAGGTGTTTATCTATGTGAATTTAGCAGATTAAAATCTTATCTTGCAATGAATCATCAACAAGTAACTGATTTTATAGAAAAATATAAGCCGGTTGAGGAGCTGGAGGAGTTGATTGAGGATTGAGTAAACTCAAGCGGTTATACCCGCTCGAAAGTGAAGAGCAGCAAACAGTTTTTGAGTGGGCAATGATTCATGAGAGAAAATACCCTGAATTAGCATGGTTGTTACATGTACCTAATGGCGGGCTCAGAAATGTTGTTGTAGCGGCAAGGCTTAAAGCACAAGGTACTAGGAAAGGGTTTCCTGACATTATGCTTCCGGTTGCGCGGTATGGATATAACTCTCTTGCTATTGAGCTAAAGCGCCAAAAAAAGGTTAAAAGTACAATATCAAAAGACCAAAAGGAATGGATAGATTTTTTAAATTCTGCCGGATGGTATGCAGTTGTATGTTATGGTGCAGAGGAGGCTATAAAGATATTGAAATGGTACTTGGCGGAAACGCCGGAGGAGCTTGACTATTAAAGAGGAGGAAAATCAATGATAAAAAAAGGTATCGTTATGGCGAGCCTTTATTCAGAAGAAGAGCTTGATTCAGAAGAAGAGCTTGATCCAGAAGAAGAGCTTGATTCAGAAGAAGAGCTTGTTTCTACTATAACATTTCCTATTGATGAAAACTGGACAATTAAGGATATAAATGCTATGGTTGAGGAGCTTGCACTTTCAGAATCAAAGCAGGTATCTCAACATATAAGCTGGAGGCAATGGAAATTGATTAAGGCTGTCCCGGGGCATACAGCTATGTTATTGGAAATCGCATATAGGGTATATGAAGACAGATGCAAGAAAGGGTGAAATATTTTGAAAAAAGCAAAATGGGCCGTTATAGGGTTAATAGCAGGGCTGGCCGCTATAGCAGTAAGCATAACAGCTATAGTTCAAGATGGCAATATTCCTTTAATGATAATAACTTTAAGCGCTGGTGTAACTGGAGCTTGCTTGAACTGCTATGAGCTTGGTAAATCTATGAAGAAGGGAGAGGGCAAATAATGAAATCACCTGAATATTGTTCTTATTGCGGAGGGGCTATCAGAGAAGAAGAATGGCGTAGATTAATTAATTATGGTAAAGAGCGGTGTAAAATTGAATGCCGGCGATGCTATGAATTTGATAAGGAATTTGATAAGGATAGGCTTGATAATGAATACTTAGCTTAGAATACTGGGAAGAATATCTGAAAAAAAAACAAAAAAACTTATAAAAGCTTGACTTTTAGTAAAGCTCATGATATCTTATAGATATCTCTCCTTGTATTAGTCAAACTTCTATCGTCCTTCTGTAAAGGGCAAGAGCCTAGTATGCTTAATTGTATCTAGGCTTTTGTTCTATACATGTGAATCTTAAAGGGGGAACTTATGGAAATAATCAATGTTAAGATAACGGATTTAAAGCCCTATGAAAATAACCCGCGCAGAAACAACCATGCTGTTGAGTATGTGGCTAATAGTATTAAAGAGTTTGGCTTCAAAGTACCTATCGTAATTGATAATAATAACGTCATTATAGCAGGCCATACACGCTATAAGGCGGCGTTATTGCTTAACCTTGATGCTATCCCTTGCTTATACGCCAACGACCTCACAGAGGCGCAAATAAAGGCTTATAGGCTTGCTGATAATAAGACAGCTGAAATTGCTGAATGGGATATTGAGGCTCTTGATATAGAGCTGGAAGAAATAACACTTGACATGACAGAGTTTGGGTTTGACTTGGATATTATTGACCCGGTATATGACGAAAGTAGCGGTATAAATGATAATGAAAAAGAAAAAACATTGCAAAAATGCCCTGAATGCGGTCATATAAACGAGAAAAGAGCGTTTCAAATTTATGAAAGTTAAACCACCTACTACAGCGCTTCATGCTTCAATCCCTTACATGGGTTCAAAACGAGATATTGCCTATAGCCTCATAATAGCAATGCATCAAAAGAAACCTCAGGCAACCGTTTTTTTTGATTTGTTCGGCGGCGGCGGGGCAATGTCTTTTATGGCTTTGCAGTTCGGTTATAAGGTAGTATATAACGAAATAAACACCGGATTATATAATTTAATTAAGTTCTTGCAATATAACAAAATTCCGGATGAATGGTGGCAATGGGTAAGCCGTGAAAAGTTCTTTATGTGTTTAGGCAAAACGGATGCTTATTCGCAGTATGTTTCAAGTATATGGAGTTTTGGTAATAATGGCAGAACTTACATTTTCGGTGAAAAAGCCGAAGGATTAAAAAGACTGGGGCATGAATATGTTGTAAATTCGTGTGAAGAATCAAGGCAAAAAATAAACAAACAATTAAACATAAACTTGCCGGAAATTGAAACAACTGATAAAAAAGTCAGGCGTATAATAATGCTAAAGCACATTAATAGTGAGAAAACAAAACAAAACGCTAAACAACTTCGAAAGCTTCAACAGCTTCAACAGCTTGAACAGCTTGAACGGCTTCAACGGCTTGAACAGCTTGAACAGCTTGAACGGCTTGAACGGCTTGAACGGCTTGAACTTACTAATCTTTCGTACTTAGATGTAAATGTCAATACAAAAATAGAAGATACTATAATTTATTGTGACCCACCTTACAAAAATACAGAAAAATACAATAAACGTACAAAAGGTGCAGGATATAGCTTTAGTCATAGAGAACTAGATGAATGGTTTAAACAAATACCATATACTGCCTTTATGAGTGAATATGATTCACCGCATACATGCATCTTTACCATTGATAAAAGAAGCTTGTATAGTTCAACAAATAACAGCACGGTGAAGAAAGAAAGGCTATATTGGAACAATAAATAGCTGCTTTGCAAAGAGGTGAGCAAGTAAATGCCACGCACTCAACGAATATCACCAACCAAAAGAATTCAAATAATGGCTGATTATGTGGAGTTGCAAAATTACACAAAAGTGGCTAAAATACACGGCGTAAGTGATATGTCAGTAAGGCGTATTGTTGAGGAAGATGATGAGCTGTTGACCAAAATTGAAGAAAAAAAGGTCGCTGTAGAGCATACAATTCTTGACAAAATGGAGCAGCAGCATAACAACATTTATAACGTGTATAAGTTAGGTATAGCGCGGATTTATGAAATAATACCCAAAACAACAGACCCGCAACGAATTGCCACCGCGCTCGGTATACTAATAGATAAACAGACTAAACTAATGGACTATAGACTTAAAGAACGTGAAATTATGCTTAAAGAACGTGAAAGCGCTTCTAATTTTGATTATGAACTCAAATACACCGGGATACCAATTACGTCCATCGGTAAATCGTTCTATGATATCAACCGTGATATAGACTCGAATAAATATACTTATTATGATTTCAGGGGCGGCCGTGGCAGTTTAAAAAGCTCATATTGTGGTATAAAGCTGGTTGACCGGATTATGAAGGATGAGACTATTTGCGCTTTGGCTGTCAGGCAGATAAAAGACACTTTAAAGGATAGCTGTTTTGCACAAATTATATGGGCGATTGATGAGCTGGGTTTAACCGAGGAATTTCATATAACTAAAAGCCCTATGGAGATTCGCCGGCGTAAAACCGGTCAAACTATCTATTTTAGGGGTGGGGATGAACCATTAAAGATAAAGTCTATCCGGCCGCCTAAAGACCAGTATATAGGCGTTATATGGCTGGAGGAGAAAGACCAGCTCCGGGGAACAGAGGCTATTCGCTCTATATATCAGTCAGCTATGCGCGGCGGCGAGAACACTATTGTATTTAGTTCGTATAATACCCCTAGAAGCCAACAGCATTTTGTAAACGTAGAAGCGCATGAGGATAACCCCAAACGCGTTATACATCATAGTTATTATTATGACGCACCGCCTGAATGGTTAGGGCAGCCATTTATTGACTTGGCAAACCAAACGAAAGCCTCTAACGAACGCACGTTCAGGCATGAATATTTAGGTGAGGCCACTGGCACAGGCGGTACTATATTCGAGAACCTTACCGACCGAACTATTACGGATGACGAAATTAAATCCTTTGATACTATTAGACAGGGTATTGACTTTGGCTTTGCAGTTGATGCGGCTGCATGGGGCGAAATGCATTTTGACCGTAAGCACCGTAAGCTTTATATCTTTAATGAGATATATGAAACTAAATTGACAGATGAACGGTTTGCGAACAAAATCAAGAAAAAGCGTGTTAATAGTAGTATTATAACTGCTGATTCAGCAGAGCCAAAAAGTATAGCAATGATGAATAGTTTGGGGTTAAGGGTATACGGCGCTAAAAAAGGTCCGGATAGCCGGGATTATGGCTATAAGTTCCTTCAATCCTTGAACGGGATTATAATAGACAAAAAACGTTGTCCGAACGCTTATCGTGAGTTTGTTAATTCTGAATATGCCGTTGATAAGTACGGTAACTATATCTCTGAATATCCTGACAAAGATAATCACTATGTCGATTGTGTTAGGTATGCAGTAGAAAAAGATATGCTTGAGCAGCGTATAGGGATATCGAACAAAATTTTAATCCGGTAGAGGTGCAAATAAAATGATACAACTAAGGCGCTCATATTTTGAGGAAATAGACGAGGACAAAATAGGTGAATTATTTGAGCTTATTGCGCCATATATCCAAGGCCGGCGGGAACGCTATAAGTTCTATAGCCGTAAGGAAAACCCAGCTGAGCTTATGCAGGCCCGCAACGATATCCTTATGAGCTGGGAACGGTATATAACAGTCATGGCAGACGGCTGTTTTGCTGGGATAGCGCCTAAGTACTCAGTGCGTGATTCGTTGCGTGAAGGTGCTGCCCCTGAACAACAACAGATACAGCGTGACGAGTATCAAAAGTTGCTTGATGATATACATAACTTTAATGATGACGGTTCTAAGTATTCCAAGGCCATGCATTATTTTAATACAACAGGCGCTGCTTATTTGCATATCTATGAGAATGAGAACAATGAAATAGAATACGCCGCACTTGATAGTCGAAACACTGTTGCCATTTATGATTTCAGTATCGAGCCTAAACTGATAGCCGTTATCCGTCAACACTATGAAGGTGAAGAAAAATGGCTGGAAATAATAACCTCTGAATGGCGCAGGCAGTACAATGAGGATGCTGAGATAGTACCCTTTGAGGTATACACCGAAACAGGGCAGATGCAAGAGCTTGACGAGGTAATATTACAATGGGGTGACGTACCGGTAGTCGCTTTTGAACATCCGGACGGTATAGCTATTTATGAGCCGGTACTCGATTTGATAGACTTTGCCGAAAACGCTATGGCGAACGTCAAAAACATGACAGAGTATAACGATAATGCAAAACTGGTAGTACACGGCCACCAAACAGAGAACGCACCGCTTATCATGAACGATTATGGCCAGCCGACTGTTAACCCTATGTGGGAGCGTGAAATAGATATGCTATATCAGGCAAGAGCGCTGTTTCATCCATCCGAGGGCGATACTAAATGGCTGATTAAGAACGTTGATTACAAGGGCATTATCGACTATGTACGTGAGATTATGAATTATATTATGCTGCTATCAATCACGCCTAACTTAACCGACCAATCATTTTCCGGGAACACCTCCGGGGTTGCGCATGGCTATAAACTGTTTGCGCCTAAACAGATAGGCGCGTTTATTTATGGCATATTTAAGGCCGGGTACATGCGTAAGCTTAGAATTATCACAGAGCGCTTGAATTTGTACCATCATACTGATTTTAATTTCCGGGATGTAGATATACACTTTGTACATAATATCCCTACAGACGAGCGCCAACGCATGGACATGGGTATATCTGCGCATAGGTTCGGGCTGTTATCTCATGAAACTGCTATCGGTATAAGTGGTGCTGTTGATTACCCTGCTGAGGAAATGGCCAGAATTGCGGCTGAGCGTGAACAGGATTATAATGCTGCTATGCAGCCCGTTGATACAGACCAGCCAGATATAGCTGTTGAGCAGATATCAGAGGATGAAACAGAGGTTGTAGAGGATTCTGAATAATGGACTCAGCAAGGTATTGGCGGCAGCCTAATTCAATCCAAACACAAGTGAATAAGATTACCCGGCGTTCCCTAGCCCTGTTGCCTGAACGTATAACGGCTGCTACAGCTATTTATGCACCGACCGGGGGTTATATGCCAAGGTATAAAGTGGAACGCTTACACAGGCTTATAGACCGCTGGAAAGATAGGTATGGTTATTGGGATAGCCAAGATCTTGCCATGAAAGCGCAGTATTTCCGCAGACGTGAAAAGATAAAGGATGATGACGGGTTCGCGTTGGTATTGCTGGCCTTGTTTGTAGAAAATTTCCATGATATGGCGTTAGAGGTCCAGCCGTACTATGAACGGGTATTCAGGAATAAGTATAGATACGCCACAGGGTCTGACTATACGCTTGACACATTACCCTATAACTGGTCTGAAACGGTATTGCCTATCGGTATCAGCATGTTAGCGTTATTGTATGAGCAGGCTGCTTTCAGGGCAAGGCGGCAAGCTAAGACTATATCAGGGCTGATAGATGAGCCTGACTTTGCCGGGGGAGATGAACCGTTGGTCCGGCAAGAGCTGCAACGTACTCATAATGCTTTAATCAAACAATCATCCGGCGGTGGCTGGCATGGTATACTCGATACTATCATGGCGTTCTGTATCGGTTATGCTATGTGGGAATCCGCTAAGGTTGTTCCTTATACAAAGTTTGAGTTTAATGCTGTACTGGATGAGCGCACTACTGATTCATGCATGGGTTTAGATGGCCGTATATTCCCGAAAGAAAAGATGAAGCTGGGAATCAATACCCCGCCAATAATTAACCCACCGCATCCGTGCAGGTCATGGATTGAATGGATAAAATAAGCATTGCTCTAATGAATATTATGTGTTATACTAGAGGTGTATATCATGGATAAACAAGAAATGTCGTTGCAATCGGATGAAATAAGGGTTATAAAAGCTTTAAAGGCTGTTAAAGAGCATACCGGGTATGGTGTAATGACAGTCTTTGTTCAATTCGGTCAATGTATACGCATAGAAACAACGCATTCACAATTATTAGTGAAGCCTAAAACTAAATAACTATTATTTGAATATTAGAGGATAGAACGGGCTAGGAGATGCGGGAATGTCACCCCGCCTAATATTTACTGTAATATCGGAAAAACCGATTTTAAGGACTGGATTAATAATAATCCATGCCTTTGAATCGGTTATTTTTATAATCTTAAAGCACTTTAAGGCTAGTACTTAAAGGGCAAAAATATAAAATAAAAAGCACTTTCGGGTGGAATACCGGAAGGGCAGGAGGCTTACAATTATGGATAATGAAAATACTATTGCAAATGCAGGCGCTGGAACTATACCCTCACCTGACGCGGCGTTGATTGCTGCTCAAGATTATGCGGCTAGTCTTATAGCAGACGCAAGCGCAAGACAAGCAGAGACTCAACAGATGCAGCAACAGGTTGAACCGCAACGCCCTAACTATGCTGAGCTGTTAAAGACTGACAAAGAGTTACAGATGTTGCTTGATAAGGAACGTACTAAGGCGGCTAACACTGCACGTGAGAAAGAACGGATTCGCCAGCAGCAATTAGCACAAGCAACCTTAAGCCGTAAGGAAAAAGAAGCGCTTATGAAACCGGAAGAGCTTGCGGATATGTATAAGCGTGAAGCGGATGAGCTGCGCAGTCAAATAGCGCGTAGTGAGGAAATACGCAGCTTAACTAATGAGGTAAACGGGATTCTTGAGGAATGCAAGATACCATCCGAGATTTTTAATTCGGGTCTTGATTATTATAAGATGAGCGCTGAGGAAATCCGCGACCGGGCTATGGCCTTTGCTAAGTATGTCATTATTCCTAAAGATGAATACGAAAAAGTTAAACAGGAAGAAATTGAAGCAGGGATTAAGGCACGGTTAAAAGAGCCGACCCCTGAGAATAGGTTTGCCACTCCTAATGGCGAGAAGGGCAGGCCGCTTAAACCAACAGTAATTTTCTAAGAAAAAGGAGTGACTTTTAAATGTCCATGCCACTTATACCGTCATTAAATGTACGGGAACTAAACGCGGCTACTAATGCGCTATTAGAGCTTGCGTATGCAAGGCTTATAGAGAACTATCAACGTGCTACATTATCACAGATTATGAGGAACGCTAATCTGTCAGGTGACTTAACCTCCGGTACAGTCAGGGCCGCAAGATATACTAATTCAAGGTCACAACCGTATGGAACTGCCAGAGCCGCCGGGAACGGAGATCCATTAGTCGAAAAGCCTGTGCTTGTGCAGATTAAAGAATACCTTGAGATTGTTGAGGAGTTTGAACAGTTCGACGCAAGAACCATGCCTGCTTATTTGAACGAGGTTATCGCCGGGCGTAATACAGACCATGCTATGACAATGGCCCGTGATATGGAAGAGGATTTCTTCATGGTTGGCCGGGATGAGGGTACTCAGGTTACTTTAGCCGGCGCTAACCCATCTGAGCGCCTTGAAAGCATGGTGCTTAATCTTTCTACACTGCAAAATGAGTTTTTTAACGGTATAGACCGTAACATGATTTATGTTGTTATGAACGATGCAACGTATAGCCAATTAAGGGTACACATGAATCTTGATATTGGTAATGCAAGTGTAAATTCGGCTGCTGAGAATATCCGTATGCTTAACGGTGTATGGGTTGCGCCCACTAATTACTTACCCCCTAATGTAAGTATGATGGCTATGATACGCGGTGCTATTGCTATGCCGTCCTTGATATTACCGTATACTGTCGGACAGTTGCCATTGAGCTATGCAGATGCGCTTATGACCGCGTATGCTAAAACCGCTGCTGCTGTTATGCCTGACGCTATTTTCTGGGCGGGAAACTAGACGGCCCGTCTCAGTTGTATTTTGATGCGCCTATTAATAGTCAATCTGTTTCAAGGGTACATCAAGCTTTCTTTAATACAGGAGCTATACGACGGGCATATGTTTCTTACTAAAAAAAGGGGATAATCGTTATGAAAGTATTTGATATACGCACTGGTAATATACTGGAAAGCTATAACCCGTCGGTTATAGCTTCATGGGGAAACAATCAAGAACGGTTTAGGCAAACAACTGATAAGGACTTTGAAAAGCTTGAGCCGAAAAAAGATTCCGGTTATCTCGTTCATCCTCTTGAAAATCAAGAGCTTGAGAGTCAGAAGATAGAAGATAACTATATTATGGTTGAGCAAGAAACGATAAGCCCTCCTTTAAGCTATGAGGAACCAGAAGGTGGTGAGGTTGATGCCCCTAAGCCGAGGCGTACAAGGAATAGCACCATTCGTTAACAGTGTTCATCTGGATAAGCTAAAGGCTATTTTACGGATAACTGATAATACCTATGATGATGTTCTTAAGATATTCTTACAAATGGCTGAGCAAAGTGTGTTGAACTATATCAACCGTACATTGTTACCACCTGAATTATATCATGTGGTAATCAGGATAGCTGCTATTTCATGGTTAACAGATGATGCGCTTAGTGAAGATGCAGCTGATAGTGAGGTAGATTCTGTTACTATCGCAGGCGTAAATATTAGGTACGGGCTTAACCAAGCACAACGCGAGATACTACAGGATAAGCTTGATGATGCTATACGCAATGAAGCTGAGCTGAAACAATTCCGCTCTTTGTTTAGGATAGCACGACCGCAAATAGTTGACCCGCCAGGGAACGGTAATATTACTGGTAATATATCCCCGGCGTATTTTGAGATAAACGAATAGAGAGGTGGTTATATGAGCGGGGGTGGAACATGGCTTTCGCAAAATAGTCCTAGAGTGCAACGCCCGGGAGCATACATTAACTTCACAAGCATAGCTCGTCCTATGATATTTTTAGGTGAGCGCGGGACTAGTACAGGGCTTGTTGAAGTTCCTTGGTATCGGCCGGAAGAAGTCGTAACTGTAAACGGTATGGACTTTCTTACAGGCCGTGCATTACGCCATGTAGGGGTAACTGCATTTGATGAAGGAGATTCAGTTAAACATTTAAGCTTATTACTGTCAGCTTGTATAGAGACTAAGATAATGTCTGCTAATACAGGTGGTGCTAAAGCGGCTGTTACTATACCCGTGACAGGCGGTAGGATAGAACTAGAGGCGCAAAAGTTCGGTACATTTGGTAATGATATATTGGTATCTATCCAGTCATTGCCTGTTGCGCCCGGTGAAGATCCGCAATGGTTGTTCTCTACGCATATAGTAGGTCATGTCGGTAGCGACTTACCGCGTGTTAATCAGACGGTTAGAACGCCTCAGGAACTGCAAAATAACGATTTTATAGCTGTTAGGGTATATGACGAATCAGCCGCGGCCTCTGTACGTGCCACTGCGTCATTACTTATTAACGGCGGTTCTATAGAGGTTGAGTCTGTTAACTTTGGCGGTAATGATATTACGATAGAGATTAACCAGATTGCAATAGGACAGTACGAAGTTATAACCCGTAAATCAGGCATGATTTATGATACGCAGATAGTAGCTGCGCCTGCTGATTTAGCTAATAATCCATACGTGACATTTACTATAGTTGAAGATGTTTCCGGTACATCGCCCGATTTTACAAGTGTACCTGAGACCGGATTAAGCGGCGGCGTTGAATCTAATTTTAGCTTTGTAGAGGTTGCCGGGGTACCGCTTACTGGCGGTAATAATGGCACTGTTAATATTGCAACTAGAACACCTTCTTACTTGCGTAAGATAAAAAATCATACTTGGCAGTGCATGGGCTGGCATTGGCCGCAGGAAACGCATAAACAGCTGGTACAGCAGTTTGTACGGCGTATGCGTGACGAGAACGGGTTATACGTTCAAGTTAGCATGGCAACACAGCACGCTAACCATGAATCGGTTAATAATGTACGTCTCGAACATGGCGGTGCTACTAACCCTATTACAGGCGAACGTTTCACAATTGATGAGGTTGCGCTCATGCACGCAAGCATGACAGCTGGCGCTGATATTATAACCTCTAATACCAATACCCCATTGCCTATCCAGCTAGAATTTGATTATGAGTTTGATAACGCTGAGATTATAGACGGGCTGCTTAAAGGGCTTGTTATGTTTACCAGACGGCGTAACGGTATCATTAAGATTGAACAGGATATAAATAGTCTCCATACGTTTACACCTACTAAGAACCGTGAATTCCGTAAGAATAATATTTTGCGTAAGCTGGATGAGATTGGTACTACTATTCGCAGCACATGGGAAAACTTCTTCATGGGTAACGAGATAAACGACGAAATCGGTCGGGATTTATACAAAGCGCAGGTTGATACGTATTTCTATGAAATGCAGGGCTTACGGGCGCTTACTAACCATTCTATAGAGAACCTTACTATCAGACAGGGCAATGAGCCGGATGCTGTTGTTATGGATGTTATAGTACAGCCAACGGACGCTATGGAACGTCTGTTCTTGACAGTGCATGTTTCAACAGGTGTACTTTTCGCAAGAGACGCTGCTTAAAGAGGGGAGGTATAAAATGTTATGGAATTAAGAAGACAATATGATTACTTTGACCTCATAGATGGAACACAGGCATTAATCTATACAATCGGCGAACATGGTACACGTACCGAACGCGGCGAGATTACAGCGTTATCGTTATCGGTAACACGGTCTGTTGAGACTGTTAATAGTTTAGGCCAAGACTTTGCCGGGAAAAAGCCGGGATTGCCTGAATGTACCGCTTCTTTTACCGCTAGGGTAGGGCAGGAACAATCTCAATGGGCAAGGTTGGCATTAGGACCGCCTACCGGGCGTCAACGTCGCAGACGTGTAGAGCGCTTTGAAATAGTGGCGTTTATGCATGACCGTGAGGTTGAACACGCAGGCACCCAAAAGATTATATGTCATGGCTGCTGGGTATCGGAGATTACTGTACCGCTTGCAGAGGTTGATACACGGCAGTTGACTGTGTCAGGTACTATTCAGATGGAATGGGCTGAATTTATGGACCATTTTCAAGCGCTTGGCAGTGGTATTACTACCCCTGCACCTCAGCCTAGTGTTTTAGGCTAATATTTTAAGAAGGGAGAAACCTAATTATGACTAAAAATAATCAATGGACTATGGGCGATTTTTATAATACCCAGGTTAAGAAAATAAGCGAGCAGTTCAAGGAAATAACATTATCGCATAATGGTGTAGAAAAGCCAATGTTAATACCACGGTTAACTATCCCGGACGGTGATAAGTTGGGTAATCTAGCCCGTGAAAAGGGTTCGGCTCATGCATTCACTAAAGTGCTATTGTATAAGCTCTGTAACGTTGATACGAAAGAGCCTATTTTCAACCGTTTATCTATCCTTGATATACCCGGTATAAGCTCTGACGAGCAGTTTGTTATAGAGTATTTAGGTATTAACTTTGTTAAACAGGTCACGGACGCTGTGCAGGAATTTTCTAACATGACAGAGGATTTAAGCGGGGTTGTTGACGAACTAAAAAACGGCTAACCGCCGTTGATAGAAGCGGCAACCCTGTAGACCCTATGGCATGGTATGCGCATATCTACGCCGAGGAAAAGAATTGTGGTATCGAGGAATGGTATAAAAAGAACATAGCCGAGCAGTTGATGAATATGGCGCATTTAGAAATAATCGGTAAGCGCCGCCGTGAATCGTATAATTAATATTTTGGGATGGAGGCAAGCGCATGGCTATCATAGAAACTACTTTGACGTTACAGGATATGATGTCTAATGCACTTGCCTCTATTAAGTCTAATGTTACCAGCCTTGATACTAAAGTAACCTCTGTCGGTGATTCTATCAAGGATGCGTTTGACTATACCCCTGATATGGATATGGCTAATATTGAGATGGCGGTGAACCAATCTGCAACATTAAGCGAAAACATGCAGGAGGTTAACGCCGGGATTGAAGAAGCTAGTATCAATATGGAGGCATTGGACTTAAGCCAAACAATAGAAGATACAGACGATATTAATACTAATTTACAGCAGATGCAGCCGGAAATAGAGAACGCAAGCGAGGAATTTGAGCGCTGGAACAGGCGGTTTGATGAAGCTGTTGGTAATACAGAAGATATAAATAATAACTTACAACGCACCCCGCCTATTATACGAAGTGCAGGCGAGGGTTTCTCACGATGGGGAGCTGCTGTTATAGTAGCTAATCAGGCGCTTGAAACAACCCGTACTATAGTAGGTGCTATTAATAGGCTGGTTCGTGATACTATTGATGAGTCACGTCAAAACTTGGCTGTTAATCTACGCTTACAACGTGTATTAATTAATCAATCCGGTGATATAAATATAGCCCGTCAAGAATATGAAATGCTGGTAAGTGCTGCTAGAGCCTTTACTTTAGAGACCGGTGTATCAGAGACAGCGTTAAGAGCTGCTACAGCCGAGATAGTAAGGTATACAGGCAATGCTAATATGGCCGTTGATATGATGGAAATTATGGCTGATACGGTGTTAGGTATGTCAGAGGATTTGACAGTATCGGCTAGTGAGATGCAAAATTTAGGTGTGCAAATAGGCCGTGCTATGAGTACGGGTAATTTGCGGCTATTAACACGCTTGCCTATATACTTTGGTGAAGCACATCAAGATGCGTTTAAGCTTGCGGACGAAATGGAACGGATGAATATTATAGCCTCTGCATTAGGTGTGAGCTATGGCGGGTTAACCCGTGTACTAGCTCAAACGCCTATTATGCCTATTGAGCTGCTAAACAACGAGATGTCTAATTTACGGGCTGCAACAGGCGATACTGCGTTAATATTCCGTGGAGTGTTTGCTGATACTATATTACGGTTTATGCCTTATATTGAAGCACGAATAGAACGGCTTACTAATTTCTTTAAGGATAACTTTACCGAGGCGGTAAGTGTTGTAGGTATAGCTGTTGCCGGGCTTGGTGTTGCACTTGGTATACTAGCGGCTAAAAAGCTTATAGTTTTCGCAAAGCCGTTAATCATAATAGGCTCTATTATAGCCGCTGTACAATTGCTTGGTATACGCTTTCAAACCCTATTGGCTATTGTAGTCGGTGTATTTGAAGGTATATGGAATGTAGGTAAATGGGCGGGCGAGCAGTTAGTTAGTTTCTTTCGCTCGGTAATTGGAACAATAACAGGCTTCTTTGATACATTCTTTGATTATGTTGGTGAAGGGTTTAAACAAAACGACGAATTAATAAAAGATATATTCGCTAATTTACTTGATTTTATGATAGAAATAGTTAATTTTATGGTTATGCCGTTTAGGGAATTTGCCAACTTTTTAGGTAATGTATTTGTTAGCCCGGTTGGTGCTGTAATCCGTTTATTTGAAAACATGGGCAATCAAGTATTTAGAATAGTTGAACCGATTGTTAACCTGCTGAATATGCTGCCGGGAGTAAATATTGACTTTGACGCTATACGTCAAGGCTTCCATAGTATGGCAGCACAAGCATATGAGCGCTTTGCGCCTGATTTTGAGGCGCGTGATATATGGCGGCCGTTGGAAGCTACCGGCCGTGATATAGTCGATAGGTTTACAACAGGCTTCACAAGCGGTATGGATAGGGCTAATAACCTTGTTGACTCCATGGGCGATGTTATGGAGCGGTTCAGGGACTTTAGCAGCAGTGACTGGCCTAATGTTCAAATAGACCCTGCTACCGGTGCGTTAAAGGTAGCACAGCAAGGGCCGATTGAGATACGCGGCGAAAACTTGCGTATGTTGGTTAATATTGCTGCCCGCCGTTATGCTGTACAGTATCGTGAGCGTGAAGTACATTTCCATAACTCTATAGCTAACCCACAGATTAATAATATTAATGATTATGAGACTATCGTGGATAGGCTTGTACGTGACGCTCTGGGCGCGTATAGGGCGAGCGCGGCTATTCCATAGAATATTTAAGGCGGTGGTATAACATGGCTCTAATAGGCGCTATTGGTTCAATTACAGCGGCTGCTGTGTTTGCTGCCCAACGAAATGCACAAATTCCGACAGCGGCGCAGACTGAAAGCCCTAGTAATGCATGGGTGGAAATTACAATTGAATATAAAGGCAATCAAATGATATTCCCTACCAATCCCGAGGAAATAGATATTAGGCGTAATACTAATAACTTTACGTATGATGTATTGAAGTTAGGGGAAATTATATTGCCTAATACGCCCTTGCTTGAGCGGATAAGCTTTACTTCTTTGTTTTGGGCTGAAAGAGCGCCTAAAGAATCAGGTGAATACGTTGAATGGCTTAATGAATGGCGTGAGGAGAAATACCCCGCGCGGTTGGTCATAACGAACTATGACACGGAAGGAACATACCACGGGCTTAATATGCTTGTGTTATGTGATAGCTTTGATACAAACGAGGGCCGGGCAGGCGCCGAGGATGATGTATATTACAGCCTTAGCTTAACTCAATTCCGTGAGGATTTAGGCAGTGAGGAAATAGAAATAGAGGTTGACCCGAACACAGGGGATGAATACTATACCGCCCCGCCGCCTATAAGGGTTGATGAATCCCCGCCGCCGTCACAGGTGTACACAGTAGTGAGTGGCGATAGCCTTTGGGCGATTACAAGGCGGTTTAACAGGCCGGGTACTGATTGGACTGAATTATACGCTATACCGGAAAACAGGACAATAATAGGAAATAACCCGGATAGAATCTTCCCCGGCCAACAGTTAATTATACCGGAGTCGTGGTTATAATATGGATAAACTAGCATACTCAAAATATGAATGGTTGTGTATACTGCAAAACGTTAACACAGGCGGGCAATATGATATCTCCAAGATGATACATGAGGCAATTTATACTACTGAATGGATGACCGGGCAGGCTGGGAAGATGGAACTGGCACTTGTTGTAACACCTCAGCAGAAAGAACTATTCTTTCTGATTAAAGCAAGGGTAGGAATGGACGAAAAGCATGGGCATATTATAAACTTTTCTATCAATGGTGAAGGGGTATTTCATGGATATATTACTAACGTTGGTATTGATGATAGTTATATTGTACGAGTTATAGCACGAGACCAAATTTTTTATTTAAAGTCGCCTGATATTTTGTACACAGAAAACATGACAGCGAGCGAAATTTTCACTGACATTTGTAACCGGAAACGCAATATTATACATGCTGTCAATGTACCGTCAAACGCTGTTTTAGAGCCGTATAACTATGGTATTAACTATACCCTATGGGGTGTGATAGAACACGCTATACAGCTTACAAACATCATAGAGGTGGACTTTGGCAGGCACTACTTAATCCGGGATGAGTTTGGTTCTTTGGTATTTACTGAAATGGGTGAGCTTCATAGTGGTATACGGTTTGGCGATAAGGAATATGTAACTAATTTCTTGTATGAATCAAACATAGTAGATGATACTTTCAACTATGTAAAAGCGTTCCGGGCCAATAAAGAGATAGGCATGTTTGATACATGGGTTGCAAAGGATACTGACACGATTAACCGTTGGGGGCAGTTAGGCCATACATTTGAGGTTGAAAAAGGTTTGACCGATGCTGAAATTATGGCTATGACTGAACAGCGGTTACAGTTCTTTAATGTGCCGAATGAGACCATATCAATAACCGCTGTCGGAAAAGTTGGTATATATGCCGGGAATGGTATAGGGCTTAATATCGGAAAGATAGAACTTGCCGGAAACTTTTGGGCTACTCATGCAAAGCATACTTTCAGGAACAACTATCATTTGATGGAGCTTGAAACGTTTTATTTTGGAGGTGCCATAGAATAATGTATAGTGCTGCTGATATGGTGAATTTAATGCGTAAATGTACTGAAAACACTATAGGCGATAGTAAAACCTCTAATATTGTTTATGGCACTGTAACTGAAATAAACCCGTTGCGTGTACAGCTGGAGGGCATAGAAAAACCCTATCATGAAAGCTTTTTTATACTATCACCGTTTGTAAAAGTGCGTGAAGAACGGCTTAGAATACGTTCTGTCAAAGGTGTATTAGGGGCAGGAGGTGACTCTGTTAATGTCAGGGCTATGTCTGATTTAATAGCAAGCTCATTAGCGGCTAATAGTATAAATCATGGGTTGAGCGCTAATAGTATAAATAAAAGCTTTGGCGCAAGCAGTTTAAATAAAAGCATAAGCGGTAATACGATTGATACAAATGTAGGTGCAGCAGAAGGTGTATGGAGCGCCGGGGGTAGTGATGAGGTTATATCGGGCAGCGGGGAGGGTTATTCAAGGATAGAGTCGCTTGATTCTGCTTCGATATCGTTTAACGTTGATGATGCGTCCGGTCAAAAGTCTTTACAGGACGCAAGCTTAAGTACTAATATACAAAACTCCTCACAAGGAATGACTATACAGGACGCAAGCTTTGATTTGTCAATTAACCATAATGGAACGGTTAATATAGATATTAATGAGCAACCGTTTGAGGACGAAACGCATAGAGACCATCATAGGCATACTGATATGACTACGAACGAAGAAATTTTCGGTATGAAAGAAACAGAAATAACATGGACTGATACAGATGAGATGAACACTGCTTTTTATGACCAAACTTTTGTTATTGATGTAATTTCCGGGCGAGGGTTAAAGGTCGGTGATAAAGTATGGTGTACCAGCCATAATAATAACCAACGGTTTGTTATTTGGGAAGTTCTTAATAGATTAGTTTAGAGGTGTTATAAATGGTACCGCAACATAATAATCCATTGACTACTGTACCGAAATTGCGGGTATATCCTACCCGTACGTATAAGCATAGAGATACCCCCCGATTAAGCGAGCGGCAGCCCTATGAAAGCCGGATAACTACGCATATAGATGGCCTTGAGGCGATGGAGCAGGCTGTAAGGCATATACTAGCTACACAGCGCCGTGTATCACGGTATGAGCGCGGTGTATTAGTACATCATGGGTATGTTATATACCCTACATGGTACGGTACAGATTTCGCTCGGTATCATGATAGAGACTTTGGCTATTTCCGGGCTACTATAAAGCAAGAGCTTACTGACTCACTTACTACTGACGATAGAATAACGGGCGTTACTATAAACAGGATTCAAAAGCTAGATATTGACGCAGCGCTCGTTGATTTCACTGTGCATACTAATATTGGTAATATAGGAATGAGAGTAGAGGTATCATTAACGGCTTAAACAATAGGCGGTGTATTGAATGGCTACGATTGAACAAATTGAAAATAATGTATTAGCTGAGATAGATACTCTTAGCAACCCAAGGTTGCGTAACCAGCTTATTAAAACCTTGCTTTGGCGGTTGCATAGTTTAGCACCTAACCGTCAAGAATTTGACGAGATATTAAGGCGTATGCTTAACCGTGTTGATGATACTCTTGATAAGCGTGTCGGAGCCATAATCTACGATACTTTAGCGCCCGCCTCTGCTGAAATGAATAATATAGATGCTGTAATACGTATTAACCGTGACCAATCTATGCTATTAAGGGCAACGGGTGATTCTCTTGACCGAAAATGGGGGGACGATAATTCGTTGCCGCGCCAAGAAGCTACACAAGCCATTAGAATAGCATTGACATATAACCAGCAAGATGAGTTGATGGATTTCCCTTTAGGCATACGATTTTTCGAGCCTGATACGATAGACCCTATGAGCTATGAACTAATCAGCACACAGGGCGGGAGGGCGCTGTTACGTGCTACTGTACCCGGTACTAGGGGCAATTCATTCTTTGGGCGTGTACTGCCTACGTCTGCTACTAATAACCTTGCACGGTGTGAGATTATAGGTACAGAGGTTCCCGGGCAGGACATGGAACTTGATAATAGATACCGTATACGATTAATCAATCATCTGGCCCGGCCTATGTTTGGCGGTAATATATGGCAATACCGAAAGTGGTTTGAAGAGCTTGAGGGTGTAGGGAATACTATTGTATACCCCGCTTGGCTTGGTGGAAGCACCTCAAAAGTAGTAGTTGTGGATAGTGGTTATAACCCTGTTACACAGGAATTTCTTGATGTGCTTCAATCAATCTTTGACCCTATGATGGAGCCAAGTATGGTGCATGGGCTTGGTAATGGGCATCCTGAAAAAGGATTGCCGATAGGCCATGAATTGACGCTTGTTACACCGGATGAAGAACCTCTGACTATTGATGTCAGGGTTGTGCTTCGTCCTAATATTGTATTAGGACAGTTTGAGAACATTGCTAATGACAGGATATTTGAATATATAGAAGAAGTGCGCAGGGATTATATTTATGAATGGGAGGACGCTATTTTACGCGGTGACGCTATAACCCTTGACGGTACTATAAATGATAATGATACTAATTATATTATAGGCGTCCATCATCAAATAGGTGTGTTTATGGCTAAAATAAGCGCGTTACTGATTGATACACGGCTTATAGCCAATGTCACAGGGGTAGCTATTAACGGTTTTGCACGGGATTATATTATGCAACAGGATAAGTATACACACCGTATACCTAAGTTTGAGCGCGGTACCCTTAATATAATACTTGATGATGGCACCGGTACTTTACCGCCGTTTCCGTCTATAGGTCCGAGCCCTGGGTTCTTTGATGTTTCCGGTTCTATCCAAGGCACTTACTTTCAAAAATAAGGCGGTGATATTATAAATGTACCGCGATTATATAAATAAATCGTTATACGCTGAGGATGTTGAAGTATCAGCGATTGATAATGCTATCCAACCTGAGTTTGATAGACAGCTTATAACGATTGACTTTGATTTCCGTCAACAGTGGATAATGTTAGCGGATGAAATTGGTATAGACCACTGGGAACGGATACTCAGTATTGTACCTGATTTAGCTAATGATGATTTAGAGTTTAGACGTGCAAGGGTACACCGTATCTATAACATGCGTACTCCGTTTACCCTTGGTTGGCTTGTTAGATGGTTGCATGAAGAGTATAACGTACAGAATATTCGTATGGCATGGAGTCCTATTAAGCTGTATTTAGAGCTTTGGATTTTAGCAGAAGATTTACGAATTGCGATTGAAATACGCCGTCAAGTAATCCAGATTATCCCGGCTAATATAAACTTACAGTTATTAAGGCAATTACCGTTCCCGCCTGTAGAGCCTGCTGTTACGTCATTGTTTACCGTTACGCATAAAATGGCGGTTCACCGCAGTAAAGGCTATGCGTTCCCTCAAATGCCTGTAGAGCCTGCTGTAGTTGGATTGTTCGCCGGTACTAATAAAATGTCTGTTCATAGGAGCAAAGCGCTTGCGATACCTTATGATTATAGGCGTAGGGTACGGGCTATTATATCAGTTGAAAGCCATGGTATTGAAGACGCATACATTAAAAAAGATGACTTGACAGTTAAAGAAGGTGAAATAGAGATTGGATAAAAAAATACTAAATATAAGGGCGTGAATAGATGTCAGATTTTGCAAGGCTAGGTTTTAGGGATAATAATAACGAGTTCCAGCCGACTAATACCCGGGCAAGAGATGTTATAGCAATCAACGGTGTATCGGCTGAGACGCATATCATGGCAACTAATAATCCGCACTCTGTTACTATCGGGCAGGTGGGCGGTGTATCACAGGCAAATTTTGATACACAGATTGCTACGATTGAAGGGTTAATAACGGCTATTAATACTACTTTGACTGGGTTACAGTATATCCGTGAAGCTACATATACTCAAGCAACAGGTGACTTAACCTTTACCCGCCGTGATAATACTACCTTGACTGTTAATATACCGATTGCTGAGCTTATTCATAGTATAACATATGACGCGGCTACGCAGGAGCTTGTATTGACACAGCTTGATAATACGGTAATACGTGTTAGTATGTCGGCTTTAGTGCCTATATTTGTTGGTACAACAGGAACTCATATACAGATTGCAATTAATTCTGAAAATGAAATTAGTGCAATACTAAGGGCTAATAGTGTAACAGGCGCTGAATTGGCTAATAATATTCAGTTACCCGGAACGCCGACTATACAGACACGCCCGGCTGCTAATGCAACCGGCTCAGAGATAGTTGATGCAGGATGGGTCAATAATAGATTGACCGGTGTATCGGCTAACTTAGACGCGGCGTTTGTCGAAAACTTGGCGGCTATGCAAGCGCTTAACCTGCGCAATAATGCTGTAGTGCTTATGCGTGTACAGAATGTATAGGCGGTGATTGTATATGAGCTTTGTACGAACCGGGTATTATAACAACGGTTCTTTTATGCCGCTTGATATTAGGGCTAGAGATGTTATAGCGATTGACGGCACAAGCGTTGAGCTGCATATAACTGATACTGATAACCCTCATAATGTAACGTATCAGCAAACAGGCGCAGCGCGTAGAGAGCATACCCATACTTACAGACAGATTACAGGGTTAATGGAAAGCGGTACATGGAAGCCTGAGCTTTTTAACCCGCCTACGGACGCTGATTTAGATTTAGAGGTTGCTAATCAGGTGTATACCAGAGCCGGACGGTTGGTTGTGCTTTGCTTCACAGGTGTTCTTAAATCAGTTGATAGTACACAGCCTATTATAATATCAGGGTTGCCGTTAGAGATTGATGATTTAAGGGATTTAATAGGTACGGAAGGCGGGCTTAATACAGCGGCCGTACAGGCGCTTATAGACGCTTCTGTTACAGCCGTAAGGACAGAGCTGCTTAATGAGCTTGATGATGTGGAGACGGCCTTACAGGCGCAAATAGACACGCTCACGGGCTTAGTAGGCGGCGGCGGGTCGGTTGACCTTACAGGTATACTTGCTGATATAACCGCTATCAAAGGGCGGCTTACGACCGCTGAAACTGATATTGATGCATTGGAAGAAGATGTCAAGGACTTAAAAGAAAAGCTTGAAGCTTTAGTCGGTACCATTGAAACGCCATTATTAAAACCTATCCAAGAGGGTGACGAGCCGGAGCTAGATACTAAAGCGCCGAGCTTTTCGCATATGTCAAGGCATTATGAAGAGCTTGCAATGTACCCCGGTATTTTTGATGAGTTCGGTAATGGTATTGATATAGACTATGACAGAACAATCGAGGTTGCGGCTTATGCTGATATAAAAACGCCCGGTAATTATCTTATACACCCGCTTTCCAAGCCGATAGATGAGCCAATCGAGATGTTTACTTCTATGCCCGGACCTGCTTTAAGGCGTAGGTTGCTTGTCAGGTATATGGACGTTGCACTTAATAGTTCCGACCCTGTTATTATACAGGAACTGGAAGTAATAAACTTTGCACACCCCGACCATATAGCGACATATAGGAACATAAGCCCTGACTGGAATATGTGGATAGGTTGGCGGCGAACCGATATAAATGCAACCGTCCGCGGTGAATTCATGCGGCTTGACATGTATAATATCCTCCATGCGTTAGAAGTAATGTACGGTGAGGACTTGGATAATTTAGATACAGGGTCTAAAAAAGCGACTGAGGGGCAAACGCTGGTTAACGCGCCGTTTAGTTATACCACTGACTCACAAGCAGTTTTTTATACAGGGTATTATGACGAGGATAAACTAAATGGCTGGCAGGAGGCGCGGGTTCAAAAATATAATTATGTGTTAGGCGCCGACCCTGCACCGCCCGGGTTTACTAAGCTTAAGGATTTAGCTATCGGCTCAAGGGTTGGACAGAATTATATTGTTGCGCATCAAGGCCTGCCGTCCGGCGATTACCGGGGTGATGGTGATATAACCATTCTAATATGTGAACCTTTATCACCCTTTAGAAACAGGATTAACTCGTTTGTAGAGCCTAACAAAGTTTGGGCAAGCAGTGAGCTTCATGGGGTTCTTAACTTTGAAATAATTAATAGTATCCCCCGTGGTATACGTTCACAGATAAAAGAATTGCGTATACCAGTGCTTGATAGCCGTGACCCTACGGATGGCGGTGTGTCTAAGGGGGATGACGGGTTATTAACTAAGCTAACGTTACCTTCTTTGGCAGAGCTGGGTGTACTTGATGACCCATTCAGTGACCGGCCGCCGCATGAAGGAGCGCCTTTTGATTTATTCACAGTGGATGATGCCAGCCGAGTATCGCGTAATGAAAGTAATGCAGCGTCTACGTACTGGACTCGTTCACCGTTTCCGTTGAATGAAACTGACTTTTTTATTATTTTGGCTAGCGGCTGGCCTATGACAATGCATAGCCAGATGGGTAATTCTGCGTATGTTCGTTATTGGTTCGCGTTGCCTAATGATATGTATATTGATGATAATACAACCGAGTTGGTATCACCGTACCCGGACGATTATTTTACTGTAGAATACCGTGCTAAGATAAACGGTGTTTGGGGCGATTGGGTAAAGCCTGTCACTGATAGTGATAGCGGCGTTGGTATATCAACTGTTTATACGGACGGTGTAACCGCTGTTGGTACCGGTATGGCCTCCGACCCTATAGCAAGCAGGGTACCGAGGTTTGATACTATGCCCGATTATTCAAGCTTCCCGGATGGGTTTGCTTTTGCGGTGCGCAGTACCGGGAACGTTGGCGGCGATGGATTACCTCAACCGGGCGGCGGGGTACAGCAATATACTTATGTTTATAGGATGGATGAGGTTAAATTGCACCCGGAAGGGCCTGACAATTTCTTTAATATGATAACGGTTGACGCGCCGTGGGCGATACCTATTATCGCGGCTAATGAAGCCGCCGGGCGGCCTATGTACGCAGGCATTAAAATATCAATGCAAGTACCGGGTAACTTAGACCCGCAAATGCAGGTTAAGCTGTCTCTTAATCAAAACATTAATGAACCTTTGTCTGATGATTGGTTTATGTACTGGCCAACTGTATTTTCTCATCTTGGCGGCTATGAAGCGTCATACTTAAGGCCGGAGGGGATTTATAATTTTACTTTTAATGATAGCGTAAATAGCTGGGCGCAAGTTTGGCGCATTGACCATGACGGGATGTATAACGTATAACGGAGGGATATTATGTACAAAGAATCTAATCCAAAACAAAATATAATCCCTGTGCAGGACATGTCACCTTTTGGCTCAACTGAGATATTAGAGTTTTATATCATGGACGGTGGACGGCCTGTACCCGCTACTTTCGGGATTAGTGATAATGCGCCGCCTGCTGATTTATTGCAGCGGTTGGATGATATGCAAGCAGAGATTAACCAGCTAAAGAATATTGTTGTTATACCATAAAGAAAAGAGGTGTTATGCTTGGCAGTAAACTTAGGTAATTTCACCGGCCAGTTGATAGGTAATACAGGCTTAGGAAATACTCTAACCGCAATCGAAAATGATATAGTAGATATCCGGAAAGATATTGAGGACTTGCAAAGCGTAGTAGCGTTTGATTTTGTGTCTGCTTTGCCGTCGCTTAATGATATGCGTGAGGGGGTTATGTACTATGTATCGCCAACGCTTAATGTACCATGGGCAAGATGGATAAGGCGTGGGAATGATTTGGTCAATCTAGGCGTCTCCGACCTTGAGGTAGATTTATCGCAGTTTGCTACGCTTACGGCGTTAAATGACGCTATTAATACACGTTTGCCGCTTGCGGGCGGTACTCTTACAGGCAATTTAACCGTTAACAGTGGTTTAACTGTAAGGGATAGTATAACCGCAAACGGTCCGTTGAATGTAAATGAAGTAGCTGAGTTTAATGATAATGTTCATACTAATGCATCTTTATATGTGCATAATGCTGTGCCTGCTAATGCTAATGACGGAAGGGTTGCACCCACGGCATGGGTGCGTGACCGATTAAATGAACTTGATTTAGGCGCCCTTGATTTTTCTAGTCCTATAATGGTTGATAATGCATGGCACATAACGAACCGTATCCCTATGGATGATACACGGACAGTTAAAGCGGGCGTTTATGTATTCCGCGGCTCTGCAACATATCCGCTGGAAACAATTTCAAATAGGCTATGGCAGCCGGCACTTAGAAATTTATTTTTTACAGTAACAGTACCTATAGATATGCAAGACCCGATTATCAGCGGGTCTTGGAACACTGCTTCTGTAGAACTAAACATAATAGGCAGCCATGGTATTCCACAGTGGCGTATGTGGACTAGTTGGGAAGAAGATGCATGGGACACTGAATGGAACGCGACAGAATTTGCATTAATCGCTGATGGTAGTTGGTCGCCAACGTTTATTAATGAGATGGGCGTTTCTGTAAACAGCTGGGGTATATCTGTAGGCGCCCCGCCAATGGCAGCAGATTGGCATGATTTCGGTCTAATATCTGCGTCAGGCCTTGCAAGAAGCGCAAGACGAACAATGTTAACAGGGACTACTGCACAAACAGACTTTAATTTAATGGTTAATCCCGGTAGCTTTTCTATTGCTCCCGCGTCTATACTAGCTAACTCCCCGCCTATTACTATGACCGGGCAGTTACGCAGGGTATGCCATGTTACACAAACCGCAAACAATGGTATCATTCAAGAGCTTGAGGTATTTTCTGATAATCTGGCAACTCCATTTCAGACATGGAAGCGTGTAAGACGTACTAATACTGTTGCAAGCTGGGCAGCATGGCAATTTATTGCCGGGCATGATGTGTTATTTAATGGGCATGTTTGGGGTAACGCACCTGTAGTATTAACAAGGCGTCCATTGAACGGTGAAATATTATTAGTTGAGGGTGGGTTCGGCGATGTTCAGTTTGCACAAACTTTTAGAATACATGTAAGCCCTGCATGGTTTCATTTTGCGGGGATGGTTTTAGGCGGGCATTCTACTGTTTTCTCACAAGGTAATGTAAGCTTTTGGGGCGGTGGTACTGCTGCGCCTAACTCGATTACCGGAAGCTGGTCAACCGGGCACCGTGGCGGGCATTATTTTAATGGGTGGCGCGCTAATATTGGTGAATGGTTGTACGACCATTGGATTGACAGAATAACTTCTTTAGGTGGTGCCATATGATAAACGATTTTTATATAGGCGTAAAACCGCAATCTACTAATGGTATGGATTTACGTAATATTTTGCTTGAACAGGGTATACCGCTTGAGATGCCCGCACCGTCAACTAAATATCTTGAAATAAAGAACGGTAAGGTTTTAAGCTGGTCAGCGCTTCAATATCCGCCTTATGATGTTGAATATACAGGCGATATAAATTTTGATTTTAAATATAATGAATATTATTATAAGAACGGAAAAATTAATACTAAGCCGCGTGAAGTTGTTAACGGTACCCAGCGTATGGATGTACAGACCATGCTTATTATGCGTGATATTGAAGAGTTGCAAAATAAGCTTAATAGTACAGTGGATGATGCTATCGCTTATCTTGACGGTGATATGAATCCAGAGGAATATGCGCCTATACGTATACGGCGTAACGAGCTGCGGTATAGGATTAAAGAACTACAATCACAGATTGAAGTATAGGGGGTAAAAGATGCTTAACACAGTAGAAAAGAAATACGAATTTTCAATCATCATTGATGAAACGCTGTCTATTACCATGCAACGGCAAGCATACATTGATGGAGACCATGAAGGGGAGCGACATTATATCGGGAACCCTGAGACAAAAGGCGCAAGCCCGGGCGATGTTACGGCGGTATCTAAGTTTTTGCCTGAAATGCAGGACACTGCAATAGCTGTTTGGGAATCCAGGGGAATAAAGTTGAATATGCCAAGAACAAAGCCTAAAAGGTAGGTGAGTAAAATTAATCCTAATGATTATGTATTGAATGTAATACCGTCAAGCAACTTTACAACAGGCTTTGAATCGACTGTTACGGTGGTCGGTGCGCAGTATGCCACCCGTGCGTTGGTTGAGCTTAATCGGTTACGTGATTGGGTGGCCGTGCTTGGTGAAGGTGGTACACCCCCGTCAAGGCTGGACGAAATGACAGCGTTATTATCACCGTTCCCCGCGCAGGTTGGTATAACCAATATGATAGTTACTCGTGGTACGGTTACTAACGCACAGGGTGAAGAGGTAGAGGCAGACGTATTAGAGTTTACTGTACGTGCTACAAGCATGGGCCTTACACAGGATAGGACTATCCGTGAGATAGGGTTGTTCTCTATCTATGACGGGGCGCCGTTTATGTTCGCGGTATCGTTTTTGATGGGTCCGGATAATAATAATGTGTTGCGTAATCCTACTACTGCTGGTATGATTGATGTAGTAGAGTTCACTGTTATAGTTGGTATCACTACTCAAATAGCGGGCGCGCTTGAACTGAAATTCAGTTCTTTGGGCTGGGTGACAGAAACACGGGTACGTGAGATTATAGAGGAGTTTGGCGGCGGTGGCGGGATTAATGTAGAAGATGTTTTGAATATTCTGCATAGTGTACGGTTCGGGATTGATAAGTCAAACCGTGATATCCCGCCTAATAATACACGGTTACAGTTTTTTAATACTGTTGGTGTATCATGGCCCCCGCCGAGGTTTGTACAAAGGCCGCCCGACCCGCCTATTGGTTCGGGTAATTTAGGTAATATGGATATAGGCGAAGGGCTTTATATTGATGTCAATGGTACACCGACTATGTTTATTAAGATACATAATGGCGTTCCGTCTGCTGATTATGTGGGGTTTGAGGGTAGTGTAACAGTAATGGCGTGGCGTACATTACCCCCAAGACAGATGCATAGTACAGATGTTAATGATTATGCTAATAGTGACCTACACGCATGGCTGAATAATGCTTCTACTGGGTTCTTAAGCACACTTGATACGGCTGTCAGGGATTTGATACATGAGGTAAGGATACCATTCAGGCCGGGGAGCGATGCTTCTACAAATGTTAGTACCGGGGCTAGTGGGTTGCAGTGCAGAGTGTTTTTGTTATCTGCTAGGGAAGTTGGTTTTGCTAATGGGTTGCCGGGAATTTCTGGTGGCAACGCTGACCATTTACCAAATAATGAAGGCGTGAGGTTTGAATACTTTTTAGATGGAAATCAAATTGGCCCCCAAAGACATCGCCGAGTTGCGCTAGACCAATTAGACATGGTCGCTAGATGGTGGTTACGCACTCCCCGGGTACTTGATGGTACTGTTTCTTTTACGGTACTTACGAGCGGCTCTGTCGGCAGTTATCAGGTTTCATCTGCTTGGAGCGTCCGTCCCACGTTTACTCTACCCTCTACCGCCATAATCCAAAACATTGCCCAGCTTGATGCTCATGGCGTTGTAACAGACATAGGCCAGAAGATAATAGTCCCCGGTATTACACCGTTAAGCACTACCCTTAATAACACAGTGGATATTAAACATTTCGACCGTGGTTTAATAGGCATGACGTATAAGAATAATAAGTTTCAGGAGGTGTTGTAATGCCTTCAATATTAGGTTCAAAGGCAATAGGCGCAAGGGTGCATATGATGGAGGATGGTACACAGCGTAACTATATTGTTGTGCATCAAGGTATACCGTCTGCTGATTATGTGGGCTTTGGCGGGGGTACGGTGCTATTGCGGGAGAATACATTACTGGTAAGGCCTATGCATAGTACAGATGTTAATGATTATGCTAACAGTGACCTACACGCATGGCTGAATAATGCTGCTACGGGGTTCTTAAGCACACTTGATACGGCTGTCAGGGATTTGATACATGAGGTAAGGATACCATTCAGGCCGGGGAGTGGTAATTCGCCGAATGTTAGTAGCGGGACTAATGGATTGTTGTGCAGGGTATATCAATTATCTGCTGAGGAAGTGAGGTTGCGACAACAAGATGGTCCAGCGTTTCAGACTCATTATCCCCATGCAGAAGGGATAACTCTATCTGGCTTTATAAATGAGAATGTAGGAGCCGGCCGTTATATTGCTTTAAATGATGAAGGCGACACTTCTTTGTGGTGGCTTCGTACTCCAATGATTAATAATCCAACCCCACTGAGTTTTTTTACAATTAACAGGAATGGAAATAGAGGAACCACAAGAGCTTCGAGTTCTGTTGTTACTCCTATTAGACCCCGTCCTTCCTTTGTCCTGCCCTCCTCAACCCCTGTCTCCGACACGAACTTCATAGACGGTACAAACGACCCCGAGGAACTACCGCCCCCGTTACCCCCCGGCCCTGATATATCCGGGGTAAATGGCCAGTTCAGGCGGGCATATATCACGCCACAGCGCGTTTATGATAACCCGGCTAATACTGATATCAGCCCGTTTGATATAGCGTTACCTGTCACGGTATTACAGGCGGTAGTTGACCCTAATACTGGTGATACGCTGGACAGGATTCTTAACAGGATACTAGATGAGTTGGATTTAGAGGAGATAGAGCCACCGCCACCGCCACCGCCACCCGAGTATACACATGAGATATTAACGCCATTGTCACAAGCTAGAAGTACACTTGCTTCTGCAACAGACGGGATAGGAAATGTACTATTTGGTGGCGGTATAGCGGATAATATACGGCGCGATACTGTAGACCTATATAATAACGCCGGGGTTCGTACTACCCTAACATCTATGTCGGAGGTTAGTACTAGTTTATCAGCCGCTACAGATGGCAATGGCAACGTATTATTTATCGGGGGCCGGCGTGCTTCTCTGACCCCCTCTAATGTAGTAAATAGATATAATAACATTGGTGTCCGCACTATTTTAACAGCATTATCACAAGCACGAGGTAGCGGAGCTGCTTCAACAGATGGTGATGGCAACGTATTGTTTGGCGGTGGTGCACGGACTACTAACCTTGATGCCTATGATATAGTAGACCGCTATAATACTGCCGGTACACGGACTGTTATAAGTGCATTATCGCAAGCAAGACATATATTTGACGCTTCTACAGACGGCGTCGGTAATGTATTATTTGGCGGTGGAAGTGGTGTAGTTCCTTCGGATATAGTAGACCGTTATAATACTGCCGGTACACGGACTACTTTAACTACATTATCGCAAGCAAGACATCGGCTATCTGCTTCAACAGATGGTGATGGTAACGTATTGTTTGGCGGTGGGCAGTCTGGTTTAGAATTTTTTAATTATGTAGACCGTTACAATAACACTGGCACACGGACTACTTTAACTACATTATCACAAGCTAAAGCCGGTTTATCAGCCACTACAGATGGTACCGGGAATGTATTATTTGGTGGGGGCAATATCGGAAGTGGCGTTTTCTCTGCTGCTGTAGATAGCTATAATACTGTGGGTACACGCACTATATTAACAGCATTGTCTCAGGCGAGAGACCAACTTGCCGCCTCTACAGATGGAGACGGCAATGCACTATTTGGTGGGGGTCGTGTCGGGGGAGGCACTTCTTCTACTGTAGACCGCTATAGGATAGTTACATAATAAAATTTACTAAAAAGGAGCTTACATCATGTTAAAATTATGGGATAAAACAAGCAATATCATCCAGCCTAACGGCGTGGAGTACACACCAGCGCAGATTATGGCCGACCCTAACTTCGGGTTTACCAAACACGTAGATACTGTAGTAGAGCAGTTAGGGCCTATAACCGTGGCTATTGACAATCTTCATATACTGTTACAGGTTTATAACCTTGACGAAAACTTAAGAGGTCAGGAAGCGCTTGACGCTATTATAGAGGCTAAGGAACGCCAAAGAATGGAATCGCAGGAAGCGGTAGCAGAACAAATATTAGCCGCTGTTAAGAAAACTGCAAAAGTAACCAACGAGGGCGCGACCTATGACGCTATTATAGAAGCTATGAGTAATAACAGATAGGCGGTGATATAATGAAACAATCTAACCGTAAACAAAAGGATAAACAGCCTATTGACTTTTCTAAGAAGCTTATGATATTCTCATGTATTATACTTGTAACTATTCTTATAATTGACATTGTATCATGGTTTATGTGGTTCAAAATATCAGATTTATTATCTGGAGGGAAATGGTTTTTCATGACTTGTCTTGGCTTTTATATGGCCAAAAGCGGCTATGAATACGGTGTTAAGCTTAAGTATGATGCAGAGAAAGAAGAAGAATAACAATTAATAGCTTTAGCGTGGAAGGGGGTAAACTATGATAGACTTTTTAAGGCATATAAACCGTTTTAATCGCCTAGATGGCTTACACTGACTAGAGATACGCCGCAGGCCGGCCGCAGGCGGTGAGGAAGCAAATGTATATCCTATGCCTATACGGTGCTTTATTGCCTTGCGTTCGCAGGATAACCCCGACCCGATAGGTGTATTAGCCGAGCCTGTTATTAAATCATTGGAGATTTATACATTCCCATGGGTTGATATACAGAACGCTGATTTTTTAATCGTCCAAAAGACGCATTATAAAACAGGCGAGTTAATAGGTGCGTGGCGCGGCCAATGCGGTGAGCCGTTCCATTATCAACCGTTTCAGGTTGTCAGTATGCAGATGACTGCGTTAGGCGCGGCTGCTACCCCGCCGACCCCGCCGCCGACTGCTCAGGAATCGTTTATTTATGTTAATTTCCTGAATGAAGCGCATATTAAAATCCATGAAACTATAACACATAGGGCTGTCAGGGGCGAGCCGCTTGAGATACCCGCCCTTGAGCTGGATGGGTATGTGTATGACCATGCTATGTTGAACGGTGTACGGGTTGACCTTGATACTATAGAGTTAACCCCTACTGCTGCTCATTATGATATAAGTTTCTTTTATATAGGTGAGAAGTTACCGACCGCTGTTAAGATGCTCATAAATAGTCAATTTACACGCGCTAACGGCTCTATCGGTTCGGGCTGGCATTTATATAACAATATGCGTATACGCTTCATAGAGCGTGATAATGATGCTATAGCGATAGAGATTATAAACGGCTTACGGTTCACCCATGACACTACCTTCAGGACAATTAATATATCGACCTTTGATAATGCAACGAACGTAAGCAAGCTTGTTATCTATCCTATGATGGAATGGTATCAAGTGACAGAAATAGTGGGCGGTAATATCGTTTGGCTTGAGCCGTATACTCCGACAGATGCAGAAAGAAAGGCGTATGTGATACCCTTCTAAAACTTAAAGCTTGACTTTTTGGCTATTAATCAGTATACTATAGCTATAAATTCGTTATAATATGGTGATATTATGAATATAACTAAAATTGCTATTGAGTTTTTAAGGAATCCTGAATACCCTGATAAGACTCAAATACCTAAAGGGCTGGTACCGGAGATTTATCATAATACATTGACCAAAAAAATAAACCAGCTTGCAAACGAATAGCCCTTCATCTGTATGGAGGGCACCGCCAGACAAAGGGCTATATCAAAAAGGGAGAGTTTATTAGATTATACTCCCTTTAGAGCTTAATGTCAACTATTAAATAATATAAAGTGTACAGAAAAACTGATACTATCACGGTTATGACAAGGGATATGTCGGTTTTTTTTGTTATTAAAAAAGGGGGATTGATTATGCGTGTAGAGCTTGTTAATATCAGGGAACTACCATGGGTTAACCGTGGAATTGTGTATACTATAACTGATTTACTGTCTGGGCTGAAATATAATATTGTAGGTGAGCATAATAACCAGCGTCATGCTGATTATGTATGCGCAACCAGAGCTGATACTGATATTAAACTACGGACAGCGAATAATAACTTTAATAATAACTGGACTGCGCGGCCTGTTATACTGACTATAGGCGACAGGCATTTTGCGGCCTCTACGCACAACGCCGCTCATGCGCCTGATATGACACGATTACGCAACCCTAGAGACATAGGGCATAACGGCCATTTTTGTGTTTGGGTATTGGAAGCGACTACAGGCGGCAGCGAATCGTATAGACGTAGTATGCTTGCGGCTGTTAATAAAGCGTTCCAACTAGCCCAAACTTTTACACCTAAAGAAGACGAGCCGACCGAAACCGAACCGGAGGAGGAACCCGAATTGAGATTTAATACTATTGAAGAGCTTCCAGAATGGGGTGTACCGACTATCCAAAAGCTGGTAGAACGAGGACTTTTACAGGGGACTGGTAATAACCTTGATATTTCGGCTGATATGCTTAGAATGTTTGTTATTAATGATAGGGCAGGCTTGTATGATAAATAGGCGGTGATAATAGTATGGAAGCTATTTACATTGTTGCGAATGCTGTTACAATAGCGATTGTTGGTGCTATCATGACTTATTTTGATAAGCGCAACGCACAACGCGGCAAGTCAAGAGATGAGTTTAATCTGTTGATGCTTCAAGGCTTGGAAAGTATAGGCGAGCTTGCTATTTTATCCGCGACACAATTAAAAGGGCAGGATATAAACGGTAAAATGGATAAAGCTATAAAGTCCTATGAAGATTATAGCGGCGAGGTGACACGGTTTAAACAAAAAATGGTTAAGGAAGCAATTCGTGTATGAGGCTGGTACTGCTTAAAGCGCTTAGCTTTTTTGTAAGCTCGTTCTTTTTATATCAACCACGGTTAAAAGAACATGAGGTTCGTGATATCTATGAGGCTTTATCAAACCCTTCTACAAAGGTCTTGTATAAAGTTATGCTGAAAGATGCTAAGAGCAACAGCCCGCACCCCTTAACCAAACAGTTCCTTGAGTATGTGCAGGGGCTGGATGAAATAGCACGGGATATTATTGCCTTTGATTTGAAAAAATATTATGAAAAAGGCAATAATAACCTTGCAAAATTATCCGTTAAGTATTATAATTATAGTGAGAGCAGCATTAAATCAATGAAAAGCAGCTTAAAAACGGAATTACGGGTAATGTATTCAGGCATGTATGGATATAAGGGGGAGTAATTTCATGGAGCATGTTGGCTGGTTTATTTTGAGTGCTATAGGCGCTGTGGTGGATAGCGTTTTTGTCTTAACCCCTTATCATGTAAAGCATAGACTTAGCAGACATAATCTAATTATACTGAGCTTAACTTTTGCTACTTTGCTTATTATGTTTTTGCCTAATAATATTTCTCCTCTAATAATAGCTACAGCTTGCATAGTTATTCCGCGTATAATTGAACAAAAAAGAATCAATATTTTTTACTTCTTAATTCCTTTTATTTTCTTAGGTGTTATACAAACTTTATTAACCTTCTTAATCCCGTTTGGGCTATTTTTCTTTATTGCAACGTGGTTTATTCAAGTATTCTTAATTTTAGCATTGTACGAAGATGAAAGCTATAAATTTGAGTTTAAACTATTGCGTATATCAGTAAAAGTAGTAGGTTTATTAATGGTATTAATGCTTTTAGCATTAACAAAATACTTCTATCAAAATCCAATGTAGAAAGGTGGATAACTCAATGATATTCGAGCCAAAATTTGCTAGTATGTGGTGGACTTGTGACACATGCGTAGAGGATATTGCTGACCTCTTGGCAGAGTAATGCTGTTCGAGAAGCTTGTTTGTGGTATCATGAACAAGCTTTTCCCCGTATTTTGTCCCGGTATGCCGAAAGAAAAGCGTGTCAAGATTACTATGCGTATACTTGGCACTTTAGGCTTTATAATTGAGACGATAATTATAATAATGATAGCGTTATTAGTCGGCTCTTTATACCGGGTTATATTATTTTTCTTTATCTTTGGGCTGTTACGCCTAAGAAACGCAGAGCATTATAAAACGTGGCTGCGTTGTATGACGGCCACAAGCTTAATCTTTTGTGTCTATCTGATAGCTTCAATGAACTTTATTGATACACTTCTAACTGATATTCTATGGTGTATCGCTATATCCTTATTATTTAGGGATTGGCACCGCAACGACTAAGTGACAACCCTCCTTAGTGCCCTAGGGCTTTAGTATGAAAATACTAGCCCTAGGGCTTTTTTTGTTGTGATTATTTGTCAAAAAGTTAGACTTTTTAGTAATTATAAAAGCTATAAAATTAAATGGAAAGTATGTGATAGCCTTGGCTGTTGAGTCTTGTTATCCCCCTGACTCACAGTCAAGGCGGTTTGAATAATTATGGCTTAAAGGACGTTTACATATGGTAACTATCAGAGAATTAGACCGGGAATTAATCGTTGAGAGGCTTGAAATTTTGGGCTATTCAAAAAATGATGCCTTGCGCTTGTATGGTATATACCGTAAACAAGGTAAGCTTGCAGGGCTTGTTGATTATATAAGAACTAAAGAACATGTCAATAGAGTGAATCTATTTGAACCATCTGAGCAGTTTGAAAACTATTCTAAAATCTATAAATATACATCATAAAAAAGGGGGATTTATTTAATGATTAAACCGCAGGAATTTAATTATAAGCCTGTAGCAGTATCACAGCAGGCGTTTGATGAGCATAAAAAGCTTTATGTTAACTATTGTAATAAGACTAATGAGTTGCTTGAGAAGCTTAAGTACTCTGAGCCTGAAAAGGCTGATAAGAACTATTCATCCTTTAGAAGCCAAAAAAAAGAACTGGCCTATAACCTTAACAGTGTTTCGTTGCATGAAATGTATTTCCGTAACATGAACGATAAAGAGAAAAACCCTCATTCTATACAATCTGATTCTGTATTTTTCCAGCTCATAAAAAAGCATTTCGGAAGCCTTGATAATTGGTTAAAAGACTTTATCGCAACCGCAAAGTCAGCCCGCGGCTGGGCCATGTGCGGTTATGAACAACGCACCGGAAAGCTTTGTAATATGCTTCAAGATACCTATAGCGAGGATTTAATCGTTAATACGTACCCGCTTATAGTATTAGATGTTTATGAACACGCATATTTTTCTGACTATAAATCAAATGTAAATGCGTACATAGAGAAGTTTGTTAATAGTATTTGCTGGGATACCGTTGAAGAACGGGCTTCAATGTTGAAAGGGGTATAACACTTATGGATAGTAATAAACTCGTAGATTCATTGACTAAAGGACTTGTATGTGTTGGCTTGGCTTATTTAACCCATGCTATTGTTACTATGCCTAAAGAGCTTCAAACCAGTGTTAAAGGGCTGCTTGATGAGGGTAAGGTTGATGAGGCTAAACAGTTATTTGATAGCCATCCGCAGCAGCATGAAGAAAAATCACATGAATCACAGGGCGAACATGTGCAGCATGACCAACCTAAACAGTCCGAGCAAGAGGAACAAAGCAAAGAAGCGAGATATTTCAGGATGACGAATACTCATACCGTGCAAACGCCGGAAAGCAGACATTAAAACGTAAGGGGGATAAATTATGAGTATGCCTTATTATTCTTCGCCATGGGGCTATCCACCACCCGGCGGGCAGCAGATGCAACAACCTATGGGTAATCAGTATCAACCGCCTCAACCGTCTGTCAATAGAAGCGACTATGAAGAACTGCTTAATAAAGTCAATCGTTTAGGGGCGATGTTTAATAGTGAACAAACTAACTATGGTCAAGCTGGGATTAGTGGTAGTCAAGGCATTGCCCCGCCTGCTCAAGCGCAAGCGTCTCAAATAGTTCTTATACCGGTATCATCTGAAAACGAGGCTTGGAACTATCCTAACGACCTTATAAACGGTAAAAAACAGTATTTTATAGATGAAGCTAATATGACTATTTACGCTAAATGGGTGGATAGTAATATTGACTTGCAACGGGCTGTGGCAAAACTACAAATTATGACAGGTGACGAACTGCAAACAGAACCGGACGCACCTGTTATTAATGTCGCTCAAACGTTGCTTGGAGTTGATGAAAAGCTGGAAAGCTTAAGCAGTGACATTATAGAGGTAAAAGCCTTAATAAGTGCTGCTAATGTGTTTACTGCTGCTAAGAACGAGAAAGGAACTAAGAAAGGCGGTAAATAATATGAATCTTGACCCAAAGATACTAGCAGACAAAGCGTGGAAGTATATTAGTCCCCGCGTTCCTGAGTCACAGGAATTGCTTAACCATGCTAAAAGTGTAGGGGCTAATCAGACTAATACTACCCCTGTTATGGAAGCTATAGAAAAGTTTCTTGCATCCCGTGGCAAAGGCGGCGTATTAGAAAATAACCTTGTTTGGAACTCATGTAAAGGTAAGAACCCGCAAGAGCTTTTGCCTCATTTAAAGAAATGCGGTATGCAATCTGGCAAACTGGATATTCTTTTGAAGTTAATCGGTGGCGGTAATTAATGTTTAAGAGACATTATTATAAAATACACGAAAAGGAGTGACACAAAATGTACGATGTTGATGGAGAAAATAACATGGTGAATCGTGGTGGCGGTGGTTATGGCGGCGCTGCTTGGATGGGTGGTATATGGATATTCGCCCTAGTAATTCTTGCATTATTCTTTTTGTTTAGCCGGGATGGGCATAAACATGGTGGTGGTTATGGTGAAGCTGTAATCCCTGCTTTAGCTTTAGGTAACGCCGGGCATAAATCCACCTTATGTATGGAGTCCAAGCTTTGGGACGTTGAACGCGACCAAATGAGAGAGTTCGCTAATGTAAGGGATGAGATTAAAGAAGTTGGTTGGAGACAATCATCCGAGGCGGCTAAGTATTTCTATGACAATAGAACCGCAACCGATAAGAGCTTCTTTGACCAAGCTATGCTGACACAACAAGTAAGGCATGAAGCCGATATGGGCTTTGCGCGTGTAGACAGAGATACACATATCCAAACAAGAGAAATTCTAGCGCGTATTGACAAAATGGAAAACGATATGAAAGACAAGGAAATTCAGCAATTAACAAGCAAAATAAATTTCCTTGAAACGATTCAAGGGGTAAGGGGTTTGGGTATACCACCGGCTTATCCTGTTCATCCCCCTACGCAAATGGGATTTTCTCATTGCTAAGTAACTGATTTATTTGTTTCATTCGATATTTATTCCGGCGTTTGGCCGGCTGGCGCGCCGATTTCAACAAGTTGACCGGGTAAATGTCGGATAAATAAATATAATCCGAAAGGACGTTTTAATTATGCGTCATATGAGAGGTAGAATTGAAAGTGATTGGTACCCGCACGGTAATCCCATCCCTCTTGAGGGCGGGGAAATCGCTGTTGTTACCGACAATGCAGGCTTCCAGAACGCCGTTTTAACAGTACTGGAAGACCCGCGCCAATTACGTGCTGAGCGTATTTATATGGTACGTGTACGCCGCAGCTTCCCTTATGCAGCCATGGGCTTGCCATTGAGCATTAAGGCATTGCAGGCCGGAGCTTTGAACCCGAACGATTATACCGGGTTTAGTTTCCAGAATGCAACCGACCGTAATACTCAAACCGGTGATGCCGGTGGTCTTGGTACCGGTATCAGGGAAGATGTAGAGTTCCTTGACGAAACTGTATTAGCACAAATTATACCTGTTGTAATGTATGGTTTGGGCAATCGCGCTATGCTTGATGATACTGTCTTGCATACAGGTTTCGGCAATGAACCGGACCCGTTTATTTTACTTTATCTGAATACGGAGGGTGATTTTGTGATTCTTGAAAATAGAAAGCCTCATCACAGGCAACATCAACGCCTCATCCGTAGACGGAAAGAAGTAATTGTAGAGCCTTTCCGCGCTGAGTCTATTGGTATCAATAGAACGGCTATAGAGTTCTTCCAGCCGCATAGCTGGGGCCACTCTGAAAGCTTTATAGGCGCTGCTGCTCCTAGATTAGGCGGCGGCTGCGGCTGTAGATAACAAATAAAGATGTAGGCGGGTGTGCTATATAGGCCGCTCGCCTATTTTACAATAGAGGTGAATAATATGAGCATACAAAAAACTCGTAAGATTCAAAAGATAGGCAAGCGCTTGATTTTAAAGGGCGCACCAAGCGGTATGCAGGGCACGAGCTATGCCACTGTCCGGCAAGTTAATCAAGTAATAGAGCAAATTAATAACCGCTTTGAACTGGTAGCAGATGCTATTGACGCATTAATTGATGCAGTGGAAGCGCTTGAGGCGGCTACGCCCGGGACACTCGGCGCGGCAATAGTCACGGACGGCACATTAACCGGGAACGGTACAACAGCCAGCCCTTTATCTGTTGATACGGCTTCGATTAATACATTGATAGCCAATTATCTTGCGGCTAATCCTGTTACAACAACTAATAACCTTGGCGGTGTACAGGCCAATTTAACGGCTAACAGGGCTGTTAACCCTACAACCTTTATACCGTTTACTATTACTACAACGGATAATAACCCGGATATAATCCCTGATATTGCATCGGGTGAAATTACTGTTGATACGCCGGGTACTTATTTAGTGCAATGGGTGGTTAATAGTGATAATGATAACGCTGTTGCATTAACCTTAAACGGTAATGTAGCGACCGCAATAGCGCCGACTGGGTCCTATCTTATAACGGCCGCAGCCGGGGATGTAATAGCGTTAATGAACGTAGCCGGTGCGGTATTGAACGTTACAAGCGCTATGCTTAATGTTACTGGGGTAATTTAAAAATTTAATTAAGAAAGGACGTTTAAATAATGAGCGATAGACACGAAAAACGCAGACGGCATTTAGAGAACGCGCTTGATGCTTATGATACTTATATCGCCCGTGGCGGTAAAATGACCGCACGGCATAAAGAGACCTATGCAAAGCTTGCTGATACCCTTGATTCTATGGAAGAGCGCCAAGACCGTAGGCATATGGATAGAATAGGTTTTGATACAGGCCGGCCGCAAAGAGCTGATAGGTATGATAGATATGACAGGGCTGTTGATGATATGCGTAATACTGTAGCTGCTATAGCTGATATATTGCCGGATATAGTGGATGACTATAGGTATGATGATATGGTAGCAAGGCGCGGCGTTCCGGGTACCGGCCCTTATGGAGACCCTAGGAAACGCAGACGCAGGACTCCGCGCAGACGCACCACACGTTACGAGTTTGACGGTGACATGCATGATGAGCATTATGACATTGTAGATTATGATGAGCGTACAGACAGAACTATGCGTTATAACCCGCATGTAACCCCGCCGCATACGGATGAGTTTACACCGACTACGCCTCAAACCAGACGCGGTGTACCGGGTACCCGTCAAGCAGATAGCCCCGTAGGGCCGGGGAATAGATAGGGGTTGATGCTTTGTGAGCGTCAAGCTATTATCTGAGGTTAACAACCGTTTTCAGGTTGCATTAGCTTTCCACCGTGAGAGCGCTGATTTGTTCCATTTTTTGGCGTTGCCGGGCTTTGCGGCTATGCATGAGTACCAATACGCTGATGAAGCTAAAACACAGCGTGAACTAAAACAGTTCATTATTAAAACTTGTCATTATGCCTTAAAGGATAAGTTGCCCCAAAACGCCAATTTATTAGAGCCATTAACAAACGGTTTGGATAGAACTAAGATGGACGCTACTAAGCGCTGGAACGTTATTCAACAGGCGTTTAATGCTTATGAATCATGGGAACATGATACACTTATAGAGTATGAACGTGTTGCGGGTGAGCTTATATCTGAGCATGAAATAGCTGCGCATTTGTTTATGGCTGAAATAATTAAAGATGTGGCAGAGGAATGGCAGCGTGTATCTGACATGGTAATAGCGTTTAAAGGTATGGACTGGGATTTAGCGCAGCTCCAAGGCGAGCAGGCTGAGCTTAAAGAGGAATACGAGGAAAAACTAGAAAGTATATATGCTAATGCCCCGGCTGATTAACTCCGGGGCTTAACTTTATTTGACAAAAAGGGTAAATTATGATATTGTAATTATAGCCAAGAATAAAGATAGAAAAGTCATTGTAAACACATACCGTTGAGGTTTACCTCACACCTTTCTATCGGGTGCTTGGCGGGCGGCATGTGTTTACAATGGCTTTTCTGTTTTGGTGAAAATAAAAAATGAGGAGCTGTTAAAATGAATGAATTAATTACAATGTCAAATGGTAAAGGCAAGATAACATCTTTAGAACTGGTAAAACAAATTAATCTTTTTAGGGCAAAGATAGAGGGTAAAGCAGAGTTGCGTCATGACACTCTATTAAATATTATCCGTGATGAATTTGAACAAGAAATAGGACTCCAAAAAATATTGGAGTCCTCATATATCAACAGTCAAAATAAGCAACAACCTATGTTTGAGTTAACCTTATCGCAGGCTAAACAAGTTTTAGTAAGAGAAAGCAAGCTAGTCCGTAAGGCGGTAATTGCTTATATTGAAGCACTTGAGGCTAAATTAAAATCAAATCTACCTACAACCTATATTGAAGCATTGGAAGCGCTTTTGATATCTGAAAAAGAAAAAGAAAGACTTACTCAACGCAATGAAGAATTAGAACATAAAGCAGATTACTTTGACCAGCTTGTAGATAGCAACCTTTTAACAAATTTTCGTGATACTGCAAAAGAATTTCATATAGGGCAGAAAGAGTTTGTTGATTGGCTTTTAAGAAACAAATATATCTATCGGGACACAAGCGGCAAAATAAAGCCATATATGCAATATGTGAGACCCCAAGGTGGATTATTTGAAATTAAAGAGAAAGTAAAAGGCGAATGGGCCGGAACACAAACATTAATCACACCTAGGGGGCGAGAAACATTTAGATTATTACTTAATGGAGGTAATAAGTTATGGATTACAATTTGTTAAATAAAGCGGCTGTTTATATTTCAGATGTCTATGTCTCCGAGCGAGCTTTGTTGTTAGTGGTTATTTTATTACTTGCACTGGTTGCTTTGCTATTGTTTGGTATAGCTAGAATTATAGGTGCCATTTAGCTTTAGGCGCTGTACCCGTTCTGACTGCACCTGATTTTGTCTCTATGGTATAAGTTAAATGCTCTTGTAATGGCAGTGGTTCATGCGGTACTTTGAGTAATACATCAACATTGAAGTAAAACGCGCCGACTGTTAAGCCGACTCCTGACTCTGGTTCTTTTTCATAGTACACATTTTGCAGCGTATGCACGGCATTGTTGAGTGTTATTGTCTCAATGTTTGAGTACATTATTTCGCCGACATGGTCTAGTTGCCTTAAAAGGTGAGGCGGGCGTGTGCTTAGCCCGTCAAATACCCTGTACTTGACAGTATAAAAATAATTGAAATTTCGCCATTGGTTACGGATTTGAAGCTTTGAAGCTTTACGCGGCGTGATCTGTAATTGTATAATATGAAAATTAGGGAATACTATACCTGTAGGCGGTAAATGCTCAACATATATAGTTGTATCCGGGAACACTTTATTAATAGCGTTAAAAACTGCAAATTTTACGTCCTGAGTGCCGAGTTCTGTTAAAGTGATACTATCACCCCACTTAAAATAAAAAAACCGTTATATCCCCTAAATTTTGCGTTTTAAGGGTATAACGGTTTTTCCGTAGTTTTAATGCTTAATTAAATTGCGTTTGCATGATGAAATATTTTAAGTATCTTTGGAAAAAGTACGGCTAAACAATCGACTAACTTTTCATCATCTGCATATTTACTATGCCCGGTTTCATGAAATATTACATGTAATAACTCATGCCTGATTGTTTCAGCTTTATAAAGCTTTATAGCCGGTTCGCCATCTCCTTCTAATAATCTTTCAAACTCTGACTTGTTTAGTAAAATCTGTTTTGTACGTAAGTTACATTGGCCTATAAGACATTTGGTTGCAAATTCCAGTTTATCTGTTTCCGTTAATTCGATTATCTCGTATTCTGTACCTAAAACATCAACTTTCATCAATTATCCCCCTTTGACTTTGCCCATGCTTGGCGCATGGTATTGGCGTATATGCCAGGCATTTCCTGTAAAACTATATTTCTTGAAATTTCCAAAGTATGATACCCGGGATATCCGGTTGTGTCATAGTTCCAAAACGAAGCATAGTAAATACCATCTCGCCGCGCTATGTTTCTTATGGTGACTTGCTTATTAGTAGCCTCTGAGCGCCAAGACTCACGGGATAAGCCTGTATCAACTGGAGTTCGGGGCTTAGCGACTTCTATAAACCGCTCACCAACCGCTTCATTGAATTGATAGTGTGTACTTTGTAAATTGCCTATGAAATTGCCTATTTGTTTTGCAAAGCCTTTCAAGTCCATGATAGCACCCCTTTATTATTATAACAGTTATGGTATAAAATAACAAGCATTGCATTGAAAAGCAGCGGCTAAATAACTAACCACCTTGTGGAGGTTTTTTAGTGCTTAAAAATAATTTTAATTTTTTATAAAAACCTATTGACAACTAGCCAAATGGATGATATACTAAGGACAAGCAAGAAACTACTAAAAAAGGAGAGTGTTTCAAGATGAATATTAAAGAGGTAAGAAAGACTATAGGGGCAACTCAGGAACAACTATCATTATTATTTGGAGTTTCTCTCAAAACCGTACAACGTTGGGAGCGTGAAGATAAGATACCTAATAAAAAAGAATCGCTATTAAATATTGTGACTGATAATTTATCAATTATAAAAATAGAAAATGGAAATACAATTTTTAATGGCAGCCTTTGGCTAAATGGACTTAAATCAATACCAGACGGGTTTAGCCCTACTGTAGGCGGTGACCTTTGGCTGAATGGACTTAAAACAATACCAGATGGGTTTAACCCTACTGTAGGCGGTAACCTTGGGTTGGATGGACTTAAATCAATACCAGACGGGTTTAGCCCTACTGTAGGCGGCGACCTTTGGCTAAATGGACTTAAATCAATACCAGACGGGTTTAACCCTACTGTAGGCGGCAGCCTTTGGCTAAATGGACTTAAATCAATACCAGACGGGTTTA
>JGI20163J26743_11538581_pt1 | contig 56311 bp, 51 predicted proteins | sample TergutCu122P1_FD_26743 | JGI IMG/M metagenome (IMG submission 26743) | reverse complement strand
CAACGGCTTAGGATTGGTAATATATACGTCAGGGACATTATTAGGAAAACCAGATAATTCAATTTTTATTGTGTACACTATTCCAGAATTGGTCATTTGGGTAACAAGCAAATAAGGACTATCGGTGTTGAAATCCTTAAATTTAAATTCTCTGTCACTTAACCCTAGCAGTTTTATTAAAGCATGATATTCATCATTTAATCGTTCTTGCGTCATAAGACCTCCCTTAACTATGTATTTAAGAGCTTCCTGCTCTTTGATAAAAATCAATTGCTTTACCTGTTTTTAAGTGTTTTTCGTACATTTCCAACCAAGCTCGAATAGAATTCACAATTTTATACAGTGACACATTTTCTCGCCAATCTTGTGCTCTGCAATAAGATATACGTACGAACCCATCTTTACCATCCAAAGTGTGCATATCATGATTTGCTTTTAATAATGAATGTCCAGAAAAAGTTAGCAGTGATTTTGGTTTTACAATAAATACATCTGGAACGCTGCCTGGAAAATATGTAAGGTCTATTTTTATTGTATAAACCTTTCCATTGCTAGTTTGCAATTTAGCTGTAAAGTATGGTTTGTCAGTATCGAAGTCTAGAAATTTAAAGTCTTTTTCTGAAAGAATATTTTGCAGAGCAATATGCTCAATTTCAAATCGCTCGTTTCGCACAATCTTTTTATTAAAATAATTTATAAACATCTGTGAAATTAAGCCGGTTTTATCCCACCCAGAATTACTTATTAGTTTATTATTTTGGTGAATTATTGGTGGTACTTTCGGAAATTCCAGAGGAAATACTATTGAATAATTATCATTATCCGAAATAGTTGCCTTTAGAGTTTGGTCTTCTTCTTGCAAAAAAAATGATACGTTTTTGTATTTATTTTTTAAGTAATCTGCAATATTTTTTAATTCTATCTTATTGGAATCATCATTAAGCCAGTATCCCTTCGAATATGAAACCTTTTTTTCTGCTTCCCCACATAAAGGAACACTTTTTACCTGCTGCATCATAGCAACATTTGTTCGTGGAATATGTACAATACTTCTATGTTTTTTATCAAATTGATTTCGTATTGGACTATCACCATCGAGGATGACCCAATGGCAATGTTGATATCTTTTGCTCTGTAAGCAAAAACGGTAAGCATTCGCACTCGTTTCTCTTTGATAATTATTACCAATGACAAGCAAAAAATTTTCTAATCCGTCTGCTCGCATTCCATCAAACATTGAATTTACATCTCCTCCACTCGGTTGATCTATTGCCAATTTGTGATGAGAATGCCATGTTCCAATATGATGCAAGGCATGGTCATTGATAAGCATATCCGCATTTGTATTAAAAAAAACGTTATCTTGTATAAAATGTGTTGTAGACCTAACTGAGTTTTCACCAGGTCCCAATACATATTGTATTACTGGGATTCGAAATGTTGTATAAAATCCAAATAAATTACCGCCAGTTTCAAGATTTGGATAATCTAAGATACAACGCGAAATATATTCCAATTCTCCCTTGTATATGATTACTCTATCTGGGGTATTACTGGAATTTACTTCATTTATACGATTTTGAGTTGCATTATTATTTCTGCCTTCCTCTTTTTTCACCACTCTTTCCCACACTCGTAAGAATGCCAAATGCCGTTTTGCTTGTCGGTATTTGTACTTCCGCATTTCGGACACTTAGCACCCTTCGCCTCAACTGCGGCGTATCTCAAAAATCGCCAAAATTTTGACTTCACTGATTTGGTCCTCCTTGCATATAAGTTTTGTCATAGCCAAAGTGCGGTACATAGCCAATTACAACGCATTCTCTTAAAATGACTATAAGATTATCTTGAAAACTATTGATGTTGTCAATAGTATACTACCGAAAATATCAGATTCAAAAGATTTCTTATTTCTCATATCATATTGTTTCCTTGTATGAAGAAAAAACCCATTGAATTACGGCGAATTCTGTCACTAAATATCAAAAAGCATAGAAAATTATTAGGTCTATCGCAGGAAAAACTCTCTGAAATGGCAGGTATCTCGGTAAATATGCTAAGGGATATTGAGGGTAATCGCACATGGGTTAGTGACAACACCCTGCTAAGTATTGCAACCGCTCTAAAAACAGATATTTATCGCCTTTTTATGCCAGAAAACATTAATGAAGATGAAAATTACAATACAGTATTGCTTGATTTGACCAAAATGATTGAAAAATTGAGGGCAGATTTCGATATCAACCTTGAAAATATCCTTACTTTGTGGAATTTGAATAAGAAAAATTAGCAAGCGCTCTTTTTTGCAGACGAACTGGCATACAATATAGTGTTTTGATCAAAACTGGAAAAAGACATCCTCAATGGGGGTTTATGACATTACACCTTCGGTTAAGTATTTTTTGGCATCTCCGATAATTTAAACGTATATATTTGGGAGGAAAAATGGTACGAGGAATATTCACTGGCGCTGCGGGTATGGTCGCGCAGATGCACAGAATGGATGTGGTGTCCAATAATCTTGCGAATGCGGATTTGAATGGTTTTAAGCGAGATAATTCTATTCATAAATCGTTTCCGGAACTTCTTATAAGGCGAATGAATGACAATGGGGTATATGTGTTCCCGATGGGGTCGGCGGATATTGCTCCGATTGTGGGAAAACTTGGGCTCGGGGTTGAACAAAATGAGGTTTTTACTTCTTTTACCCAGGGACCGCTTAAGGTAACCGACAGTATGTTTGATTTTGCGCTGGATGGCAAGGGTTTTTTTGTGGTTGATACTCCGCGCGGGGAGAGATTTACGCGAAACGGGGCTTTTACGCTTGGCAGAGAGGGCTTGCTTCTTACGAACGAGGGTTTTCCTGTTCTTGGCGAGAATGGTCATATTCATATAAAAGAGAATAATTTTATTGTAGATCAGCTTGGTCGTGTATTTGTAAACAGGGCGATGCCGGATGATCCGGAAAGATTGATCTCTATGAGGGAAAATGAGTGGGAAGATACGGTTCAGATTGATACTTTGAGAATCGTTGATTTTGACCTGACAAGATATTTAAGAAAACAGGGAGGCTCCTTGTGGGTAGACACAGAGAATTCTGGACCGCCAGTAACAGTTCCCGCAGAAAGATTTCCAAGGGTATTGCAGGGTTTTGTTGAAGGATCGAATGTTAATGTTGTAAAAGAAATGGTTAGGATGATAGAGGTTCACCGCGCCTATGAAATGAACCAAAGGGCTATAACTAATCACGATAACATAACAGCAAAATTGATTAACGAAGGCGTTAGGGTAGGATAAAGGCTCTTTTGGGCATGAAATTTGAAGTTAGCTGCCGACAAAAGCCTAAGTGAATCGGCGCGAGCCGGCAAAAGCTGGATAAGGAGAAAATGATATGATGAGGTCGTTGTGGACTGCTGCATCGGGAATGATTGGACAGCAGTTTCATATAGATACAATTTCGCACAATCTTTCAAACGTTAATACTACGGGTTTTAAGCAGGTAAGAGCGGAATTCCAAGACTTGATTTACCAGACAATAAGAACTGCAGGAACGCCTGCAACTGAATGGACTGTAGTGCCTACAGGCGTGCAGGTTGGGCATGGTGTAAAAGCTGCGGCTACGCAAAGAATGTTTACGCAAGGCTCTCTCCAGGCAACAGGCAATGTTTTTGATGTAGCGATTCAGGGAGAGGGATTCTTTAGGGTTATGCTTATAGATGGAACTTTTGGCTATACAAGAGATGGTTCATTCAAAATTGACTCATCGGCTCAGCTGCTTAACTCCAACGGATACAGGGTTATGCCGGAAATAATTATGCCTGAAGGTTTTAGAAGAGATACTCTTACAATTACGCAAGACGGGCGGGTTACTGTAAAAATTGCAGGAAGCGACGATCCTATTCAGATAGGACAACTGGAAATATACAGGTTTATAAACCCTGCAGGGCTTAATGCAATCGGGGAGAATATTTTCAAAGTAACTAACGCATCCGGCGATCCGATTGCAGGAAGACCTGCGCATGACGGAATGGGAAGCCTTATTCACAAGTTTCTTGAAATGTCAAATGTCTCTGTTGTACAGGAGATGGTAAACATGATTGTTGCTCAGAGAGCTTATGAATTTAATTCCAGAGCAATACAGACAAGCGACAGTATGCTCGGAATTGCAGCGGGCTTAAAGAGATAATAATTTGAGTCAGTCTATAATGTAATATTATAGACTGACAACATTGATAACTGCATTTTTACAGTCTTTAGGCGAAAAATGCTATCCAGGCGGCAAAGTGTAACCGACTTTGCCAGCCGGGCAACTAAGGGGAATATAATATGGATATTAACTTAAACAGTATCAACAACAGCATGATGCATTTAGACAATAGCAGGCTTGAGCAGCTAAGAACATCGGCGTTATCCAGGGTGCAAACTCCGGGGCAAGGCGGTAACCATGTTTCCGCAGCAATTCGCACAGGGAACAACTTTAGGCCGAACAATAAAGAGTTATATGATGCCTGCCTTCAGTTTGAAGCATTGTTCATAAAGAAGATGCTCAATTCCATGAGAAATACTGTTGAAAGAACTTCTCTTTCTGATTCTCCTACAAATACTACAAGCAGGGATTTTTTCGAAGATATGCTTTTTGACAGTTATGCGCAAAAAATGGCGCGAACAGCTAATTTGGGTATTGCAAGAATGATGTATCTTCAGTTATATAGATCACAACAAGGTATGTAAAAAGTTATTTTGAGAGAGACAGAACTGCGACATGCATGTCGCGATCGGCGCCGCGGCATGGACGCCGCGATAAAGCGCCGTCTACGAATTAAATTACTTACACTAGGGCTGTTATTTTTAACAGCCTTTTTCATTGGCTTGCTTATTTATCTTCCATCTGCATCCGCATCTGCGGGAAGTTATGCAAATGCAGATTTAGCTCCGGAAGACAGGATGATGGCTCTGCGAGAAGATGAGCCTCTGCCAGAAGCAATGTTCGGATACGAAGATATGCAGAAAACTGCAGGAGCTTCATCAAAAGATAATGATATAAGGGAAACAGCCAAAGAAAACATCAGCATAGCTGCTTCCAAAAAAGATCGCACGAATATTGCTGCCCGGCCAGCGAGAACTAAAACCCTCTACTTTATTATTGACGACGCAGGTCACAGCATGGAGCAATTGCAGCCATTTCTTGATTTTCCTGGCGCGCTTACGATTGCGGTTCTTCCGGGGCTTGTAAACTCAAGACGAAGCGCAGAGCTTGCGCTAAAAAGCGGCAAAAAAGTTATACTGCATCAGCCTATGGAATCTATCAGGGGCATTGACCCGGGACCATATTCGATAAATCTGGGAATGGAAGAAGAGGAGATAATCGGAATCCTGGAGCGCAATATAAATTCTATTCCTGGAGTTATAGGCGTGAATAATCACATGGGCTCTGCTGTAACAGCGGATAAAAGGATTATGAGAATCATTTTGGAATATCTGCATAATAAAGGGCTTTTATTTCTTGACAGCCTGACTACACATAATTCAATATGTAGAAAGGTAGCAGCAGACCTTGGTTTTGTTATTTTGCAACGGGATGTTTTTCTTGATCATATCAACGAGAGAAAAGCGATATTGAATGCAATAAATACAGGAAAAACAATTGCCCGAAACAGGGGATATGCTGTTATGATTGGTCATGTTTGGTCATCTGAGTTAGCGAAGATAATGACGCAGATATATCCAAACCTCATTGAAGAGGGTTTTATACTAAGAGACATAGGTAGTTTTCCTATAGGAGAGGGGTATTTTGCTGGTACTGGGAATTGAAACTTCTTGTGACGAATGTTCGGCTGCTGTGGTAAGAGACGGCAGGCATTTACTTTCTATGGTTACTGCTACACAGATAGAGATTCACAAACCTTACATGGGCGTTGTGCCTGAACTAGCGTCCCGCACTCATGTGGAATGGATAAATGGCGTTGCGAAAAAAGCGCTTGCAGATGCGGGTGTTTCTCTGGATGATATTTTTGGGATTGCGGTAACGAACCGCCCCGGGCTTTCGGGTTCGCTTTTAACAGGGCTCTCTTTTGCAAAAGGGCTTGCGTTTGCTTCGGGAAAACCTTTTGTTGCGATTGACCACATGTTTGGTCATATATATGCTGCGCATCTTGAAAATGATATTGAGTATCCTTACATTGGGCTGCTTGTTTCGGGCGGGCACACGATTCTGGCTATTATTAAAGGCTATGAGGAGATGCAGGTTCTTGGCACAACAATAGATGATGCTGTTGGCGAAGCTTTTGACAAAGTTGCTAAATTTTATAATCTTGGGTATCCTGGCGGGGTTGTAATAGACAAGCTTTCGAAGCTGGGCGATCCTAATGCTTTTTCGTTCCCTCACCCTTCTTTGCATAAGGGAGACCACCAGTATGATATTTCGTATTCTGGTTTAAAGACCGCTGTTATTAACCAGCTTGACCAGTTTCATAACGCAGGATATGAAAAATCAAATGAAAATATTTCTGCTGCTTTTCAAAAAACTGCAATTGATATGCTTACGAAGCGGCTTTTGCTGGCTATAGATAATACCGGGCTAAAAACTGTTGTTACTGGCGGCGGCGTTGCTGCAAACTCATATTTAAGAAAATCCATTACGGATATTAGCGAACAAAAGGGAGTAACGGTTTACAATCCTTCTTTGAAACTTTGCGGGGATAACGGCGCCATGATTGCAGGGCTTGGTTATCACTATCTAAAAAACAATGTAAAGTCAGGGTTTGAAACTACTGCTCACTCAAGAATTCCGATGTTTAGAAAAGCTTATCCGTGATTAAACAGGAGTAGATGAAATGCGTAAATTTATCTTTTTGTTGTTCTTTATTATTTTTTGCTTTAATTTGTTCGCAAAAGATGCTGAGATTATAGAAGTTGCTGGGGTTACCAGGGTTGCCGAAAATACTAACCCTAATGCGATGGAGCCAAAAGATGCAAGATTTGTTATGGGAGCCGGTGTTACATGGACAAATAATCCGAAATTACTGGGCGGGCATCTTGATTTTGGCATTACTTTGCATAGGAATATTTTGTACTTGCGAAACAACTTAATGCTTCGCGGCGGAGGAATGACAGTCAGAGGCGAAGATTATACTGTTCTCACAATATCAAATAAGCTAATCTTGGGGCGGAATACAGATATTCCATTACGAATATATACATACCTCGAAAGCGGTGTTGGAATCTATGGAAATCAAACAAAAAATTTTTTTGAAGCTCCATACGTAATTACAGGCGGATTTGGTGGCGGCGTCGAAATTTTCTCGAAAAGTTTAGGAGGAATATATGTCGAAATCGGATATATTGGGCAAAGAGTTAATCTGGGCTATCCGGTAAGCGGAATAATAATTCAAACAGGCTGGAGAATATTTTTCTGAAGATATTTTGTCATTATGCGTTATGCGCTTTTTGATGCTAGTTGATTATTGTATTTTGCGAGGGGAAGAGTCATGAACAAAATATTGATTGTATATCATTCTGTATATGGTTCTACAAAAAAGTATGCAGAATGGATTGCGGAAGAATTAAATGGAGAGATTTGCGATGTTGATAATTCAAAGCAAAAAGACCCCGGTAATTATGATATAATAATATTAGGCAATGGATTGTATGCCGGAAAAATTAAAGGCACAAATCTCTTTACAGATAATTATGAAAAACTAAAAGATAAAAAACTGGCTATCTTTACCTGCGGTCTTGCTGATTTTAATAAAGCCGAAAACGTAAATAATGTATACAAGCTGTTTGAAAAACTTATTCCAAAAAATATACTGGAAAACATTAAGATATTTAATCTAAGAGGCGCCATAGACTATAAGAAGTTAAATGCGAAACACAAAATGATGATGTGGATGATGAAAAAAGTAACAGAAAAAAAAGGCGAGAAGATGGATGATGATGATAAATTTCTATTGGAAACTTATGGAGAAACAATAGATTTTATGGATAAAAACAGTATAAAAGAAATCATTGAATATTGTAAAAGTTAATGATTTACCGGAAATTATAATGCCGAATAACACTATTTTTAATCTTCGTTTTACAGTCTATTGCGCTCTATTTATTGCGCTAATCATTATCGGCGGGTATATAAGCATACCTATCCCTGTAGGCCCGGTTCCAATTACTCTGGCAGATTTCTTTGTCATGGTAGCAGGGCTTTTCCTGGGATGGAAATATGGATTGGTTAGCGTTACTTTGTACATTCTGCTGGGGGCGCTTGGTATGCCTGTGTTTTCAAGCGGAACCGCAGGGCTTGCTATTCTCTTTGGGCCAACCGGCGGTTACTTGTTTGGCTATTTGCTTTTGGTAACAGCGGTGGGTTTTGTTTCCGGCAAACTTAGGCCATCTTTTTTTTCTTACCTTGTAGCTTTAATTATTGGCAATATATTATTATATCTGGCAGGTGTGTCCTGGTTGAAATTTTTACTAAATATGAGCTGGGCATCAGCAGCGGCAATTGGGTTTTTTCCTTTTGTTATTGGCATAGTTATAAAAATAGCTGTTGCGGCTGCTTTGGGATGTGCGCTTCTTCCGCGATTCAGGCAAGCAATGGTTTCCGCTTCTGCGCAGCAGTCGAATACCGGAGATGAGTGAATGGCTTTTCTTGAAGCGAAAAACCTTACGCATATTTTTCCCGACGGCACTGTAGGCATCGAAGATATCAGTTTGCAAATAAAAGAAGGCGAATTTGTTATTATTGCCGGAGCCAATGGTTCGGGAAAAACAGTTTTTATTCGCCATTTGAACGGTCTTCTTAGACCTACCAAAGGAAAAGTTTTTATCAATGGAGAATCGATAACAAAAAACATTACTGCTGCGCGAAAAAAAATCGGCTTGATTTTTCAGGATTCCGATGCACAAATTGTCGGGCAAACTGTGGCTGAAGATGTTGCTTTTGGTCCGGAGAATCTTAATTTGCCGAATGCAGAAGTGTCACAAATAGTAAAGGAGTCCCTGGAAACTGTGGGACTATTCGATGCTTTTACCCAAAACCCTCATAGCTTATCCGGCGGGCAAAAACGAAAACTTGCTATTGCCGGAGTTTTGGCAATGAAGCCGGAAATAATTATGTTTGATGAGCCATTTACTGCTTTAGATTATTCCGGCATAAAGCAGGTTCTCACGCAGCTTGTTGAGCTGCACAGGGCCGGGCATACGATTATTCTGGTAACGCATGAGCTGGAAAAAGTGCTTGCTCATGCGGATAGACTGGTTATTATTCATAACGGCAAACTGGCAGAGGACGGCAAGCCTGGCGATGTGATTTTTCGCGCCGAAAAATATGGTTTAAGAATGCCTTTAAAAGAAGGAGAGGAGATTAGCTCTGCAACATGGCTCAGATAACCTTCTTTCGTTATATCCATAAAGACACAATTCTGCACAGGATGGACCCCAGGCTTAAGCTTTTGTGCTTGCTTTTGTTAAGCCTTTCTGCCAGCCTGGCAGCGGAGCCTTGCCACTATTTTGTGCCATTATTTATTGTTGCGATTGCTCTCTTTGCAGCAAGACTGCCAATTCTTGCTTTGCTTAGGGATATGTGGTTTTTTGCTCTGCTTATTATCATTGTCCTTGTATCAAACGCATTTAATGTACCGGGCGACCCTATTCCGGAACAAATTTTTGGAACAAAAATAATTTCATGGATAAAGCTTCCGGATACACTTCGTTATCCCGAGTTTATCTTGCAAAGTGTCTCTGTTCAGGGAGTAGTTGCGGGGCTGCGTTTTGCCGGGCGACTGATTCTTATTCTAATGGTCTGCACTGTTATGACCGGCACAACGTCGTTACTGGCTTTTAAAAACACTATAGAATGGTTTTTGCGCCCTATTCCATTTATCCCGGAAGTACGGGTCGCCACAATAATAAATCTTGTTTTTGTTTTAATACCTGTAATATTTGACACTTATACAGAGATGATGAATGCTCAAAAATCCCGTTGTGTTGGGTTAAGAAAAAATCCGTTTAAGCGCGTAAGCTTTATTGCTTTCCCGCTTCTAAGCCGAACCCTGCGTCGCGCCGACGAAATTGTGTATGCAATGGAATCACGATGCTACTCAGAAACAAGAACGCGCGCAGAGTTTCGAACCAATAAAATCGACTGGCTTGTTTTTTCTGTATGCCTGGCTATTTTGCTATTTGTTATTTTTATTTCCGAATGAAGCGAGAGTCGCGACGTGCTTGCATATAATACCTTTTATTTAGGAGATGCGCTTGCTGGATAAATATTTTGGGAGCAGGATTTCGTTGCCAAGTATTATCATCGCGCCCAAAGCCCACGGCGCTTACCCCGTGCCTCCTGCTCCAATGCCTGGAACTCTTCCATGAACTGAAACGGGAAACGCAAATACGCATGAGCATACCCCTCATACACCAGCCTTGCATTGAAACAGCGCCCATTAGTTTTCACTGTATTTAGTTTCTGTCTTAAAATAATTATTGTCAAGTTTTTTGTGAGGATAGCTCGCTTTTTATAATGGCAATTTCTAATTCGAATTATCCTTTGGTTGCTATAGAAACTTATCAAGTTTATCAGTATCATTATATTTATGGAAAGTTTACGCAAATTATTTAAAAATATTAATATAGAGGGCGAAGTACTATTTGACGAGCCTCTTTCTAATCACTGCACATTTAAAATTGGGGGTAATGCAGCGGTTTTTGCAGCTCCGGTGTCTTTAGAGGAGATGGAGATTATACTTTCGGAAGTTAAAAAAGCTGCTGTGCCGTTTTTTATTCTTGGAGAAGGCGCGAATATTCTTTTTAGCGACAATGGGTTTGATGGGCTGATAATTAGCACTACAGGGCTTGGCAAAGCGTCAATAAAAGAAAATGTGCTTTGCGCAGAAGCAGGAGCAAAAATAAGCGATCTGGCAGAGTTCTCTTGCAAAAGCTTTTTTGCGGGGCTTGAGTATTTTTTCGGGATGCCTGGAACTACAGGCGGAAGCATTTTTATGAACGCACGCTGTTTCGGGCAATCTGTTTCTGATATATTAAATAAGGTGTTTTACATAAATAAGGCAGGGGAAATTGCAGAGTACAAAATAGACAAGAATGATTTTAACTATAAGGTTTCGCCTTTTCAGAAAAATGATGGGATTATTATAAGTGCGGAGTTTGTTCTCGAAGAAAAGAGGGAAACAAATCTTTTAGAAAAAATGGCGGAGTTCAAAAAAGAGCGGGAGGCAAAAGGTCACTATACCTTTCCATGCGCCGGCTCTGTTTTTAAAAACAACAGAGAGTTTGGGGAGCCCACAGGGAAGATTATCGACAGCCTTGGGCTTAGGGGTTTTGCTATTGGCGGTGCAATGGTGTCGCCGATGCACGCAAATATTATTGTAAATGCTTCTGGGAATGCGCGCGCAAAAGATGTTAAGGAAATTGTTAGCGTAATCGAAGAAAAAGTTTACAAAGCCTATGGCTTTGCGCTTGAGCGCGAAATTATTTATGTTGATTGAGCTTGGTATTTAATTGTTTGACGCTTCACTCCGAAATAAAAAAGTTATGCGAAATGGCGGAATTGCTTAAAATCATAAAATTTATCATGAATGAAAATATAAAATTCACTTGAAATCACTCAAAAGATAGATTGTATATAGAATAAAAAAGGTATATTATTCTGTTATGAAAAGGACATCCATCAAAAATATGCTGTTTCTAGCAGTTTTAGGGTTGATGCTCTTTGTTGGTTGTAAAAGAGATGAGAGATCAGCCGCATCGGATGAACAAACCAATCTGCCCGCTCCTGTGGAAGTGTCGGATGTATTAATTCCTCAGTTGCGAGAAACTTTGTATGTTTCTGCTATGTCTGGTTTAAACCTTCGCACCGAACCTGGGCTAACAGGCAGAGTAATAAAAATTCTTCCTCAGAATACCGAATTACTCATCCTTGATATAAGTAACGAAAAAATAACAATTGACGGTTTAACAAATTTTTGGTATCAGGTGTATATTGGAGAAGAGATTGGCTGGGTCTTTGGGGGCCATGTATTACGGCATGAAGAAAAAGGTTTTGAAATATCCATCATAGATGGCACAGTAAGAATTGACGACTATCTGGGTAATACTCAGGACATTCAGATACCATCCAAAATACAGAATATGTCAGTTACAGGCATAGGAAATGACGCACTTCGAGGCAATTTTTTAAGGAGACTCAATAGGGTATTAATCCCCGATAGTATTATTTCCATTGGCAATGGTGCATTTATGGAAAATGCTCTTTCAAGTGTAATTATTCCCAATACCGTAACTTTCATTGGTGATTATGCATTTGCGGATAATCAACTTACCAGTGTAGTAATTTCCGAAAGTATTACTTCCATCGAAGCTGGAACATTTTTCTGGAATCAACTTACAAGTGTGGTAATTCCAAATGGTGTAATTTCAATAGGAGAGGATGCGTTTAGGAGGAACCTGCTTACGAGCGTGATAATTCCAAATAGTGTTACTTCAATTGGCACTTGGGCATTTGTTGAAAATAATCTTACCAATGTGATAATTCCTAACAGTGTCACTTATCTTTCTGGGTTTAACTTTAATCAACTCACAAGTGTGATAATTCCAGATAGTGTTGTTACTATTGGCTTTAGGGCATTTGAGCGAAATCGACTCACAAGCATACACATTCCCGATAGTGTTACCTCTATCAACGCATGGGCATTTTCAACTAATCAAATTACCAGCGTAATAATTCCCGAAAGTGTAATGTCAATAGGCATTGGTGCATTTGCGCACAATCAGCTCAGCAAAGTAATTATTCCTAACAGTCTTTCTGTTATTGAACGCTTTGTATTTCGTGAGAATCAACTCTCATCTGTTATAATTCCCAATAACATAATTAGAATTGAGGATGAAGCATTTATTGGCAATCCACTTACCAGTATTACAATTGGTGCAAATGTGGTATTGGGAGCTTTAGCATTCGGGCATGAGTTTGAAACCTTTTACAACAAAAACGGCAGGCAGGCGGGGACCTATGTTTTAGTTGACAGTCAATGGAGAATGGAGAATAGCCCTCAATTATGATGTATTGAGGGTTCTGAATAAAACGATGAGAAAAATCTTTGAAGTCGCCACATCGCCTAACAAACGGTGTATGATAAATATGCCCTTAGCTCTTATCATCGGCTTTTAGGCGCGCCGGATCTTTCTGATGAGATTAAGGCAGAGTTGTACAAGCGTTATAATTTGGTGAAGCTTCAAAAAGATGTCCATAAGGCTGTGGATGCTCTGATGACGCTTAACGGGAAAAGAGAACTTGAAGGTGTGAAGTCTCTCGCTGCTTCGGCCATTCAAGCCATTTGACTATGGTTATGTTTTATTTTGAGGCATCATGGGCTGATGAGTTTTATACTGATGATAGCAACAGGCACTAACCCTGTTTCGCGGGGAGAATTTCGATCCAATACCCATCAGGGTCTTCGATAAAATAGAGACCCATATCTTTGTTCTCAAAGCATACACAGCCCATCTGCTTATGAAATGCGCGCACTTCGTTGTAATCTCCGTCTACGCGAATGCACAAGTGTATTTCATTGTCCCCAAGCTCATAAGGCTCCTGCCTGTCGCGCAGCCACGTTAGCTCAAATAAAAAATCTGTGTATTCATCGCCAAGATACACAAGAGTAAAAGAGCCATCTTTTGCATCGCGCCGTTTTTTTTCCTTAAGCCCCAGCGCCTTTTTGTAGAACTCAATGCTCTTGTTAAGATCTTTTACGTTAATGTTATAGTGGTCAAATCTGCTTTTAATTTGCATATAAATCTCCTTTTTTAAACTGAAAATTCATCTCCTGCTGCGCGGATATCCGCAAAACAGCAGCCTCTTTGTTCCGCCGCAGGCTTAAAAGCTCGCGCAGCTTCGAAATTATTCCCAAAGTGCATGGGTAAAAATAAACCAACTTTTATCTTGTCCAAAAACTGCTCGGCACCGCGGCTATAATCCCTACCCAGCCGCGGATCCACAGGAAACATCGCAGCATCCAATACCGGCGCTTCCTTTGCGATTACTGCCAGTTCATCGAGAAAAGCCTGCTCGTTTTTAGCTGCATCTTCGGGTGTTTCTTCTTCCTTCCAGTGCCAGTTGTTTAAATCCCCGGCATGAAATATTTTCTTCCCGCCAGCCTCTATGTAAAACGAAACACCCTCATCTGTTGAACCAAAGGCTTTGATTAACACTCTTTTATCGCGATACAGTTCCCCTTTTGCTAAAAAATGTATATCCTTATTTTGGGATAAATGGGATAGTGCTTCGCGAATGTCCTCAGAGAGAATCCATTTTTGTTCTGCGGCATGGACGTCTCGCTCGGCGCCGCGACACGGATGTCGCGATGAAGCGCCGGCTGCTGCAAAGTGCCCCTTGTGGGTACGGACATCGCGCGCAACGTCACCAAAAGAGATAATATTAGGGTCAAAATGATCATAGTGAACATGACTCGCCAATATATAAAGATGCTTTCCAGCAGCTTCGCTAACTTCCGCATTTTCTTTTGTCAAACCGCAGCAGTCGATCATCAGCAAAAATGTCTCAAACTCCAGAATAAAACCGCTATGATTTACATATTTGATTTTCACTCTTTCCCTCGTATTTAATAGCAAAGAAAATCTAAAAACCCGCTGATTTATTCAATCAAGAATAAATTCGCGAAGCATCCCGAACGGGGCTGCAATACATTCCCTAAATCTTCAATTCAATTTTTTGGAACTTATTCGCCGCAAAATATTTTTCATATTTCTTAAGCGAATCGCTGCCCGCAATCACACACTGCGAAGCTGTTTCAAACTGAGTTTTTAGCCTTTTGGCTGTATCCGAAATATTTTTTGGTTCTGCTGTTAGCATAATATCCCTGTTTTTTTGCCTCAAAATATCATCGATCCCATATATTTTTCGCAAAGTATTTACAAAGCCTTTTTCTCCGGGCGCAGCAGGTCTTATTTCTTTTCCAACGCTGTTTATTACAGATTTCAAAAGAATATCATCATTCACTATTGAGGCGTCAAGATTACTTAAAGATTCATAAAATATTTTTTGAGTTTTTTCTATATATGGGTCTCTGTAGGAGGAAAAAGTAAAAATCCCTTCCATGCTGGCAGCTGAAGCGCTAACGCCATAAGCGCCGCCTTTCATCCTGATGTTTTCCCACAAAAATCCTGTTTCTATAATCCGCGAAAGAAGTTTTTCATATACAGCCTCGCTGCTTCCTATTCTCGATGCTCTCATAACAGCGCAATTATAATTCACAAGAGTAGGAACAATAATAGAAGTTTTACTTTGACGCTTCTCCTGCGACTCCCTGCGATTCAATTCAGCACTGCCTCCGCAGCAAGCACTAACGTCGCCGTTACCGGAGGTAAAAAAAGATAACAGCTTTTTGTAGCAATCAGACAGGCTATTTTCCCCGGAAGTAATATTGGCAACAACTTTTTTGCCAGCAAAAACAACATTTTTTATTTCTTTAAGCTTGTCAGCCAGATTTTCAATATCTTTTTTATTCTCCGGGTTGATAGCAGTTAGCTTCAAAAGCTGAGTTATCCCTTTCCACTCTTCCATTTTTGCCATAGCAGGAGAATAATCTTTTGAAGCATAAAGAGATGCTATATAACTTCCATTTCTTATAATTTGCGCTTTCAAATCATTTACAGTTTCTTTAAGAACATCTTTTAGCCGCGCTTGGTCATCAAAATCCGCATTTGTCAGAAAATTAAAAATAAAATCCGCTGCTTCTTCATATCTATCAGCAAGAGATTTATAACGAACAGTAAAAAGCTCAAGACTTTCGCCGCCAACACTCATTCCTGCATCCGGGTAAACAGAAAAGCCCCCTGTTTTTAACCCAAACATTTTAGCTACTTCATAATATGGAATTCCCGGAAGCCCAGTGTCTTTCAAAAATCTGGAAAAAATCGGAAGATATATTTTAAGCTCTTCATCCAGCATCGATATATCATAAAAAAGGTCTGTATATGTAATGCCTGCCGTGTGTATCCCATGAAGCAGAGTATGCAGCCCATTACTATATTTTTCTTCGCACTCGATTATTTCTATTTTTTCCGGTATATCGCTTTTTTTAAGAACAGGGATATTTGCAACATCCGCAGCGCTGTCCTGTTCAAGCTGATACTTTTCAAACCCAACAAGCTCGGCGTCCGCTTTCTGCTTTGCCGCATCGTCAAGCACTGCATTGTCAGAGACATTGCTTGATAATGCGTTACTTGGTTTTACAACAACTATCGACCTGTGATTATTCAATATCAAGTTGCTTTCCAGAAATTTCTCAAAATATCTGTTATCTTCCAAAACTGTTTTTCTTATTTTTTCCATATAAGGAGTAAAAGATAAAAAGAGAGACGGCGCTTTATCGTAAAGCCATGTATTGCTGCAGCGCTCCATAAGCCTTAAACCTTCGGGTCTTCCGCCTTTTATTTCCCTGTTTGAAAATTCGAAAAGCCGCAGCGTTCCTTCCAGAAGGTCTTTGTCAAATCCTTTATCCTTGATCTCTGCAAGAGAATTGTTTACCAGATTAACAAATTCATCGCGCTTCCCGCTCTCTGTTCCGCGCAGCCCCACAGAGAACATCGCCTGACGCATATCTGCACTGGCGCCGCTTACAGGCGACAAATCCTCACCAAGCCCGGAATTAATTATCGAGAGATAAAGCGGTGATGCAGAGCTGCCTATAAGAAGCTGGCTCAATATTTCCAAACTCAAGAGTTCGAATGGCTCTGTGGTATCCCCGCACAGCCAATTGACTGTAATGCTTGTGGTTCCTTCGGCATCTTCCGAAAAAGAGTATTTCTCTAAGTAAACAGGTTCAGAGAAATGCTTTTGCATTTTAGCAGAAGAATTTTTCTCTGCTTTTTCAAAAAACGAAAGAAAGTTTTTATCAATAAAATCAAGCTGTTTTTCGCTCTCTATATTTCCATAAAGAAATATTTTGCAGTTGGATGGGTGATAATTTTTTTTGTGAAATTCCAAAAATTCCAGGTATTCAAGAGTTTTTATATCTTCCGGCATTCCTCCGGAATCAAACCTGTAGCTGGTATCCGGAAAAAGCGTCCGGCTCGACCACTCAGAAAGAATCGAATTATGGTCGCTGTAAGCGCCCTTCATTTCGTTATACACCACTCCAGTATATTTATATCCGCCGGCGCTGTCCTTTTGTATACGCACGCCTTCCTGCATAAATGTCTCTTTGCGCAAAAAAGGAAAAAACACAGCATCGCCGTAAACAGAGAGCAAGTTAAAATAATCTGCTTCAACAGTGCTTGATGCAGGATACAGTGTTTTATCCGGATAAGTCATTGCATTCAGAAATGTGTGCATACTGCTCTTTAAAAGCTGCACAAATGGGTCTTTGACAGGAAAATTCCTTGAGCCGGAGAGCACCGCATGTTCCAGAATATGCGGAACGCCTTTATCATTAGCGGGAATAGTGCGAAACATGAACGAAAAAAGATTCTCTTTGTCATCATTAAATACATGATAAATCTCGCACCCTGTTTTTAAATGTGTAAAAAATCTGCCCTCTCCGTTGTGCTCAGCAAGCTGATCCACGTAATCAAGCCTATAGTTACCAATTATTTCGCCTGTTTTCATTATGTTCCTTTGTTTCTGCGCCTATTGGAGAAGCGGCACGAAGTATCGAAAAACCGACTTAACTACTGATGCCGCAAAGTCAAAGTATAAGTAAATGTAAATTCCGCAACAGGAAGCCCGCCAACACTTGTAAACGGAAGAACAAGCTCTGCAAGAGTTTCCCGCCTGTCTCTGAAACCTCCCATAAATACCAGATATCCTGTTACAGTTTGATTTCCCCTGATAGTTGTTATGCTTGGAAGCATATGAGTCTGCGCAACCCTCTTTTCCCTTAATATGAATCTTCTTTCCGCATGTTCTTCGATCTTTCTTTCCATATCCGAAGCGCTCATTGGCGCAAATCTTCTGCCGCCATAAAAGAGGCTAATCTGCCTGTTGTCAAGCCTTATGGGAGCATCGTCTTCATTCCTTATTGTAAGTTCAAAAACTATCATCTGTTGCGGAGTAAGACCCAAATCCGGAGGAAGAAATGGATTTGCTATGTGTCCATGTCTTTTTTCCATATCCATAAAATGCAAATACAGACACTCCACAAACACTCCGTTTTGGTATGCATACTGCTTTGCCGGCTCTTTTGACGCAAGAAATGGTCTTGTTGTGGTGCAAGCTAAAATCATCAATAGCAGAATAGTAAAAGCAGAGAAAGAAAAAATAACACTTACTCTTAAAACTGATTTTTTCAAAAAATTATATTTCATTGGAAACCTCTCTTTTTTAACTGTAACTTTAATATTTTTTTTTGTCAAATTTGAATCAACTTTTGAATCAATTTAAACAATTGCCCTGTTTATCTATATGTTCACAGACCGAAGGCGAACAAACGGTTAGCAAAGCTAAACCTATTATTATCAGGAGGAAAAAATGAATAGCCTAAACTCTATACTTGCAGAGGGAAATCTTACAAAAGATCCTGTTTTTACAGAAAACTCCAAGGGGACATCAATTTGTTCATTTAGTATTGCTGTAAACAGATATTACAAACAGGAGGATGAATATCAGAATGAGGTTTCGTACCTGGATGTTGAAACCTGGGCGAGACTCGCAGAGGTATGCAGGGATCATCTTGCAAAAGGCAGAGGCGTGCGCGTTGTAGGCAGAGTCAAGCAAGACAGATGGGTGGATCAGGATGGCAAAAACCGATCAAAGGTAAAAATTGTTGCCGAACACGTAGAATTTAAGCCTTTCAAGAAAAATGATGATTCCAAAGAAGAGGCAAATAAAACAAAGGAGGAAATAGAAGAACCGGAAGCAGTATGTATTGAAAACTGATCTTCCTCCCCGGCTTAATGCCGGGGACACTAACAAATTATCTCTCTCCAAAATGCTGCGTTAAAAAGCGATCCAGCCCCGCAACATAAATACCGCGGGACTGCATAAAGCCGGAGTTATGATCACCCTGAATTTCCAGAAAGGTTTTTTCGCTTGTTATAGCTTCGTAAATACGGCGGCCCTGGCGAAAAGGCACAACCTCGTCCCTTCTGCTGTGTATGCAAAGTACGGGAATAGTCAAAGTGCGGGCAGTTCTGACAGAGTTCCAGAAATCACCGCCAAGCAGCAGCGGAGCAATAGGCGCAGGGAAAGGCGACATATCAGCAAGAGAAGAAAAGGTCGACTCAAGAATCAATGCGCCGGGAGTTGCCGAACGCATTAGTTCCATTGCCACTGCCCCGCCAAGAGAGCGCCCAAATACAACAATTTTTTCTGCAGGAATTTCTCTCTCAACTGTAAGCCACTGCCAGGCAGCAAGCGCATCGAGCTTTGTGCCGTTAATCGAGGGGCGCCCCTTGCTTTGCCCGTACCCCCGATAACTCAGGATAAAGACCGACAATCCCAGGTCGTGAAAAATCTGTATAGAGCTAAACCGATGAGAAATATTGCCGGCATTTCCATGAAAAAAGAGCAGGGTCGCACGGGCATCCGGCGCAGGAATGTACCACGCATGGAGCTGAACATTGTCCGAGGTTCGAAGAAAAATGTCCTCATAAGCCAGATTTATGGCTGCAGGCGTGCGCTCGATTCGTGCTGATGGCATAAAGACAAAAAGCGGCACCGCAAAGCGAATTCCGCCCATAAGCAGCAGGAACAGCCCCAGGTACAACCATAATGTTGGCACTTTTCTCCCCTTTCCGGTTATCTTATTTATCATCTTTTTTTCTCCGCTGACAAAACTGTCAAAGCAATACAATTTTATATCAATACAATTTTATTGACAATCACCTCTCTAAATGATAATCTTCAAATCAACATCTAGGAATCGCTGATTTATTCAATCGAGAATAAATTCGCGAAGCATCCCGAACGGGGCTGCGATTTCCTAGTAAGATATTGGGCTCGGGGTACGCGCGTATGTGTACTCCGCGGCTTGTCGCAGCAAACCGCCGCAGGCGGTGGGTGCAGGGCTTGCTCTGCGGTCGCTTTGCGTACCCTTTATTGACCTAAAGGGCGGAGTATGAACCCCTTGCCGCGAATCAATTTTCGGGCTGTAGCGCAGCTTGGTTTAGCGTACATGACTGGGGGTCATGGGGTCGCCGGTTCAAATCCGGCCAGCCCGAATCTGTTTGAAAGCTCATTTCTGCAAAAAGTTGCAGTTGGCACAAATCAAAAGGAAAGTATCTATGTTGCAGGGTCACTTAAAATTCATTGTAAAAATGTTCGTACTATTTGTACTAATTTTTCTAATAGTCTCTTTTCTGGTGGGCCGCGCCGGAGCAAGCAGAGGAGCCCCGGGGGCTGAAATTCTCTCTACAGAAATAACATTTATACATGACGACGGCGAGCCAAGAGTACAGGTGGATGTAGAAGTCAGAAATAATAGAGGAAGAGGATTTGTTGTTGTGGAAGTCAGGGCTTTATCTGGGTTTGACATATGGGAAAAAAGAATAGACCTTTATATGAGATCAGGCCAAACACTTACACCGCAGTTTATTTTTGAGGATAGAAACATTGCACGCAGAAACCCTCATTTTAGTTTTTATGTCTCTAATTTTAATTAGTCGCAATTTTGCATAAATTTGCCGCTTCCTTAAAACTTTTCTATACCCTCTGATATAGCTTTTTGAGGCATGAGTTCTTTTGGGTTAGATTAATTATGAGGCAACTCGGTTACTTGACTTTATAAGAAAATGCTTTATAAAATCTTTAAGATAAAATCTTTAAGCAGGTAAACAGATATTGTACAATAAATGTTCAATAATATTAGATAATCATCAAAAACTTGCAGATTTGTGCGGTTTTAATGACTCTAATTTGAAACTTATAGAGACTCTTCTTGGTTCAAATGTATATACAACAGGCAATGAATTGCATTTTTCTTCAGAGGACAGTAAAAAACAGGCTCAATTTAAGAAAATAATTGCGAAACTGGAGGAATATAGCAAAAAAGGGTGCGCTTTGTCTCCGGACTTAATAAATGGAATATATTCCGGCATTACGTTTGAAGAATCTTTTTGCGAAGACTCGCAAGAAAATAGAGAAAATGGCACAAAAGACCTTGAACTTGTAATCCCCGGAAGCAGCAAAAGGGTTTACCCAAAAAGCTATAATCAGGTATCTCTTATAAAGAAATTTTCTTATTTTGACATAATTTTTGCTGTTGGACCCGCAGGAACAGGAAAAACATATCTTGCTGTTGCAAAAGCGCTAAGCGAAGTTTTGCAGAAAAAAAAGCGGAAACTTATTCTTACGCGGCCTGTTGTAGAAGCAGGTGAAAGCCTTGGCTTTCTTCCCGGAGATCTAACTCAAAAGATAAATCCATACCTCCGCCCGCTATACGATGCTATGGAGTCCTTAATTCCATATGAAACAATAGCAAAACTTGAAGAATCAAGAGTTATTGAAATTGCGCCTCTTGCTTATATGAGAGGAAGAAGCCTCTCTGATTCTTTTATAATTCTTGACGAAGCGCAAAATACTACAAAAGAACAGATGAAAATGTTTCTTACAAGAATTGCAGAAGGCTCAAAAGCAGTTATAACAGGAGATATAACACAAATAGATATCCCAAACAAAAAACACTCCGGGCTTATTCATGCAATAAATATACTTGGAGATGTAAAAGAGATAGGGTTTTCTTTTCTTACATCTGAAGATGTAATCAGGAATAGTTTAATAAAAAAAATTATAGAGGCTTATGATAAAGAAAAATAAAAAAGTAAAACTTAAAGATTACTGCAAAAAAATAGATATTAATAAAATTCTTGCTTTTGGCATACTTGTTTTCAACTTACTGTTACTATTAGTTTTTTTTAGAGTGAATTCCAGCTTTTATCAAAGGAACATTCAAGATTTTCAAGTTGGCAAAGTTGCAGAAAGAACTTTAGTAGCAGAACACGATTTTGAGTTTATAGACAGAATAAGCACCTCAAGAAGAAATTATGAACTTGATCGAAATATAACGCCTGTTTTTGTAGTTTCCAGAGAAATAACAGAAGAAGCTATTTTATCTTTTGATATGTTTGCCCAGCGATTCTATGAATACAGTGAAAAAGTTTCCCTTGATGAGCTAAAAAAGCATTTTGAAGATTTTAAATTACGGCATAGAGATTTTAATATTGAAATAGTTGTTCAGCTTTATGAAAAATCTTCTCCATTTTCAATATTTGAAATCTCCAGAGCAATCCTTGTATCAGTTATGAATAGAGGAATTATTGCCCCAGGGAAAGGGCGCTTTAGTTCCTACGGAGAAGATGAGCTTATAGAAATATGGAGATTTATTGCCGGCAGAATAGAAAGAAGCGATGTACCCTTTTCAGATGTTTTTAAAAGGGAAAGTATCAGAGAGTTTACAATATCTTCTGTAAAAAATAATTTTGAAGAAGACGCAACTCTTATAGCAGATATTGTCTATATTTTTTCAAGGGAAAACTGTTTTTACGATTTTGATGAGACACAAAGAAAAAGAGAAAGAATTATTACAGCCGCTGCGCCTGTCTATAAAACTATAGAGAAAGGAACTGTAATTATAGACAGAGGTTTTATTGTAACAGAGCAGCACATGGAAATGATCAATGCCATGGGAAGCGCAGTGATGCATATAAATTTTAGAATATATATAGCTATTTTACTTTATCTAATGGCAGTTTATTTTTTGGCAAATATTTTTTTCTCGCAGCCAGGAGTTATTAAAAAGGTCGGCGCCGGCGAAGTGCCGCTTCTTTACATATTGTCCCAGCTCTTTTTTATATATGCATTAGTAATACATAATTTTTCTCATATACCTGACTGGCTTAATTATGCACTAATCATTCCTGCTCCGCTTTTTACTATGATTCTAGCAATTATAATTTCTCAGAGAGCAGGTCTCTATTTTTCTTTAATACTAAGCATTCTTGTTTTGATTATAGGAGATTTTTCCCCTTTCCCAGCCCTATTTTGTTTGTTTAACGGAATAGTTGGAGTATTATGCGTTAGAAAGGCCGATACCAGATTAGACCTTATTATTGCAGGTCTTAAGACAGGTTTATTTAACATATTTTTTATAATTACTTTCCTTTTATTTACAGAGACAGATTATAGGGTTTTTCTCTCTTCATCAGGCATTGCTTTTCTAAATGGATTTTTCTCCGGAATTGTTGTTTTAGGTATTCTGCCTATAATTGAGCTGGCTCTTAATTCTCCTACCAGATTCAGGCTTATAGAGCTATTGGATTTAAGCAATCCAATTTTGAAGAAGATGCATAGTATGGCGCCAGGAACATTTAATCACTCATTAAGTGTAGGAAATCTCGCAGAGGATGCGTGCAGAGAAATTGGCGCAAATGCTCTTCTTGGAAGAGTTGGAGCATATTATCATGACATAGGCAAAATAGAGCAAGCGGAATATTTTATTGAAAATCAGACATCATATAATAAGCATGATTATATGAAACCAAGCCACTCTGTTTCTGTAATAAAATCCCATGTTAAAATAGGAATTGAAAAAGGAAAAGAGCTGCGTCTTCCGCAAGCTTTGATTGATATTATTGCACAGCACCATGGGAATGGCCTTATCTCATATTTTTATGTTAAGGCTCTAAAACTTGGAACTGCAACAAAAATCAGACCTCAGGATTATTCTTATGTAGAAGGAAAACCAAAGTCAAAAGAAGCAGCAGTAGTTCTTCTTGCAGATAATGTTGAAGCAGCAGTAAGAACATTAAAAAAACCTACCTATGAACGAATTGATAAACTTGTGTGGGAGGTTATGTTTTCAAAAATTGAAACAGATCAGATTACAGAGAGTGATCTTACATTTAATGAACTTAAAATAATCAAAAATTCTTTTGTTACAACACTTATGGGCGCTTATCACTCCAGAATTGAATATCCTAATCTAAAAGAAGCTGTAAAAGAGGCGGAAAAAAACAAAAAAAATGCTGAAAACAATGGACATGAGCAACAAAATCAAGATTAAACATGAAAATACGCTCTTTTTAAAGAAGAAAGAAAAGAAAATCCGGTTGCTGTGCAATAAAATTTTTGATACTCTTAATATCAAGAACTGGGAATTATCAATAGTAATTTGTGACGATACATTTATAAAATTCCTTAATAAAGAATATAGGAACAGCGATGAACCAACAGATGTTCTTTCTTTTTCTCAGATGGAAGATAATTTTCCGGCTTTTGGCGCTAAAACTATACATGCAGGCGATATTGTGATTTCTATTGATACTTTAAAAAGAAATTCGGGCGAACTCGGCGTAGATATTAATGAAGAGTTTGCACGTCTCCTTTTGCATGGAATACTTCATATAAACGGATATACGCATTCAGACAATAACCCTGAACAAAAAATGATTATTTTTCAGGAAGAAATATTAAAAAACCTAACAGGAGTTGAAATATTTTGAGTATAAAGAGGTTTTTTCAAAAAATCTTTGATCGCAAAAGTAAACAAAATGAAGAAAATTTTAACGATCTTAATCATGAAGAACAGACTATGATAAAGGGAATTGTAGAACTATCTGAAACAACAGTAAAAGAAGTTATGATTCCAAGAATAGACGTAATATTTGTGTCAATTGATATGCCCCTTGAAGAAATCCTAAAAATAGTAGTAGAAAGTTCACATTCCCGGTTTCCTGTTTATAAAGATACAATAGACAATGTAGTAGGGATTCTTTATGCAAAAGATCTCCTTAGGGTTATTGTTACAAAACAGGATGTAGATATGGAAAAAATAGTAAAACCTCCTTATTTTATTCCTGAAAGTAAAAAAATAAATACTCTTCTTTGTGAATTTAAGAGAAGAAAAGTACATATTGCAATCGCAGTAGATGAATATGGCGGGGTTTCCGGAATTGTAAGCCTTGAAGATATTATCGAGGAAATAGTAGGAGATATTCAGGATGAATTTGATAATGAAGAAGAAGATATTATAAAAATAGATGACAACACATATTTTTGCGATACAAGAGCTTATATTGAAGATATAAATGAGCAGCTTGGTCTTAATCTTTCTAATCAAGATTATGACACTCTCGGCGGTTTTGTCTTTGATTTATTTGGCAAAATACCTGTAAAATATGAGAAAGTTACGCATAATGGGATTAATTTTATTGTTCAAAATATGGAGGGCAATAAAATTAAAACTATAAAAATTGAGAAAAATACAGCTCCATGAAAAAAACGCTTTTTTTATTACTACTTGTTCTTGGCATAAACCATTTTTCCTACACGCAGAATATATTTGAAATGAATAACGCAGCGGACATGATGCTTCTTGAGAGAAATTATTACGCTGCAATAGGAAAATATAAAACAATACTTGAGATTAATCCAAATTTTTTAAATGCAATCAGAGGGCTTGCCCAAGCATTTTTTCATCTTGGAGAATATCAAGAAGCAAACAGGCAGATAAGCGCTGCTTTAAGATTAGACAGAAATAATATAGAAATAATGAGCCTGCAGGCATCTATTTTACTTGCATTGGGCGATATTCATGAAGCTGAAAGAATATTTAGATATATTAATTCAAGGGAACCAAACAATATAAATGCTTACTTCGGGTTTGCCGAAATAGCGCTTTTTTCCGGAAGATATTCACAAGCTGCAGTAAACTATCTCAATGTTCTTTCGCTAAGTCCTACAGATAGGAGGGCGCTTCTTTCACTTGTTCTTATTTTGGCGCATCAGGGACAACATCGGGAAGCAGAAAGATATTTGGCAGAAGCATTAAGACTCTATGCAGACGATTACTTTACGTTATATATTGCAGCACGATATTATCTGGAATCCGGAAACCTGGCGCGCTCGGAAAGATGGATTAGAGAATCTCTTGCACTAAGACCGGATAATCTAGACTCTGCTCTTCTTTATGTAAAACTTTTGCTTTTTAGCGGAAGATATGATCAAATACATTCGGTTATGGCGCCTTTTGGCAGAAGTAGAAATAACAGTATAATTTCGTATGTTCTTGGCAAAGCTTCAGAAAGAAAAGGAGATTATAATACTGCAATAAGACACTATGCCGAAGCAATCAGGATAAATCCGGATGATGAAATATCACGTTATTCGCTTGAAAATATTATAAGAGCACAAAGGGAATTTACAGATCCCATAAGAGCCAGACATGCGGAATATCATTTTGAAAGAGGCAGGTGGTTTTTTGAAAGGCATTATATTCGAAGAGCCCGTCAAAGCTTTCGGCGAGGGCTTCTTATTGACCCATATTCTGCCAGGGGGCGGCTCCAATATGCTAATATTTATTTGCAAAGCGGCTATTGGGCAAAGTATCTTTCACAACTGCAAATTCTTCCGTCTCAGGAGAGGCAAAGACAGAATATAAGCGATCTTATCGAAGTTTATGAAAGAATGACGCAAAACAATGTAGCATCACGCTGGAGAATAGATCAGTTTTTAATCGATAAAAATCACTATACATTTGATATATATTTTATTGAATCGCTTAATATGCTTCGTCCCGCAGGAGAAGAAGTTATTGCAAGTGTTTTATCAAGTATTCTTACTCATTCTGATATTATAAGAGTAAACAGAATTTTAAGGACAACGGGCTTCGCAGAAGCTTTCTCGTTATCAAGAAATTCTCCGAATCCTTCAGATTATTTTATAATACTCAGAGTAGTTGAAACGCAAAGAACTTTTTCAACAATAGCATCTCTTCATTCGACACATACCGGAGCGCTTATAAATGAATACAGGGTAAATACAACCGGAAATAGAAGAATATGGGAAAATCTTAACAGGCTGGCTGAGAGAATAATAGATGATTCAGCTCAGTCGGGAAGAATTCTAAGAATTAACTTTGACAGGGGAATAATAAATCTTGGAAGGCTTGACGGTATTAGAGAAAATGATACGTTTTTTATTGTAAAAAGCGACAGAGTTACCCCAAGCAGATCAAGTATAGGAAGCGTCTATTCTCAGGCAGATATTATCGGACAATTTCAGGTAACCAGGGTTGATGAAAATATTTCAGAAGGAATAATAAGAAGCAGAGATGTATTTAGCCTGATAAATCATGGTGATTTTGTCTTTCCGGAAACGCAAAATGTACCTCCGAGAACAAGGGAAGATGTAATTGTTCCGGAACGAGGGCTTTTTAATATGATCATGAATATAAGAAAACGGTAATTAGTAAACATTTTTTTTGTTTAATTGACAACTATAGTATTTTTACATATTATTAAATTATAATAAATTACTTTTGTTAAACAAAAGGGGGAAGTGTATGAAAATTGCTATTAATGGTTTTGGTAGAATTGGAAGAAATGTCCTCAAAGTAGCTTTTGATAAAAAAAACATAGATATAGTTGCCATAAATGATCTTACTAATCCTAAAACTCTCGCTTATTTGCTTAAATATGACTCAATATTTGGCATATATGAAAAAGACATAGAAGCAAAAGAAGATGCAATAATTGTAAACGGAAAAGAAATAAAGGTATTTTCAGAAAAAGATCCCAAAAATCTTCCATGGAAAAGCCTCAATGTTGATGTTGCAATTGAATCAACAGGTGTTTTTAGAGGGGCTACCGGCTCTAAAGGCGGCTACATGGACCACATTACTGCCGGCGCAAAAAAAGTAATTCTTACTGTCCCTGCAAAAGATGATATAAGAACAATAGTTATGGGTGTAAATGAAGGTGACCTAAAAAGCTCAGACCTTGCTGTTTCAAATGCTTCCTGTACAACAAATTGTCTAGCTCCTGTTGCAAAAGTTTTAAATGATTCTTTTGGTTTTGAAGAAGGACTTATGACAACTGTTCATGCCTATACAAATGATCAGGTTATTCTTGATCAGCCTCATGATGATCTTAGAAGAGCAAGAGCTGCTGCGCTTTCCATTATTCCTACGTCAACAGGCGCTGCAAAAGCTATAGGTCTTGTAATTCCGGAGCTTAACGGAAAAATGAATGGTTCGGCATTAAGAGTTCCTGTTCCAACAGGTTCGCTTGTAGACCTTACATTCAGATTAACAAAAGATGTTTCTGCAGATGATATAAATGCGGCAATGAAAAAAGCAGCGGAAGGTCCTATGAAGGGGATATTGCAATATACAACAGATCAAATCGTTTCAGCAGATATTATCGGGAACCCGCATTCTTCAATTTTTGATGCTTCCTGCACAATGAAAATTGGTAAAAGCTTCTACAAGGTTTTTGCATGGTATGATAATGAATGGGGTTATTCATGCAGAGTTGTAGATTTGGCTCTTAAATTAATTTAATCAAAAGGGGGGTACTTAAATGCCTGTAAAGTCTGTTAAAGATATGGATTTGACAAGTAAAAAAGTACTTGTCCGTGTAGATTTTAATGTTCCAATAGTAAATGATAAAATTACTGATGTTACCAGAATTACTGCTGCAATACCTACTATTGAGTATATACTTAAGCAAAAAGGCGCAACAGTTATATTAATGAGCCATCTTGGCAGACCAAAAGAAGGCGAGAGAAAACCGGAATTCTCGCTTGCGCCTGTTGCACAAAAACTTTCAGAGTTAATAGGTAAAAAGGTTATAATGGCGGCCGATTGTATCGGAGATGCTGTAGAAAAACTTGTAAAAGATAGTAAGCCGGGAGATATAATTCTTCTTGAAAACGTAAGATATTATCATGAAGAAGAAAAAAATGATCCGGAATTTGCAAAAAAACTTGCAAAACTTGGCGATGTTTATGTAAATGATGCTTTTGGAACAGCGCACAGGGCACATGCTTCAACAGAAGGAATTACGAAATTCCTTCCTTCTGCAGCAGGCTTTTTAATTGAAAAAGAAATCGAATTTTTAGAGCCTATTGTAAGAAATCCTAAACAGCCTTTTGTTGCAGTTATTGGCGGTGCAAAAGTCTCTTCAAAAATAGCAGTTCTTGAATCGTTTCTTGAAAAATGCAGTGCAATGGTAATAAGCGGCGGAATGTCTTATACATTTCTTAAAGCTATGGGAAAAAAAATAGGAAAGTCTCTTCTTGAAGAAGACTATGTAGATACTGCAAAGAAATTTCTTAAGACAGCTGCTGATAAAAAAATTGAAATTATTTTTCCTCTGGACAGAGTCTGTGCAAAAGAGTTCAAGGAAGATTCTGAACCAATATATGTTGAAAGCGATGAAGTTCCAGGTGATTTAATAGGAATGGATATTGGTCCTAAAACAATTGATGCTATAAAAAGCTGCTTTGCAACTGCAAAAACAATTATATGGAATGGACCAGTTGGTGTTTTTGAATACAAGAATTTTCAAAAAGGAACTTACGCTGTTGCGCAAATGATTGCAAATGCAGATGCTATTACTGTTGTTGGCGGGGGAGATTCTGTTTCTGCTATGACTGAATTTGGATATGCAGATAAGGTTAGTCATTTATCTACAGGCGGCGGAGCTTCTCTTGAATATCTCGAAGGAAAATCATTGCCCGGCATAGTGGCATTGGAAAAGTAGTTTGGAGAAAACAATGGCAACCAGAAAGAAATATATTGCTGGTAACTGGAAAATGAATAAACTAACAGCAGAAGCTGTTTCTCTTGCAGAAGAAATTGTAGAAGGCGCAAAAGAAGCTAAATGTAAAGTTATGATAGCGCCGCCATTTGTTGCACTTTCCGAAGTCAAAAAAATTGTTAAAGGAACAAATGTAATACTTGGCGCACAGAATATGGCTAATGAAAAATCCGGTGCGCATACAGGCGAAGTCTCAATAGATATGCTTAAAGATGTAGGAGTTAGTGTAGTAATCATTGGTCATTCCGAAAGGAGAATTTTGTATGGAGAAACAGATGCTCTAATAAATTCAAAAATTCTTCTTGCGATAAAAGAAAAAATGAATGTAATTTTCTGTGTTGGAGAAACTCTTGAAGAAAGAGAAGCTGGAAAAGCTTTTGAAGTTGTAACAAATCAGGTTATAAACGGTTTAAAAGATGTTACAGAAAAAGAACTTTCATTTGTTACTATTGCTTATGAACCGGTATGGGCAATAGGTACAGGAAAAACAGCAACAGAAAAAGATGCTGATGATGTGCATAAAATTATAAGAGAATTGCTGGAAAAGCTTTACTCGAAAGAACTTGCTCAGAAAATGGTTATTCAGTATGGCGGTTCGGTAAAACCGGAAAATGCAGGAGCTTTGCTGGCAATGGAAAATATTGACGGAGCTCTTGTAGGCGGAGCTTCTTTGAAAGCTGAACAGTTTTTGGCTATAATAAATAGTGTAAAATAAATTTAGAGGTGAATTAAATGGCAATACTTTCTATCTTGCTTCTTGTGATTTTTATAGTTGGGTGCTTCTTGTTAGTTCTAATGGTACTTGTACAAGATGATCAAGGTGAGGGATTAGGCGGTATTTTTGGAGGCGGAAGTTCTACCCCTTTTGGCTCAAGATCAGGTAATGTTCTTACCAAATTTACTACGATTCTTGCGGCTACTTTTTTTATTTGTGCTCTTGGACTTACATGGGTTAACCGAGCAACGGACGGAGGCGATATTTTGGGGACTTTGCACAGACAAACTTCAGAAAGGGCTGAAATTATTGAATGGTGGAACGCACCGGGAACAACGACAATAGATAGGATAGAAGAATAAGAGATGAAAAAATATCTGTTTTTAATTCTTTTTGCAGTAATATTTCCCTGGAATATTTTTTCTCAGGAAGTTATTGATCGGGGTCGGCGAGTTGCTTCAGTAAATCTAACAGAATCTGCGGCGATTACCAGAGGAGAACTTGACCGGACTCTAACAATGATCAGGCAAACAATACCTCCCGGCAGCAGACAGCCGACAGAGATGGAAGTGCTTGAGATGATGATTGGGGAAATACTTCTTAAGCAGGGAGCTGAAAGGGCAAGGATTCGAATTACTGATTCCGCAATAATGACTTCAACGAGAAGGCAGATCGAAGCGCAGCTTGGACCGGCTGCAGCCGGATTAACCAATGAACAGGTTCAGGAAATTGTAAGCCGTGAAACAGGTGTCCCTTGGGCAACGTATCTTGAAAGAACCAGAGATGCAATGCAGCTTCGGGAATTTGTTCGCAGAGCTAAAAGTGCAAATTTTTCAAATGTGCCTTCCTTAACAGATAGTGAAATAACAAGGTTTTATCATGAAAATACAGGACGGTTTTTGATACCAAAAACCGTAAGGTTTGATCATATTCTTGTAGACACAAGAATGCTTACAGCAGAACAGCATAATTTAGCAAGAGAAAGAGCTCTTTCGTATGAAAGAGACCTTAGAACCGGAGCCAGAACTTTTGACCAAATTGTAATTAACTCAGATGACACAAGAACAAAATATAATGGAGGAAATTTCGGATTTCTAAGAATTAATGATGTACAGCAAAGAAGAATTCATGGAGAAGAGTTTTTTAATAATGTTTTTGAATTACGCCAAGGTCAAATTAGCGGAATAATAAGATCAAATGTTGGTTTTCATATTGTCAGGATGAATGAGGTAATTGAACCTAGAATTCTTGCTCTTACCGACAGGATTAATCCGGATGTTAATATAACAGTAAGAGATTTAATTGAAGAAAATTTAATGGAAATGAGACAAGCCGAAGTATTCAGGCGATCTGTGGAAGAACTTGTACAACAACTAAGAGAAGAAGCAGATGTAAGAATATTTTTATAACATTAGAGCCACAAGGAATTTATGGGGGCGCGCCGCAAAGGACGAGTAATTGCTTTTCAGGTCATATTTAGCTGGGACTTTAATGACAATAAAATAAGTGATCTAATAGACTTTAGCTGGGCGAATAGTAAAGAGATAAATGAAGACTCAATACTTTTTGCAAAACTGATTATTAATGGCACTATAAAAAATATAGTTGAAATTGACAAAAAAATTAAAAAGCATATTACTAATTGGGACTTCAAGAGAATTGCAAAAGTAGATCTTGCTATTTTAAGGTTAAGCACTTATTCTTTAATCTATCAGAAAGATATTGCGGGGAATATTATAATTGATGAAGCAATAGATATTTCAAAAGAGTTTAGCTCAGACGACTCATACCGTTTTATTAATGGAGTTCTTGACAGTATCTATAAAGAAATAGTCGCCAAATGAAAAAAATCGGTATCTGGTTTGAAAACCTAAAATCATTATACATTAGCAGCAAAAATTTATTTCAAAAATTAAAAAAACCAAATATCTGGTCTAAAAACACTGTTATAATACTGATTATCCTTAATTTAATTGTTTTCTCATCAATAGTTGCGTTAATTGTTCATAATACAACTCAAAGAAGACAGTTTAACCAGCTATTGGCTTTGTGCGACATCAACATTGCAAGAAATGCTTATGATACAGCAGAAACTACATTAAGAAATGCGCTGCCTTTTGCGTTAACAAAAATGGATTATATGAGGATACTAAAAAGAGCAAATTTTATTGCAAAGAGGACAGGCAATTATCAGAGTTTTGTCTTCTTTTCTGAGAGAGCATTTAATAGATTCAGGAGAGACGAAGATATTTTTACTTTACATGTATACTCTTTATTAAAAAATGGTAATTTTTCAAGAGTATTTGCTTTAATTACCAATAACAGAAGAATGACCATTCCCGAAAGCTTTTCTTACGTTATATACGCAATCAAATATAAATACACAAGAAACCGGGATATTCTCTATTTAATCGAAAATGATAATATAAGAAGTATAATTAAAGGCAATATGGACATGGCATTATATGAACAATTGTATAATCTGTCCGGAAAACCTGTAGTGCTTAATAACTATCTTTTGTCCATTTTGTTAACCGGTGATTATAAAAAAGCTTTAGCTGTTTTAGAGAACAGTGTCTATAAAAATCAAATAGATAACGAACTTGCCGGCTTGATTTTTTATGACAATAAAAATTTTTCCAGAGCAAGGGATTTCTTTTATAAACTGTATAAAAGAGAGAGAGAAAGAGAAATAAGGGATACAGGAATATTATTGCTTTTGGCAGATACCCTTATTCAAACAGGCAGCTACAATGAAGCTTATGAGCTCTACGCTGCTATAATATCTAATGACAGAAATTTTTCATGGATACCTTATGTAAATAAAGATTGGATTAATATGGTCACCGGCGCCAGAAGTTTTTATACAGAGGCAGCGCTTAATATTTTTCAAAACGAAAGAGAACTTGCATTTTTGTCGCTCTTAAAAGATCAGCATTATGGCAGCATGGAAGCAAGAAGAAATCAGAGCAGGTATATTGCCGAGTTCTGGGAGTTTTTTGCGGAAGGCAGCATGACAGAAGAATTTAAAATCTTTTTTTTAAGAGAACTCTACAGAATGGGGAGATTTACTGAAATATTTTTATTTACATCCAGGCTGGATAATATAGACAGACCCTGGGCGATTTTTTTTAATGCTCTTGCATACTTTTCCCAAAGAGAATATGACAATGCTTTAATATTATTTCACCAATATTACAATCTTACCGGGAATTGGCAAGGATTATATAATATAGGAATAATAGAGTTTTTAAAATTAAATTTCAGACAGGCAGCAACCTTTTTTGAGGCTATTGTTAATAAATCTCTTAGAAATAATGTGCATATAAACAACGATGATCTTGCTGACGTATATTTAATGCTTTCATTAGCACTAACTATGAACAGAAACTATAGGCAAGGAGAGTTTTTTCTTAACAGAGCATTGGAGATAGGGCGCAGCTCAATAATATCTTTTTTTCTTCAAAATTATTATAGATCAAGATAGTTGAACAGCATCTTTATTAGTATTATACTGAATTTACTTGATGTTAAAATTAAAAAACAAAAAAGATATAGAAAAAATCCGTTCATCAGGAAAAATTCTCGCAGAAACATTTGAAATAATAAAAGAGCAGATAAAACCAGGAATAACTACCAAAGATATTGATGATATTACATATAATTATATAAACAAATGCAAAGCAAAGCCTGCTTTTAAAGGGTATATGGGGTATCCTGCCAGTATATGCATATCTTTAAATGACGAAGTGATCCACGGTATACCTTCTTCGCGTATTCTAACCGATGGGGATATTGTAAGTCTTGACCTTGGGGTTAATCTTGATGGTTATATAAGTGATTCGGCAATTACACTTCCTTGCGGAAAAATTTCTGAAGGAAATATGCTATTAATTAAAGTAACTGAGGAGTGTCTTTATAAAGGCATTGAAATGGCTGCTGCCGGAAACAGGGTTTCTGATATTTCCAAAGCTGTGTTTTTTCATGCAAAAAAATATAATTTTGGAGTTGTAAGAGAGTTTTGCGGACATGGAGTGGGGTTTAACCTTCATGAAGAACCTCAAATACCAAATTATATTGGAAGCGGATCAAATCCAAGGCTAAAACCCGGAATGGTTATTGCAATTGAACCAATGATAAATGCCGGCGGAGATGATATATATATTCTTGACGACAAGTGGACTGTTAAAACAGCAGATAACTCTTATTCTGCCCACTTTGAACATACAGTTGCCATACTTGAAGACAAAGCTGAAATATTGACTTGTTTATAATTTTCTAAGGAGATATGAGATGAAAAAAAATGTTTTTTGTCTTCTTGCTGGTTTTTTGCTTTTATCTTTTTCCTGCACATCTATAGTAATTAAAGAAAAAATTATTGTTGAAAATAATTCAATGCCAATATCTTTTGCAGAAGCAGCGGAAAAAGTATTGCCTTCTGTTATTCATATAAACATAACACATAAAAGAACACACATAACTCCGGAAGGCTGGGATTATTCTTTTAATCCATTTTCCCCGGCGCCTGGAAATATTTTCGAAGAAAAAAGAAATTTTTTTAGTGAAGGTCTTGGTTCCGGCGTAATAGTAAAGCAAACTGGAAATAAGTTTTATGCAGTTACCAACAGACACGTTATATCAGATGCTAATACCATATCAATTAAATTATTTGGCGGAGAAACTGCAGAAGCATTTTCTGTTGGTTTTGACGAGAGAAAAGATATAGCAGTTATCTATTTTTATTCTGACAGTAAATTCTTAAGAGTAGTCGAAAAAGGGAATTCCGATTTGTTAAGAATCGGCGAGTGGGTTCTTGCTGTGGGAAGCCCTTTTGGTTTTGATTCAAGCGTTACTGCCGGCATTGTAAGCGCGCTTGGCAGGCGTAATAGCGCAGGCGGCAATATTAGTGATTTTATACAAACAGATGCGTCCATAAATACAGGAAATTCCGGAGGAGCTCTTGTAAATACAAAAGGAGAACTTGTTGGAATAAACAGCTGGATTACTACTACAACAGGCGGCAGTATGGGGCTTGGATTTGCAATACCTGTAAATAATATTAAAAGAAGTATTAGTGACATAATAAACTATGGCGAAGTAAGATATGGCTGGATAGGTGTTATTGCGGGCGAGCTTCCTGAATCAGAAAGAAGGGTTTTTGGGCTAAGCAGCATAAGGGGAGTAATGATTTTCCAGGTTATTCCGGATGGACCTGCGGATCTCGGCGGTCTTTTACCCGGAGATTTTATAAAAAATATAAATGGAATAGAAATTCCTACACTTGATTCTTTATTATTTGCTGTAGGAGAATCAAAACAAGGAACTCAAAGCGATTTCAAAATTATTCGGGATGGAAAAACCTTAAATAAAAAAGTTACGCTGGGGCTTAGGAAAAGAAATGAAGCTCTTATACAGCAAAATATTGCTTACTGGCCTGGTATAAATGTTATGAATATTAACAGAGAGCGTGTTGCTTCAAGCGGGCGTGACTCAGGAGTTATTATAACATCTGTTGAGAGAGGAGCTATTTTGGGAAATTTTTTTCCAGGCGATATAATAGCAGAGATTAATGGTATTTCTATTGAAAATTCCAGAGATTTTTATAGAGAAATTAACAAAAATAGAAGTTTTAATGTAATAAGATATTATAGAAATGGCATAAGCCGCACCAAAGAGATTGTATATAACTAAATAAAATGAAAAAACTATTTTTGCCATATACAACAGTAAGAAATAATTCCATAAAACTTGCTCACAAAATATATAAAGATGGATTCTTACCAGACATAATTTATGTATCTTTACGCGGCGGGGTATATGTTGGAAATGTTATAAGCGAATATTTTAAAATAGTTCAGAAGAACGAAAAACCTGTCTTATATGCTGCTGTAACTTCTCATTCTTACAAAAATGTAATGACTAACTCAAAAAAAATAAAAATAGACGGCTGGACAATCCCTCCGGAAAAACTTAAAAAAGGTGATAAAATACTTTTTGTTGATGAGATATTTGATTCAGGGAGAAGCATAAATCATCTTTGCAATATAATTTTGGCAGCAGGAATAAATCGTAGTGATTTAAAAGTCGCAGTACATGATTATAAATACTTTGTAAATTATTCGAATAATTTGCCAATACATCCTGATTATTTTTGTGTTAAGCACACTATCGAAGATAAAGAAAAAGATGATGTCTGGATCCACTATATGAGTCACGAATTACAGGGGTTAACGCAAGAAGAGCTTGAAGAGTATTATTACAGCGGAGATCCAGGGCTGAAAGATATATTTACTGCTCTTGAGAATCTCTAGGATTTACTCTCTTCTCCATTCTCTGCCGCCGCCAGTATCAAAATTTCTCCATAATCCTCTAGTAGCAGTAAGTGCATAAAAAGTGTCATCAGGCATAGGACTGCCGCCGGGACCAGTGCCATCAATAAAAAAGTCGAGAATTGCGGCAGTATGTAATTCAACAGCAGAGCTGTAATTTCGAGCTACCAGAGTATTACCTCTGGGTCTGTTTATTCTTATTAGATGTTCTGGGCTAGGGTTAAACTGCTGTTCGCTTTGAAAATACCCTCTGCCTCCTGTGCCGCAAAGAAGAAAATAATAACCAGATATATTTATAAATCTTATATTGTTTAACATAAAAATCTGACTCGTAGAGTAGGTGCCAGGAGAACCGGCAGAAGTTATATACCTTATATAACTTCTTCTGCTGCCATCCCAATAAGTAAAAAATATATTACCGCCATGTGCAGCAAGCCCTCTAATTGTGTTTCTTCCGTGCAATGAGTGGGCGTCTGAAACAGTGCCGGGGGCGGCTCCGCTAAATATTCTGTTACGATTGGATATCCAGAAATCCGTCCCATCATGAATAACATTAAATGAAGAGCCTACCATGGGAATATTGATATGGTTAAAAGCGGCTCCATTAAGGTAATATAATCTGCCTTCATTAGCAGAAACCCTTCTTGAAACAAATATTGTATTATTTGCGCTTTTAACTTCCTGTATAGATCCTTCTACAGCAGAGACTATATTTATCTCAGTCCATATATCCCCTGCATCAAGCCGAAAAAGAGCTGTTTCTGCGGTATTTCTGTGAAAATATACTGCGAATATATCTGTACCATCGGTCGCCATGCTTGTAGAAAGGTGAAATCCACCACCAAGGGGAGAAGGAATTCTTTCCCAATCTGCTGCACCGGCTTTTCTCCAAACATCACCTGCTGCAATATAAAGATTAGTTCCAGCGCGAAGCATACTTCCAATAGTTAAATTTCTGGGCAGAGTGCCGTCTGGTATTCTTTCCTCAACACTAAGACCGTGAAAAATACCCATGTCACTTTCATTGCACGAAAACATTACAAAAAAAATAAATATTAAAAATATATATCTTATTTTCATAAATCCCTCTAAAACCTAAACATGGCAGAAAATGTTGTCTCAAGAAAGTTCCCAAACATTGTATGTTCTCTCGGAACACGTCCGCGGCCTGTATATATTTGCGGTATCCACCAATATACAGCATGAAAGCCAAAAGCCCATTCGTGGTTAAAATTCCATATAGCAGATGCTCCGGGCTTAACAATAAAGTCCAGGGAAAAAGAATCCCCTCCAATAGAGTTTAAACTTACTCCAACACCGCAATGGATAGGAAATTCAAAAGGATATCTTCTAAACCAATAGGCTGCCTTAAATGTTAGTGGTATCATATACAATACTCTGCCATTGGGGCTGAATGCAAACATGCCGCTAAGTTCGCCGCCAAGGGTTACTCTGCTGTTTATATAGGAGCTCCATTCAAGCGCTCCGACTCCGCCTATCGAAAGGTTTGTAGAATGAATCCCGGCTGAGCGGTCTGGAGGAGCAGAGAAGGGCGTTGCAAAAAAAAGAGGCCAAAGAATACCTGCTCTTACTGTAAACATCTGGTCGCCGCGCGCATAATTAAAACCATGAGAATCAAAGTCGCCAATTTGCGCATTTATATTAATTGTTAAAATAGAAAATATTAAGCAAAAAAAAGTTATTTTTTTAAAATTCAATTAACTGACCTCGTTTATAGTTTTTATAAAACTATCATTTTATTTTTTTTTTATCAATATTAGAACCGCAATTATATTATAAGGTTACATAAAAGCTTGATTCAGGTTTAAATATATTGTAATCTGTTAAAAAAAAGGAATAATATGTCCCTTAATAGTGTATCTGAAGTCGATAAAAGTGTCAAAATAAGAAATATTATTATTAGCGTTTCTGATAAAACAAATCTTGATTATTTTACACAAAAACTTATTCAAATTAATCCAGATATTAAGATTTTCTCTACTGGAGGCACATATAAATTTCTTGCTGCTTTAGATGGCATAATAGAAGGTAAAAACCTTATTTCAATATCAGATTATACAAAACAGCCCGAAATGCAGGGGGGGCTTGTAAAAACCCTTGATTTTCGCATTTATATTGGAATTTTAAGCGAAAAATATAATTTAGAGCATAAAAAAGATATAGAAAGGGTCTCTGCCATAGAATTTGACATGATAGTTGTAAATCTTTATCCTTTTGGCAATGTAATTCAAAAAGACGGCATAACACTGGAAGAAGCAAGGTCAAATATAGATATTGGCGGACCATGTATGTTAAGAGCTTCTGCAAAGAATTTCCACAGAGTCGCTTCTGTATGCGATCCGGCGCTATACGAGGGAATAATCAAAGAAATGGAAGAAAACAGCGGGCAATTGTCGCTTGAGACTCGTTTTAAGCTTGCATGTGCAACTTTTGATCATACATCTTCCTATGATACAACTATTTCAAAATATCTGAACTCTGTAGATGCAAATAAGCTTGAAAAACTTTATAATATTCATTAGGGGCAAATAGTGAGCAGTGATATAAAGAAAATATATCATAATATTCTTAAAGATCAATTTCCGCATAAAATGAAAATATCATTTTATGATGATGATAGCGAAAAACAGACTCTTTTCTATGAAAAAGTAGAATGGGTTATAGATAATGAAAAAAAAGGCTTGCGTTATGGAGAAAATCCATGTCAAGAAGCTTGTTTTTATAAACTAATAAACGGTAATTTAAGTATAGCGGATGTTAAAACAATAGCGCCCGGGAAATATCTTGCCTCAGATATAGAACTTTTACAGTCCGGGAAACATCCTGGGAAGATTAATATAACTGATGTCGACAATGGGCTTAATATTTTGCGTTATTTTCATGATACTCCGTGCTGTGCAGTTATAAAGCATAATAACCCCTCAGGCGTTGCAAAGGGCAGTACAATTTCGCAGGCTTTTGAAAAAGCATTTATGGCAGACCGAATTGCAGCTTTTGGCGGAGCTGTAGTTTTTAACAAGCCTATGGATATGGACTCTGCTGCTTTTCTTTCTGATAATTATGTTGAGGTAATTGCAGCTCCTGAATTTGAAGAAGGGGTCATGGAAATTCTGGAAAAGAAAAAAAACATAAGAGTTATGGCTATTAAGAATATCGAAAAGCTTAATACTTTTGCAGGAGAAAGATTTGTTGATTTAAAATCTTTAATCGATGGCGGAATAATTGCGCAGCTATCATATTCTCCAACAACATTAAAAAAAGAAGATTTACTTCTTGCAAAAACTCTATATAAAGATGAAGAATATAAAATAGCCAGAGCGCCTGCAGAAAAAGAGTATGAAGATATTATTTTTGGCTGGCTTGTAGAAAGCGGGGTAACGAGTAATTCGGTAATATATGTTAAGGATGGGGTTACAGCAGGAATCGGCACAGGAGAGCAGGATAGGGTAGGGGTTGCTGAAATTGCAAGAGATAAGGCATACAGAAAATCGTGGGACAGGATATCCTGGGAAAAATACAAAACTCCGTGGCATCTTCTTAAAGATAAGGATAAAAGAGATGAGATAATATCTCTTGTTGGCGCAGAAAACGGAGGGCTTAAAGGAAGTGTTATGGTCTCCGATGCGTTTTTCCCTTTTCGCGACGGCGTTGATGTAGGGCTTAACGAAGGAGTTACTGCTGTTGTGCAGCCAGGCGGCTCTCTGCGGGATTTTGAAGTTATTGAAGCTTGTAACGAAAAAGGCGCGACAATGGTTTTTACAGGGCAAAGGAGTTTTAAACACTAAATGTTCTTTTTAAGAAAATATTTTATTGCAATTATTGTTATTGCAGCAGTTTTATTCAATTTTATTCTGCTGTTTAATTTACTGGCAAAAACAGAAAGGCTTGAAAGACGCATAACAATGAGTTCAAATGCAGAATCTTCATTCAGGGAATCAGTAAGACCTGCTATTTTAAGAATGATGAATGAAATTAATATATTACGCAGTGTAGTTCATCTTCCGGCAACAACTTTTCCTTCTATAGATGAACATGATGAACGCCGCGATACAAGTTCAAGTATAGCGCAAGGGTTTGAAATCTTCTATATTGCTTTTGAAGAGCTTTATACGCAGCATAAAAGAAATGAAGCGCTGGCAAGATTAAACAGCTTTAATGCGGAAATAAATCCTTTGCTGACAAGGCACAGGCTTACAAGAGATCAGAGAGGTTTTGTTGTACATTTGTTATCCGGAGATAATATATTTTATTCTATCGAATATGATCTTCAGAGAGATAGAATTGTTGCAAGCTATTTTCCTTTTGAAAACAATACTGTTGTTGCAACTGCAGCAGATTTTCAAAATTTTATCAATGATACATTTTCTAAAGTGGAGTCGTTTTATGAAAGAGCAGCATCTGAAATAAGGGCTGTCAGAAACTTTATTAATAGCGAAGAAGTAAGAAGGACTTTTTCCAGACTGGGAATAAGAGCTACTCCTATTCCAGTAACAGAAAATACTGATATGTTCAATGTAAGACTTTTTACAATCGCCAGACTAAATAATCAATTTATTGGAACAGTTTCGTACTCACACAAAAGAAGAGGGTTTTTTATAAACGAAAATTTCTACGAAAATTTTGAAACAATCAGAAATGTAATTTTAAATATTGATACTCATTTTGATGTAAGAAGAAGTGAAGATAGACTAACAGAGCAATCCAAGCAAGAAATAAGAAGAATGGCGGAAGACCCGGCATTTAGAATGTTTCTTGAGAGCAGAGGATTTTTTCTCTCATCAAATCCAAGAGAAGACGATGTACACATTTTTTTTGATATTCTTCCTGTTAATGGCGGCAGACTTATAGGTTCTTTTGTAATAAACAAATACACAGGAGAAACATTTCTAAAAGATTTTGAGGGATTACAAATTTCTTCTTTTAGAACTTTAATGTTTAATACCAATATACAGGACCCAAAAAAAAAACTTTAGATAGTCGTGCAGATCTAGCAGCAAATAGAGGCAGATATCTTAATTTTCTTGTTAGCGGTACTCATGAAAGACTTGCTGATTCCATTATTGTAGTAAGTTTCGATCGCACTACGCAAAATGTAAATCTTATAAGCGTGCCAAGAGATCTATATTATAGAGGCAGAAGACTAAATGTTTATTATACTATTTTTGGACCAGAAAGATTCAGAGAAGTTATAGAATCAATAACAGGTCTTGAAATATCACGTTACTTTATTATAGATATGTTTGCATTTATTGATGTGGTAAATATTCTTGGAGGAATTGAAGTAACTCTTGACCAGGATCTTGTCTCTCCCACATATAGAGTAAGAAATAATGGCGTGTGGTCTACTTTATTTTATCCCAGAGGCACACACCATCTTAATGGAATAGAAGCGCTAAGAGTAGCGCGTGCGCGGCATTTTACACCGGTATTTTCCCGCGATAGAAGACAGCAAAAAATACTTATTGCATTGGCTAACAGGATGTCTGAACTTTCGCTTACAGATTTTGACAAAGTTTTTAATATTGTAAGAACTGTAATAACATATCTTGATACAGACATAAATATTCCAGAATCATTAATGCTCTTAAATTATCTAAGAAATGTGAGAGATTTTAATATGATAGTATTAACAACAGGAAATGTTCTTACACAAACATATTCGAATCTCATGTATCTGGGGTTAACCGAAGATGAAGTAGACAGTAGTTTTAATAGAGGCGCCTGGATATTAATACCTGAAAACAATGACTGGAATTCTATCAGGCGTTTTATTCAAAATCAAATCTCAAGGTAATTATGAATGAAATATTGGATTGAAACTTACGGCTGCCAGATGAACAAAGCAGAATCAGAAGCTCTTGAGCTTGCATTAAACCATAACAAGTGGAAAGAAGCAGAAGACCCGATGGAAGCTGATCTAACAATTATAAATACCTGCTCCGTGCGTGAAACAGCAGAAACAAGAATATGGGGAAGAATAGGCTATTACAAAAAAGTAAAAAAAAATAATCCTGCGATGACATTAATAATTACCGGGTGTATGGCAGAGAGACTTGGAAATAAATTCATAAATAAAAACTCGCCTGTTGATAAAGTTTTTGGCACATTTACAAAGAATAAAATCATTGACTCTGTTTTGCAAAAAACAATTTTTGATCCAATATTTCCTAGCGGACAGAACTTTGCAAGCGAAGATTCCATGCCAAATAATCAGACTTATGAATTCAATAAGTTACATACAACAGAGGGGAAGTTCAAAGCATTTGTTCCCATAATGAATGGCTGCAATAACTTTTGCAGTTACTGCATAGTTCCATATGTGCGCGGAAGAGAATTATCGAGAAACCCCGAAGAAATTTTTTCCGAGATTGAAAAACTTGAAACTATGGGAGTAAAAGAAATAACACTTCTTGGGCAGAATGTAAATTCATATTATTACGAGGATAAAGAAACAGGAGAAAAACTGGATTTTCCATTTCTTTTAAAAAAAATATCTCAGCAAGTTAGCAGCATAGAGTGGATAAGATTTTTAACATCGCACCCAAAAGATCTCAGCGAAAAACTTATTAGTGTAATAGCAGAATCAACTAATATTTGCCGGCACATTCATCTCCCTCTTCAGAGCGGTTCCGATGTTATATTAAAAAAAATGAACCGCAAATATAATTCTGACTTTTACAATACTCTAATAAAAAAAATAAAAGATAATATACCTGATATGTCAATTACCACCGATATAATAGTAGGGTTCCCCGGAGAAACCCAAGAAGATTATAATATGACTTATGATATGATAAATAGCATCAAATTTAACGAAGCATTTACATATTACTATAATCCAAGGGAAGGTACCAACGCTTTTAATTTTGGCGATGATATACCAAAAGAGGAAAAAATAAAAAGACTTTCGGAAGTTATAAAGCTGCAAAGAAAAATATCTATTATGAAAAAAAAGGAAAAAATAGGAACAACTTTTAAAGTTCTTGCAGAAGGATTTTCAAAAAATAATACCACTGAGTTAATTGGAAGAACAGAATCAGATGAAATGATTGTTTTTAACGCTGGACAAGACAGGATTGGTCTATACAATATAGTAAAGATACTTTTTCTTAAAGGTAATACGTTTATAGGAGAGACAGTGAAATGATTAAAAATTTAATTATTATAATTCTGATAATTACCCTGCAAGTTATCTTTGCCAGTCTAAATATAAAAAATGTTTCAGATATTTCACTGGGATTTAAAGTTCTTAAAGATGTTCCTGTTTTTATTACTATTACAGTATCATTTTTATTAGGAGCGCTAATATTTTCTCCAATAGCATTTTTTTTAGGTACAAAAGATAAAAAACCTAAAGAAACAAAAAAAGAAATAAAAAATCCAAAAGAATTGTTAAATAAAACATATGAGAATAAGAAAGAGGCTTAACCTTTTATTATTTTTTTTAATACAATTTACACTTTATGCTCAAACGTATTCTCAGTTTCTGGAATTTGAAAGAAGAGGAGAGACTCAAAAAGCGCTTGAAATATTGTACAAGCTTATTGAAACAACAAACCCGGAAACAGAACAATACTTTTCAATTATTGAAAGAATCATTTCGCTCGAAACAGATATCCCTAGAATATTGGCAGCTGTAGAAGATAGGATATTAAAAATTACAAATACAGCTCAAAAAGTCAGATTATTAAAAAGGCTGGTAGTTTTGCTGGAGCTTTCAGGCAATATAGAAAATTTAGCGACCTATTATGAGATGATATATCAGTTAAACAGCAGCGAAGAAAACCTTATTTATTTAATCAAAGCTGCGATTATTAGGCTTGAAACAGGTGATATTGAAAAAGCTCTTTCACATGCAAAGTATGTAGAAAGCAAGGCAAAAAAGGCAGTCAATCTGCAAAGAGCAATCTTGTTGACAGCTTATATAGATATTCTTAAAGGAAATAAAGACAGCGCCTTAAAAAAAATGAACCAAATACTTGATGGCAAATATACAGAAGATGTTCTTTTTATTATTTATAAATTATCACGCTGGTATGATATTAGAGAAACCAGAGAAAGATCAAGAAATATAATAAGAAGAACACATGGGCAAAGAGTAATTAATGAACTTGATATTTTTCAAAAACCTATTTCGCCTGCATTTCTTTTTTCAATATCAGGAAAAGAAAGAAGTATTGCCAGCGAAAATCAAAAAACCTATTTTGCTTATATTCAAACAGGATTTTTTAGTTCTCAAAGAAATGCCGAGATCATGCAGGCAAGAATAATCGGAATTGGTGTTCCCTGTAAAATTATAGAGGTTATAAGAAACGGAAGAAAATATTTTCAGGTAGTTGTTCCTGTTGAAACCGAAAGACAGATTGAAAGTTATAACCAAATACTCAGAAACAATAACATCGAAAGCTTTGTAATTTTTAATCAGTGAAGTTTTTTATTTCCGAATGAAGTAAGTCGCGTACGCGACAGCTCTGCTGCGGAACATGCGCCTTTTATTAAGTATTATCCTTATTTAGTATTGTTTGCACATAACGGATGGGATCATCACCTGACGGGGAAAAAGAGTTTATTGTTATTGCACCCCGAGTTAAAGTAATGTTATTAATTATGGAATTTTCCAATATTTGCTGATTCATATCAATTCTATATATTCTTCTTTCTCTAATCTGAAAATTTTCATCAATAAATCTGAGCTCAAGAATTTCATCATTGTTGAAGTTGTAAATTGAAAAAATACCTCTTCTGGTGGTATTGCCTGATCTAAAAGTAAAATTATGATCCTCGAATATTATAGAGCTATTTGCTCCAAGGAATTCCCCATTTAATACAATATTTACAGGAGTGCTATGTCTTGCGGAGTGTAATGGCAGCATATTGTTGGGTATTCTCGTATAAAACCCATCCATAGTATGACTTACTGTACTTCTGCTTCTGGGATCATTCTTTCTAACATCTACCCTAATACGATTCATATTTTCAATTCTTATTGTTACTCTTTTTGTTATAAAGTGTATTTGATCATTTCTGGCGTGAATATTTATAGTTCTATGCAATTGTGAGTATGCAGCATTTTGCCACATGAGTACTTCCATAGTATCCGATGTATAAAATATTATTTCATTACGAATATTGTTGCCTCCGGCAAAACTAATTATAAGGTTACTGGAATTAACATTTTGCCATTTTCCTTCAAGAAAAGCTTGAAATGACTCAGTGTTATTAAAAAGCATTTGACTTATTTTTTGCTCTTCAATAATTCTTGCAGGAATAACTTCCTGAAAAACATTTAAATATCTGTTTGCCTGATAATTCCACATGTATGTAGTTCTTAGCACACTAGGCTGCGGATCTCCATCTGTATTTATATTTTCGAATGTGATGACTGGGAAACTTGCTCCGCTTCTCTGACCAAGATGATAAGCCTGGCTTCTTGCTACTTCCTGAATTTCAATTTCTCCGTTGACTTCAAGATTAAGTATGGATTCATAAAATAAATTAATGCCGCCAAAAGGTGAGTGTGTTCTTCTAAAAATATTGAGAACCTGTTTATTATCTAAAGATAGAGCATGAAAAATAATTTCAAATCCATGATCACCCACAACATCCATATATGAGATTGATACAGAGCGGTAGTTTATATTTCTTATTTCTGTTTCCCATGCTGATATATATCTGTTTCTTACAGAATCAAATTCAATAACCATAATTTTGAGGTTATGTCTATTTTCCCTGTCAACTGCTACAATTACCTGTTCCTCTTCTATGCCAAGACTCAGATTAATATTTCTTATATAAATTATTTGATAATTGTTTCCAATATTAATTTTTGGTCTTATAGCCGGAACTTGATTTCTGGGATTTGGCTGTAAACTTTCTCTATTGCCATTATTATTTGAAACAATTCTTGAAAGAACTTTTGGATGTTCACTTCTAATAGCATTTTCATTTGTATTATTCTTATTGCAAGAAATAGTCAAAACAACAGAAATTAAAACAAATACAAAAACAGATATATTTTTTAAACAACTCACTTATTTTGCTACCTCTATTATTTTCTCTTAAAGCTTAGAATTAGATCTTTTCCGCCTTTCTTGAGAAAATTAATGCTCATCTCAAGGATATTGTCAAGTTTTTGCTTCTTATTATTTAATATAGATTTATCAAAAACTTCCATAGACAGTACTTTTCCTTTTGCTGTAAGCATTGCTTTTGTAAATTCATTTTTTGTTTTGCTAAGATCTACAGCGCCGGTAGGAGAAAGATTAAGAAAAATATTTTCCTTGTTATTTAACACAAAAGGCAGCTCCTGCAGCTTTTTGCCATTAAGATAAAAGAAAAAAGCAAGTCCGCTGCCTGCAGCCGCAGCAACAGGAGTAAAGCTCTTCGCTGCAATCGGTTGTTTAACAGCCGCTGCCCTGGAACCACTGCCTGAAGACAGCGATTTTGCTGCCAATAGCAATAAAGCAAGCAGTATTATCCCCAAAATTATTAAATGAACCAAGAATCTTTCAATTATACTTTTATTTGTGAAACTTATATTAAAAAGAGAAGGTGTAAGCAAATTTTGGGTGCCATAAACAAATCTAAGTTCACCAGTTATCGTTCCGTCAGGTAAATTATCAGGAATAGTAACAGGTATCCTAATATTTTTGGTTCCATCTTCCGTAAAAGATATTCTGGCTGCACTTTCGATAATATTACCAGATTCCCTGCTTTGGTTATCTGTAATTATTATAGATGCAAGACTTACATCTTTTACAGCGCTTAAAAACGAAGCTTCTGTTGTAAATTCAATATATGGTCTTTGGAAAAATCCTCTGTAAGAAATAGAAGGTCCGGAAACCACTCTTACAACAGAAAGAAAATCAGATGTTTCTTCTATCAGTCTTTCCAGCAATGATGGAGAATCATCTTCCGAAAGAGCTTGCGACACTGGTCCAGTGTCAATTTCTGCATACCTCGCAGACAATTCTTCAGCAAGCAGTCTTGCATCAGTATCTCTGCCAAGCCCCAATACAAATATTTTCCACCCTTTTTTTTCAATAACTCTTGTATTCTCAAGAAATCTGTGATTAAAAGGTCTGCCAAGCTCCCATTGATATGGGCTTCCCGGAGGAGCTTCCTGTCTGCCGTCTGTCATGAGAAGCATATACTTTAACCTGTTATTGCCTTCGTATCTAGCAGAAATTGCTACTAATGTATTTAAGGCATTGCCAATATCTGTAAACCTGCCGTCTGCCCTGATTCTTAGCACATCTTGCTTTATTTCTTCTATATGATTTTCATCTCTGATAATTGTATTTACAAATACTTCTGTTTGACCAAAAAAATTTATTATATATAGCCGGTCTCCGGGAATAATAATTCGATCCAAAATAAAGTTATTAACATATTCTCTAACATAGTGAATTTTATTATCCTCTTGCATAGATAAAGATTTATCAAGGAGGATAAATACATCAATATTGTCTGTTCGGTCATTGGCATAGAGGGAAAAGCTAACAACAAATAAAATAAGCAAAGCAAATAAAACCTTAGTTTTCATTTTTTTATCCTTAAAATTTGACTTAAATTTCTCTTAATTTGTAGAATTAGGCTGATTATATCATAGTTTAAAATATTATTTAACAAATTATAATAAATTATAATAAAATAAATAAAAAATATGCTTTACATTTTGTATAAACTATTGCTATTCTTAAAAAATTAAGGAAATAATATTAAAATAATATTATTAAGGAGAATAATATATGGGAAGTGTTGATCTACCAAAAAGCCCAATGGTATTCCATCCGGAAAAACCAAGTGCGGTTGGATCTAGAAACTCTCTTGCTCAAGAAAGCAGGGATCAACAGGCAGAGGTTGACCGTCTTCTTGCAGAAGAAGTTGATAAAGTAATTAATCATGTTACATCTAAACTACCTCTGGAAGTTCTGGAAAAAATTGATGTAATGGGTGGCTTGAAAGAAAAAGTTTATAACTATTTTAATCAGAATTATCAAAACATGTTCAATAGGTATATTGTAACAACTGAAGATGAAATGGTTAAAAAAGTAAGAAACTTCATTGACAGAGAAGAAATGAAGATTCTTAACCGCTATACTCCAAAAGAAATTGCAATACTTCTTGATGAAGTTGGCGGCATGGATAAATTCAATACAGGTGAAATTGAAAAATCCATAGTAAATATGTATGGGCACCTTCAGGGACACATACAAAGAGGTGTAAATGACCTTGAAAACCACACTAATTCACTGTTAAGACAAAAAACAGACGTAGGTGCATTTATAAGAGGTGAAAATGCTTATTCAATTGTAAAATGTTCTTTTAAGGATAGTATTGCCAAACCAAAGACAGTTGCAAATGTTAAGATGTCTGTAAATATACTTGATTCAGAGCTTATTAGCCCTATTTTTCACTATCAGGTAACAGTTGAATATCTTCTAAAAGAACTAATTTCAAAAAATATTACTGATACTCTTGATAAAGAAATTGATGCTCTCAAAGATTTGATTATCGATGAAGGAAGAGAAGAGCTTTCTGACAGCGAAATCCTCTTTGAAAAAATGAAAAGAATTGAAAACTTTACTGATGACGACAAAGAGAATGTAGATTCAAAACGCTACACCCTTGTTGCTAAAAAAATTATGGAAGCTATTGAGGGACTTCGGGCAGAAATAGATCCTGCAACTTATGATCAGCTCAATATCAGAGAAAACATTAAAAAAATAGTTGATATCGAGAATATTAGAAACAGAGGTTTTAATACAGCTGTCAACTCGATTACTTCAATTCTTGATACTTCAAAAATGGGATATCAGTACATCGAAAACCTGAAAAACGCAAGAGAGCTTGTAATCAGAGAATATGAAGATACAAATGCAATTGTTCTTCCTGATGAAAGGTATCAAATAAAACTAAAATACTATGATCCTTCTCAGCTTCATGAAGAACAGAAAGCATATGATGTCCAGATTAAGTCTTTTGAAGTAGAAGTTATGCATCTTTGGGATATTCTGGAAGAAGTTTACAAAGATGGAAAAAAATGGAAAGGAATAACAGATTTCCAGGATCTTTCCAGAGCTTACAGAAGTAAAATTGCAAAAGAAAAAGAAAAATCAGGCGAGGCTGTATATGAAAATATTGAAAAAGCCTGGGATGAAATCTCTTTTGTCAGAGCAGCAGAAACAAGCATCGAAGAGATGAACAGAACATATATTTTTGAAAAGGATAAATTAAAGAGAAGATTTGTTATAATGAAAAAAAGGCTTCATGATATATATGGATATAAATATCCTATACAAAGAAGAGTTATGGAAGAAAGACTTGCAAAACTTGATGCCCAGTTTGACGAATTTGACTATAAGATTAATCCTTACCATGTGCAGCCTGGAATTCTTCTTGATCTTGATATTACTTCAATAAAAAGAAAGAAAGCTACTCTGGATGGTATGGCAGGAGTGCTTAACGAATTCCTTTTTGGTGTATCAAAAGGGTTTCAGGATGCTGCTTTTGCTTCTTTCTCCAGAAGAAGATCTACAGTTAGAGGTGATATAACTCAATCATTCTCTTCTGCAGACGATGGGGATAACAAAGGACAAAGTTATCTTGACCTTTTAAATAACACCTCTGTAGCAGATGAGTCAGCTCCTCCGCTTGCAGCTCCTAAAGCAATAGAGAAAAAATCTACAGGTATTGTTGACAATTCAAGAAAAAAAACTCAGCAAAGAGCACAAAGAAGACAGTCTGGTGGTAAACTCAGAACTATTTAATATTTTATAACTTAAATCCCCGCAGCAATTTGCTGCGGGGATTTAATAAGGCAGGTAGTAATATTTATGGCTGATGTAAAAGAATTTGAACGCTTTTATACGCGTGATGGATTTAATAAGTCGTTAAATCATTTTAATGTTGTGTTGGATGCAATTGGTGAAATTCAGGATTATAATAATCTTGCAGATATTCTTAATGGATTTCTTGAGGAAGATAAAATAGCACAACATCAACTTCTTCCTATAATTAATTCGCTTTTGGTAGATAAATTTTCATATTCATATAAAGCAATAAATATTAAAAATACAATAACAAATTTTGACAAGATAGCTGCGGAAGTTTCAAAGTGGTCAGGAATAGATATAGTTTTAGGATATCATAACCCTAATATTGGGTTTCTGGTTCTCAATACTAAAAAGAAAGAAAGTCTTGCTACATGCGGAGAATTAAAAAAATATGAACTCTTAACTATTTATGCAGGTGATTTTTCAGGTAGCAATAATAAATATGCAGAGAGTGTAATACAGGAATTTATAAAACTCCTTGAAGATAAAAAAGCAAAAGTGCCGCAGCAGGTTTTAAGCGGTAAGTATAAAGTAAAACCAACAGTGCTTAAGAAAGAAAATAAAGAAATAAAAGCAAAAAAAGCACAAGACAAAAAAACTGCTAAAAATGTAAGGGCAGCTGCAGCATCTAAATCTGCCGCAAAACACGCAGAGCCGGAAACACAGCAGTCAGAGATGCCAACTACAGGCGGCGGCGCTGTAAAAATGACTCCGCTCTATGCTGTACCGGTAACAAACGAGCTTTTTCACAATGGTAATGTTGAAGCATGGAAGATAATCATAAATAGTTACAAAACATCTTACTCAGGATGTGATGTTATTATATTTTATGATGGAGAGAGGATACTCGATATTAATACTCTTTTTAAATGGGGAAAAGTAAAACATGGTTCTGCTATTATGTTTGCTGTTTCCGGAAAAGATATAAAAGATGTAGCTAAACTTCAAAGATATTTAAGGCAGGGCGCAAGCTCCAGATTTGAAGATTTTTTAAAATTTCCTGTAAATGTAGTTCCTAAATTATTTTAACTGTAAGAGGCAGTATCTGATGAAAAACAATATTCATTTTTATTGTAAAGAAAAATTTTTAAAAGACTCATCTGTGTTACAAAAGATTGGGTTAAGAATTAGAGAAGCTAATAATTTTTCTGAATTAACACTTCCGGTTGTCCCCGGGTTTGCTATTGATTCTGAAATTGCATCTTCTTTGGAAAAAGGGGTTATTCAACATATAAAACCCTATATCGAAAAAATTGGAAAAGAGGTTGCTAAAAAATATGATTCAGAAACTAATCCATTGACTTTAAAAATAATAATTAGCCCAAATCTTATGGTTACGACCAGTTATCCTGCGTTACACAATTTTGGTCTTACTAAAAAAACAATGCATGGACTTGCTGCACTTGCAGGCATGAATTTTGTGTTGAATGAGCTTTTCTTTATGGTTAGAGGACTTTTAATTATAGAAGAAAGAATTTTTACAATTGAGAATAAAGAAAAAGAGTTAAAAAAAATAAATAATATCCTAGAATTTGTAAAAAATAAAATCGACAAAAATATTTCAGAAAAAGACCTTGAGAAGCTGATTCAGGACACAAAAGGGGTTTTCCCTAATGATTTTTTTGAAGATGCATATCAACAACTGGATTATGTACTGTTTAGACTAAGCCATCTGCTTAGCATTGATGAAATGAACGATAATGATACTGCCATTGGTGTTTCTGCGATGGTTTATGGAAATGCCGGCGATGATTCCTGCAGCGGTGTTTTTTATACCAGAAATATAATAAATGGCAAAAAAGGTTTATTTGGAGAATATTATCAAAATACATTTGATTTCAAAGGTGATAAAGCTAAAGATATAAACAAGATTGATAAAGTATATTTATCAAAACTTGAAAAAATTGCGCGCACTGTGGAAGATCACTTTAGAAATATAAGACGTATAAGATTTACTGTTGAAAAAAAACAACTGTGGCTTATAGATCAGCACGATGCAGTTGATAAATCCGTAAAATCAGAAATTATTACTCTTCTTGATTTGCATGAAAGAAAAATTATAGATGATAATTATATACTAAATGCAATAAAACCAGGGCAGTTGAACGAAATATTGCATCCAATTATTGATGTTACATCTGTAAAAAGTTTTAAAAAGTTTTCAGGCGGAATTGCCGGAGCTCCGGGCGCAGCTATTGGTAGGGTTTATTTTACTACACCAGCGCTGCTTGAAGCCCATAAAGTTGCTTTGCAGCAGGGGAGTGATACGCAATTTATTTTATGTATGGCTCATACTTTGGCAGAAGATGTTAAAGCTATTGAAGTTGCACGAGGAGTGCTTTCTTCTGTAGGCGGTTACGCTGCTCATGCTTCTGTTGTTGCAAGACAATATGGAAAAGTTTCTCTTGTTAAGCCTGGAATAGTTTTTAAAGACAATAAATTTGTAATCGATGGAACTACTATTTCCGAAGGTGATTATATTACTCTTAATGTACCTAATTATGGTGAACCTGAAATATATGTTGGCAAAGCTTCTTTAATAGAGCCTGATTACGAATCATCGGGTATTGAAAAGCTTGTTCAGCTTGCAAAAAATAATATTAAAGATTTTCATATTAGGGTAAATGCAGACAATCCACGAGACTGTTTGCTTGCGACTAAATTTGGTGCTGATGGTATTGGGCTATGCCGAACAGAACATATGTTTTTTGATGCAAAACGCATAAATGTTTTTAGAGGAATGGTTCTTTCCGATAGCAAAGAAAAAAGAATAAAAGCGCTTGGACTTCTTAAAACTATGCAAAAAGATGATTTCTATAAAATATTCGAGATCATGAATGGAAGAGAAGTTACAATAAGGCTTCTGGATGCTCCTTTACATGAATTTTTACCGCATACTGCTGCAGAAATGGATGATTTCGTGAAATATATGAAATCGCAGAAAGGTTATGAAAAAATAAGTTCAAAAGATATTATGCAGATGTGCGATTCACTAAAAGAATTTAATCCAATGCTTGGTCATAGAGGATGCAGAATAGCTATTTCATATCCTGAGATTTATGAGATGCAAGTTTCTGCTATTTTTGAAGCAATATATGCTCTTCAAAGGAAGGGTATTAAAGCTAATGTTGAGATTATGATTCCTCTTATAATGAATTCGGAAGAGCTTAAGACAATTATCTATGGTAAGAAAATTGAAGGTATGTCTATAAAAGGGCTTATTGATATCGAAGAACAGGTTAGGAATTCTCTCAAGGCAAAGCCTGTTCCGTATAAAATTGGAACAATGATAGAACTTCCTGCGGCAGCATTAGGAGCCGGAGAAATTGCTCAATACGCAGAGTTTTTCTCTTTTGGTACAAATGATTTAACGCAAACAACACTTGGTCTTTCAAGAGATGACTTTAATAACTTTATGCCGGATTATACGTTGTTTGACTTAATACCGGCAAACCCTTTTGAAATTCTTGATACGAATGTTAAAGAATTGTTGGGATTTGCAGTTAGACGAGGAAAGATGACAAGACCGGATATTAAACTTGGATTATGCGGTGAACATGGAGCAGTGCCAGGGAATATAGAATTCTGTATTTCTGTAGGTCTTAATTATGTATCATGTTCTACTTATTCTGTACCTATTGCAATACTTGCAGCAGCGCAAATACAGATGAAAAATAATCAATAAAAGCGCCTAACATATTAACGCAAAGCTGTCTGATAATTCTTTTCTCAGACAGCTTTTTTTGTAGAGAAAACTTTTTTGCTGTAAAATGTTGCTTGAATAAGTCAGCTTAACTATAGAATCCTGTTTATCTGCTCAAGAAGCTCTGTTTTCATAATTCTTTTCCATATAGGGCGGCCATGCGGGCAATAAGGCGATTTTAAACTAAATGCAGCTTCTATGATTGCTTTTGCTTCTATATCAGAAAGAATATCTCCTGCTTTAATTGCTTTCTTGCACGCTGCTGCTGAGAAAAGTTTTTTTTGAACTTCATCAATATTGCCGGGAGATTTGTTTATAACAGCTATTATATCGTTTTTTATATTACTTAAAATATCAGGCAAAGAATCTATAAAAAATTTTTCAGTATCATCCTTTTCTATAATAATTCCTGTTTTTTTATAATCATTAATTACTTCAGGAGTGAGAGTTATATCTTCCGGCAAATAAAGAGGAACCAGGAGTCTCTGCGTTTCTGTTTTTTTATTTAACAGAGATTCATATATTGATTTTTCATGCGCTGCATGTTGGTCTATAATATAAAGAGAATCATTTTTTTCGCAAAGAAGAAAAATATTAAAAAGCTGTCCAAGGTATTTTGCTGTTTCTGTATCTTCGTAATCTTGTTCTATATCAGGCAATACGCCTTTTAAATGCTTGCTGGGTCTGTATGTATGATGTTTATCAAAAACCGTACTGTGTGCGTATTTTATATTACTCCACGCTTCATGATGCTGTGATGCAAGACGCGGCACGCTTCGTGATGCTGCATTATTTATAAAATTTTGTTGTTTGAGATTTTTATTGTTTTGGTTGTTACTTTCTTCCCAAAAAAAACTGCCCATTGATTTGTTTTGTAGTCCTGCTGAAAAACTATTGGAATCTTTATCTGAATCGATAAATGCGGGAGATGGTTTCACTCTGGTGTTTATCTCTGCATAAGAAGAATTATTTTTATTCGCTCTTTTTATTAAATCTGTTATGGAATGGTGTATTTGCTGAATATTCTTTATTTTCGCTTCTTTTTTTGCCGGGTGGATATTAAAGTCAACTAACGAAGGGTCATTTTTTATGAAAATAAATGCTGTTGGGAAATGTCCCCCCGGCATAAATTCCGAAAAGCCATATGTAACTGCCTGAATCAATGAATATTCCTGAATTCTTCTGCCATTAAGGTAAATATGGATAAATTTTCTGTCTTTGCGAAAAATTGCTGGATCTGCTATTACGCCTTTTATATTATATCTGCCATAATCTGTTTCGCCTATCTCATACAAAAAAACCTTATCTCTAAAAGCAGCACTGTAACAATCGAAGATTCGTTCCCCTAACGTACCCCTATTTAGCATTTGTATTAAAGCACCATCTATGTAAAGCTTAAAAGCTATATCTGGTCTTGCTGCTGCTTTTTCATAAAATATATTTTTGCAAAGATTTGTTTCTGCCGAAGGATTTTTTAAAAACTGTTTTCTTGCAGGTATTGCATAAAAAAGATCTTTTACAGAAACTGTTGTTCCTTTTCTGGACGCAGATGTTGTAATGGCTATTTTTCCATCACTGTCTGTTTTAAGCATTTTGCCTATAGAGGTCTCATCTTTCCCTGTTATAATTTCGAGCCGAGAAGAAGCTGCAATGCTCGATAGAGCTTCGCCTCTAAAACCAAGTGTGTGAATATTAAACAGATCTTCGATAGATTCAATCTTGGATGTAGCATGCTGCATTACAGAAAGCTTTAAATCTTCTTCGTCCATTCCAATGCCATTATCTACAATTCTTAGTTCTTTTATTCCCGCAGATTCAATGTGTACGGAAATTTCACTGCTCCCTGCATCTATGGAGTTATCAAGAAGCTCTCTTAAAACAGATGCAGGTCTGTCTATAACTTCTCCTGCTGCTATTTTAAGCGCAACAGATTTTTCAAGAATTTTTATTTTTCCCATATTTTCCTTGATAGTACAAAAAAGGACTGTCGTTGGACAGTCCTTGCAACAAGAAAAGATTCATTCATCGCCTTGGCGCAAATATTTTATTTACCGACGAAGCGAGAACCGCGGACAAGCTGCCTGGCGCTTTATCGCGACATCCGTGTCGCTGCGCCAGACGCAACGTCCATGTTGCAGAGCTT
>JGI20163J26743_11538582_pt1 | contig 56474 bp, 41 predicted proteins | sample TergutCu122P1_FD_26743 | JGI IMG/M metagenome (IMG submission 26743) | reverse complement strand
CGTTATACAGAGCAGATTAAGGAGGTAGTAAAAGAATATCTTTACTACCCAGGACGCAGTGGTGAAGCCGGTGGGAAGTATATCATAAGACGTTTAAGAGGGGAAGAAGATGAGCGATAAGAAGATGGAAGAGAAGACTGGAAAGAAGATGAAAGATAAGACGAGAAAGAAGATTAAAGAGAAAATTGCAGCAATCATGGGGTGCCAAGAAGATGAGATATTAGAGGTGACAGATATGGAGCGTGGAATGACCAATCGCTCCTACTTGTTCACTTACAAAAAGAAACAATACATTGCTCGTACACCAGGAGAGGGGACAGAAAAGTTAATCCTCAGAAAGAGAGAATATGAAGTCTATAAGACCATAGAGCCTCTTAATATCTGTGACGATGTGATCTATATGAATCCAGAAACAGGGATTAAGATTACGGTTTACTGGCAAGATGCCAAAGTCTGTGACCCATTCAATGAAGAGGATGTAAAAGCATGTATGAAAGTGCTACGGAAATTCCATGCTTCTGGTCTGAAAGTGCAACATGCTTTTGACATTTGGGAGCGAATTAATTTCTATGAAAGACTATGGCAGGGAGCTCCCTCTAAATATGCGGATTATCAGACCACAAAAGCAAATGTTTCCCAGTTGAAAGATTTCGTGGATAACCTGTCATTGGATTATGTTTTAACGCATATTGATGCTGTGCCAGATAACTTCTTGTTTATTGACGGTCATCATGATTCTGAGATTCGGCTGATTGATTGGGAGTATTCTGCCATGCAGGATCCTCATCTGGACATTGCCATGTTTGCGGTGTATTCCATGTATGAGCATGACAAGGTTGATGAGCTGATTGATGCCTATTTTACCAAAGGGTGTGAAGACATCGTCCGTAGAAAAATATATGCATACATCGCCATGTGTGGCTTGCTGTGGAGTAACTGGTGCGAGTTTAAGTTGCAAATGGGGGTTGATTTTGGAGAGTATGCATTGAAGCAATATGCATTTGCTAAAGATTATTATGCCATATTCAAGGAGACAGAGGAGAGCCATGAAGCAAGCTAAAACATACAAGGCTGAAAATGCAATCATTGTGGCTGCCGGTGTAGGGGAGAGGATGTTTCCCATCACAGAAACAACTCCAAAACCTTTGATAGAAGTGCAAGGGAAGCGGATGATTGAAAGTCTGATAGAGTCCTTGATTCTTAATGGAATAACAGAGATTGTGGTGGTGGTAGGTCATCTCAAGGAGCAATTTGACTACTTGCCTGGGAATTACCAAGAGGTAAAGATCACCTTAATGGTCAATCCTTATTATAGCACTTGTAATAACATCTCTTCTTTGTATGTAGCCCGTGAGCATTTAGGGAATACGATCATTACCGATGGAGATATTATTATCCACAACCCTAATATCCTTCACCCCTACTTTGAAGCTTCTGGATATTGCAGTTCTTGGGCAGAGGAAACAGAGGAGTGGTTGCAAGGGGTAGATGAGCACGATTATGTGAAAACCTGTAGTAGAACAGGCGGGAAAAATGGATGGCAGTTGTATTCCATCTCTTTTTGGTGTCAAGAAGACAGCAATAAGCTACGGAATCATCTTGAAGAGCTTTTTGAGAAGAAAAAAGTCACAGATGTCTATTGGGACGACATCCCCATGTTTTATTATAATCAAGAGTATTCCTTGAAGATCAGGAGAATCAATTCAAGTGATTTGGTTGAAATAGATAGTTTGCAAGAATTATTAACTTTTTCTCAGGCTATTTAATGGATGAATAGTCTTTTTTTAACAAAAAGTAAAGAAAAGTTGAAAAATGGCAAAAGAAATGGTAAGATGATGGGTAACGATAAATTTCCCAAATAGGGAGCAGGAAATTTAACGTAAAATAATATAGAGAGAAATGAGAAATGAAAACAGCTGATTCACAATAGAAAAGGGGTTTTTTAATGAAAACTACAAAAAAAATATTAGCAGGAATTTTGATATTGGTCTTAATATCCATGTCAGCGATTCACGTTCTTGCTGATGAAAATCATAACCTTCAACCTCCAAGTAACCAAGATTACCAAGAGGCTGAGGAAGGTTTAGACAATCCAGGAGAAGAGTTAGATGCACCACAAGATAGCCCAGTCGATGCAGATGACTCTTATTGTGCTTTTGGAGATGAGCTAGGTTGCTGCAATACACAAGAGGGTGAACTAGAGCTAGAGGACGCTGACATCAATGAGATTGATGTTGAAGAATTAGACTTAGAAGATTATGAAAAGATGGAGCTGTTCTTCATCGCTTCGCCAGTTCTTCATACCCCTGATGAGCAGTTAATTGCTGTGTTCTTTGAAGAAGAGTTGGCGTTAACAGAAGCGACTCTTCATACACGCTCTCTAATCACTGGAGAAGAATTTGCTCACTCTTATTATATGATTATAGAGAATACCGTCTCCTTTGTAATCGATCACCCAGAGGGAAGTGGTGAAGATGAGATTCTCTTAGTAAGCATAGAGTATACCTTTGAAGGACATGAAGAGCCTGTTGTATTAGAGTTCTCTGATCATGGGATAGAGACAAGTTATACCGTAACCAATGAACCAATGCCAGGAAGTGAAGAGTCTGGAATTGTCGTTCATGGGATTGCTGAAGATGGAGAGATCATTACAGAAACTGCTGATATAGAGAACTTAAGCGAAGCCATTGAAGAGATTATCTATGCTATTGATGAAGACGCAACAGATTATTCTGATGCACCAATAGGAATTGCTCCTACATCAGCTGCAGTAATGGGGATAGCCCCAACATCAGCTGTGGCAACAGGGATTGCTCCAACATCAGGGATTAATCCTACCAGTGGCAATCGCATCATTGTAGTAAGTGCTGGACACTGTTCCACTCATGCTGGAGCTTCTGCCAATGGATTGGTTGAGCATGAACTAAATTGGCATGTGGCTGGAGTAGTAGTTGATGAGCTAAATAGATTCCCAGGAATAACAGCAATACGAGATCGTCCAACAATTGGTTGTCGTTGGCCAGGTGGTGGTTGGCAACGTTGTGTGACAGAGAGGGTTCATCAAGCGGGAAGAGATGGGGCAACTGTCTTTGTAGACATTCATTTCAACGCTTCCACAAGCTCTGCGGCTCATGGTGCAGAGATTTGGATTCCAAACACTTCAAGAGATGACGGGATGCACCAAGTGGGACGTCAGATGAGTGATGAAATCCTAAGAAGGCTTAGTGCACTGGGAATGCATAACCGAGGTCATCGGATGCATGCCAATTGGGACACAGAGTTTGCTTCTGTAAGAATTGCCAGAGAATTAGGCATGTTGGGTATTCTTGTTGAGGGTGGCTTTTTAACCAACACAGGAGATGCCAATCGTCTTCGTGACCCGAATTTCCGTCACCAGATGGGGTTGGAAATAGCTAGGGGAATTGCTGCAATTGATATAAGTAATATTGGTAGACCTCCAGAACCCATAGTTTCTACAACTACTGCCAGAGATGCTAATGGGCAAGAAACATTGTTTGATCTACGTACAGTGTTTTCAAGTGGTGGAGCCCAGGTGAGTCGAGTAAGATTTGCTGTATGGGGTGAAGTGAATGGTCAGAATGACTTGATCTGGTATGAAGGGACAAGGAACGCTGATGGCTCATGGGGCGCTCGTGCGGATGTCCGGCGACATGGAGAGACTGGAAGATATCAGGTTCATGCTTGGGTGACGACGACTATAGGTCAGCAAGCTTTTACATCTGGTACTACCTTCAATGTAAGAGCAGCCACTGGTGGTGTGGCTCAAGTGTTGAACAATAATCCAAATGCAGGTACTTTTGATGTAGCTGTATCGGGAATTAATTCTGTATCAGGAATTAGCGAGGTACGAATTGCTGTATGGAGTCAAGATGGGCAAAGAGACTTGGTGTGGTATACAGGAGTTCGTCAGACTAATGGAAGCTTCAGAGTAACGGTTAATTTAGCCAATCATAACTTTAATCTTGGCAACTATCATATCCATGCATGGGTTACTACAGGCAATGGACAGCGATTTGCCGTTACCACAAGGCATAATGTGACTACAAGGCCTCAGGCAACAGTGACGGCTACAAATAGAAATGGAACAGAGATTTTATATGATTTGCGAGCAACGAATGTTGCCATCATAGGCAATATGCAACAGGTTCAATTTGCAGTATGGAGTGAGCATAATGGTCAAAATGACTTAATCTGGTATGATGGCAGTAGACAAGCCGACGGATCTTGGACAGCTACCGCTGATGTTCGCCGACACAGGTATACAGGTAGATATCATGTTCATGTGTGGGGAAATAGAGCAGATGGAAGTCGAGTTTTTGTTGGTGCTACAAGTTTTAATGTAACACGACCATCTGGGTCTAACCCACAAGTGGTGAACAATAATCCAAGTGCAGGTACTTTTGATGTGGTAGTAGCAGGGCTTCGTTCTGTATCAGGGATTACAGAGGTTAGAGTTGCTGCATGGAGTCAAGAGGGGCAAAGAGATTTGGTGTGGTATACAGGAGTCCGTCAGGCTAATGGAAGCTTCAGAGTGACGGTTAATCTAGCCAATCATAACTTTAACCTTGGCACTTATCATATTCATGCATGGGTTACTACAGGAAATGGGCAAAATTTTGCCGTTACGACTACACACCGTGTGACCACAAGGCCTCAGGCAACGGTAACGGCTACAAATAGAAATGGAACAGAGATTTTTTATGATTTGCGAGCGACGAATGTTGCTATCTTTGGAGATATGCAGCAGGTTCGATTTGCAGTGTGGAGCGATCATAATGGACAGAATGATTTGATCTGGTATGATGGCAGTAGACAAGCCAATGGATCTTGGACGGCTTCTGCGGATATTCGTCGCCATCGGTATACAGGCAGGTATCATGTCCATGTGTGGGGAACTAGAGCAGATGGAAGTGGAGTCTTTATAGGTGCTACTACCTTCAATGTAACACCGTCGTCAGGACCGAACCCTCAAGTGGTGAACAGTAATCCAAGTGTAGGTACTTTTGATGTGGTTGTATCAGGGATTCGTTCGGTATCAGGAATTAGCGAAGTTCGAGTCGCCGTTTGGAGCCAAGAGGGTCAAAGAGATTTAGTATGGTATACAGGAGTACGACAAACCGATGGAAGTCACAGAGTAACGGTTAATTTAGCGAACCATAATTTTAATCTAGGTAACTATCACATCCATGCATGGCTTACTACAGGAAATGGAAAAAACTTTGCCGTTACTACACGACATAATGTAACTTCAAGACCTCAAGCAACTGTGACGGCTACAAGAAGAGCTGGGTCAGAGAATTTATTTGATTTGAGGATGACTAATGTTGCCTTATTTGGCAATATGCAACGTGTTCAATTTGCTGTGTGGAGCGATCGCAGTGGTCAAGGAGACTTAATCTGGTACGAGGGTGCCAGACAAGCTAATGGGTCTTGGACGGCTACTGCCGACTCTCGTCGACATCGTTATACAGGAAGGTATCAAGTCCATGTGTGGGGGAATAGGGCAGACGGCAGTCGAGTCTTTATGGGTGGTACAACCTTCAATGTGCCAGTTCCTACAGTGGGATTAACTCCTATCATGGGGAACTCCCAAACCTATGTTGCTCAGATGGTTCGAAACTATCGCAACACAGGCCACACCTTCCCAGAAGCTGCTTTGGGAATGAATCTCAATCAATTTGCACAGCTGGTGTTGAATGAAGCCAATAGAGAAGGGGTTCGAGGAGAGGTGCTATGGGCACAAATAATGAGAGAAACTGGATGGTTACAATTTGGGGGTTGTGTAAGCATTGATCAATTTAACTTTGGTGGTCTTGGTGCCACTGGAGGAGGCAATCCAGGGCATTCCTTCCCATCTGTTCAAATCGGACTTCGGGCACAAGTTCATCATTTAGTCGCCTATGCCACAACAACATCAGTAAGGAATCCGTCTAATAGGGCGCACCCAGTGATGAGGACATCGCCACCATGGGGACCAACAGGTCAAACAGTGGTTAATGGCACAGAAAGTCCAAGATTTCATTTTGTAGCTAGGGGAATTTCTCCATATGTAAACTGGTTAGGACAAGGTGAGAATCCAAATCATCCAGGATTCTGGGCGGCAGATCGAAATTATGGAGCGGCACTTGCTGCAGCAATAGTAGTTCTATTGAATTCATAAGAATAGTTGAAGTTTATATTTACATTGAAGAAGTTGAAAATTATATTTGTAATGATGAAAGATATAACTGAGTGCTATTGCTCAAAGGGATAAAGTGAAAGAGGTTTGTTAACCATCCACTAGTCTAACTAGGAGGAGGTTGGTGAACCTCTTTACTGATATGAAAAAAAATGATATACTGTAGGACAGAGAGTCTGGAGAGTTTGACGATTAACCCTCCAGGAATAAAAGTGCGGAGGAATCGACGAATGAGAACTTACCTTGTAACAGGTGGAGCGGGATTTATTGGCTCAAATTATATCCATTATATGTTTAAGAAGTATGGGGATCGTATTCGAATCATCAATTTGGACAAGCTAACTTATGCAGGTAACTTGGAAAATCTTAAGACCGTGGAAGAGAAAGAGAATTATACTTTCATCCGTGGAGATATTTGTGATTCGGAATTGGTGACTAAGATATTTGAAGAAAATGAGATTGATCGAGTGGTACATTTTGCGGCAGAAAGCCATGTGGATCGAAGCATCAAGAATCCAGATGTATTTGTGAAAACTAATGTACTAGGAACTTTGGTAATGCTTAACGCAGCGAAAGCGGCTTGGGAATTGCCAGATGAAACCTTCAAAGAAGATAAGCGCTTCCTTCATGTTTCCACAGATGAAGTTTATGGGTCTTTGGAAAAAGATGGAAGTTATTTTTATGAGACCACTCCTTACGATCCTCACAGTCCTTATTCAGCCAGCAAAGCGGCATCGGACTTCTTAGTAAGGTCTTACATGGATACTTACAAATTTCCAGCAAATATAACCAATTGCAGTAATAATTATGGACCTTATCAATTTCCAGAGAAATTGATTCCTTTGATGATCAACAATGCCCTTCAAGGGAAGAACCTGCCCATATACGGAGACGGGAAGAATGTTCGGGATTGGCTCTATGTAGAAGATCATTGTAAGGGGATTGATATGGTTCACGAACAAGGTCGTTTGTTTGAAACCTATAACATTGGTGGGCATAACGAAAAAGAAAACATCCAGATTGTTCATATCATCTTAGACACTTTACAAGAAATGTTACCTGACGATGACCCTAGAAAGGCACACATCAACAAGGAATTAATTACTTACGTAAAAGATAGAAAAGGTCATGACTTAAGGTATGCCATAGCTCCAGATAAGATTAAAGAGGAAATCGGTTGGTACCCAGAGACCATGTTTGAAGAAGGGATTAAGCTAACCATCAAGTGGTATTTTGAGAATGAAGATTGGATGAATCATGTAACCAGTGGCGAATATCAGAAGTATTATGATGAGATGTATCGAGAAGAATAGAAGAAGCTTAGAATTCTTTAAAGTGAAATTGTTGACGAAGAAAATAATCATGGAACAGAGATAAGATAATAGATAACAGGAGGGCATTGCCACATGAAAGGAATCGTTCTAGCAGGAGGTTCAGGAACCAGATTATATCCACTTACTCAAGTTACCAGTAAGCAACTATTACCCATATATGATAAGCCAATGGTCTACTACCCATTGAGTATCTTGATGGAAGCGGGGATCAAAGAGATTCTTATCATCTCCACTCCAGATGATACCCCTAGGTTTGAAGAGCTACTAGGGGATGGCAGTCAGTTTGGAATCAACCTTTCTTATAAAGTACAGCCTTCTCCAGATGGCTTGGCACAAGCTTTTCTTATTGGAGAAGAGTTTATTGATGGAGACAGCTGTGCTATGATTTTAGGGGATAATATTTTCCAGGGACATGGCTTGAAAAAACGCCTTAGGGCGGCAGCAGCTAAAGAAGAAGGAGCCACGGTGTTTGGATATTACGTAGATGATCCAGAACGTTTTGGAGTGGTAGAATTCGACGGGGAAGGTAGAGCCATTTCCTTAGAAGAAAAGCCAAAGAATCCCAAATCAAACTATGCTGTTACAGGGCTATACTTCTATGATAAGAAGGTGGTGGAGCATGCCAAGCAGGTGAGACCGAGTAATCGTGGTGAGTTGGAGATTACAGACTTGAATCGGATGTATTTAGAGAAGGGTAACCTAGATGTAACTCTCTTAGGTCAAGGATTTACTTGGCTAGACACCGGCACCCATGAATCTTTAGTAGAAGCGACAAACTTTGTATACACTTTAGAAACCCATCAAAATCGAAAGATCGCTTGCCTTGAAGAGATTGGTTACAATAATGGTTGGATAAGCAAGGAGCAGATGGAGAAGGCCTACCAATTATATCAAAAGAATCAGTATGGACAATACCTAAGAGATGTGATCGACGGGAAATATATTGATCAATATGTAACAACGGTTTAGACACAGCTGCGTCTAAACAATAACATGAGAAAAAGGACGAGGCAAAGATGAGCAAAATTACAGTTGAAACTTGCCATATAGAAGGATTGAAGATCATCACCCCTACAGTTTATGGAGATGATCGTGGTTACTTCATGGAAACTTATAATCAGAATGATTTCAAAGAAGCAGGGATTGATTTGGACTTTGTTCAAGACAATCAATCCAAGTCTAAAAAAGGCGTACTTAGAGGGTTGCACTTTCAAAAGGAACACCCTCAAGACAAACTGGTGCGAGTAATCAGCGGGGAAGTTTTTGATGTTGCTGTGGATTTAAGGGAGGGCTCTCCAACTTATGGCAATTGGCATGGGGTAATCCTGTCTGCTGAGAATAAAAAGCAGTTTTTTGTGCCCAAAGGATTTGCTCATGGATTCTTGGTGCTGTCAGAGAGTGCTGAGTTTGCGTATAAATGCTCTGATTTCTACCAGCCAAGTGACGAAGGAGGAATCATATGGGATGACTCTGAAATCAGTATTGATTGGCCAATTCCGGTGGGAATGAAGCTCCTCATTTCAGAGAAAGACACGAAATGGGGCTCTATTAAGGATTTAAGAAAGTAGTAAGTTGAATAATGCAATAATTTTAAGGGAGAATAACAATTAGGTTAGCATAAGAGAGTGCGGATTTAGTTGTTGGGAAGTTGATGAATTTACGAAAACGTATCGCTACACTTTCATTTGTGAAGATAAAAAGAGCATGGAAATATCTGCTTAAGCATGGGCCAGTGGCTTTTAAGCATCGTTTTTTAGGGAAAGACCACTGTGAGTTTGGTATCCCTTATGAAGAGTGGTTTGCTAAGAATAAAGTGACAGAAGAGGAACTGGAGAGGCAGAGGGATTACCTGTTTGAGTATTCACCGACAATAAGCCTAATTGTTCCTACTTATCAAACCCCTCTGAATTATCTGCGCCAGATGATAGAGTCCGTTCGAGCTCAGAGTTACTCCAACTGGGAGCTTTGCATTGCTGAGGGAAGTGGTGGAAACAAGAAGATAGAAGAGGTTATTGGGGAATATGCTTCAAAGGATTCTCGAATAAAGGTTGAGATATTAGAGAAGAATTATGGTATTGCAGGGAACAGCAATAAAGCTTTAAGTATGGCTACAGGAGAGTATACAGCCTTATTTGACCATGATGATTTGTTGACCCCAGATGCTTTGTTTGAGGTGGTACAATCCCTCCAAGAGACAAAATATGATATTATTTATACAGATGAAGATAAAGTTGATGGTGATATGATTGCATACCTGGACCCAAACTTTAAACCAGATTGGAGTCCTGATTTATTTTGCTCACATAACTATATCACCCATTTATTTGTGGTGAAGAAATCTATCCTTGATGAGGTAGGAGGGTTTAGAGAAGAGTTTGAAGGTTCTCAAGACTACGACTTAATGTTTCGATGTATTGAGAGGGCAGAAAGTATCTGGCACATTCCTAAAATATTGTATCATTGGCGAGTCCATGACAATTCTGTGGCAGGTGACCCTGAAAGTAAGATGTATGCTTATGAAGCAGGTCGAAAGGCTATTGAAGAACACTATAAGCGAACAGGAGTAGAAGCTAGTGTTGAGATTATGGAGCTGTGGGGGATGTATCATACCATATACGCCACACCAAGAAATCCATTGGTATCCATTGTTATTCCCAACAAAGACCACATTGAGGATTTGAAGGTATGTTTGACTTCTTTACTTAAAAGAAATACTTACGAGAATTTTGAAGTGATTATTGTAGAGAATAACAGCACTAAAGAAGAAACTTTTGACTATTATAAAAAAATACAAGAGAATTATAAGAATATAAAAGTTATTCACTGGGAAGGGGAATTTAATTACTCAGCCATTAATAATTTTGGAGTGAGACATGCATCAGCTGATTATATTCTCTTTCTAAACAATGACACCAAAGTAATCAGTCCTACTGCTGTAAGTGAGTTGCTAGGCTGTTGTATGCAAAAAGATGTGGGAATTGTTGGTGCTAAGCTTTTATTTAAAGACAATACCGTTCAACATGCAGGAGTGGTCATTGGCTTTGGTGGATTCGCAGGTCACGTTAACACGGGAATTCACAAGAATAGCTTTGGTTATATGGTACGAGCACGAATTAATGGGAATTATAGTGCAGTAACAGCGGCTTGTATGATGGTAAAACGTTCGGTATTTGAAGAGGTTGGAGGATTTACAGAAGAATTTAAGGTGGGTCTTAATGATGTGGATTTTTGTCTCAAAGTCCGAGAAACTGGAAAACGTGTAGTTTTCAATGCTCATTCTTTATGGTATCACTATGAATCCAAGTCTAGAGGATATGAAACTACCCCAGAGAAAATAGAACGTTTTGAAGGGGAAATTGCTCTATTTCAGAAGCGTTGGCCAGAGATATTAAGAGATGGAGATCCTTATTATAATAATAACTTTGTAGTTGAATTGGGACCTTATAAGTTAGGAGTGCCAAATAACGGGACATAGTAAATTTGAAGGAGCTATGAAGAGAAATATGTTGAATTTATGTAAACGCATTGCTTCCATTCCTGTGGAACTTTATAAAAACAGAATGTTAATCGCAAGATTATCTTATAACGATTTCAAAACACGCTTTTCAGGATCCTTTTTTGGTATGTTTTGGGCATTTGTGCAACCAGTGGTTACTGTTTTAGTGTTCTGGTTTGTTTTTGGACATGCACTAGGAGCGGGCAGAGAGCAATTGGCTGGAGGAGCCGAGGTGCCATTTGTATTGTTCTTAGTTTCTGGCCTTGTCCCTTGGTTCTTTTTTTCAGAGGCTTTAACAGGAGGAACGAATGCTCTGCTAGGATATAGTTATTTAGTGAAAAAAGTGGTTTTTAAAGTAAGCATACTGCCCATTGTAAAAGTGATTTCTGCTCTTTTTGTTCATGTGTTTTTTGTTGGTGTATTATTAACCTTGTTCTTGACAATGGGTTATTTTCCTGGTCTATATGTGTTGCAGTTAATCTATTATTCCGCTGGATTGTTCCTGTTTGTGTTGGCTCTTAGTTATTTAACCTGTTCTGTCGTAGTTTTTTTTAGGGATTTAAGAGAGGTGATTAATGTTGTTCTAACCGTTGGAATATGGATGACTCCTATTTTATGGAATTTAGATCGAATGACAGAAAACCGTCTTCTTATTCTCTTCTTCAATCTTAATCCTGTGTACTATATAGTCTCAGGTTACCGAAACTCTCTGATTGGTCATATGGGATTTTGGGAACGACCTTTATTGTCTTTGTATTTTTGGGGAGTAGTTGCAGTTGTAGGTGTTATAGGATTGTTAACTTTTAAGAGGCTAAGAGTCCACTTTGCAGATGTATTATAGGTATAGGACGATGCAAGCATGAATATAAAGGTTTTACGTCTTCATTTTAAAATATATGTACGACAAGTGAGTTGAAAAGAACAGCATCTTTAACTCAATGAGAGGATAGATAGCAATGGAAACCGTAGCAATAAAAGTAGAACATGTGAGTAAAATGTACAAACTTTATGATCGACCAATGGATCGTCTGAGAGAATCTTTAAGGTTAACGAAGGAGGTTAGATTTAAGCCGCATTATGCTCTCAATGACGTAAGTTTTCAGATTGAAAAAGGGGAAACCGTAGGAATTATCGGAGTAAACGGTGCTGGAAAATCCACAATTCTTAAGATTATAACTGGAGTGCTGAGCCAAACATCGGGTAATGTAGAGATAAATGGGCGAATTTCAGCACTTTTAGAGCTGGGTGCTGGCTTTAATATGGATTATACAGGTATTCAAAATATTTATCTCAATGGCACCATGATTGGCTTTTCTAAGGAAGAGATTGAAGATAGAATGGATCAGATACTAGAATTTGCTGATATTGGGGAATTTGTCCATCAGCCGGTAAGGACTTATTCCAGCGGGATGTTTGTGCGCTTGGCTTTTGCTATAGCCATTAACATAGATCCTGAAATATTAATCGTAGATGAAGCTCTGTCAGTAGGTGATGTGTTCTTTCAAGCAAAGTGTTACAAAAAGTTTGAAGAATTTAAAAAAAGGGGTAAAACCATCTTGTTTGTAAGCCACGACCTAGGAAGCGTCAGCAGATATTGTGATCGAGTAGTGCTACTCAATCAAGGAGTCAAGTTAGATGAAGGTAGTCCCAAAGATATGATTAACCTATACAAAAAAGTTTTAGTGAATCAACTGGAACCAAAGAAAGAAACAACAGAAACAGAAACAGGGGAGACATTAGAGTCAAGCGGATCATCTGGGATGAAAGTAGAGGGAGACAGCAAAGATAAAGAGAACATTAAGAAAAAGGGAATTTATACAAAGAACAGCAACGTTAAAGCAGGTCTTAACTTAAATCCTGATTATATTGATTATGGAACAAAGGAAATAGAGATTATTGATTTTGGTATATATGACCAACAAAACAATCTCTCAGGTTCTATCATCAAAGGGGAAAGATTCTCTGTGGCGATTAAGTTGAAAGTTCATAAAGCAGTGCCAAGCCCCATTGTGGCATTTACCATTATTAATTTGAAGGGGGTGGAGGTTTCAGGCACCAACACCATGATTGAAAACATAGAGGTAAGCCTAGAAAATCCAGGAGAAGAAGTTCTAGTTACCTTCTCTCAGGAAATGAATTTCCAAGGGAATGAATACTTATTAAATCTAGGTTGCGTAGGCTATGAAGGGGACGATTTTACTGTCTACCACAGGCTATATGAGGTATGTAGTGTAACCGTGGTTTCAAATAAAAATACAGTAGGATTTTATGATATGAATTCCAAGATTGAATTGGAGGTAGTGAGCAAATGATTGAAGTAGGAAAAGTAATGATAGATGATTCTTTGTATGCAGGCAGTGATCTCTACACCGATGGATCCATCGAAGACATAATGTTGGAAATCGCAAAAGAAATCCCTAGAGGGGGACACAACGCAGAGATTACTAAGCGCAAGGAATGGCCTATACTCTATCACTTTTCTCATTTGAGAGAGAATATTGTGATGACAATTCCAATTTCGAAGGAAGATAAAGTTCTGGAGATTGGGGCAGGTTGCGGTGCCATAACAGGGGCACTTGCTAGTCGAGGAGAGTCGGTTCATGCCATAGAATTATCCATGAAGCGCAGTATGATTAATGCCCATAGAAATAAAGATAAAGAAAATCTAAGAATATCCGTAGGTAATTTTGAAGATATAGAGAAATCACTTACTGAAAAATATGACCTCATTACTCTGATTGGTGTATTTGAATATGGGGAAGGGTTTATTTCAACAGACACCCCTTATGTTGATTGGCTGAAGATGTGTAAAAAACATCTTAGTGAAAAGGGAAGAATCGTTATTGCTATTGAAAATAAGTATGGGTTAAAGTATTTTGCAGGATGCAAAGAAGATCATACTGCAGGTTATTTCGAAGGGATTGAGGGGTATCGTAACTCATCGAATGTTCGCACTTTTAGCAAAGATGAACTCACTAAAATTATCCAAAAGGCAGGATTTGAAAAAATAACTTATTATTACCCTTATCCAGATTATAAATTTCCCTTAAAACTATTTTCAGATGATTATCTCCCAAACCCTATGGAACTTGGCTTGAATGACTTGAACTTTGACCACGAGAGAATGCAACTATTTGACGAAACCATAGTGTTTCAAGAAGTGACAAAGGATCATCTGTTTCCACTGTTTTCCAATTCGTTTTTAGTGATTATTGAAGGAGATACTCATGAGTAGAATGATATATTCCAAATTTTCAAATGATCGGGATCCTTCCCGCAGTATTATCACTGAAATCATGAAAGGTGATGAGCAGTTAACGGTTAGAAAGCGGGCATATACGGCGGCAGGGCAAGAGCATATTGATGGCTTGTTAACAAAGTGTGAAAAACTGTCAGATTTATTTGTAGGAAGTCTTTTTGCTGCAAATAGTTGTACTCTTATAGAGGGGTGTGCCCATTTTGAGTACTTAGAAGGTAGAACACTGGAGGAGATGCTTGATGATTGCTTAATATCAGGAGACATTGCTAGATTTCGTAAATTAATAGATTCATTTATTGAAGAAGTGAAGAAAATATACCAGCCATCACCATTTCAGATTAGTGATGATTTTATCAACGTGTTTGGAGAAGTGGACTTACCACCGAACGTAGAAGCTTCTCGTTTTATCAATATTGACTTGTTGTTTTCGAATATTATCGTAGATGGGGGGAACTGGCATGTCATCGATTATGAATGGGTCTTTGACTTTTTTATCCCTATTAATTTTTTGATATACAGGACATTTTACTATTACACTTCACAAAACACAAAGCGAAGTGTTTTACTTGATGACAACGTGATGAAGATGTTTGGAATTACAAGTCAAGAATTAGAGCAATATAAACAGATGGATTATCATTTTATTACAAGATATGTGTTTGGAGGGAAAACGAACATTTCGGGGTTTCATCAATTGATGAGCAAACCAACCATAAGCCTAGATTCTATGTTGAAAGCTTACAAACAAACGGTAGAGAAAATGAAATGTCAAGTATTCTATGATTTTGGTGAGGGGTTTAATGAAGAGGACAGCGAGATTGTCATGCCTAGATGGTCAAATGAAAATTCAGGTGAACTAGAAGTGATGGTACCTGAAAAAGTCAAATCCATAAGAATTGATCCAGGTGATTATCCTTGTATGCTCCTTATTCTTGGCGCACAGCAAATCACATCAAACCAGAATTATGAAGTGGAATATACCAGCAATTCTGTTATAAAAGATAAACGTTTATTGGTATTTACAACAGATGATCCTCAGATAATCATCACTCATCTGGAAGAGGAAACAAAAGTGATTTTCATAAGGTTTGATTATGAACCTTATGGAATAAACACTGCTGGTGTGTTGAAAAAATATTTAGAGACAATGGATGAAAATCAAAAAATGCTAGACTCAACAATTAAAAAGAATCAAGAAATGTTAGACTCAACAAGTTGGAAAATTACTCGCCCCTTAAGGTGGGTGAGCAAGAAGATGAGAAACACCAATCAAAGTTAAAAAATAGACGTACACCAGTTTAAAAGGAATCGAAGATAATCCAAAAGAAAGGGATTCATGGAACATGAGTAAAGTGGATATTGTAATACCCGTATATAACGCATATGATTTCACATTAAATTGTATAGAAAGCGTATTAAAGTATACGGACTTAAACACACATACCCTGTTATTGATTAATGACAAAAGTCCAGATGAGAAGATCTCTCCAATGCTCAGAAGGTACAAAGAAGAAAATCAAGATAAAAACATCGTATTGCTAGAAAATGAAGAAAATCTAGGGTTTGTGGCAACATGTAATAAGGGTATGCGATATTCAAACTATGATGTGATTCTATTAAATAGTGATACTGAAGTCACAAAAAATTGGGTAGAGAAGCTCCAAAGAGGTGCTTATTCAAACGAATATATTGCCACAGTTACTCCACTTACAAACAATGGGACGAATTGTAGTGTCCCCAACTTTGGAGAAGACAATGAGTTACCAAGTTCTATGACTCTAGAAGAATATGCTCAGTTGATTGAGAGAATATCAGCAAACAAATATCCCGAATTAACTACAGGAAACGGTTTCTGCATGTATATTAAAAGAACTGTGATTGATGAGGTGGGGATGTTTGATGAGGTAACCTTTGGGAAAGGTTATGGAGAAGAGAATGATTTTTGTTATCGAGCATTGGATCATGGGTTTATCCATGTTCTGTGCGATGATACATTCGTCTACCATAAGGGAACTCAAAGCTTCACAAAAGAGAATCTGAGCAATACAAAAGCTGAACTCACTGAAAAACAGATGGAGAAATTGAGGCAGAAACACCCTACATATACGCAAAAGACAGATGAATTTATGGCCAATAATCCACTTCGGGATATTCAAGAGAATGTAAGAATAAATACTGCCTTATATAACAAAAAGAGAATTTTATATTTAATCCACGATTGGGGAGATAAGGTGGTGGCTAGTGGAACTTCTCTTCATCTCAAAGACATTATTGATAAAAACAATGTGGAGAATATTGCAAGCTTTGTTTTGGCACCTGAAAAGTTTGATCACTCAAGATTTAGGTTGTTTCTATATACCGACGATTTTGCAAAGGAAATTGCAAGTTTTAGAGTAGACCTCCACCTGTATGGACCCATCATTTACACCAACCAAGATTATGTAAAGATGCTGGAATCCATATTTGACGCCTTTGTTTTTGATGTACTACATGTACATCACTTCATCTTTCAGACTTTTGATGTAATTGGCTTCGCAAAGAAGAATAACATCTATAGCATCATCACATTGCATGACCTATATATGATATGTCCTTCTGTAAATATGGCGTATGAAGGGTTGTTTTGTGAGTATAATCCAAGGAAAAATTGTGGGAAATGTTTAAAAGATAGATTTGGAATAAATAGCGATATGATTGGCACTTGGCAAAGGGTATGTTATCATTTGCTAAAAAGGTTCGATAAAATAATTGTGCCGTCAGAGGATACAAAAAAGCATTATAAAAAAGTATATAACGATTTGGAGATGGAAGTTGTAGAACATGGAGTAAAGGTCATCCCTGTAACACATAAAGAAGAGAAAACAAAAACAACCTTTGATATTGCATTTGTTGGGGCAATGAACGAACATAAAGGGAGTAATGTATTAAAACAATTGATTAAAGAGAACGAAGATCCAAATTTGAAGATTCATCTATTTGGCATAACAGATAATCCTGAATTAGAAAAAGATCAAAACAATTACAAGAATCACGGCTTATACAAAGAAGGAGAGTTACCTCAATTGCTCGTGGACAACCAAATCGATTTGGTATGCATATTTTCTCTATGTCCAGAAACCTATTCGTATACATTGACGGAAACATATATGACAAAAGTTCCAGTGCTGGCTTTTGAGATAGGTGCTGTGGGAGATAGGATAAAAAAAGACAAAGTAGGGTGGGTTATAACTGTTAACTTACCAGCCACTCAAATTTTAGAGGAAATAGGTAAAATACGAGAAGATAAAGAAGGGTATGAAAGTATAAAGAAGAACTATGAGTTATATCAGTTCAAAACAACAGAGGAAATGCAAGAGTATTATATGAATTTATATGATTCGATTTTTGATAAGGATAAAAAGAACGATATAAGTGACTTATTTGAGATTTATGAATATCGCTATCAAAATCACATTTATGAGTTGAAAGATGAGATGAAAGAACTCAATGGAAAATACCAGGAACAGCTGGCAACAGTAGCAATAATACGTGATTCTACAAGTTGGAAAGTGACGAAACCACTGAGGAAGTTAGTGGAAATAAGTAGGAGAGGTAGAGGGAATAATGCTTAAGTTGTTGTTAACCATATTCTGGTTAGGAATACTCCCGCTATTATTGGGGAACGGATTGGTAAAAGAAGGTGAACTGAAGATTAAAGATATCTTTTTGTCTTATCTTTTTGGATGGATGAAGATGTTTGCGTTGTTCCAAATCTTAGCGATTCCTTTCATTTTTTTGCAGTTTAGATTAACTACATTGGTAATTGTTTGGGCGAGTGGTGTCATACTCTTGTTAGTTTATTATTTAGTTAGAAATGTTGAAGGCTATATAAGGCTTATAAAGAAAAAGTTTAAGATTACACGCCCGAAGTTTATAGAGGTGCTGGTTATATTATTAATAGTGTTCCAGTTGTTTGCAGTTACATTTCTAACACATGAAGATGCTGACGATGCCTTTTTTATCGGGCAAGCAGTGACGGATTCTCATACAGATACGATGCTAATCTATGTAGGAGACACAGGATCCCAGTGGGGAAGTTTCCCTCCTCGATATGTGTTTTCACCTTTCCCTACTTTTCTGGCAGCAATGTCACGTTTAGTAATGATTCATCCATTGATATTGGCAAGGATTATTTTCCAAATGGTTTTCATTTTGATGAGTTATATGGTATACTATTTGTTGGCAAAGGAGGCTTTTGGGGAAAACAGAAATAATATTGCATTAACCATGAGTTTTCTAAGTTTGTTAAACATATGGGGGAATATTTCAGTATACACATCTTCCTCCTTTTTGCTGTTTAGGTTACATCAAGGGAAAGCTCTGCTGGCTAACTTGATTTTGCCATTATTAATTTACTTAATCGTGTCATATTATAGGGAAAAGAAATTCAAACAGAAAGAGTTACTATTGGTTATGGTGTCTTCTACCCTAGTATCTTCTATGGGAGTCTTTCTAGCCCCTTTATTGTTAGGGATTTATGCCTTGATTCGGTTTGCCAGAGAGAAAAGAATTCTCATTATTTGTCAAACGGTGCTTTGCTGTATGCCCAATATTGTTATAGGCATAGCATTTTTAGTGATTCGTTAACAACAATCCTTGATGGTTTAAAGATGGTTTGAATTGAGAAAAGGTGAATGAGTTATGAGTGAGGTGTTTGCGCTTTATCATAGAGTATCTGGAGGCTACCCATACATGGGCTTGTTTTTTATGAGTTTATTGTTCTTGTTTGTTTTTGTTAGAGATAAAAGAGAGTTATGGGTTTATCCTAACCTATTAGTATTAATTGTAATATTTAACCCCTTCATAAAAGAGGTTTTGAACCGTTACTTTTTGACAGGTGGAGCGGGAACATTTTGGCGAGTTTGGTGGATAATACCAATCCCCTTTCTGATTGCACTAATGTTTACTTCGCTTGTTGATCTTATAAAAGGGAAGGAAAAGGTGATTGTAACAATCTTGATATGTTTTGTGATAGGGCTATCGGGCAATTTCATTTTTTCTAGGGATAATTTCTATCGAACTCAAAATATCTATCAGTTGCCTGATGAAGTGATTTATATTAGTCACTTGATTTCAAGTGATTCTGCTCAACAGAGAATAATAGAACAAAATGTAGTGGCAGTGAGCAACGTGGCTTGGCGTCTGAGGTTATATGATCCAGAGATAAGAATGTTGTTTGGCAGAAGCCCTGCAGGCTCCCGCTCAGGAATTAATTCTGTTGAAATTGCAGGGATTATCAATAGTGAAAGACCAGACTTTGAACACTTAGATTCCCTACTTAGAGAAGATAATGTATTTTACCTGATAATAGATAGGCACGGGTTGTATGCCTTGCCAGGGTATTTAATTCGCCCAGAAAGTTTAGGGTATGAGCTAATAGGGTATACACAACATTACCGAGTATATCGAACGAATTTTTAGGATTTAATTGTAATGACTTAAGAGGTGAAGAAATTCCAAGAGTTTTTACCTTTGAATAATGTAATGAAATGAGGAATAATATGAAGTTTGCATTAATTGGCTGCGGGAGGATTTCTCCTAATCACATAATTGCGGCATTAGAAAACGATATGAATATCATTGCGCTGTGTGATATAGTACCAGAAAACATAGAAGATAAGTTTGAAAAACTAAAGCTTCCGAAGTCCATAAAGAAATATGTGGATTATCAGGAGATGTTAGAGTATGAAGAGATAGACCTGATTGCCATTGCAACAGAAAGTGGTAATCATGCAAAGATTGCTCTCGATTGTATCAAAAAAGGAATACACCTGATTATTGAAAAGCCAATTGCACTCTCACTTGCAGATGCAGATGCTATTATTGAGGCGGCCAAAGGAAAAGGAGTAAAGGTTTGTGCATGCCATCAGAATCGATTTAACAAATCCATTCAAAAGATTAGAGAAGCTGTGGAAGCAGGGCGGTTTGGAACATTATTGCATGGAGCAGCACATATTAGATGGAACCGAGGGAAGGATTACTACACTCAAGCACCATGGCGTGGAACCTGGGAACAGGATGGTGGTGCTTTAATGAATCAATGCATCCACAACATAGATCTACTTCGCTGGATGATGGGCGATGAGATTGTAGAAGTAGTAGGCATGACGGATAGGTTGTGCCATGACTTTATGGAGGCGGAAGACTTAGGACTTGCTCTAATTCGCTTTGCAAATGGTTCTTATGGTCTTGTCGAAGGGACAACAAATATATATCCCGAAAACCTAGAGGAAACACTATATATATTTGGGGAAAAAGGCACAGTAAAAGCAGGGGGGAAATCCGTCAATATCATTGAAGAATGGCGATTTGGCGACAATATAGATGATCCTGAAGAAGTAAAAGAAAAATATCAGGAAAACCCACCAAACGTGTATGGCTTTGGGCACAATCCTCTGTACGCTGATGTAAAAGAGGCCATAGAGAAAGATAGACCAGTATATGTGGACGTTTATGCAGGGAGAAGAGCTCTAGAGTTGATATTAGCTATATATGAATCTTCAAAAACAGGAAAGCGAATAACACTTCCAATGAAAGAAGGTTCGACCTTAAATTTTGTTGGCAAGTTTGATAGTTAATCTCATAAGGAATTGGGGAGTAAGCAAATGAAAGAATATTTTGTTCATGAAACAAGCATCATAGACGACAATGTGGATATTGGAAAAGGTACAAAAGTGTGGCATTTTTCCCATATTCAAAGAGATGTAGTAATAGGCGAAGACTGTTCGTTTGGACAGAATACTTACGTTGGGAGCAATGTTAGGATTGGAAAGGGATGTAAAATACAAAACAACGTATCCATATATGAAGGTGTGGAGTTGGAAGATTATGTTTTTTGTGGACCGTCCATGGTGTTTACCAATGATTTAACGCCGAGAGCGAAATACCCCAAAGGATCAGAGGGATATAAGAGAACCCTAGTGAAAGAAGGGGCAACTATTGGAGCAAATGCAACGATTGTTTGTGGTGTAACCATAGGGAAGTGGGCAATGGTGGCGGCTGGGGCTGTAGTGACAAAGGATGTAAAGGATTATACTGTTGTAGCAGGAATTCCAGCAAGGCAGATGGGTTGGGTTTGTGAGTGCGGGGAAGTAGTGAGAAATGGGAAGTGCATAGTGTGTTAGAAAATAGATGAATTATACTAATGATACTTTGTGAAATGGAATCAAAAAGGGAAAATTATGTCTAAAATATGTGTGATGTCAAGTGTTCATTCAGCCTACGATACAAGAATATATCACAAAGAAATTTTGAGCCTGATAAATGATGGATATAATATCGCATTCTTGAATAAGGAAAAAAATGGCGTAGATGATTTAGGCATTGAATTTATAAAAGTAAATATAAGTAGAAACAGACTGAAGCGTATTTTCACTTCTTCACTCAGAATGTACAAATTAGCAATGGAGCAGAAAGCAAATGTTTACCATTTTCATGATCCGGAATTACTTCCAGTTGGCTTACTTTTGAGACTAAAAGGAAAAGAGGTAGTGTATGATGTTCATGAGGATGTTCCACGGCAAATATTACATAAGACTTACCTAAAACCAATGGCGAGAAAATTAATTGCTTTCGCTTTTGAGAGAATTGAAAAGTATATAGCAAAGAAACTATCTTTAGTTATTTGTGCAACCCCAAAAATAGAAAGTGTATTTCATAAGTATGAATGTAAGACAATATGTGTTAAGAACTATCCTAAGCTAGAAGAGTTTGAGCATTTGCATAAAGGTGCAGAAAAATCAAAAGAGGGAGTATGTTACCTAGGAGGTATTAGAGGAGATAGAGGGATTTTTGAAATGATTGAAGCTGCTGAAAAATCTAATACGAAGTTAAAATTAGGTGGTTCTTTTGATTTATGCTCACTTGAGCAGAAAGTTAGAACTAAAAAGGAGTGGGCAAATAACGTGGTTTTTTATGGGTTTGTTGATAGAGTAAAAGTTGCTGAAATAATGAATTCTTCTGTAGCAGGATTAGTAGTTCTTCACCCTACAAATCAGTATATAGATTCATTGCCTATAAAGATGTTCGAGTATATGGCAGCAGGGATACCAGTGATTGCTTCAAACTTTCCCTTATGGCAAAAAATAGTAGATGAAGGAGAATGTGGAGTGTGTGTGGATCCTTTAAAGCCCAATGAAATAGCTAAAGTAATAAAGCATTTGGTAAAGAACCCACATATGGCATGTGAAATGGGAGAAAAGGGAAAAAGACTAATAAAAGAAAAGTATAATTGGAGTGTTGAAGAAAAGAAAATGTTGAAATATTATAATAAATTGTTTGGAAATATTCGATGATGAAAATAATGATTATATCAAGAGGGGTGCCCGACTCTAAGTATAAATTAAACGGAATATTTGAATATGATCAAGCAAAAGCTTTGGTTAAAAAGGGATGCGATGTAATATATCTGGCTTTGGATACTCGATCGTTGAGACGGTGGAGAAGGTGGGGATTTGTACATAAGATAGAAGATGGAATGAATATTTTCATGGTAAATGTTCCTCTCGGAAACATCCCTCATATTGTAAAGAATAGGATGGCGTCTTTTGCGCTGAAGAAACTCTATGATAGAGCTGTTAAGAAGTGTGGAGAATCAGATTTAATTCATTCTCACTTTTTTGATATAAGTTATATTACTGCAAAAGCTTTAAAAAATGAAAAGATACCCCTTGTAATTACAGAACACTCTTCAGTGCTAATTAAGGAGAATATACCAATCCATTTGTTTAATATGGCAAAATACGCCTATATTAAAGCAAGATTAATTATTACAGTGAGTTCATCCCTTCAAAGGATTTTATATGAAAAATTCAACATTGATGCAGTGCATGTACCAAACATAGTCGATCTAGATATTTTTGATGGTTCGAAGTGGGAAGAGCATAAAGGGTTTAATTTTATATCAGTGGCGAATTTGAAAAAGAACAAGAGATTGGATTTAGTTATTGCTTCTTTTAGTCAATTGAGAAAAGAATATAATGATATTTCTTTAATGATTTGTGGAGAGGGTAAAGAGCGTAGAAATTTAAAAGTGTTGATAGAAAGACATGATTTGAAAAATGATGTTATTTTGAAGGGATTGTGTAGCAGAGAAGAGATAGCAAAATTGTTATGTATGGCAGACTGTTTTGTACTACCGTCTCAAGGGGAAACTTTTGGAGTGGCATATATTGAATCATTATCTATGGGAGTGCCAGTTATTGCAACGAGATGTGGAGGCCCTGAAGATTTTGTGAATAATGACAATGGGATATTGATCGAAATTGATAACCAAAAAACACTAACAAAAGAGATGTTAAATATGTACAAAAATGCTAATAAGTATAAGCGAGATGAAGTTGCGAAAGCAATTAGAGATAAATTTTCTCCTGAAGAAGTGGCTAATCACCTGATAAAGCATTATCACTTAATTTTAGATAAAGAGAGAGAAGTATGAAGATTTTATATGTGTCAGATTTTTGGACTCCGCTAACTGAAATTGTATATAATGGATTTGATGAGATGAATGGAATGCCAGGGTTTCAGTTAACGCTTAAAAAACTAATAGATGATGGTCATAAAATTGATATTTTATTTTATGATTTCAACGATATAAATCAAAAGAAGAAATATAACATAAAATCTTGTTGGTTTAACAAAATTAACATAGTTAATCATTTATTTTTTAAACGCAAAACAGGAATTAAGAAGTTGTTTTCATATATCAATATATGGAGCGAAATAAAGCAAGAGGTATCATCGGCTCTTGAAAAGGAAAAATATGATTTTGTTTATGGGCAAGGGCCAATATCAGTCTGTATTACACGCATAGTTAAAAAAAGAGGAATACCATTCGGACAACGATTATATGGAAGCTCTTACTGGGATAGAATTGTAAAAAAAGGTTATGTTTACGCGTCACTGTCTATGTATCCTGAATATCTTTCATTAAAGAAACGAAAGAGTTTTATATTGGCAACCAACGATGGTTCTAGACTGGATAAAGCCTATGAATATGTAAATAAGAATAAAATAAAAGCTCCGTTTTATTTTTGGATAAACGGTTATCCCACAGAAGAAAACAAAGAGATTTTTTTCGATGAGAAAAAAGTGAAGACTCCTTACCTGCTATATATTGCTAGGGTTGTACATAGCAAACGACAACATCTTGCTTTAGAGATTGTAAGAAAGCTAAAGGAACAAAACATATTAGTAAATCTCTATTTTGGTGGGCAAAAAGATGATTTGGATTATTATAAATCACTTTGTGATTTGGCAGAGAGATATTGTATATCTGAACAAGTTGTGTTTTGGGGTAGTATTAGAAAAGATGAAATTAAGTATTATTCCGAAAGAGCTTTGGCTTGCCTTTCCTTGTATGAAACAACGAATTTTGGAAATGTTATCATTGAATATTTATCAAGTGGAGGGGTAGTGATTTCATGTAATGACGGATCATTAAATTCAGTAATTCGAAATGGTGAAAATGGTTTTTTGGTAGATAATATGGAGCAAGCAAGTGAGATTGTTAGAACTCTAATAAATGATGTTGAACTCAGTAAAGGTGTAAAGGGTAAAGCAAAAAAGAGTGCTTCAAAATATTTTAAAACCTGGGAAAAAAGAGTTCAAGATGAGGTGGATCTGATTAAGAAGTATGTAGGGAAAGGTGTATACTATTGAAATGAGATGGTGAAAATATAAATGGTAAATGAAAAGAAAGTTTTTATTAAAAACATGACAGGATTTTCACTGGCAACATGGATTGGCTTTGTGATTAGTTTTGTTTCAGCACCTATCTCTACTCGGTTGTTTTCACCAGATCAATTAGGCAGAATTAACCTATTTAATATAGGTGTTAACTTGCTATTGGCTTTATCCTTGTTAGGTCTGGATCAAGCACTGGTTCGCTTTTATTACGAACCACCATCAAGAACAAATAAAAAATATTTACTGTCAATATTAACACTAGTGTCAACATTAGTATTATTGTTTGGGGGATTAATAATAGTTTTGTTTTTTTGGCGTCCAGTTTCTTTTTCAATAATAGAATCTCACAATCAGTTAATAGTGATTTGCCTAGTGTTGTCGTCGATTTCTGCTGTAGTCTTACGTTATTTGAATTTATTTTATCGTTTGGAGCAAAAAATTCTTTGGTTTAATATTCAGGCTATTTTGATTGCTATTTTCACTAGGGTGTTGTATTTAGGAACTGGCTTTTGGAGTCCGACATATATGCCTGCCATATTAGTATTAACAGGTACAAATTTGCTATTGATGATTTCTTTTCTTCTCATACAAAGAAAAGAATTTGAGGTGATAAAGAATCTACCAGATAAAAATTTTGTGAAAACTATAGCAGCTTTTGCAGTCCCTTTGATTCCAGTTACAGTTATAGCATGGGTAAACAATTCGGTATCAGCATTGGTTATTTCTAGGTTATTGAACTTTGCAGAGGTAGCTATATTTACTGTGGCAGCGTCTCTGGCTGGACTAGTAAGTATAATACAAGCTGGATTTAACACTTATTGGGCTCCTTATGTTTATCAAAATTATAAGGAGAACTCACACCGTTTTTGGATAATCCATAAACTCATTGCTTGCTGTTTAACATTATTTGGTTTGATGATTATTTTATTACAAGAACCAGCATTTATGTTGCTCGGTGAGAAGTACAGGGGGGCTGTTTTATTTTTCCCATTTTTGTTAATTGCACCAATATGCTATACTTTAGGTGAGACGACAGGTATAGGAATTAATATAGCAAAAAAAACTTATTGGAGTCCTATTATTTTAATATCGTCTATTCTAGCGAACATAGTTATTTGCCTTACATTAATTCCATTAATAGGCATATCCGGTGCTGCTATTGCATCAGCATTCGCAGGCATTGTTTCAGTTATATTGAAAACAGTTATTGGAAGAAAGTACTATACACATATTACAAGCTACAAATATTTGGTTATAACGATAATTTTGCTTGTAGTTGCTTCCTTTATAGGGTACGTATTTGTAGATAATAGGATTTTAAAGCATATTTTGTTGTCATTGATACTTCTTTTAGGAATATATATATATAGAAAAGAGATAGTAATACTGTTGAAAAATGTTTGTGATATTGTAAAAGCAATGACCCACAAACCTAATCCATAATAAGTGAGAGGGGAATATAGCTATGAAGTTAAAAGGTAAAAAAGTATTAGTTACAGGAGCGGATGGTTTTATTGGCTCCCATCTAGCAGAAATGTTAGTGAAAGAAGGGGCAACTGTCAGAGCTTTGGCTATATATAATTCCATGGGGTCATGGGGGTGGCTTGAAAACTCTGCTTTAAATAATGAGATGGAGATTATTCTTGGTGACGTTCGTGATTCTCATTGCTGTCATCAAATAACAAAAGAGGTGGAAATTATTTTCAATTTGGCGGCATTAATAGCGATACCTTATTCTTACAAAGCTCCTAATAGTTATGTGGACACCAACATTAATGGCACACTAAATATATGTCAAGGAGCACTATATAATGATGTCAAAAAAGTGATTCAAACTTCTACCAGTGAAGTATATGGGACAGCTCAGTATGTACCAATAGATGAACAACACCCTTTACAGCCTCAGTCCCCTTATAGTGCAAGTAAGATTGGGGCAGATGCTTTAGCAATGAGTTTTTGTAACTCTTTTGGATTACCTGTATCAATAGCCAGACCTTTTAATACTTATGGACCACGCCAATCAGCACGTGCGGTTATTCCTACCATCATCTCTCAGATTGCCACTGGGGAAACAGAAATAAAATTAGGTGATGTGTCCCCTACCAGAGATTTTAATTATGTTGAAGATACATGTAGGGGTTTGCTTTTAGTTTCAGAGTGTGAGAAAGCAATAGGAGAAACCATCAATATAGGATCTAATTATGAGATAAGCATAGAAGATACAGTAAATAAGATAATATCTATTATGGGAAGAAAGGTTAAAGTTGTTACTGATGAGCAACGACTGAGACCTGAAAAGAGTGAGGTGAATCGATTGTGGTGTAACAATAGAAAATTACATTCCTTGACAGGATTTATACCAGAAATAAATCTTGATGAGGGTTTAAGAAGAACCATCAAATGGTTTGAGAACTCCAATAACCTTAGTCATTATAAAGGAGGAATCTACAATGTCTAAAAAAGCGGTGATTCTTTCGGGGGGATTAGGGACAAGATTGAGGCCCTTTACAAACTCAATTCCAAAGCCCTTACTTCCGATAGGCGAAAAAGCAGTTTTAGAAATACAAATTGAACGTTTAGTAAAATATGGATTTGAAGAAATAATACTTGCAACAAATTATAAAGCAGATTATATTGAAGGTTTTTTTGGAGATGGTTCTAGATATGGTGTCAAACTTATTGTAAGTAAGGAAGATGAACCGTTAGGAACTGCTGGTCCGTTAAAGTTGCTTGAAGAAACATTAGATGCACCTTTTTTGGTGATGAATGGAGATATACTTTGTCTAGTTGATTATGGAAAGATGTATGATTTTGCGATTAAACAAAAATCGAATTTTACTGTGGGTATTAAAAAAATAATACTGCCTTTTGCTTTTGGGAATATACTATTTGAAGGAAATAAGGTGACAGGGATACAGGAGAAACCAGACATTGTGAGATATGCATTGGCTGGAATATATGTAATGAAACCAGATGTGTTAAAATTAATACCTAAAGATGAGTATTATGGGATTGATAAGTTGATTCAAAAGATGTTATTCTCCAGTATGGAAATCAATAAGTATGAAATAAATGATTACTGGCTTGATATTGGGAACATAGAAGATTATGAGAAAGCACAAGTTGAATATAACGATTTTCAAGAACCTCACAACTGAATGATTGTTATACAAATGGGGAATATTTAAAATGTGAAGTAAGCTGAAATGTGCAACAGAGGAGGAAGAGAGTTTGTTCATCTGGCAACTAATAATGGTATGTATAGGGATAAGTATAATTGTAATTTTGCTTGGATTATTATATTCAAAATTTGTGAATATAGATAAAGATAGTGTTACTTTAAATTACATGGCGGGTATGGTTATATTTTTTTCATTATTTCAAATAATAACCATACCGTGTATTTTCCTGCGTGTTAGCTTTAATGTTAATTATATAATAATGCTGGGGGCTACAATAGTTTTATGTATGCTATCATTTGTATTGAATTACAAAAGAATTGGAGGATATTTTTCCCAATGGATTAAATTTATAATTATAAAGAAAAGAAGAGTTACGATTTTAACTAAAGAGAATGATTTAAATAATATTCGCAGAAAGATGACAGAAGGGATAAAAAGCACAAACTATTTTTTTTGGTTATCTGTCTTAATGATAATTATAGCATTAGTGGGTTACCAATTCATTACTTTTGCAATAGAATTAGACTATGCCTTTTATTTAGGAACAGCAGTTACTGCATTAGAAAGCAATACAATTTCACTTATTGACCCCTTAACAGGGATGGAAAAGGAGCAGTTTCTGTGGAGGTATGTATTAGCGCCTTTTCCTATTTTTTGGGCTTTTTTGAGTAGATTGTTTAATGTACATCCCGCAATTCTCGTTCATTCGATTCTACCAGTTGTTTTGTATCTGTTTTCAGTTAGTGTGTTCTATAACTTAGGTAAAGTTATTCTAAACCAAGATAAAGATAAGGCTATAAAGTTCTTATTTGCCTACCAATTGACAATATTTTTCTCTCGGATAGGTGCAGGAACAGGATTAGGTATATTCGCATTGTTGTTAATTAATCAAGGGAAATCAATACTATTTATTGCAATGTTACCACTATGCTTTTATATGTATATGAGGATTTTTTGGCACGAAGAGAAAAAGGTAGATTGGCTGCTTTTAGTTTTATTGATGTTGGCAAGCAGTATGGTTTCGTCTATGGGTGTTGTGTTAGGTGCTATGTGCTTGGGTGTTTTAGGCATTTCTCATTTTATAGTAACAAGAAATATAAGAGATGTTGTAAAAATAGCATTATGTTGCACACCAAATGTAATATTCGGTTTGATTTTTGCATTAAATAATACAAATCAATATACGATGATATTTTGAAAGTTGACATATGGAGATAAAGAGATATGAACTCATTTACTAAGAACTTTATGAATATAATATATAATTTTGGGGATTTCTGGGAATTTCAAATGGTTGCGTTAGATGGTACTGTAAATCGTAACGCTTTATTTACGATATATTTAATGATATTATTATATGTATTTGTGAAAAATGAAAAGTGTGAAAAAATGAAGATTTTTATAGTCTATAATATAATATTCTTTGTGATTTTCTTATTTCCTCTAACTGCTCATATTATTATTAGATATGTAACAGGGAGTTTGGTGTTTTGGCGTATTTTTTGGTTACTACCTATCAGTATTGTTTCATCATATGTATTTGTTTACCTATCTGACTCAATTAAGGAGAATGGAAAGAAGTTTGTGTTTTGGTTAGGAGTAGTCGCAATACTTTTGATTGGTGCCAGAGGAATGACAGTATATGAGCTAACGGAAAGAAGCGAGAATCCCTATAAATTACCTAATGTGGTTATTGAAGTGATTGAGGTTATAAATATGGATGCGACTATAAATGATATTGAGAGAAAGCAGGTTGTGTTTCCTCCTGGTATGTATCCTTTTGTTAGGCAATACGATGCATCAATTCATATGACTTTTAGTGCAGTCAACTTTAGGCTATCACAAGGAGAACGATTATATGGAATCAATCAAGAGCTTTTCAATATGATTTATTATGGAGAATTTAATGGACGAAGATTAGGACAACTCTTAAAACTGGAAAGATATAATTATTTTGTGATTTGGAAATATCACCCAGAGTTAGTTTCCCTTAGTCCGAGTTTTTACAGAGTGGGAGAGGTATCAGACTATGCAATATTTAGGGGGCGTAGCTTTATTCTTCATCCAACGTATTTTAATGGAGTAGATTACTCACCAGTTTTTGATTATTATTTCTATCTAGAGCGTTATCCTGATGTGAAAGAGGATGTGGGGATAGATTCTTATGCTGTTTTGGAACATTTTGTAACTATTGGAATGTCTGAGGGGCGCATTGGTAGTGGAGAATTTAATGTATTCTATTATAGAGAGAATTATCCAGATTTAGTTTTTGAGCTTGGGGAAGAGTTAGAAGATTTTTTCTATCATTATCTGAGGTATGGAGTTTATGAAGGGCTGGTGGCTTCGAGATTATTCCCAGTAAAAGACGGAAGAAATTATGATGTGGTCTTCAATTTTGATTTTTTTATAAAAAGGTATCCAGAGCTAGTTGCTGGGTTTAACACTCGAGAAGAGGTATTAGAATTTTTTGTTACTGAGGGAATGGCAATGGGATTACAGGGAAGTGCGGAATTTGATGTGTTTTTTTATATGGAGCGATTTGCAGATGTGCGGGAATATTTTGGGGATGATATTATAAGTTATTACTTGCATTTTATTTATGATGGAGCAGAAGAAGGTAGAAGAGCGTTTGAACAACCACGGTTTAATCGTTTCTGATTGGTTAAGGAGAAGAAAAGATGAAGAAAGGTCCTAGGGTTTTGATAACAGGCAGTAAAGGTTTTGTAGGAAAGCATCTTGTTACTGCCCTTAAGAAAAAGAGCTATTCTATCTTTGAATTTGATATGGATGAGGGTGATGTTGCTAATGTAGATTTTTGTTTACATTTTACAGGAATTGATCATGTAATACATTTGGCGGCTAAAACTTTTGTTCCTGAAAGCTGGAAAAATCCTTACTCGTATTACCACACTAATTTCATGGGCACACTTAATATACTCGAATTTTGTAAAAGACAAGCCTGTTCTCTTACATTTCTAAATACATATACATATGGAGTGCCGCGATATCTTCCCATTGATGAAAACCATATTATAAAACCAAATACCCCATACAATAGTAGTAAAATGTTCGCGGAAAATCTGTGTGAATTTTACTACGAAAACATGGGTGTTGATATTACAGTATTAAGAGTGTTTAATGTTTTTGGGCCAAGACAAAAAAATGAATTTTTATTACCTGAAATCATTAATCAAGCTTTAGACTCAGATAAAGAGACTATAGAAGTGAACGACCTTAAACCAAAAAGAGACTACTTATACATAGAAGATTTATTGTTAGCAATTGAAAAAACAATAGAAAAGACTAAAGGATATAATGTATATAACATTGGTAGCGGTTGCTCTTATAGCGTTGGAGAAATAGTTGATTTAGTACAAGACTATATAGGGGTTCACAAAAAAGTTGTTTCGAAAGAGATAATTCGTAAAAACGAAATTGAAGATGTCTATGCAGATATTAGTAATGCTAAAAAGAGGCTGGGGTTCAGTCCATCTCACTCAATAGAAGAGGGCATAGCATTAACTGTAGAAGCTATGATTAATAGTGAGGATTAATGAATAAAAAAATGAAGTTATTAATTATAAGTGATAGTGAGTCAATGTGGATAAAATCTTACATTGAAAAAGTATTACTGGGGGAAGAGATGGAGGTTTTTTTACTGGTTTCCAACAAAATCTCTCGATTTTCTGATTTTTATCAAGCTAATGGTATTAGGATGATTGAGACTCAATACAATGTAGGTTTATTAAGTAAGATTCCGAAAATCCGAGGATTGGTAAATATTCTTGTCACAATGAAAAAGCTAATTGGTAAATTTGACATTATACATGTTCATGGGATGAACTCGGGTGGATTATTTTGGGTGAAATGGCTAAAGAGATGTAACAATAAAATCATCGGTTCCTACTGGGGAAGTGATATTTTTAGATTAACTCCTAAAAAAGTAAAAGAAAAGGAAAAGTTTTTTAAGTATTTTGATGAAATTACTTTGTTGACTAAGCAGATGTTTGATAAGTTTCATCAATTATATTCTAACAGATATGATGATAAGTTGCGTGAAGTGAGGTTTGGGATTTCTGGTTATGAGGTGATTCAGGAGGTATTAAAAACACAATCAAGAAAAGAATGTAAAAATTTTTTTTCAAGCGAAGAATCAGAAATAACTGTTGCTATTGGATATAACAGCAATCCTCTCCAACAGCATTTGGAGGTTATAAAACATCTTGCTAAGTTGCCCAAAAAATATTTAGAGAAAATTACTCTAATATTTCAGATGACTTATGGAGGTGCAACAAAAGCTTACAAAGAAGAACTGAAAAGTTTACTTGATAAAATGGATTGTAGATATGTAATATTAGATAGCTTTTTATCAGATCATGATATTGCACGATTAAGGTTAGCGGTAGATATCTTTATTCATGGTCAAACAACAGATGCATTGTCGGGAAGCATTCAAGAATATTTATTCGCAGGAGCGGTTGTATTGAACCCTATATGGATACAATACGATGAGTTGCTTAAAGGTAAGATAGATTATATTGAGTACTCTTCATTTGAGGAATTGCCACGTATTATTGAGGGAATTCTGAATCAACCAATAAAGCCCAATGTAGCAAATGCCAATAAACTTTTGGAACTAAGTTCATGGAGCAATGTAAAGCAAAGTTGGTTAGAGCTATACAAGATGAATGATAGGCAAGAGTAGGGTTTAAATATTGTGAAGAAGAGGACAGCTCATTTTTTTAAATGAAATTTGTAATACTCTTTGGTGAGTGATATAATATTTGGGTGAAGATATGACTAATGAACAGGATAAAATTTGAATGAAATAAAGGGGTAATTTCATGAAGCATGAGCATAATAGCTATATTCTAAGGCTGGCAGGTAACTTAATATTATTGGTTTTCTTAGTTGCCAAGTTCGCTGTTGTATGGTTTTATTACTATGTTCCTATTCTTGAAGAACGTAACAGAAATTTTTATTTTTGGGGAAATTGGGCAGTTATTGGTGTTTATCTCCTATTTCTTATTTTCTTTACTAAAAATTTTGATGGATATAAAGTTGATGTTTTGAGGGTAAGAAACCTTTGCTTTTCAAATATACTAAGTGTTTTTGGCACTAACGTAGCGGGAAATATGCTTGTATGGCTTTTGGCCAGACAATATACAAGCATTTCCCCCATGGTTGTTTTAACATTAGTACAATGGACATTTATCGTGATTTGGAGCATTATTCTGCGATGTATATATATCAGAATTAGGCAGCCAATTAGAACATTGGTATTGTATGAACGGTACCTTCCTTATACTTTTTTACAAAAAGAGGGTACAATGAAGGAGAAATATGAAATTTGCAACTACATAAATATAAACAAAGAAGAAAATGAATTGTTTAAGGCAATATTATGCTGTGACACAGTTTTGTTTTATGATATTCCTGCTCAAACACGTAATGCTTATTTGAAATATTGTTATGAGCATAGAAAAGGTATAATTATAACTCCTAAAATATCAGATATAATAATAAGTGGAGCTGAAACATTGCATATTACTGATAAGCCCCTATTAATGATAGAGTCAAGAAGCCTGAAAGTCGATCAATTGATTATGAAGCGTACATTTGATATTATTTTGTCAACTGTGGCTATTGTTATTTCTTTTCCCTTTATGTTGCTATTTGCTATCATTATCAAGTGCTATGATGGTGGAAAGGTGTTTTATGTTCAAGAACGACTTACTAAAGATGAAAAGAAGTTTAATATTATAAAATTCAGGACTATGAGTGAAGACTCTGAAAAGAATGGTGCTAGGCTTGCTAAAAAAGATGATGATAGAATAACTCCGATAGGTAGATTTCTTCGATCTACCCATTTAGATGAATTGCCACAAATGATTAACATCTTAAAAGGTGAAATGTCTTTGGTAGGACCACGCCCTGAACGTCAAGAAATCGTAGAAAAATATGTGGAGCATATCCCAGAATTCAAATATCGTTTAGAAGTAAAGGCTGGCCTTACAGGTTATGCACAAATTTATGGAAAGTATAATACGACGCCTTACGATAAATTGAGATTGGATTTAATGTACATCGAAAATTACTCTTTAGCACTTGATTTCAAATTGATGTTATTAACGTTTAAAATTATGTTTCAAAAAGGAAATACGGAAGGGGTACAAGAAAACCAGCAAACGGCAATTGAAGAAATAGAGTTTAATAACACAGCTATAGAGTATGAAAGCGAAGGTAGGGAGAGGGAAGTTTGATGAAAGATTTATTGCTCAAAAAAATAAAAAATAGAGATATTAAAGTAGGAGTAGTAGGGTTGGGCTATGTGGGCTTACCATTGGCTGTTGAGAAAGCGAAGGTGGGTTTCAAAACAGTAGGTTTCGATATTCAAACTCAAAAAGTAGAGATGGTCAATTCAGGCAAAAACTATATTGGAGATGTAGTGGATAAAGATTTAAAAAAAATAGTGGCGGAAGGAAAACTGTCGGCTACAACAGAATTTTCCTTTATTAGGGAGATGGATTTCATAGCAATTTGTGTGCCAACACCTTTGGATCAATATCAACAACCAGACATTACATATGTGAAGAGTTCTTCTGAAGAGATTGCAAAGTATATGAAAATAGGTTCGGTTGTAGTATTAGAATCTACTACATACCCAGGAACTACAGAAGAGTTGATTAAACCTATTCTTGAAAAAGGATCAGGTCTTGTTTGTGGAGAAGAATTTTATTTGGGATATTCACCTGAGAGAGTTGATCCAGGCAATTTGATTTATAAAACAAAGAATACTCCTAAAGTAGTTGGGGCAATTGGAGAAAACGCGAAAGAGGTTATTGCAGCCATGTATGCAACTGTTCTAGAGAGTGAAGTTCATATAGTATCCTCTCCAGCAGTTGCCGAGATGGAAAAGATTCTAGAGAATACATATAGAAATGTGAATATAGGATTAGTAAATGAATTAGCCATGTTATGTCATAAGATGGGTATTAATCTGTGGGAAGTTATTGATGCTGCCAAAACAAAACCCTATGGATTTCAAGCCTTCTATCCAGGACCAGGACTTGGGGGACACTGTATACCACTAGATCCCTATTATCTGTCATGGAAAGCCCGAGAATATGGCTTTCACACTTCTATGATTGAAAGTTCTATGATGATTAACGACAATATGCCAGACTATACAGTGTCTCGTGCTAGAAAGATTTTAAATCGTTATAAAAAAGCTCTGAATGGGTCGAAAATATTGGTTCTAGGCGTTGCATATAAACAAGACATTGACGATTATCGTGAAAGTGCTGCTTTAAAAGTTATTGATATTCTAAGAGAAGAGATGGCAGAAGTGAGCTTTTACGACCCCTGGATAGAAAGGTATCGCTATAAAGGAGAGTCTTTCAAAGGGCTTGAAAGTTTAACAGAAAAAACATTAAAAAGTGCAGACTTAGTTTTAATCACTGCTGCTCATACCAATGTGGATTATGAAATGGTACAACAACATGCTGTGGCAATATTCGATACGAAAAATGCCATGAAGCATGTAAAAAAACGTGAGAATATCGAGGTGTTATAATGAAAGTAGTAACGGTAGTTGGGGCGCGTCCTCAATTTATAAAAGCAGCTGTGGTTTCTCGAGAACTTAAGAAGAAGCATAATGAAATTTTGGTGCATACAGGTCAACATTATGATGAGAATATGTCTGAAATATTCTTTCGAGAAATGGAGATTCCAAAACCAGATTATAATTTGGGTATAGCAGGAGGCAGTCATGGAAAGATGACAGGAAACATGCTTATAGCTATCGAAGAGGTTTTGTTGAAAGAAAATCCAGATGCTTTATTGGTATATGGAGATACCAATTCGACTCTTGCAGCAGCATTGGCAGCAGTCAAACTCCATATTCCTGTTTGTCATGTGGAAGCAGGAAATCGGTTGGGGACGTTGAATAATCCAGAGGAAGTGAATCGGATATGCACAGATCATGTTTCCAGTTTATTAATGTGTTGCACTGAGTCAGCCAAAGAGTTCTTGGACAAAGAAGGGTTGGGAAACAAAGGTGTTTTAGTTGGTGATCCTATGTATGATGCTTTTTTATATTACTCTAGTAGATTGATGAATAGGCAGTTAGAGCAGGTAGTTGATTTGTCAGGAGGTGAGGTTTCTGTTCCTGAAAAATTCTATTATATGACTTGTCATCGCGAGGAAAATACTAGTAAAGCAGAAACATTAATTGAGATTTTGGTGGCTGCTAATTCACTAGATGCTCCAACCATTTACCCAGTGCATCCAAGGAATAGAGAAAAGGTGAAAGAGTTATGTGAACGATACAATATCAAAAACGTAATTACCATTCAGCCTATTGGCTATTTACAATCTATTAATTTTGTAAAGAATGCAAAAAGAATTATAACAGATTCAGGAGGGTTACAAAGAGAAGCTTTTTTTGCAAAGGTTCCTTGTGTAACGGTATTTGATTATGTGATATGGCCAGAAACCATGATAGGAAATGCTAATCAATTGGCTAAAGCTGATAGAAAAGATATTTTAGAGAAGCTGTGTGTAGAAGTGAGGTGGAATGAATCTTATCAACCTTTTGGAGCAGGAGATTCAGCGAAGAAAATTATTGAAGCAATGGAGAAGAAATATGGAATTTCGTGATTTGAATACTCAGTATAATGTATTGAAAAAAGAGATGGATAAAGCAGTGTTAGATGTAATGTCTGAGGGTAATTTTATTATGGGAAGGCAGGTGGCAGAGTTTGAGAAGCAACTTGCGGATTATGTTGGGGTAAAACACTGTATTACTTGTGCTAATGGTACTGATGCCCTACAGTTGGCTTTAATGGCTTGGGGAATAGGAGCAGGAGATGCTGTTTTTATTCCTGACTTTACTTTTTTTGCTACAGGTGAAGTGGTTTCTTTGGAGAAAGCTACGCCTATTTTTGTGGATGTTGAAGAAAAAACTTTTAATATTGACCCTGAAAAATTGGAGAAAAAAATTAAAAAAGTAGTAGAGAAAGGGGAATTGAAACCACGAGTAATTATAACAGTGGATTTATTTGGTTGCCCTGCTAACTATGAAGAGTTGAGGGCAATTGCTGATAGATATGAATTGTTATTATTGGAAGATTCAGCTCAAGGATTTGGAGGTTCTATTGATGGGAAGATGGCTTGTAGCTTTGGTGATATTTCCACAACTTCTTTTTTCCCAGCAAAGCCTCTGGGTTGCTATGGAGATGGCGGAGCCATATTCACAGATGATGACGAGATGGCAGAACTAATGAGATCTTATCGTATTCACGGGAAAGGCAAAGACAAATATGACAATGTTAGAATAGGTTTAAATTCGCGGTTAGACACCATTCAAGCAGCGATTTTACAGGTTAAGCTAAAAGCTTTTATTGACTATGAGTTGGCAGATGTAAATGCAATTGCCAAAAAATATACCCATCTACTAGAAAATGTTGTGATTACCCCTGCTATTCCTGATGGATATTATTCCAGCTGGGCACAATATACAATCGTACTTCCTGATAAAGAAAGGCGTGATGGATTACAAGAACATTTGCGTAGAAAAGGTATTCCTTCAAATGTATATTATATTAAGCCAATGCACCAGCAAGGGGCATTTGCATATTTAGAATATAAAGATGTGGAGGACTTGGAAGTGACGAAGGATTTGTGTGAAAGAGTATTGTCTTTGCCCCTTCACCCATATTTGAAAGACAATGATATAGAAAGAGTCGTCAATGAAGTAAAACTATATTTGTGTTAGCTCATATTTTACGGAATATAAGATGAGACTAAAAAACGAATGAATAGAGAGATTATATGAAGAAAAACATATGGTTTTTAAATCATTATGCCACACCGATGTTCTATGACCATGGAGACAGGCACTATTGGTTTGCAGAAAACTTGATAAAAAAAGGATATTCTCCTACAATTTTTTGTGCATCAACTATTCATAATTCAGATGAAAAGATTGATACAAAAAAAGAACTTTTTGTAAGGCAGAAAACAAATGAAATTCCCTTTGTATTTGTGAAAACATCCGAGTACAAAGGGAATGGTTTGAGTCGTGTAAAAAATATGTTTTGGTTTTACATAAATTCGCTACGAATTGTAAAAAAGTATGCGAATAAATATGGGGCTCCAGATGTAATTGTGGCATCAAGCGGACACCTTCTAACAGCAGTAGCGGGTCTGAAAATAGCAAGAAAGTTAGGGAGTCTTTGTATTGTAGAAATCAGAGATTTATGGCCAGAAAGTATCATAGCATATGGATTTCTTAAAGAAAAAAGTGTAATAGCAAAGTTGCTCTATCAAGGGGAAAAGTGGATATATAAAAGAGCAGATTGCCTTCTTTTTACTATGGAAGGTGGAAAAGATTACATTAAAGATAAAAAATGGGATAAGAAAATTGATTTAGAGAAAGTTCATCATATTAACAATGGGATGGATATTGTGCAATTTGATAGTAATGCTAGGGAGTTTAAACTAGACGATATAGACTTGAACGATGAAGATGTCTTCAAAATAGTTTATACTGGTGCAATAAGGCGAACAAATAATATTGGCCTTCTAGTTGAAGCAATGAAGTATGTGAAAGAACATACGGATACAAAAGTTCGTCTAATTGTTTATGGTGATGGAAATGAAAGGGAACAATTAGAAAAAAAATGTCATGGTGAGAAAATAGAAAATGTAATTTTCAAGGGTAGGATTGAAAAAAAATATATCCCTTATATTTTGACTTGCTCGGATGTGAATATTCTTAATTATACTTACCAAGAAATTTGGAAATATGGAGGTAGCCAGAGAAAGTTATTTGAATACTTCGCATCGGGAAAACCAGTATTAAGTACGATTACAATGGGATATGATTTAATCTCTTCGCGCCATGCAGGTATTTCTTTAGACAGCCAATCAGCAAGAAGCATAGGAGAAGCCCTCATTGATTTCTCGAAAATGGAGGTGGAGACTCGCTTTGAAATGGGAAGAAACGCAAGAGAATTAGCGAAGGAATATGATTTTAGTGCATTGACTTCAAAGTTAATTGATGTCATAGAGTCTATTGGTAAAAGAAAACTATAGAGAGGAGCTCTGCAAATGCTTAGGATTTTTGTAAGTGTGACAGATGATATATGAATAAATCAAAAAAGCAGTGTAAGAAAAGAGAATTTAGTCAAGTACATTTCATCCTCATTGTACTATTAACGTTATGTTTAGCATTGTTTGGCTGTTCAAATTCAGTGAATGAACCAACTAAACACACGATAACGCAATATGGTTGCTGGTACGGCTCACAGATGATGTTCTATACAATTACTAACGATGCTGGTGGATTGATTGTTGTGGATGGTGGTTCAGCAGACAATACGGACGAGGTAAGAAAGGTGATTTATACACATGGTAACCATGTTGATGCTTGGTTTATTACTCACCCTCACTATGACCATGTAGGTGCCTTTAATGAAATCTGGCAAGATTTGCAAGAGATTACTATAGATGCTGTTTTTGCTGTAGAGATGCCAAGTAGCGAAGAGATTACAGAAAGTGCCCACTGGGATGTTGACCATTATGCTTATGAAGTGTTTCGTTCCTTGGATATACCTGTTAAAAACTATGTACAGGTAGGAGAAATCTACCACATCAATGGACTTGAAATAAGAATTCTCAATGCATTTGATGAACATGTAAGGGAAGTTGGGATAGATTTTCTCAATAATGGAAGTATGATGTTCATGGTATCTGGCAATAGCCAAAATATGCTTTTTTGTGGAGATGTAACTTTCCGCATGCAAGAGTGGTTAATCAATAAATATGGTGAAGAGTTAAAAGCGGACTTCATCCAGATGGGGCATCATGGGAATGGAAATAGTACACTGCGCCCTGAATTTTTAGACATTGTAGGTGCTGAATATGCTTTCTTTGATTCTCCGTATTGGTTGTTTAATGATGATACAGGTAGGTTTGATAATGAATGGGTTAAGGAATACATGCAGGTAACTGGTACCACTGTTTTTAACTTTGAAACGGCACCTAATTCAGTTTTATTAAGATAATACGGAAAAACTCTGCACGCTTTCATTTTTGTGAAAAGTACAGAGTTTAGTTATCATTTATTAGTTTTTATGAGTTCAATAGAACTCGAATGGCTTGCGCAAGTGAGGCTCCGTAGTTTCTGTCTGCTGCCCAGAATCCTGGGTGATTAGGATTCTCCCCTTGGCCTAGCCAGTTTACATAGGGTGATATGCCTCTAGAAACAAAGTGAAATCTTGGGCTTTCTGTGCCATTAACCACCGTTTGACCTGTTGGCCCCCATGGTGCCTCCGTTCTCATCACTGGATGAGCTCTGTTGGAAGGATGCCTTACAGAAGCTGTTGTAGCATAAGCAACCAGATGATGGACTTGTGCTCGCAGTCCTATCTGAACGGTTGGGAAAGAGTGGCCAGGGTTGCCCCCTCCAGTGGCTCCTAAACCACCAAAGTTAAATTGATTAATTCTTACACATCCTCCAAACTGTAACCAGCCAGTCTCCCTCATTACTTGGGCCCATAATACTTCTCCACGTACCCCTTCTCTGTTGGCTTCATCCAATACCAGCTGGGCAAAGTCATTGAGACTCATTCCTAAAGCGGCTTCTGGGAATGTATGCCCTGTATTGCGATAGTTTCGAACCATCTGGGCTACATTGGTTTGGGAATTTCCCATAATGGGAGTTAATCCCTCTGTTAGAGAGGCCACATTGAAAGTTGTGCCTCCCATAAAGATTCGGCTTCCATCTGCTCGATCTCCCCACACATGTACATGATATCTGCCTGGGTATCTATGTCGACGAGTATCAGCGGTAGCTGTCCAAGAGCCATTGGCTTGTCTACTGCCATCATACCAAATCAAGTCATTCTGACCATTACGTTCGCTCCATACTGCAAATTGAACCCGTTGCATGTTGCCAAAAATGGCAGCATTTATCATTCGCATATCAAATAAGTTCTCTGAGCCAGCTCTTCTTGTGGCTGTTACCGTTGTCTGAGGCCTTGAAGTTACATGATGCCTTGTAGTAACAGCAAAGCTTTGCCCGTTTCCTGTAGTTAGCCAGGCATGGATATAATAGGTGCCAAGGTTAAAGTTATGATTGGCTAGATGAACGGTTACTCGATGGCTTCCGTCATTTTGGCGAACCCCTGTATACCATACCAAGTCTCTTTGACCCTCTTGGCTCCATACAGCTACTCGAACATCGTTAATTCCCGACACAGAACGAATCCCTGATACCACAACATCAAAAGTGCCTGCGCTTGGATTATTGTTAACCACTTGAGGATTCGGCCCTGAAGGTGGCGTTACATGAAAAGTTGTACCGCCTATAAAGACTCGACTTCCATCTGTTCTGGTTCCCCATACATGGACATGATACATTCCAGTATATCTATGTCGGCGAACATCAGCGGCAGCTGTCCATGAACCGTTGGCTTGCCTGCTACCTTCATACCAGATTAAGTCATTTTGACCATTGCGGTTACTCCATACGGCAAATTGAACTTGTTGCATGGTGCCTAGTATAGCAACATTAGACGCTCGCAGATCATAAAAAATCTCAGTTCCATTTCTATTTGTAGCAGTTACAGTTAATTGAGGTCTTGAGGTCACGTTGTGCCTTGTAGTGACAGCAAAACTTTGTCCATTACCAGTAGTAATCCATGCGTGGATATGATAGGTACCAAGATTAAAGCTATGATTGGCCAGATTAACGGTTGCCCTGTGGCTGCCATTACTTTGACGAACTCCTGGATACCATACCAAATCTCTTTGACCTTCTTGGCTCCACACAGCAATTCGGACTTCATTAATCCCTGACACAGAGTTAATTCCTGATACTACTACATCGAAAGTACCTGCACCTGGATTATTGTTCAGAACTTGAGCAGTGCCACCAGTAGCAGCCCTAACATTAAAAGTAGTGGAAGATGTATTAAAGCGAGTACCATTGGTAAGGGTTACCCAAGTGCGAACTTGATAACGCCCTGTTTCTCGATGGTTTCTAATGTCAGCTCTTCCTGTCCAAGAGTTATTCCCCTGCCTCGTTCCTTCGTACCATCTTACATCATTTTGACCATTCACCTCGCCCCATACTTCGAATTGAACTCTAGAAACCCACTGATCCGTATTAAAGTTTACTCGTAAGTCAAAGAATATATCTTGGTTATTTACACTGGTAGCAGCAGTAGTGGACGTTAATTGTTGTGGGGGAGCTTCAGGGAGGGATGCTCCATATGCAGCAGCGATACCTCTGGCGATTTGAACCCCCAAATTCTGTCTAAAGTTGGGGTCACGAAGACGATTGGCTTCAGCAGTGTTGGTTAGAAAACCACCTTCTACTAAGATTCCAGTCATTCCCAATTCTCTGGCGATACGATTGGTGGCAAGCCAATCTCCTCCATGGTCGTTGTCTCTAGTTCGGCAACCACGGTTGGTGATTCCTAATCTTGCAAGATTCTCTAAAATAGCATTACCTACACGAAGACCCTCTTGATGTCTTCCATCATTGGTTCTGTTGTTAGGAATCCACACTTCGGCACCGTGAGCAGAAGGAGGACCACTGTTAAAGTGAATGTCTACAAACACAGTTGCACCTGCAGCTCTAGCATCACGGATACGTTGTGTAAGGCAATGATTTGAGGCCGCTGTAGTCCAAACCCCGGGAAAGTAACGGCAGTTGATGGTTGGACGATCCAATATCGCTGTGATGCCTGCGAATCTATTTAATTCATCCCTTACTACATTGGCTACGTGCCAAGTTAATCGATACTCATGTAATCCGTTGGCATAAGCACCCACGTGAGTAGAACAGTGACCTGCACTTACGGCGATGATTCGATTACTGTTAAAAGGTGCTACACTTGCTTCAAGAAGAGTGCCAGATGCAGGAGAAAACTCCATGAATGGTTCCTGAGCTTCTGAGCCTTCAATCAACAAATCTTCCAGCAAGTTATCCCATTCTTCTTCCAGTATAGGTTCGCTGAGGTGCACACTTCCGTCAACGATATCTAAGATGTCTTCAATGGTTTCAGTCATTGCTTCAACAGTGGTATGCTCAGCGAAGACCTCTCCATCGTTACCAATGCCATAAATCGTAATACCAGCTTCTTCTGTGTCATAGATTGGCTTGTTGGTCACAACATAGCTGGCCTCTATCCCTTGATGATAAAAGAGAACTAGAAAAGGTTCTTCTTGCCCTTCGATAGTGTACTTTATACTTTCAATGAACATTTCATCTTCAGGGCTTCCTTCCCCATAATAAACCGAGAAGAGGGCAAGGTTCTCTACAATCTTAGATGCGGGCAATGTAAACTCTTCATCTGTGTTTAAAGACCGAACATGAAGCACAGCAGAAGTAATCACAAGCTCCTCTTTTACAAAACCTAAGGCAATATTCTGTTCCATTGGAGTATGGATGACTTGTTCATATAGATACAAGAAGCTAAGAGCTTCATATATAGAGATGTCTCCATCAGTTTCGACTTCAATGATATCCGTGGTGCCAAAGTCCAGTTCATAAGAATCTAGTCCATCAGAGTCAAGCTCATCTAACCCTAAGTCATGTTCAGGTGAATTGCAGCAAAGGCTATTTCCTTGTAGAACACTACAAAGAGAGGGTAAGTCATCACCCTCTCCAAAGTTATCGTTGTCGCCCACTTCCTCGTAGCTCTCCCCTACTACTTCTGGAATGGGTTCATAAACACTTTCATCTGCTAAAGCAGAAACTCCAGACATCACCAACAGAGCAATGATTACACTGCCTGCTAGCAATCTGTTCATTCTGTTTTTCATTTTATTTATACTCACCTTTCTTTCCTTTTACATTCTTTTTCGTTAGATGTAAAGGAAACCCCTTGTAAACGACATACTAACATCATTTCTTTAGTTAGTAAAGGGCTACCTAATTAAAAAAAGTAAAATTTCTATAAAGATTTTATAAACTTGAAGCGATTAGCATGATAAAATAAACAAATCGAAAAAGTTTCGGGAAAGGATTTTGTGGTTTCGAAAAATATGGAAATTTAACAGAAAAGGGTTCAACGGTTTAACAGAAAGGTCGTGAAGAATTGACGAGTTTTATTGAAATATCAAGGAAAATATGATACTATAAACAAACTATGAAAACGTGAACAGATTCTGGGGGGACGGAATTATGATTAAAAAAAGAGGAATGTTAGTAGCAGTAATATTATCAATGATAGTTAGCTATTTGAACCCACTAGTATTGAACGCATCGGAGACTATCCAACAGGTAGATGGTGAAAGTTCAATAGAGCTTAATGATGGGTTAGACGAAGTGAATGAAGAGCGACCCTATAGGTGTGAAGAATACTTTGTTGAAGAAAGTGAAGTCGATGATATTAACGAATATGAAGAACTTGAGTCGGTTTACATAGAGAATGAAGTAATTCTCATTCCAGGTGAGCAGAAAGTAACTGTGACTTTTGCGAATGAGAACATGGTGATTGAAGCTGCCACTTTGTACGTAGAGTCTTTGCTAACAGGTGAAGAATTCTATTTTTATGCAGATGAAATAGAGGGCCATGTTGTAGAGTTTGTCATCTACCATGGGGAAGATGTTATAGAAGATGAGATTCTATTGGTAAGTATAGAATTAGAAATCCAAGGACAAGAAGATGCTCTTCTTGTAGAGTTTGCCAATCAAGAAATAGAAATCAGTTATGTTGTTAGTGAGAACCTAAATGAAGATAAGGTGTTGGATGAAGAAATAGACGATGAGAAAGTTGAAGAAGTTGACGAGATTGAGGAAGTTGAAGAGTTTGATGTTGCTCAGTCAGAAACCTCCATGATTGTGGACTCTTCGGCACCAGTAATCATCCCAAGTATTCAACAAGTGCTCGTCAATGCAGCTACAGCACCACAGTCTGTTGCATTAACGGCAACGAACAGGAACAACCAAGATACATTGTTTGATTTAAGATTAGGCAATGCGAATTTAATGGGGCCATTACAAACCGTTCGTTTTGCGGTATGGAGTGAACGAAATGGTCAAAATGATCTGGTCTGGTATAACGGAACCTCAAGTCAGGGCGGTAACGTGTGGACAGCAACAGCGGATGTTCGTCAACATAGATATACAGGCAGATATCTGGTACATGTGTGGGGAACTAGAGCAGATGGAAGCTCAGTTTTTATAGGAGGTACACACTTTAATGTAACACAACCTTCAGGGCCAAACCCTCAAATCGTTAATAATAACCCCAGTGCAGGTACTTTCGATGTGGTAGTATCCGGAATTCAATCTCCCTCAGGAGTTAACGAGGTTCGAGTTGCAGTATGGAGTCAAGAGGGTCAAGGGGATCTAGTATGGTACCCAGGTGTTCGACAAAATGATGGTAGCCATAGGGTGACGGTTCATCTGGCCAATCATAACTTTAATCTTGGCAACTATCATATTCATGCGTGGCTTACTGCAGGGAATGGACAAAACTTTGCCGTTACTACCCGGCACAATGTGACTTCAAGGCCTCAGGTAGGGGTGACGGCTACAAACAGGAGTGGAACAGAAATCTTTTATGATCTAAGAGCGACGAATGTTGCTGTCATGGGGGACATGCAACAAGTTCGATTTGCAGTATGGAGCGAGAGAAGTGGCCAAAGTGACTTGATCTGGTATGAGGGTAGCAGGCAAGCCAATGGATCTTGGACGGCTGCTGCCGACATCCGTCAACATAGGCATGCAGGTAGATATCATGTACATGTGTGGGGAGTCAGAACAGATGGAAGCGGGGTTTTCATAGGTGGCACACAATTCAATGTAACACCACCTTCTGGGCCGAATCCTCAAGTGGTTAATGTGAATCCTGGTGCAGGTACTTTTGATGTAGTGGTATCAGGAATTCGTTCTGTGTCAGGAATTAGTGAGGTTCGAGTTGCTGTATGGAGCCAAGAAGGACAAAGGGATTTGGCGTGGTACTCAGGAGTTCGGCAAAGCGACGGGAGCCATAGAATAACCGCTAGTCTAGCGAATCATAATTTTAATCTTGGGAATTATCATATCCATGCATGGCTTACTACAGGGAATGGACAAAACTTTGCAGTTACTACCAGGCACAATGTGACCACACGCCCTCAGGCAACAGTAACAGCAACAAATAGAGGGGGAACAGATACTTTATTTGATTTAAGGCTTACCAATGCAACCGTACTAGGACCTGTAAGTACAGTGAGGTTTGCGGTATGGAGTGAACGAAACGGGCAGAATGATTTGGTATGGTATAACGGAACATTAAGTGGTGGGGTATGGACGGCTACAGCAGATGTAAGGAATCATAGATATACAGGAAGATACCATGTTCATGTTTGGGGAACTAGGCCAGATGGCAGTTCGTTCTTTATGGGGGCGACTACCTTTAATGTTGCAGCTCCTACCGTAAGAGCCATTCAAGTTCAGTATTTAAATACCACCAATGGAACATTTGATGTAGCAGTATCGGGAATCAATTCTCTCTCTGGAGTTAACGTAGTACGATTTTTTGTATGGAGTAGGCCGGATCAAAGCGACATGAGATGGAATGATGGTGTTCGCCAGAGCGATGGAAGCTTCAGAACAACAGTAAATATCGCTAATCATAATTTTAACCCAGGTACCTATACCATTCATGCTCATGTTCTGACGGGGAATGGACAGCTAGTGACTGTGGGAACGAATGCTCAGATGAATCTTACAAACTTTGTGTTTTCACAGGATATTGGGGGTGGGCAATTTAGGGTTGGCATTATCAATCCTTCTATAACCAATGCTGCGGAGGTGTTTTTCCCAACTTGGAGTGAACGAAGTGGTCAAAGGGATATGATCTGGTATCGTGGAACAAGAGAAGGGAACCGATGGACAGCAATTGTTGTTCCGAGAAATCATCGGTATCATGGGACTTTTATCACTCATGTTTACGCTAGCACTGTTGTGGGAGGACCAACTACTTTCCTTCGTTCACTTCGCTTCCAGGTGCCTGAAAGTGCTATGAGAACGCCAGTACCTCACTGGAGCATGGCAAGTATGCCTCATAATCCAGGTGGGCGTCCTATCTCTGAAGTGTTAGGATTTGATAGCCGTCAATGGTTGAATAGATTAGAATATCATGAACATACCAGTTTTTATCTGGGAACACCTTTCCGTGGATTTAATGCTAGAAATCCAAATGGGAATCCCCATTTTTCACCACCAATGGGAGTTCCAGGGATGAATTGTACAGGATTTGTGTGGCATACAATTCTTGCCATGGGAGTTCCTGGAAGCCGAATCCCAAACATGGAGATGACTGTTCCTCAAACAGGCCCAGGATGGGGGCGCTGGATAAGGGAGAATAATGTTCGTACATATAATTTTTATTCTGTTGCTGATATGAATCGCTCTGGTGTCTTAGAAAGAGGCGACATTATATGGAGTTGGGCTACAACTCCGGGTCAATTAAGTGATTGGCATCATGTAGGGATATACTGGGGGAATGGAAGATATTGGCATAGTTGCCCACTTTTAGGTAGAAATGCGATTACTTCAACAGTTTATGGACTAACTGGAAACTCTTTGTGGACAGTCGTTAAAATGAATTGACTAAATTAAGGTGTGAACTAGAAAATAGATAAAATTGCAATTTTAATAGAGTATCATATTCAAGTGCATGGATAAAGGGAATGCTGGGAAATTATCTTTTCAGGGCATTCCCTTTGGAATTATAATAAAATATAATGAAAATGTAAAAATATAGTAAAATATAGTGAAAACTAGAAAGTATAGCGAAATATAGTTTGATAGCAAAAATATAATGATTTATAATTAAGTATATTGTCGAATAATGAATCAGAATAGAGGGAAGGTGGAAATAAATGAACAATGTAATGGATTCACCATTTAACCCCCAGTTTGGGAAGAAACCTGATAGCTTTGTTGGAAGGGCAAATTTGATTGACGGTTTGACAAGAGAATATCATGACAAAAACGCTCCAGAGCGGGTGACAATTATCAGTGGAGTTAGGGGCAGTGGTAAGACAGCATTACTTTCTGATATTTCTGCTATTCTTGAGCAAACGAACGACTGGCTTGTAGTCAATGTTGCAACTACAGAGAGACTACTTGAGAATATTATGGGAGTCATCAAGTATAAAATTAAAGAGTCCCAATTAAACTTACCAGCCATTCAAAGTATTACGGTTGGAGTGCCTTTTGTTAATGTTAAGCTTGGAAAGGAACACGTCAGTACATCGGTAGCTTTTTATCCGGAACTACTTTCGATTATGATGGAACTGGATAAAAAAGGTGTGAAGGTGATTTTTATCATTGATGAGGTGAATAGAACAAAAGAGATGAGAGAGTTTGTGTCAACTTATCAACTGCTGGTAAGAGAGGATTTTGACATTGTATTACTGATGGCAGGCCTTCCTCATTATGTGGATGCAATGTTAAGGGATAAAGTTCTTACCTTTTTAAGACATGCTCATCAGATATTTTTGCCATTTATCGAACCATACATTATGAAATTGGAATACGAAAGAATCTTCAGCTCTGTTGGAAGAGCATTTTCCGAAGAGGCACTAGAGCTTGCATATGTTTCTACTGAAGGTTATCCCTATTTATTCCAATTGATTGGGTTCTATCTATGGCGAACAGAAGATAACCTCATTACTAAACCTTTAGTGGAGGCTTCTATTGAACAATCTAAAGGAATGTTGTACCAGAATGTGTATAGTATTGTATACTCTGAATTGAGCAAAGTGGAACAAGAATTTTTGCGTGCAATGTGCAAAGAACAGCGAGAGGTAGAAATCAAAGACATAATAAAGTGCATGAAGAAAACCGCAGGTTATGTGAATGGATATCGAGAGAAGTTAATAAAGAGAGGAGTTATTACCCCTGTGAGCCATGGCGTGATTAGGTTTACGCTACCGTTTTTTAGGGATTATCTTATTGAAGAGAAAAAGAGGATGTTATAATTGTTAATCCTGAGAATGGCAGTCTATCTAGAAGTTTTTCTCTTCACCCAATCAGTGGCATAGACAAACGTATTAATGATTAATTCACCTTCTATCTTCAAGTAGTTAAAGATGTGCTTGAATTTAAAAGGTATTTTTTTGCAGTCTTTTAAGGTGGTGAATCCTTCTTCTAAACCATCGATATAGTCCTTTGCATATCCTCTTTTTACAAAGAATAGAACTTTTACTAAATGGCCGATGAGCAAAGGCAGGAAATTGATGATAAGTTGTAATAGGGGCATATTTTTGTAGTTTAGCCACAGGTTGTTGCGAGCAGAGAGTTTCACCTTAAAAGGATTGTGGTTGGAGCCACTGGTGCCACTTCCTACATGATAAACAATGGCATGGGGGGTATAGTGGTTACGATAGCCATATATTTTGGCACGATAACCGATATCTACATCTTCTAAATACGCAAAGTGGGATTCGTCAAAGAAGCCTATTTCCTCAAATACACTACGCCGATAAATAGAGGCTCCCCCACAAGCTGAAAAGATTTTACGTGGTTTATTATAATACTGCTCTGGACGTCCGGAACCACGATTGATGGCCCAGCCGATAATGGTATACAAGTCCCCAGCGCTGTCAATAATTTCGGAATTCTGCATTTGAACCATCTTACTATTGACGGAGAAAATCTTCGGAGATTTTTCAATGGAGAAGATCATGGTTCGAACAAAGTCTATGTGAACAGTGGTGTCATTGTTTAAGAGAATGACGTATGGAGTGATGGAAGCTTTGATTCCTTCATTCACAGCACGACTAAAGCCATAGTTCTCATCCAGTGGGATTAATGTGACTAGAGGGAAGTGTTCTTTAATATACTCTACGCTACCATCTGTAGAGCCATTGTCTACGATGATGATCTCGAAGAGTTTTTCCGTTTGATGGCTTAGTGAATCCAAGCATGGTTTTAAAAAGTGTTTGCCGTTGTAGTTGGGGATGACAATTGTGGCTTTCATAAGTTCTCCGCTACTTTTCTAAAGTATATATAATGTTACAGGAATCGTTATAGAATGACTATTCATAATTAGTTTGATGGGAATGTCTTCCAGTATTTTATCATTAACAGGCTGTGTTTGTCCATGAAATAATCAGATTTAAGAGGCGCCATTGCAAAAAAGTGTAAAGAAGTGTATAATACAATGGGAAGTGTAAAGAAGTGTATAAAGAAAATGAAAGTGTAAAGAAGTGTAAACGGAAGTGAAAAGTGTAAAGAAGTGTATAGGAACAGGTGAGGAGGGTTTATGCAAAATCCATATAATCCATTATTTGGAAGAAAACCAGAACGTTTCTTAGGTAGAGATTTAATTGTGCATGAAATCTTATTATCCCTAGAAAATGTGAACAGCCCTTGGAGAACAACCCTGATTATAGGGGTAAGAGGGAGTGGGAAGACAGCTCTTTTGACGGATATTGATGAATCCGTTAAAGGCAACGACGTAATCGTCGTTCCCATTTCTCCAGAAACTGAAATATTAAAGGATATATTAAGCCAAGTTTATAAGAAGATGCCCAGTACTCTTTTAAGCAATATAGCAAAGAAGCTAAAGGTATCCATTGGGGGAAACCTATCTATTGAGTTGAATAAGAGCAATGATTCCCCATCTTTTACGGAAAGCTTTCGTTATCAACTTACTTTAATGCTAGATGAACTTCGGAAAAAGAACTATAAAGTGTTATTTCTAGTGGACGAAACACAAAAACATTCAGATGGGTTGAGAACATTTATTGCAACCTATCAGCATATCATAAGGGAAAAATACGATGTGAGTTTGGTGATGGCAGGATTACCCAATGTAATATCGGATATTTTAAATGATAAAGTGTTGACTTTTTTGAGAAGAGCAAATCAAGTGATTCTTGATAATGTAGATTTGATGACAGTAAAGTATGATTTTAAAGATGTCTTCTTGAAGCGTTTTGAGATTTCAGACGAGCTTATTGAACAAGCTGCAATAGAGACTAATGGTTATCCATATTTGATTCAACTAATAGGGTTCTACTTGTGGAGGAATTTGGAAGATGGTGAGGAAGAGTCCAAAGCTTTAGAGAAGACGTTGATGCAATCAAAAGTCAGTATGTTTCAAAATGTGCATAAACTTCTTTATGGTGATATGTCTTCAAGTGATAAAGAATTTGTTGCTGCAATGGCTGAAGATGAGAAAACAAGTAAGTTTGCAGATATTATTAAAAGAACAGGTAGGAACAAGAATTATATTTCAACCTATCGTGTGAGATTAATTGACTATGGATATATAAAGTCTGTAGGTCATGGAGAGTTACAATTTGTTTTGCCTTACACAAGAGAGTTTATCCTACAAGAATTAGAGCAGGAGAAAATCTGAGTAGTACAAGAAGAGACATGGAGCAAAAGAGTGTGGTTTGATAATTTGGAGTGCAGTTCGATTGAGTTGGAAGGAGGAACTTCTAGTGGCAATATTAGTTACTGGTGGAGCAGGATATATTGGCAGTCATACCTGTGTTGAGCTACTGAATATGGGTTATGATGTTATTGTGATTGATAACTTATCTAACTCTAGTAAGGAATCTTTGGAGCGTGTAGAGGAGATAACGGGTAAGAAGCTCCTTTTTCATGAGATAGATTTGTTGAATAAAAAGGCTCTTGAAGAAGTTTTTCAGGAGCATAATATAGACTCTGTGGTTCACTTTGCTGGGTTGAAAGCAGTAGGGGAGTCCGTGGAGAAGCCTTTAGAGTACTATGAGAACAACATAGTTGGAACCCTGAATTTATTAGAAGTAATGAAAGAGTATGAGGTTAAAGATATTGTCTTTAGTTCTTCGGCAACGGTTTATGGCAATCCTGCCTTTAATCCCATTACGGAAGAGTGCCCAAAGGGGGAGATTACCAACCCTTATGGACAGACCAAATCGATGTTAGAGCAGATATTGATAGACTTACACAGTTCTGACACGGGATGGAATGTGGTTATTCTCCGATACTTCAATCCTATAGGAGCCCATAAAAGTGGCAAGATAGGAGAAAATCCAAAGGGTATACCCAATAATCTACTGCCTTACATCACCCAAGTGGCTGTAGGGAAGCTAGAGTGTCTAAAGGTGTATGGGGATGATTATGATACTCATGATGGAACGGGGGTTAGGGATTATATTCATGTGGTTGATTTGAGCATTGGCCATGTGAAGGCTATAGAAAAATTAAGGGAAAAAGTGGGAGTTGGTATCTACAATCTAGGAACAGGCACAGGGTATTCTGTTCTAGATGTGGTAAAAGCTTTTGAAGAGGTTAGTGGTGTAACCATCAAATATGAAATCAAACCAAGACGATTTGGAGACATCGCAACCTGTTATGCGGACCCAAGTTTGGCAAAAGAGGAGCTGGGTTGGGAAGCCATGAAAGAGCTATTGGAGATGTGTGAAGATTCCTGGCGTTGGCAGTCCATGAACCCAGATGGATATGAAATTTAAGAAAAAGCTATGATTTGACTCAATATTTTGATATAATGTCCTTTAGGGTTACAAGAAACAATGGTTTGAAAGTTGTCTTGTAACCCTAAGTTTAAGGTGGGGAGAAGTTTCATGGACGAATATCAAACAACGTCATCAATGCGGAGAAAACAATTTAAAAGGGTCTTTTCCTTGCTGATATTACTCATACTTTTAGTAGTGATGTTTGCAGTAGTATTTATAGTATGGAGAATCGAGCAGATTCCTCGAGAGCGTATTGATACCAATGCTTTAGAGCAAGTTTCTGTAGCGGGGAATTTCACTAATATTGCTGTTTTTGGTCTGGATACCAGGCCAGGAGATGAACTAGGCAGCAGGACAGATACCATTATGATTGTGAGTATCAATAATAGAACGGGTGAGATGCGCTTAACTTCTGTCTATAGAGACACAGTGATGCTTATGGCAGGTGGCTTTTATGACAAGGCCAATCATGCTTGGGCTTTTGGTGGCCCACAAGAAGCAGTAGCCATGTTGAATCGCAACCTGGATTTGGATATTGATTATTATCTGGCTGTGAACTTTGCTTCAGTTGCGTCAATTATAGATATTATTGGTGGGGTGCAGATTGAGTTGACGGATGAAGAGATACATTGGACGAATATCATCGCTCATGATACTGCGCCTAATATTGACCGAGTAATCACTCCAGCAATAGAAGGAGGAGCAGGAGTTCATACTTTAGATGGAATCTATGCGGTGTCTTTCACTCGAATTCGCCATACTGAAGGAGATGACTTTAGAAGAGCAGAGCGTCAAAGGGATGTGTTTAATCAGATATTCAATGGAGTGAGAAGAGCTACTCCGATGCAGCTTTTGAGGATACAAGATGAGGTGATTCCTTATACATTAACGAATATGTCTACGGAGCAGGTTCTCCTGCAAGGATTGAATCTGATTCGTATGAGTCTTGGAGAGATGACAGGATATCCTTTCCAGGTGACCACAGGTTCTTTGCCAGGATCTACTTCAAGTTATGTTATACCCATTAATACTGCTGAGAATGTGAGGCAGTTGCATCAAGTGTTGTTTGGGAATAATCATTTCGTTCCTTCGGCAAGATTGCAGAGTATCAGTGATGAGATTTCCAATATAACTGGCATCTGGTGATGTTGAAGGTAATCGTGTGAACCGTGATGCGAGTGTAAAGCATATAGCGAAATATACAGTAAAAAAATGAATTTACCATATATGGAATGTTACGAAGCTTGAGGGAGGACAAGAAGAGTATGAGGATATTAGTAACAGGTGTAAAAGGTCAATTGGGTTATGATGTAATGAAAGCGCTTGAGAAGGTAGAACACACTCCCATTGGAGTGGATATTGAGGAAATGGACATTACCTGTAAGAATCAAGTTCGTGAACTGTTAAAGGAATCCCAGCTAGATGGAGTGATTCATTGTGCAGCATACACAGCAGTGGATGGAGCAGAGGACAACCAAGAACTGTGTATGAAAGTTAATGTGACAGGCACAAGAAACATCGCCTCTGTATGTAAAGAGTTAGATATAAAAATGATATACATTAGTACAGATTACGTTTTTAATGGAGAAGGGGATAACTTTTGGAAGCCTGAAGATAAGCGTGAACCTTTAAATGTATACGGAGACAGTAAGTATCAAGGTGAGTTAATGGTGGAGTCTCTTTTGGAGAAGTATTTTATTGTTCGTATTTCCTGGGTGTTTGGGGAGAATGGAAACAACTTTGTCAGGACCATGTTGCGCCTGGCAGAAACTAGAGATGAATTAAACGTAGTGAATGACCAAGTGGGGTCTCCTACTTATACCGCTGACCTGGCTGTTTTGCTAGTGAAGATGATAGAAAGTGAAAAATACGGGTCGTATCATGCTACCAATGAAGGGCTGTGTACCTGGTGTGATTTTGCCGTTGAAATCTTCAAGCAAGCTGGAGTGAAGATACAGGTGAATCCTGTGACCAGTGATGCCTTTCCAGTGAAAGCCAAAAGACCACACAATAGTCGAATGGATAAGTCCAAGTTAATAAAAGAGGGATTCCCCTTGCTTCCTACCTGGCAAGATGCTTTGAATAGATACCTTGAAGCGATAGGTGTAACAAGTAAAAGACAGTGATAAGTTCAATAATGAAGACATGGCGATGAGATGGGTCAAGAGGTGAAGTACACTTCTTGACCTATACTTTTTAATAGGGATATGCTATAATGGGGGGTGGTATGTGGGACTTTTGTTATAAAAAGCCAACAGGGTTTACCTTGACGTAACGAGGGGAGCAAGAGAGGTCAACCCACCAATTAGACAATGAAACTGCATAAAACAAATGATATGGGGAGGAACCAGATGAATCATAAAAATAAAATAGTTGGATTATTAATTATCATATGTCTGCTACTAGTGGTTGCTTGTAGAGGACCAGGAGCGGGGGCAGATGTGACAGATGTAACATTGGGAGAGAATGAAACTGTTGATGGGACCTACGAGGAAGAGGGAAATGGTGAGCCTTCCACAGATGAAACAACAGAGGAGTCAGAAACTTCTGGGGAGATGAATGGTGAAGCAGGTAGTGAGGAAGGAACGACAAATATAGTTTTATATCAAACGGATGAGCAAGGAATGGGGTTAGTTACTTCAGAGGAAGTAATTGAATACTTATCCCCAGAGAATATTGTTCAGCTTTTAATCAATCAAGGGGATTTAGCTCCTGGTGTTCGGGTGTTATCTTTTACTGAGCGAGGTGAACCAGGACAGAAGCAACTTGAGCTTAATCTATCAAGAGAGTTCTCTGACTTTATCGGTGGACAAGGGACTTCTGGAGAATTTACGGTATTAGGTAGTGTTGTGAATACTTTCCTGTCTGCCTTTGAAGGTGAGAGTATCATCATCACTGTTGAAGGGGAGGCGTTATCTACACCACATATGGGAGATATTACCGAGCCTTTGGGACGTTTTGATATTTGGTAAGATAAGGAGAAGACGTGAAAGCACTATTGGTGAGTTGTTATGGGTTTCACTATGATATAAGATTTAAATATGTGAAAAGCATTCTTGAAGAGCGTGGTTTTCAGGTGAAGCTTGTCTTTTCAAGTTTTGATCATCTAAAAAAGCAAAAAGTAACCTATAGAGACTCTGATATCATTGGAATTCAAGTGCCAAGCTATCAAAAAAATATATCCCTTAAAAGGTTATATTCTCACATTGTATTCTCCAATAAATTAAAGAAGGTTCTAACCTTAGAAAAGCCCAATCTCATCATTGCTGATATTCCTCCAAACACCATTGGAAGAAGCATGACTTGGTATAAGGGGCAGAATAAGAAATGCAAGGTTATTCTTGATATTCTTGATTTGTGGCCAGAATCCTTTTCGCCCTCTAAAGTTTTGAAGTTACCCTTTTGGTTTTGGAAAAGAATCAGAACCTCTGCATTGCCAAAGGCAGACTATGTCACTTTGGAATGTGATTATTACAAAAGGTTTTTAGTGGATTATTTGAAAGAGGATCGCCATTCAACCCTTTATCTATGTAAACCTCCCTTAAAGGAGAGGTTAGCGTTTTCCCACCAAGAGGAAGAGTTGAGCTTTTGTTATCTTGGCTCCATGAACAACATTATCAATATTCCTGATATTGTTAGGATGCTTAGAGATATAAAAGAGAAAAGAAAGGTAAAGTTAACTCTAATTGGAGATGGGGAAAGAAGAGAATACTTTATAGAACAGTTAGAAGCCAATGGAATAGACGTGGACTATTTAGGGTTGATGTTTGATGAAACCTTAAAGAATGAC
>JGI20163J26743_11538584_pt1 | contig 58527 bp, 62 predicted proteins | sample TergutCu122P1_FD_26743 | JGI IMG/M metagenome (IMG submission 26743) | reverse complement strand
AACAAAAACCAAAAAGCAAACCACATAGTAAGCGCTGTAGACGAGAACGGTTTTTGTGTAGGAGAAAAACTGGTAGCAGAAAAATCGAATGAAATCACCGCTATACCGGAATTGCTGAATATGCTGAATGTCAAAGGTCAAATAATAACGATAGACGCAATGGGAACGCAGCAGGAAATAGCCAAAATAATCCAAAAAAAGCGAGCAGATTACGTTTTAACGTTGAAAAACATGTATGAGGATGTGGAAGAATATTTTTCTGACGTGCATCTTTTATCAAAGTGTGCTTATACGAAGAGTGTAGAAAAAGCTCGAGGCGGGATAGAAACACGTGAATACTGGCAAACGGCGGACACAAAATGGCTTTCCGGCAAAAAAGAATGCGTAATGTCAGAAAATCCCAAAACTGGTGTAGGAGACTATTTCGGAGAGGGAAAATTGGTAAAAGCGGAATGAATATTTCTTGCAGGTTGTAAAAACTTCGGGAAAGCAAGCTTTTTCATTATTTTTAGGCACAGCTTTCCCTTGGAGAAAACAAGTGGAGTAGTCTGTTTCTGCTAATAATTCATTTCGCAGCTAAGCAGTTTCGCGATAGCAGTGGTTATGCAAGCCAAACAGCAAGTAATACGAACATCATAGCCGGAGCGCTGGGTGCAGGAGTAACGCAGACTCTTAATGTATCTGCCGGTCAAAGACTTACTGATGAGCAGATGAAAAACCGGGGCGGAGTAGTTGGACTTGGGACTGCTGTTGGCGGTGAGCTTGCAAGGTACGAGTTGCCTCATGAAAAATGTTACCGAAAAAAGCAAATGCCTCATCATCCAAGTTGTGCAACAGTTGTGTTTGTTAGGCGATGAAAAGCGTGAAACTAATGCCTAATTACTTTTATATAATCTAGAGCCTCATGTAAACTCAGGCAATTTTAATATGTTTTTACAGTTTCTTGGATGTACCCTATGGAATGTCCAAATTTTTACCCGTGCAATGGCAATAATTGAGGTTTAAGAATTATTTAAATCAGATACATTGCCCATCCTTCAATGAATGATTATAATAAAATTTGTTTTAAGGGGCTTATCAAAATATTTTAGGATATACAGGAGTGGAAACATGGGAAAGAAAAAATTGCAATCAGATATTAATAATTCTACTGTAAAAGATACAGTTAATAGACTGCCACCTTTTAATAAGGATGATTTGCATAATGCTCAAGAACTTGTCTATGATGCATGGGATGAGCTTAATGATAAAAAAAGGATCGCGTTAGCAAAAAAAGCTTTGAGTATTTCACCTTATTGTATTGATGCTTATGTAATTATAGCAGAATCAAGTAAGAGTAAGGAGGAATGTTTAAAATTATATTCACAAGCTATAGAATTAGGCAAAAAAGCTCTTGGTAAGGAATTTTTTAAAGAAAACAAAGGTTATTTTTGGGGAATATTAGAAACCCGCCCTTTTATGCGTGCTATGGCGGGACTGGCAGATATTTTTTGGGCATTAGGAGATCGGAAAAAAGCTATAGAGACGTATCAAGAGATGCTCCTTTTGAACCCGAATGATAATCAAGGTATTCGCTATATTCTTATTAACTGGTTGATTTCAGAAAATGAACTCGAACCAGCAGAGAAAATACTTACTGATTATCCAGAAAATTCTGCTTTTATGTTGTATAGTAAAACATTATTACATTTTAAAAAAAATGATAAAGTAAAAGCAAAAAATGCATTAAAAAAGGGTATAATTGCAAACCCTCATGTGGCCGAATTTCTATTGAATCCAAAAAAGAAATATGTGCCTGAATTGCAAGCAGAAAAAATGTTTGGCGGATATTCACCAGGTCGTGCCAGCGAGGCTGATGCATACAGATACATGGCAGGCGAAGTCTGGCAGAATGTATCTGGTGCTTTGAAGTGGCTTAGTGAGAACATATCAAAATAGAATTTTAACCTTTTCTTTGGCTCATTGTACATGGATGCGTTTTTTGAAAATTATCTCGCTTTTTTTCGCCTAACATACTTTGTGAGCATGTCATGATTTACTACATGCTACTCTTGATTTTTTCAACGAATTCTTTTACTAGGGTTATACTATCTCTGCCAAATTCAGCAATCAATTTAACAATTGCACTGCCTACGATAACGCCGTCTGATATTGATGCCATATCACATGCTTGTTTAGGTGTAGATATTCCAAACCCAACCGCACACGGGATTGACGATACCTTTTTTACTTGCTCTATCAATTCGGCAATATTTGTGTTTATATCGTTTCTTGTTCCGGTAACACCAAGAGATGAAACACAGTATAGAAAGCCTTGCGCTTCAAGTGCAATTTTTTCAGCTCGTTCCCCGGATGTAGGCGCAATCAATGAAATTAGACATACACCGTAACGGGTACACTCATTTTCAAATTCGTCTTTTTCTTCAAACGGCACATCGGGGACGATAATTCCGTCAATACCTACTTCTTTACACTTTGCCATAAATCGTTCTTTGCCGTACGCGTATATTGGATTAGCGTAGGTCATAAACAATAACGGTATGTTTGTTTTTTCCCGAAGCCTTTTTACCATATCAAACAGCTTGTCAACAGTACATCCTCCTGCGAGAGCGCGAGCATTGGCTCCTTGTATAACAATGCCCTCGGCAACCGGGTCGGAAAAAGGGATGCCTATTTCAATTATGTCGGCTCCTGCTGCTTCCATTGCCAAAACAAGTTTTCCCGTTACTTCAATATCCGGGTCGCCGCCTGTAATAAACGTAATGAGTGCCTTTTTTCCATTTCTTTTTAATTCGGAAAACACATTTTCTATTCGATTACTCATGTAATATTTACCCCCTTATATCTTGCAATTGATGCAACGTCTTTATCGCCTCTGCCTGATAGATTTACAACAATAATTTGGTCTTTTTTCATTTTAGGTGCAATTTTTTTCGCATAAGCTACTGCGTGCGCACTTTCTATTGCAGGAATAACGCCCTCTGTCCGCGATAAATATTCGAACGCATCCACGGCTTCCGCATCCGTAACCGGAACGTAAACAGCACGTTTTGTATCAGAAAGATATGCGTGCTCGGGACCTATGCCCGGATAATCAAGCCCTGCGGAAATGGAATATACAGGCGCAATTTGACCATAGTCATCTTGGCAGAAGTATGTTTTCATTCCATGAAAAATGCCGGCTTTACCGTTTGCAATGGTAGCTGCATTTTTGGGGTTTTTAACACCAAGCCCGGCGGCTTCGCAGCCTATCAGTTGCACAGTATCATCGTTTATAAATTCATAAAATGCGCCAATTGCGTTGCTGCCGCCGCCTACACATGCAATTACAGTATCGGGAAGCTTTCCCTCTGCCTGTAGTATTTGTTCCTTTAACTCCTTGCTGATTACTCGCTGAAAATCACGAACCATCATTGGGAACGGATGAGGACCAACTATTGAGCCAAGAATATAATGTGTATCGTTTATTCTTGAAACCCATTCTCGCATGGTTTCATTAACGGCATCCTTCAGCGTCATTGTACCGCTTGTTACTGTGTTGACTTTTGCGCCAAGAAGCTCCATTCTATACACGTTAAGGGCTTGCCTTTCGGTATCTTCCTTGCCCATGAAAATTTCACATTCCATATCCATCAACGTTGCGGCTGTTGCAGTTGCTACGCCATGCTGCCCTGCGCCTGTTTCGGCGATTATGCGAGTTTTACCCATCTTTTTCGCAAGTAAAGCTTGCCCCAGCACGTTGTTGATTTTATGTGAACCTGTATGATTCAAATCTTCGCGCTTCAAGTAGATTTTTGCTCCACCGAGATCGGCAGTCATTTTTTCGGCATAATATAGTAAAGACGGTCTGCCGGCGTAGTTCTTCAGCAAATCCATAAATTCCTTTTGAAAAATCGCATCATCTTTATACAGCAGATACGACTTCTCCAAGTCTTGCACGGCACTCATTAAGGTTTCAGGAATATACTGACCGCCATATTCACCAAATCGCCCTTTTTTCTTACCCATGTTTAACCCTCCTGATAAATTCTTTTATTTTCCACGGGTCTTTTAACCCATCTGTTTCTACGCCGCTGCTGGTATCTGCAGCAAAAGGCGTTGTTTGGCTTATAGCATTTACAACGTTATTCACATCCAGTCCGCCAGCTAAAAAATAAGGCTTACCTATTTCGCCAATTAAACTCCAATCAAATGCCTGACCTGTGCCGCCGTCTTTGTTATCAAGTAAGAGGTAATCAGCAGAGGTTAATGCCCATTTTTGCACATCCCCGGCGTTTAGAACCGAGATAGCTTTGATAATAGGTTTATCTGTCAATTTTTTTAGCCTTTCTATATATTCTTCATTCTCTTTACCATGAAGCTGAATCATTTCGATAACGCCATTTTGCACTAAAGGCAAAATATTCTCAATCGATTCGTTAACGAACACTCCCACCGAGATTATTTCATTTGCCAGTTTACTTCTAAGCTCCATCGCCTGCGCGGATGTAACTCTGCGGCGGCTGTTTGCAAACACGAATCCTGCATAATCTGGTTTTTCAATATTTACAGCATCTACATCGCATAATCGTGTTAGCCCGCAAATTTTAACTTTTGTCAATGTTATCACCCCGCAAACGCAGTATTGCACCGTATTTATCGTTGCTTTGCATTATTGTTTCGCCAATTAAAACAGCATCTGCATTTATTTCACGCAACTTTGTTACATCTTCTGGTGTTTTAATGCCGCTTTCTGAAACAAAAATTATGTTTGAAGGCACAAGTAGTTTTAGTTTTTCGCTCAATGTCATATCAATTTCAAACGTCTTTAAATCCCTGTTATTAATGCCGATAATTCTTGCACCTGCTTTTACAGCCATATCAACTTCGTTTTCATTATGCGCTTCCACAAGTGCAGAAAGTCCGATCCTGTGGGCAATAGCTATATACTCCGCAAGTGTGTCAAAATCAAGGAGTGTACAAATCAGCAAAACTGCGCTTGCACCTAATAATTTCGCCTCATAAATCATATAGCTGTCAACGGTAAAATCCTTGCGCAGCAATGGAATTGATACTTCGTCGGCAATTTCACGCAAATATTTATCGTGACCTTTAAAATAAAAAGGCTCGGTTAATACAGAAATCGCCGCCGCCCCCGCAGCTTCGTACTCCCGCGCAATTTGCACATAGGGAAAGTCCTCGGCAATCACTCCCTTTGAGGGTGATGCCTTTTTTATTTCGCAAATAAAGGCAATATCATCGGTTTTTAGCGCATCTTCAAAAAGAAAGCTGTTGCCGCCTATCGCTTGCGCTAATTCAATAATTTGTGACGAAGGCAGCATCTTTTTTTGCATTTCGACCCTTTCTTTTGTGCGTTCCGCTATTTCATGCAATATGTTCAATTGGCTCACTTCCTTTTTTACTGGTTTGAATAACGTATAAATTCGTTTAACTTAGCGATTGACGCACCGCTTTTTATTACATTGTGTGCAACTTTAACGGATGCTTCAATGGATTCATACTTACCTGAAATATACAGTGCGGCGGCAGCATTTAAGACTACAGCGTTCCGTTTATGGTTATAATTCGGACTATCTTCACCGCGCAATATTGCTTTAAGTATTTCTGCGTTTTCGAACGGTGAACCGCCCTGTAAATCCAACTTGCTGCAACGTTCAAAACCAAATTGCTCCGGCGTAATTATGTACGAGCGAGTCCAGCCATTTTTAACTTCACACACCTTCGTTGGTGCGCACAATGATATTTCATCCAAGCCATCTTCGCCGTGGACCACCATTGCGCTTTTAACACCCAAATTACATAACACTTGCGCTAACGGTTCAACCAAATCGCTGTCATATACTCCCATCAACTCCATCTTTGCGCCTGCCGGATTAGTCAGTGGTCCCAATATGTTAAAAACTGTTCGTATTGCCAGTTCTCGGCGAATGGGCGAGACATACTTCATAGCAATGTGATAGTTTTGCGCAAACAGAAAACAAATACCAATATCTTTTAACAACTTAGCACTTTTTTCAGGCGTGAGATTGATATTTACACCAAGCGTTTCTAACACATCGGCTGCTCCGCATTTGCTTGACGCGCTGCGGTTGCCGTGTTTCGCTACCGGCACTCCGGCTGCGGCTGTGATTATTGCCGCGGCCGTGGAAATATTAAATGTATTTGCACCATCACCGCCTGTGCCTACAATTTCCAAAGCATCAATGTCGTGCAGAAGCCGTATGCAATGTTTACGCATACCTGAAGCCGATGCTGTGATTTCATCAATAGTTTCACCTTTCAGGCTAAGAGCCGTAAGGTACGCGCTCATCTGCACCGGCGATGCTTCGCCTATCATAATCTCATTCATTACCATTTCGGCAGTTTCATAGGTCAAATCTTGCTTATTCGCTAGTTGAATAATTGCTTCTTTAATCATCATTTTAGTACCCCCCGATTTTTATGTTTTGTTTTTTTATCCAAATAATCCGGCATTGATCCACATGGGAATTGCAACCGTTAGCGCAATCATACATGCTGCAAAATATATAACGCCATATTTACTCAGGTGCTCATTTTCCCACGCTCTGTCTCCTGCCATGGAGCGGCTCATCATGGCCCATATGTTCTGATACGTCATGAAAAATGCATTTGATGCCATGGCGAGAACAGCCACCCAAATTAGCGGATGAATTTGATGTTCTGCTTGAATGTCCGGGAGAATAGGGATTACAATCGCCATGGTAGGAATAAAAATCGCTACATCTACAAATCTCCACAAGAACATAATTGTTGTAATTACAAAAACGAATACCCACGGATTACCTGTAATAGGACTTATTGCAGGTACTATTATTCCTGCAAGCCATTGTGAAATGCCTGTTTCAAAAAATATTGGCCCCAAACTTATTGCAATGCCGATAAAAATTACTAAATCCCAATTGACCCCTGTATTAAAATCTTTGGATTCCAGCACACCGGAAATATAAAATATAAATACTGCTGCCAAACACACCGCCACATCAGGGATGCCGTGCAAACTGCTTGTTAAAAACATTACAAATACACCACTAAGTACAAGTGCAGTTATGCATTCATGCCGGCTGATTTTTTCAGTTGGCCGCGCTTTAATTTCGTCGATTATATTTTTTGAAATTGGTATACTCGGTCTTAATAAAATCAGACCGCCAACCGCAACAATTGCGGTTACAAGCATCATTGGCAGAAACAATATGTCGAACCAACTTCTGAATGTGAGAATGTTCTCCATACCCGCATTTTCAAACATACTTTGCATAATTGGTCCGCTGAGAAGCCCGGATAACCAGCCTGAGCCGGGAATAAGAGCCATAGCAAATGCCGTCAAAAGAATCAGTGAATTGCCTTTAGACCTTTTTTCAAGTTTACATAACTCGCAGCATTGCAAAGCTATGGGAATGATAATAGCCACACGCACAGTGATAGACGGGGTTAATATGCTTAATACAATACCTATCAAGACCAATGCCAAAACAAGGCTTCCATAGGAAGGTTTGAACAATTTAATAATTTCAAAGGCGATCCTTTTCCCCAGTCCGGTTTTTTGCAGTGTATAACCAAAGAAAAGTGCCGGAATTAACGTCCATACTGCTGGTTGTGAAAACCCGGAAAACACAACTGCTGGCGCAAGACCGAGAATCAAGGCAAACATAGCCAAAAATAATCCGCCTACTGCGTAAGGCAGATTAAAAGGTTTAAAAATCCATATGCCTAATGCAACTATGATTCCGCCCAGCATGAAATGAGCTGTCTCGCTCATGTTTTCTGAAAAAGGCTTTGCCACCATTATAATAACAGCAAAAAAAAGCAATAATGCACATCCTAATAAAGAGATTTTTATTTTTTTCGGCATCTCTAGTTTCTCCAAAATTTTTTCAATAATAATAATAATAATAATAATTAGTTTTTTCTAACGAGCATTTTTTTCTATTGCCATCAAAAAACAATATGATGATTGAATTTTGAATGATTGTTATGGAATACTCGGTTTATGCCTTATGCTCCAGGCAGATTACGTTATTAGCCATCGAAGCGAGGGTTGCGGGCAAGCCTGGCTTGCACATAACCTAGCGAGGTGGCTAACAAAAGAGTCGCGTACCCCGCTGCTTGCAGCGGAGCACGCGCCAGCAGTGCGGGGTGCACTGCTGCATGGACACCACGCCCGGCGCAGCGACACGGATGTCGCGATACGTGCTTTGCACGTAATACCTTTTATTCTATTTATTCTGCGGTATGTTCGGTATAGAAGCAAAGCCGCGTTCCAGATCCTCGTCTGAAGGAACCATATCAGTAAGAGTTTTTGCGTTATAGGCCATGTAAGCAGAGAGATCAAAATAACCTGTGCCGCTAAGTCCAAAGACAATAACTTTTTTTTCTCCTGATTTTTTACATTCCAGGGCTTCGTCTATGGCAACTTTTATTGCATGAGCAGATTCAGGCGCCGGCAAAATTCCTTCGGTTTTCATAAAGCGTATGGCTGCATCAAAAATATCAGTCTGATTCTCTGAACGCGCTTCAAGATGTCCGTCGTGAAAAAGCTTGCTCACAATAGGACTCATGCCGTGGTAACGCAGCCCGCCTGCATGATTTTTGGAAGGCATAAAGCTGCCGCCCAAAGTGTACATACGCAAGAGCGGGGTTGTCTGCGCGCTGTCCCCAAAGTCATAAACATAACGCCCTCGGGTAAGCGTTGGGCAGGATGCAGGTTCCACAGCAATAAATCGCGCATTGGATTTGCCGGTAAGTTTTTCTCCCATAAATGGAGCAATGAGCCCGGCAAGATTGGAACCGCCGCCGGCACAAGCTATAATAATGTCCGGCTTTATTCCATATTTGTCCAAAGCGGTTTTGGTTTCCAGTCCTATTATAGACTGATGCAGCGCTACGTGGTTAAGTACGCTTCCAAGCACATAACGACACTTGTCGGTCTTGACAGCAGTTTCAATAGCCTCAGATATTGCGCAGCCAAGAGAGCCGCCGGTATTTGGGTCGCTCGCCAGAATCTTGCGGCCGGCCTCTGTAGTGTTCGATGGCGAAGGAATAACTTTTGCGCCGTATGTTTCCATTACTGCTTTGCGGTAGGGTTTTTGCTCCGAGCTAACCCTTACCATATATACAGTTAAATCAAGCCCGTAAAAACCACATGCCATAGACAAAGCTGTTCCCCATTGACCTGCGCCGGTTTCTGTAGTAAGACTCTGGATTCCCTCCTGCTTTGCGTAAAAAGCCTGCGGTCCCGCAGAGTTAAGTTTATGGCTTCCGGAAGTATTGGTTCCTTCGAATTTGTAGTAAATTTCTGCCGGGGTTCCCAGCTCTTTTTCCAGATAATACGCGCGGATTAATGCCGAAGGCCGGTATGCGCGGTAAAAATCCTGAATCCCTTCGGGGATTGGAATAAGTCTTGTATTATCGTCAAGCTCCTGTTTTACTGCTTCTTTGCAGAAAACCGGTTCCATATCAGCGTGGACAACCGGCTTTAAAGTTCCCGGATGTAAAATAGGGTCCGGCTTTTCCTTCATCTCCGCTCTAAGATTATACCAATATTTGGGCATCTCATCTTCGTTTAAGTAAATTCGTGTTGGGATTGATCGTGTCATTTGTGCCTCCTTAAAAGCTGTAAAATTTGTATTTCGCAACGCTTCTATATGCAGAAACGATTCTGTATATAGAAACATACAGCAGAAAGAACTATTTGTCAAGAAAAATATTTTAAAAAATTATTTTTTTTCTGATAATTCCACTTGTTCGTGATAGATCGTAAATGGTTACTTGTAACAGCCAGCAAGCATACTAGCAGGTAGTTGAGGCGCGAGATATTGCTTTTTTCGTGCTTTCAGTATATAATTAAATTATCTGTTCTTAGAGGAGAATTATGTGTCCAAAAATCATGAAATAGAATGGCAAGATGGGTATTCTGTAGGATCGGTATTGATAGATAATCAGCATAAGGAACTGGTGGCAATGACCAATGCTTTGCTCAAGGGCTGTGATGGGTCTGATGCGGCAATTACTTTTTTACGCACTGTTCAGAATGCTGTCAACTATGTAAAAATCCACTTTGCTACAGAAGAAAGATTTATGCAAAAGGTAAACTATCCTGAGTATGCGGCTCATAATGCGGAGCATGATCAATTTACAGCAGAAGTGTTAAGGCAGATAAAAAAATTTGAGGAAGGGACATGTGTTCCTCTCGATTTTGCACTTTTTCTCAAGGACTGGCTTCTTACCCACATTGCAGACAGCGACAAAAAGTTTGTGCCGCACTTTAAAAACATCGAAGACAAAGAGTTTGCGCCAAGTTGCTAGGCAAAAAATAGATGAAATACACAGACGAGCAGCTAAATAATGCTGTAGAAAATAATATTTTCACAAGCGAACAAGTTAGGCAATTCAGGGAATATATAAGAGCTTGCAGCAATCAAAACACAAAGCTGGAAAAAGTGCTTTACTACGGCGGCGCTTTGTTAATCATTTCTGCAATGACATGGCTTATGCGAACAAGCTGGGATGTTTTTGGACCAATTGGCATAAGTTTTATTTCTGCAATGTATATTTTTGCGTTTCTTGCGGCTGGTAATTATGTGTTTTTTAAAAAGAAACTGGAAGTTGCAGGCGGACTGTTGTTTTCCGTTCCAATAGCAGTAACACCGCTTTTTGTTTTTTCTGTGCTGCAAATATTCGGATTTTGGCCGCAAGGATGGGCGTATGATGATTATTATGTATGGGCAAGAGGGAAGTGGGTAATACTTGAGCTGAGCGTGCTCTTGGTAGCTGTTCCAATTCTTCTAAAAACAAAATTCCCGTTTCATGTTTTTCTTATAGCCGTGACACTGTGGTTTTTTTCGATGGATATTGTGCCAATAATATACGGGAAAGAATTTATTACATGGACAGAGCGCGCTTTTGTTTCGAGAATATTTGGTTTGTGTATGATAGCTGCTGGCTATTTTGCAGACATAAAATTTAAAAAAGACTATTCGTTCTGGCTATATCTTTTTGGTTCAATAACGCTTATGTCCGGGTTATCGGTATTTTATAATTCTGATATATTCGGATTTGTTTTACTTGGTTTGGCAAATATTTTGATGATATTGTTCTCAATATTTATAAACAGAAATGTATTTCTTGTTTTTGGAACAATTGGGTTAATGCAGTTTTTGAGCAGATTGTCGTGGAAGTTTTTTGGAGACTCTGTCTTTTTCCCGTTTGCTCTTACGGCAGTAGGAGTATTGTTGATTCTGGCAGGGATATTTTTTCAGAAAAACAGAAGAAATATGGAAGAAAAAGTAATAAATAAATTACCAATATTTATATTAAATCTAAGACCAAAAAGAAATTTGTAACAAATTCTTTGTAAAGATGTGTAAGTTATTGGACGAATAAGCGAGAATCGCGCGAAAGCTAAGCTTTCGCATGATCGAGCGATGAGGAACAAAAAGGGTCGCGTACGCGTACCCCGCGGCTTGTCGTGGCAAACCGCCGTAGGCGGTGGGTGCAGGGCTTGCCCTGCGGTATAATACCCTTTATTATAAAAGTATATTAGTATTAGGAAATAGCTGATTAGAGTTAAATTTAATCAGCACTTCCTTCAAAAGGAGATTGATATGATCAAAAAAATTGCTGTTTCTGCCATACTCTGCTTTTTGCTTATAGGGAGTCAGGTATGGGCTCAAAATCAACCGCGAAGGGTATTAACAGAACAGGATGTTATAAATTTTGCAAAAAATTTCGACGAAATAGTCGAAGATTTTAACAGAATAAATTTCAGATTTGATGTCGAAGACTTTATATCTCTCGGAAACAATACGTCAGTTGATGATATTGTAAATAACATTAAAGATATCGAAACAATAAACAGAATTTTAAATAAACATGGTATAAGCGATCCGGAACCTTTTAGAAAAGCAGTGGTTATAAGTTATGCCTTTGTGATAGAAACTCTTACCAGAGAAATACTCAATATCCCGGAATTAACAATGTTCATTCAAATGATGCATGGGACAAACGACCCTATTTCTCAAATGCGCAATAGTATTCATCCTGCGGACCTTGCACTGGTGCAAAAACACTACAATATGTATAGAGAACTACTAATGCATGTGCCGATAATGCCATAGGAGAATATATGTCTGTAAAAAAAATTATTGCAATAGCTTTAATTTTTGTTACTACTTCAATTGCCTGGATGATTTTAGGCGCTACAAATTATTCAAGAACAGACACATCTTTTAGTTCTCTTAAGTCACAAGTTGCCAATTTGTATGGACAAAGACTTACTATTATAGCTCCTGTCTGTTATACAAAAATAAAAAGGCACAGGGAAGAAACAGTAAACAATGTGAGAAGAATAGTTGAGTATTATGAACGTCAGCATCATGAATTAATAAAATCAGATATAAGAATTAATGTATATCTTGATCGGCGGAAAAAAGGTAATTTGTGGTTTCCTACCTTTAGGGCTCGATTTGAGGGCAAATACACCTTCCTGGTAGATGCAGCAAGTAACGACAATGTTTTTTTGCTGTCCACACTGGATTCTGCAAATTCTATTTATAATAATCTGCATTTAAATATTAATGGCAAAGATATTGACAATATTCTTCCTTTGATTAAAAGGCAGGAGATTCCTGTTGTTCCGCTTGATGATAATACTATTAGGCTGCATATTTCTTACGAAGTTACAGGCATGGAGGAAATACGTTATCTTATTACACCCGGAAGAGGTGCAATAACGCAGATAAATGATTTTAATCTTGTTATATCAACAGATTTTGACTTATATGATTTTCCGTCCGGTATGATGTCTCCCACTTACAAAATTAAAACAGATAAAGGATATGATTTAATATGGAGTTTTAATAGAACAATTACAGGAAGAAATATTGGGCTGATTATCCCGAATAAATTAAATCCCGGAGAAATAATTACAAGAGTATCTTTTTTTGCTCCTGTTTCGCTTTTATTTTTCTTTGTTGTGCTTTTGATGTTTTCGGTTGTCTTAAATATAAATCTTCATCCAATGCATTTTTTCTTTCTTGCTGCAACTTTTTTCTCGTTTCATTTAATGTTTTCGTATTTTTCAGACCAGATGAATATTTATTTAAGTTTTGCAATATCTGCTGTTGTATCGCTGATATTGACGATTACTTATATGAGGTTTATTTCTCCTAAAAAAGTAGCATTTGTCTATGCTCCAATAATACAGTTTATTTATCTTATTGTATTTTCGTTTTCGTTCTTTTTTGCCGGAACCACAGGGGTAATTGTAACAATATGTGCTGTAGTTACTTTATTCATCCTTATGCAGGCAACTGGAAAAATTAATTGGGATGATAAATTTAAGTGAGGAATCAACGGGTTGCTGAAGTGGCTAAAAAAATGGGCATCAAATATTAAGTTTATCAGAAACTTGAAAATCCTGGGACAGCAAACCCTAGTCTGAAAACACTTAAAAAGGATACCGCAGCAAAGCTGCGTTTCCTTATTCGCTCGGTAATGTGCGTGCAAGCACGCCCGCTTCATTCGGAAATAAGGTAATGCAGCCCCGAACAAGTTCGGGATGCTGCGCAATTTATTCTCGATTGAATAAATCAGCTGTTCCCAAGTTCCTGACGAAATTTAAGAAACAAGCAGCTCGCCTAACACTGCGCGGTATTCTTCTATAGAATTGCACTGCACAAGTTTATTTCTAACTGCTGCGCTGCCGCGGATTCCTTTTGTATAAGAGCAGAGGTGCTTTTTCATCTCTTTTACTGCAACCTCCAGCGCATTTTTATCTTCGCTGTACTTTGCCGCAAGCTCAAGATGCCGCATGGCAGCGCGAACTTTTTCCTCAAGGCTTATTGCCGGGAGCGCGCCTGTTTCCGCAAGCAGCCTGGTTTCCTTAAATATTTGCGGTCTGCCTACTGCGCCGCGTGCTACCATCAGCCCATCGCAGCCTGTTTCCCTAAGCATATTAAGGCAATCTTGCGGCTCAAAAAGATCTCCGGAACCTATAACAGGAACATCAATCGATTTTTTTAGCTCTTTTATTTTATTCCAGTCTGATTTTCCGGAATAGCCTTGCGTTTTTGTCCGCGGATGGAGTGTAACCATCGCGGCGCCGTTTTTAACTGCAATTTGCGCTGCCTGCAAAAAGTTAATGCTTTCGAAATCCCAGCCCGAACGCATTTTGACGGTAATCGGAATATCTGTTGCCTCTGTAAGCGCTTTGACGATTTCGCCGATTTTTTCGGGATTTCTCATTAGAGCAGAGCCAGCGCCCGATTTTGTAATTTTTGGCACAGGGCAACCGCAGTTGAGGTCAATAATCAGTGGTTTGAATGGGATAATCTCTGCAAGGGATGCAACCGCGCTTTCCCATGTTGCGGAAAAAATCTGCACAACGTAGTTTGCTTCGTTTTCTGCGCGGCAGAGGATTTTTTTTGTTTTGAGGTTTTTTCTGGCGAGCGCTTCGCTCGAAACCATTTCTGTGTAGCAGAGGGCGCTTCCATATTCGGTGCAGATATGCCGGAAGGCAGCATCTGTGAAGCCAGCCATTGGCGCGAGAAAAAGGTTTCCGGAGATTGTTACTTCGCTGCGGGAATGGGAGCTTATTTTAATGGTACGGAGCATGGGTTTTTCCATGTTTTTGAAATTTCAAACTTCGCTTATTCTCCGACAGGAGTCGCGGGCAAGTTACAGTGCGCCGAATATTGCAGGAAACAAAGATAAATTTATGCATAAACCCTCGGCGTTAAGCTTCGCTTAAATACCAAAAAAATCAAGACTGTTTTTAAAAAGAGTGTCTGCGGCTTCTTCCGTCTCAATTTCCCTTAATTCTGCGATAAATTGCGCGATTGAGTGTATATAAGCAGGCTTATTTCTTTTTCCTTTGTATTCTGACGGCACCATAAAAGGGCTTTCTGTTTCTATAAGCATTCTGTCAAAAGGCATATTTCTTACTGTGTCATGAAGATTTTTTGCATTTCTGTATGTAACATTCCCGGCAAAAGAGATAAAGAGGTTAAGCTCAAGCGCTTTTTTTGCATATTCCCAATCTTCCGAAAAACAATGAAGAATGCCTCCTTTTGGCGGCAATTTTTGCCGTAAAATTTCTAGCACATCAGTCCCTGCTTCTCTATTATGGATAATAACAGGCAAATCATACTGCTGAGCCATCTCAAGTTGTTTAATAAATAATTCTATTTGTGATTTTTTGTCGCCAAACTTCCGATAATAATCTAGACCTATTTCCCCAATGGCAATAATGCGGTCGAATTTTACGCCGTGGTCAATTTTTTGCTCCCATTCTTTGCCGGGATGGGCAACTTCGGAAGGAGAAACACCTATACTGTGATAAATATTAGCGGCTGTTTTAATATTTTCGTAAACAATGAAAAAGTCGTGAAGACTGTTGCATATACTCACAATATGTTCTACTTTTTCGTGTTTTGCTTCCTGTATAATAATGAGTTGTTCGATAGGGTCTTCGTTTATAAGCCCTATGTGAGCATGAGTATCAAAAAATTTCATGATTCACCACTTTTTATTGATTTTTTTTATAATGAAATAGACTTTTTCAGTAATAAGAATAACATAAACTATGCTGGAGGTCAATATATATTCTCACATATATTTGACAAATCTTATTTAATATGTTATTCTCATCTTATTAAATTAGGAGAAGGATGTGTCCCCACTTAGTAGCTATAAAAAAGCCGAAACAAGTTTTGTCGGCAAAATAACTAAATTGCTAAGCGCATTAGCAATGAAAATTTCATCAGTATTTGATAATATGGTAGAAACAGGAAAGCAGCGCTTTACTGTAATGCTTATACCTCACTCAGAAAAAAAGATATTTAACTTTAGAATATCGGTTTTTTCTCTTGTTGTAATTGTGTTTCTTATTGGCTGTATGCTTGCCTCTTTTGTTATATTTACGACACAGTTTAAGGGCATGGACGGGCTTATTAGAGTGCATTCCGAGGCTCTTGAAAAGAGAGAAATAGATCTTGAAATAATTAGAGACCACATAGCAGAGCTTAGAAGGGTATCAACTGTTTTTGAAGCATCTCTTGCTCAAACGCTTGGCGCAAATAATAGAACTTCCAATGCTGCAAGCCGCAGGGGCAGTGACTTTATCTTCCCTTTTGCACAAAATCGTTCGCGGGGTGATGTTCTTTTGCATGAGCTTGATGATTTAAAGAATTTAAATCTGTTTCTTCAGGATTCTGTTGAATCACTTGAGGAAATAAGGAATCTCCTTGCAGCGTATGGCGACTTGCTTGTAGACCTGCCGAGTATATGGCCGGTAAATGTAAGGGGTAGAATTACAAATCCTTTTGGACCTGCAATACATCCATTCACAAAGCAATGGTATTTGCACCGGGGGATAGATATTGCATACCGGCGGGGAGTTCCTATTCTGGTTACTGCAAATGGTAAAGTAATCGAAAGAGGGTTTGAACCCGCAGGGTTTGGGAATTTTATTATTGTAAGACACAAATATGGATTTTTTACAAAATATGCTCATTTGGATAATGTATATGTTCGGGAAGGCGAAATTGTAAGACAAGGACAGACTATTGGAACAATGGGTAATACCGGGCTTTCTACTGCACCGCATTTACACTATGAGGTAAGAATTGGCTCGCAAGTTGTTGACCCGGAAAGATTTCTTAATATGAGAAACAGGTCCGGCGGAAGACTTTCTATTTGATAAATAAAGCAGGAATGAGTGATGTTGGGAAAGACCAGAATGACTAATAATTATATAGAAGATGGAACATTTATTAATTCCATTGTTGGCGAAGGGACGAGACTAAACGGTGAGCTGGATTTAAACGGGCTCTTAAGAATAGATGGTGATTTTTCAGGAACAATAAGAACAAACGGAAAAGTGCTTATAGGTAAAAACGGCAGATCAAAATGCACAATAACTGCAAGCACGGTTGTTGTAGGCGGCGCTTTAACAGGAAATATCTATGCTACGGAAAAAGTTATAATACTTTCTTCGGGAATACTTCTTGGAAATATTTTTGCTCCAAGGCTAATTGTTGAAGAAGGGGTAGTTCTTAATGGTAATTGTACCATTAAAAGCAATTATGCCGATAGCATTGACTCATTTAAGCAGCCCGAAATTACACCTGTCTCAACCAGCAAGGAAGAACCGGAATTTCCTGCTGAGCAGGCTGTTGCGAGCGAAGGTTCGCCGCCGGTGCCGGTATTTTTGGAACAAAAACCAGAAAGCTATGAACAAAAAATAGAAGATAATGAGCCAAAAGCAGAAAACTACGAGCAGAAGCCGGAAAATACATATTCCTCTATGCAATAAATAATGGAAAGAATAGATTCCGCAACCGGCAGCTCCAACTTAAGAAGCGAGAAAGGAAAAAAAGCCGGGAAAAAGGCGGGAAGTTTTTTATCAGGTATTTTTAGCGCGGCACAAGCGCCGGATAGTATAACAGAAACAGATTTTTCTTTTTATCTCTCTCAGGCTGTTGATGAAAATGTTTCTTTGGAAACTCTTCTTGATGATGTTCATTCTGTCGGAGAAAAACTTGTTGAAAAACCTTTTATTGCAAATATCAAAGAATATAAACAAGCTGTAAGGCGTTTTTTGGCTTATGTCGTAAAAAATACATATTCAGCAGAATCTGAAATAGAGAAAAAAAAGTATGTAAAAAATGGTCTTCCGTATTTAGATGAGAAAAAGTGGATGAATATTAAAGTTGTTGATGAAAAACTTGAAAAGCTGGCTCTTTATATAATGCAAAATCAAAAAGGACAATTGACTATTCTAAAAAAAATTGAAGAAATAGAAGGTATTCTTGTAGATTTAATGCGGTAGGCTAGGTACACTGAACGTTAACCTCGGAGATTTATGTGAGTAATTACATTATAGATGATGAAATATTTAGAGAAGATATTATTGACGATATGGAGCCGACAGATGAGCTGCCATCCGATCTTCCTGAAAAACTTATAAAAGTTAAATTTGTTCACTCAAATGAGACAGAATTTTGTGAATTCCCTGTAGAATTTAATGTTGCACACAAGGACTATGTAGTTGCAACAGGCAAGTATGGCAAAGACCTTGCAACAGTGCTTGGCGGGTATCTTTTAAGCACAGAAAAAGAGAAGCTAAGAGGCATAAGATCTGTTCAAACAATAATAAGAAAAGCAACGCCTGCGGATATGGAAAAATACAAGCAAAATTGCGAAAAAGCAGAGGAATCTTTTCGTATTTGTAAAGAAAAGATTTATAACCACAAACTTGATATGAAGCTTATTTCTGCGCATTACCTTCTGGAAGAGCCAAAAGTTCTTTTCTTTTTTACAGCTGACACTAGAGTTGACTTTCGAGAGCTTTTAAAGGATCTGGTTTCTGTATTTAGGATAAGAATAGAGCTGCGGCAAATAGGGGTTAGAGACGAATCCCGCGTTATAGGCGGAATGGGAGTATGCGGCAGGGATTTCTGCTGTCATGGAATTACAGACAAGCTTTCGCCTGTGTCAATAAAAATGGCAAAAGATCAAAATCTTTCGCTTAATTCCATGAAAATATCGGGTCCATGCGGAAGGCTTTTATGCTGCCTCTCTTATGAGTGTGATTTTTATCAGGATGAAAGAAAAAAATTTCCTGTAGAAGGAACTCGTGTTTTTGCAGGGCAGGCTGTATACAAGGTTATGGAGATAAATATTCTTACAAAAACCATAAGAATAGAAGGTCCGGATGCAAATATTATTAACGCAAGCATAAACAAGTTCGAGTTTGATTCAACGAGAAATTCCTGGAAATATAACGGGTGAAATAATAGACGCGTTTCCGGCAACTGTGGCTATTGACACCATTGCTGGAGATTTATTATATTCATAATTAGAAGTTAATACTGTGTATTAACCATTAATTTGGAGGAAAGAATGGGACAAGTAAGTAAGAATGCCCGATCGGCATCTGATACTCATAAATTTATCTGTCCTTGCGGCGGAGAAGTAAAAATGAAAACTATCTTTTCCACAGGCAAGAAAAAGAACTATGCTCAGTGCGAAAAGTGCAAAAGACAGGAAAGAAAACCAAGCGAATTTAAATAAGAACAGTAATAAAAGCAAATCCTATTGACTATAGGTTTTTTATTTGATATGTTCATAATCTAATATAATTTTAAGGAGTAATCCATTGGCTGAAAAAGGATCTACAGCAAAAAGACATAGACAAAGTCTCAGAAGAAGAATGAGAAACAGAATGGCTGTAAGCGAAGTAAGAACCAGTGTAAAAAATTTTATAGGCGCAGTTGGTGCAAAAAATAAAGAAGAAGCAGAAAAAGCTTTTCGGCTTGTTGTAAAAAAAATTGATACTGCTGCCGGTAAAGGTATTTTCCATAGAAATACAGTTGCAAGAAAAAAATCAAGACTTGCAAAAATGCTTAACAGACTTACATAGTAACAAAAGGTTAATGCAGCAGAATACGCTGTATTAACCTTTTGTTCGCCTTCTAACTCAAAAAAAATGAGTATTCCCAAACTAACAAAAGCTGAAATTATTGAAAGTATCTATGAAAAAACTGCTGTAAACAAAAAAGATGTCCATATAGTTATGGATAGTATTTTTGAAGAAATTAAAGCAGCGCTGTTGCAGGATAAAGTTGTTGAGCTCAGAGGATTTGGCACATTTGAACTAAGAACCCGCAAGGGAAAGGCAAAAGCGCGCAATCCAAAAACAGGAGAAAAAATAGCAGTTGCGCCTCATGGAGTAGCTGTATTCAGACCTGGGAAGGAACTAAAAAGCAGTGTCCGGGACATCAGGAAATAAGATAAAAAAAAGACAGCTTTCGCAAAATAAGCAGCAGTCAGAAAAGAAAATCCCCGGCCGCACTGCCGTCGCAATCCGGCGAATTTTGACAAATACAGGTCTCTTATTACTCTCGGCAATACTCTTTTCTCTTTCTTTTCCTTCGTTTTTAAATACAACAGGGTTTCCGCTTCTGGCATATTTTGCCCTTTTTCCTGCTTTTGTTGTTACATACAGGATGAAATGGTTTGCGGCGCCCTTTTTTGGTTTTTTTCTTGGTCTGGTCTCCTATGCTATTTTTAATTACTGGCTTGCAAATTATCATCCTCTTGCAATATTTGTAGTGCCTGTTATCTGCGGATTATATTATTCAATACTTTTTTCTGTTTTTAAACTCTCGAACAGCTTATTTCTGCGCAGAAGCTACATAGTTAATGCGATAATATGGGTTGCTTATGAGTATTTAAAGACGCTGGGATTTTTAGGATACCCATATGGAATAATAGGCTATACTCAGTATCTTTTTCCTCCGCTTGTAAGAATTTCTGCTTTAACCGGGGTATGGGGTGTTTCGCTGCTCGTAATTTTCCCATCAGCCTTTTTAGGCTATGTGTATAGAGATGGGTTTAAAGACTGGCTTATTAAACTTAAAAAAACAGCGATTCAGGAAAAAATTGTATTGATTATATATGCTGTAATATTTTCCGCCGGCTTGCTTTTTGGGTTACTCAATACTGTTGATGTGTCTAAAATGAAAACCTGGAGAGTCTCTTTGATTCAGCATAATACAGACCCGTGGCAGAGCGGGTACCAAGCCAACAGGGAATCTCTTGCCAGGCTTATAAGGCTAAGCGAAGAAGCTGCCGCGGATTCTCCGGACATAATAATTTGGCCGGAAACAGCATTTGTACCCTCTATTGACTGGCATACAAGATATAGAACAGACCTTAGGACGCATAGACTTGTAAGAGAATTGAGAGATTTTCTTGAACGACAAGACGTTGCATTTATTGTTGGAAACGGAGAAGAGGTGCTTATTGTTGATGAACGCGGGGAGAAGCGTAGTGTAGGTTATAACGCAGCTTTGTTTTTTGGACCCAACGGCAGGCATATTGGAACATACAGGAAAATGCGCCTTGTTCCTTTTACCGAACACTTTCCATATAAGAGGCGATTTCCGGGTATATATACGTTTCTAAGGGAAGCAGATACTAATTTTTGGGAAAAAGGCAGAGAATTTACTGTATTTGAACTTGATGGAGTAAAATTTTCAACGCCAATTTGTTTTGAAGATACTTTTGGCTATATATCGAGAGAATTTGTAAGAAGAGGCGCAAATGTTATTGTAAATATAACAAATGATTCGTGGTCCGGCTCAGTTGCGGCAGAAGTTCAGCACATGATGCATTCGGTTTTTAGGGCAGCAGAGAACCAACGGAGTGTTGTAAGAAGCACAACTAGCGGAATTACATGCATTATTGACCCCAATGGGCGAATAGTAAGCAGAATCGATCCATTTATAGAGGGCTTTTTAACAGGCGATGTCCCTGTCAATGAGGGCTCTTTTACGCTGTATACGAGGATAGGTGATTTTTTTGGGTTATTATTTGTTGTTTTTTCAATATTTATTATTTTAGTTAAACTAATTATAGGCAAAGTTGCCCCGGCACTTAGGTCGAGATGTATATCCCGGAGGTTTAAGAGCTGATTTTGCCCGATGCTATTGACGGATTTAATAAAAATGGTAATAATCAAAATGGTAAAGGATAAGTTAATGATTACAGCAGAGAAACAAAAAGCTGTGGAACTTTATACAGAAGGCAGAAAATTATACAAAATGATGGATTTTCAGGAAGCTGTGAGTCTTTTTCAAAAAGCTCTTGATGTTTGTCCCGATGATGGTCCGTCAAAAGTATATCTGGAAAGATGTAAATATTATCTTGAAAATCCGCCTCCCGAAGACTGGGACGGAGTATATGTAATGAAAACCAAGTAATTTAAAGCAGGTAACGCAATGGGTAAAAGCAGTGATATTAAGGGAAAAGAAAAAATAAGTACAACACTGGGCAAAGAGACTGTTTTTAAAGGAAAAATGAAATTTTTCAATTCGCTTAAAATAGATGGAAGCTTTGAAGGAGATATTGAATCCCCTGGTTTCCTGTATATAGAAGACGGAGCAGTTGTTACAGCAGATATCAGAGTGCGGGCTGTTATTGTAGGCGGGATTGTAAGAGGCAATATCGATGCTTCTGAAAAGCTTGAGATGCTTTCAACAGGTCAGATTTTTGGAAACGTAAGAACGTCAAAACTTAGAATAGCAGACGGCGTTGTTTTTGAAGGCAAATGCGAAATGATAAAAAGCGATGTAGCAGATATAGATATTTTTTCCAGCACTGTTGAATCTTTAAAAGAAAAAGTAAAAGCTTATTAATTTTTAATGCTTTTTTGTAAAAAAATAAGATTTTTTATTATTGCTCAAGCGTTTCTCGAAAGTATGTGCGGGCAAAAAAAAATACCTGATCTTGAATATAAAATAATTGCTGATGAATTTGGTTTGATTCTTGAACTTTGTTCAAAAAAAGAAGAAAATATAGAGAAATTTATATTTTCCCTGCCGGAAGAATTAATGTTTTTTCATTCTTCTTCTATCGATCTTTCTGTATCAGATATGGCAGCGGAAGCGCTAAAAAGAAGCGGCGCAAAGCTTGCTGTTGTGGAGTCGTGTACCGGCGGATTAATTTCAAAAATTGTTACAGATAAACCGGGAAGTTCTGATTATTTTTGGGGCGGATTTATAACTTATGATAATAAAGCAAAGGAAACCATTGATGTTCCTGCTTTTATTATAGAAAAATATGGCTCAGTTTCCAAAGAAACCGCAATTAGCATGGCTGAAAAAGGGCTTGAAAAATCAGGGGCAGATATATGCGCCTCTGTGTCAGGCATAGCAGGACCAGGCGGAGGTACTGTTGATAAGCCGGTAGGAACTGTTTGGATTGCTGTAAAAAGAGATATTGTAAAAACTTTCCTGTTCCTGTTTTCGGGAACAAGAAAAGAGATAAGGGATAAAACTGCGCAAGCAGCTCTGTTGATTGTTTACAAAGAATTGTTATATTGCAAAGCGCTTGACAGTATTGTATTTGAACATTATATTTAACCTTGTTAAAGATCGTAAAAAACTAAAAACTGTTAAATAAAGTTCTAAATATATCTAATCAAGAAATTACTAAAACAATGGTTAGGCTTGGATTTTGTATCAAACCATGCATTTAAAAAAATAGAAAAAAAGTAGAGGAGACGTAGCCCTTCTATGTCAGATTTTGAAGAAAAAAACGGAGATAGTCTTTTTTCACAGAAAAGAAGAGATTCTGTTCCTGTTTCTGCCAATAATACCGCAATAAGACGTATGAAAAAGAAAAAAACAGAACTTATCAAAGAAGGAGAAAACCCTTTGGAAGAAGAAAAAAGCAAACGACCAACAAAAAAAATTGTTATAGCAAAGGAAAAGATCGAAAACCAGCTTCCGCTGCAGGAAGAGTCCGGCTTCCCGGAAGTTCAATCCGATGAAGACATATCAAGCGCGATATTTACCAAGCTTACAAGCAAAAACAAATCTTCCAATGAAGATTCGAGTAACGAAATAGATGGCGAAAGAGACAAATTAAGCATTAATGATCTTACAAGAATGAACCTCCCTGATCTTAGGGAATTTGCCATGCAGGCAGGCGCTACGCATGAAAATATAGGAAGCCTGCGCAAACAGGAAGTTATATTTAATATTCTTAAAGCGCACACAGCAAAAAACGGAATAATTCATGCTTACGGCTCTCTTGAAATATTGCCGGATGGCTACGGTTTCTTGAGATCCCCGCAAAACAGCTATTTGCCCGGAGCAGATGACATTTATATTTCTCCTTCGCAAATTAGGCTTTTTAATTTAAGAACAGGCGACACAGTTGCCGGGCACATAAGAACTCCGCGCGAAGGCGAAAGATTTTTTGCTATGCTTAGGGTTGAAAAAGTCAACTACGATGACCCTTCGGTTGCGCAAACAAGAGTTCCGTTTGATAACCTTACTCCTCTTTACCCTAATGAGCGGATAAATATGGAAACCACAAACGGCGATCCTACAACAAGAATGATAAATCTTTTTTGCCCAATCGGCAAAGGGCAGCGCGGTTTAATTGTTGCGCCGCCAAGAACAGGAAAAACAATAATTCTTCAGAGAATTGCAAATGCTATTACAGAAAATCATCCGGAAGTGCATCTTATTGTTCTTTTGATTGACGAAAGACCCGAAGAAGTTACAGATATGAAACGCAATGTAAAAGGAGAGGTAATATCTTCGACTTTTGATGAGCAGGCAACAAGGCATGTGCAGGTTGCGGAAATGGTTATTGAAAAAGCAAAAAGGCTTGTGGAGCATAAAAAAGATGTTGTAATACTTCTGGACTCCATAACCAGGCTTGCAAGAGCATATAATCAGACAGTTCCTACTTCCGGAAAAATACTTTCCGGCGGTGTTGACTCAAATGCCCTCCATAAGCCAAAAAGATTTTTTGGTGCAGCAAGAAATATCGAGAATGGCGGAAGCCTTACAATTGTTGCCACAGCCCTTATTGAAACAGGCAGCAAAATGGACGAAGTTATTTTCGAAGAATTCAAAGGCACTGGTAATATGGAAATGCAGCTTGACAGAAAAATTGCAGACAGAAGACTGTATCCTGCCATAAATATTAAGAGATCCGGGACAAGAAAAGAAGAACTTCTCCTTACAGAAGAAGAACTTAACAAAATGTGGGTATTGCGAAAAGTTATCAATCCAATGGAAGATATTGAAATTATTGAGTTGCTGATTGACAGAATGCGTAAAACAAAGAATAATGAAGCATTCCTTAAATCTATGAATACTACAGGCCCAGGCGATATTCCGGGCTGAGTCGGAGGATATATAAAAATGAAGAAAGAAATTCACCCTGAATATGTTGAAACAAAAATAGCTTGCGCTTGCGGAAATGCTATTGAAACAAAATCAACAGTAAAAAAACTTAGTGTTGAAATATGCTCAACTTGCCATCCGTTTTTTACAGGAAAAGAAAAACTGGTTGATACTGCCGGAAGAATCGAAAGGTTTAATAGAAAGTACGGTGTTGCGAGAGACCAGAAGTAGTACCAACTGCCCATGAACACGCCGGTCAAGTGTCAGTGCGCGGCGTGTTTCCTATATGCAAATATAGCGCAGCAGCTATATAGCGCAATGTCTGTGTTTTTAAAATACTGAATTTAGAGACTGCTTTTTGATTGCATTTTCAGTAATTTTCATATATTCTTGGAGAAATGGAAAAAATCATATCTCTTCATAGAGATGAGTATATTTCTGAGCCGGAAGTTGTTGTTGAAGCTCCGGGAGCCTTAACAATTATGGGAAACCATGTTGATTCTGATGACGGGCTTATGATTCAGGCAGCTCTTGATATGAAAATTTATGCCTCTGTATCAAGACGAAAAGATAGTTCCCTGCGCTTTTATGCAGCAGATTTTGAAGAAAGAAAAAAAACTTCGGTAGGCAGTATCAAATATAAAAGAGAAGACAGATGGGCTAACTATATAAAAGGAGTTCTGTTTTCCCTGGAAAATGCAGGTTTTCCAATTAAAGGGCTTGATATCACCATTACAGGCAATATTCCGCAGAGCATAGGGCTTGCTTCATCATCTGCAATGGAAACAGCCATAACTCTTGCCTTATCTAAACTATATGATTTTAACATTTCCAGAGAAGAAGTCATAAAAATAATATATGCCGGAGAAGAAAAGTTTCTAAACTCAAACAAAGTTCCTTCCGGGGTTTATTCATCGCTTTTCGGGAAAGAAGATAATTTTTTATTTACAGACCTTCGCTCTGCTGCTGTGGAGTATATCCCGGCTCTTTTTGAAGATACATCTCTTGTTATTACCATGTCCAATGTTCCGGCAATACAAATTGAAAAAGAAATTGCCGAGAGGCGCAAAGATATTCAAAAATGTATAGAAAGATTAAATACCAGAGGGGAACCTTCGCTCGCAAAAACTCGCTCGGCGGGAGGTTCTGTAAAGCCCGGAACATCACTCCGCGATTATAATAAAAATGATATTGTAACCATAGTGGAAATGCTTCCTGAGCAAACCAGAAGAAGATGTATTCATGTTATAGATGAAATTTCAAGAACAGAAGAAGCAAAAAGCGCCATTAAAAAAAACGATATGGCAGCGCTTGGCAAGCTTATGAGCAGATCCCATGAAAGCCTTAGAGATAATTTCGAAGTTTCCTGCCCGGAAATAGACTGGCTTGTCAAGCGCGCACAGGAAATCGACGGTGTTTATGGTTCCAAAATTACGGGAACAGGGTTTGGCGGGTGTACAATAACTTTGCTCAAAAACTCTTCCATAAGCCGTTATCTTGAGCGGCTTGATGAATACGAAAGAATTTTTGGATTTAAAGCAGATATGATAAATTGCACTATGGCGTCCGGCGCAAAAGTCCTTTTTTCTGCGGAGTAAACTTGTTATGAAAATACTTCTTACAAATGATGATGGAATCGACAGCCCAGGGCTTAAAGCCATAGAAGAAAGCCTTTCTAGGAAGCATGATGTGGTTGTTGTGGCGCCGGAAGGAGAGCGAAGCGGGTTTTCCCACGCCCTTTCTTTTCGCAAAAATGTAATAATCAGAAAAATTGATAAAAACCACTATACTTGCAGCGGAACCCCTGCAGATTGTGTTCACAGAGCTTTACACCGCATAATTGATGGTTTTGTTCCTGATATTGTTGTATCCGGCATAAATTTGGGACCGAATCTTGGAACAGATATTATCTATTCAGGCACCGCAGCAGCAGCAAGGCAGGCAGTAATGATGGGAGTTCCAGGCGTTGCTGTTTCTGCTACAGCATTCTTCGAGCCTTTTTACTTTGAGAATGCAGCAATTTTTGTAGCAGATAATATAACAAGTTTTTTTGAAAACCAGAGCCCCGATCATTTTATAAATATAAATGTGCCAAGTATCTGTGCCGAAAAACTCAATGTTATGGTAACAAAACCTTCGAAAAGACTTTATAATGAAAAACTGAGCCATCATGCAGAGCCGGATGGGAGTTTGGATGTCTCGCTTAATATTATCAATGTATTGCATGATAACAGAAACGACACAGACAGCTATGCAGTTGAAAACAACATGATTTCTGTTTCGCCTGTTTATGTACAGCCGTTTTCTGATGAAAAAGCAAGACTAATATATAAAGAAGTTTTTAAAAAAGAAAGTGCGGGAGAAAAAAATTGTTAGGGGCAAATAAGCAATTTATGGACAGTAGTTTCGAAAAAGCAGTAAAATTTTACTCAGAAAAAAAGTATGAGCTGGCTCTTAAAGAACTGCTCAAAACCGATACTAATCTTAACGACAATGCAGATCTTTCTTATTATTTGGGGCTTTGCTACACAAAACTTAAACAATTTGACGAAGCAATAATTTTTCTTGAGCAGGCTATAGTCGGTCACACAAATGTACTTTATATCTATCAGTGCAGAATGATTCTCTGTTACATTTATGCAGTTACAGAGCAGTTTAAGCTGGCAGAATATGAGTTAAAAAGGCTTATAGAAGATGGCTACGAATCTGTGCAGGTATATTGTTCTTATGGTTATGTCCAGTATCAGCAGGGAAAAATTGAAAAAGCAATGGAATTTTTTGAAAAAGCGCTGAGTCTTGATTCTGAGCACCCAACAACACTTAATTCGGTTGGTTATATTCTTGCAGACGAAGACATTGACCCAGATAAAGCTATACAATATTGCACCAAAGCTGTTGAAAAAGTGCCGGATTATTTTCCTTTTCTGGATTCTCTTGGGTGGGCTCTATTTAAAGCCGGGAAAATAGATGAAGCAGTTGAGTATTTAAGAAGCGCCTTTGAGTTATCAAAAGGCAATAAGATTGTTGCAAAACATCTAAAAGAGGCTATAGATTCAAGAAAATAGTACTTTCAGCCGATAATTAAGACGTAAGGGGGGAGAATTATGGTTGAAAATATAAAAGATGCCGCACTTGCTGATTATTCTGTGCAACCGCCTGTTAAGACTCAAAAAACTCAGCCCATAGATCCTGGCATAAATCATAGAGATTTAAAAGGGATACTTTTTCTTGGAATAAGAGGCGATATTAATATCGAAATAGACGGTAATAAAAATAAATTAGATATTTTGGCATAGGGAGTTCCGGTTATCCGGCAAATTGTTACTTTGACATGGATACACCTCTTGTTTTCCTGTAGTTCTTGGTAGACAAAAAAGCGTACATATTGCATAATATTTCTGTGTATAAAATCCGAAAAATAGCTCTGTTTAAATATTTTTTAATAATTTTCTTGTTTTCCACTACCGCGCTATTTCCTCAAAGTTTTCTGGATATCTCCCGGGGATTTGATGAGTTCCGGGCAGGAGTAAGGGCTTTTTTTGGCGGAAATTATAACAGGGCAATATTTTCTTTTGAAAGAGCGATTTCGTATAATCCTTCGGATATGCGCGCCAGAGAGTGGCTTGGAAGAGCCTACTATATGTCCGGGCTTGAAGACAGCGCGCTTTCAATATGGAATTCACTCATTGATGCAGGCCACAGATCCACAAATTTAGAAAATATGATTGAAATTGTATCTACGCGGCGCAAAATGTTTGACACACGAAGAAGTGACAGAAATCTTGTTGTTGAACATGAGATAAGCGGTGACACACGAAGGGGCGGCAATCTTTTTAGAAGACCCGGCGCTGTTTTGCCTTTGGACAACGGCGGTTTTATTGTATCAAGCTTTACCACAAACGAGCTTCTTGTTTTTAATGCAAACAGCAGGGTAATTAACAGGTTTAGAGGCGGTCTTGGGGCTATTAATAATCCTTTTGATGTAATTAAATCTTCTGACGGGTTTTTTGTAGTAACTGAATACGGCGGAAATCAAGTAGCTATATTAAGCCATAACGGTACCATCGTAAGAAAATTCGGGAGCAGGGGAAGCGGTCCAGGTCAGTTTCTTGGTCCTCAATTTATTGCAAGTAACGGAGCAGGTCATTTTTTTGTCTCTGACTGGGGCAACAGGCGAGTAAGCAAATTTGATTATGACGGCAACTTTATTTTAAGTTTTGGGAACAGGACAGGCCGTTACGAAGGCTTAAGAGGACCTACCGGGGTTCTTGTATTAAATAATATTGTCTTTGTTGCAGATGTTTTAAGAAGATCTATTGATCTCTTTGACCAGAGCGGTAATTTTATAAGAACTATTGGGCGAGGAATGCTGCACGGACCGGAAGGGCTTTCTGCTTACGGCAATAACTCCATTTTAATAGCAGATACAGACAGGGTTGTTATTTTTAATATTGAACACGAATTTGCAGAAGTTATATTTACCTCCGAGACGCCCGGAAGAATCGCTTTTGCAAGATATAATGCCAATAACGATCTTATGATTTCTGATTTTAATAACAACAGCGTTATGTTTTTGTCTGAAATGGAATCTATTTTCGAAGGGCTTTTTGTGCGCATAGACAGCATATATGCGGAAAATTTTCCAACTGTAAGAATTCGCGTAAATGTTGAAAAACGCAACCACGACCCTATTGTTGGCCTCGAAAGAGCTAACTTTAGAGTTACAGAAGGCGGCAGAGCAGTAGATGATCTTACCTTGCTGTTTCAAAGCAATCAATCGAGAAGAGCAGATGTTGCAATAGTTGTTGAAGACTCTCTTCATATGACCGGAAGAAGAGATATACTACGCAGAGCTTTAAATGAGGTTTATAATTCGTTTGATCGGGACGACAGAATAAGAGTGGTTTCCGCAGGAAGAACTGCGACATTAGTTGCAGAAGAAACTGTCTCGAGGGCAGATGCTATAGCAGCAGTAATGCAGGCCAATTCCGCTTCTGCTGACTTTTCCATTGGAACAGGAATAAGGCTTGCTGCTTCGCAAATTGTATCAAGTATGGATAAGAAAGCAGTAATCTTTATATACTCCGGAAACCCGGCTCCTTTTAATTTTAATCAATACAGACTTGTAGATATTATGCAATTTTTAAGAAACAATAATATAAGTTTTTATTATATATCCCTTGAACGCGGGCAATCCAGGGAAGAGCTTGATTTTCTTGTCAGGGAAACAGGCGGCGCAAGATTTTTTATTCATGAAACAGCCGGAATTGGTCGTATTGCCCAAAAAATTAGAGAAAGCAGAAGCGGTACTTATTTGCTGGAATATAGATCAAGAAGTTTTGATGAATTCGGACGCAGGTATATTCCTGTTAGAGTTGAGGCTGTTTTTAACAGAAGAAGCGGAAGAGATGAACTCGGATATTTTTCAGAGGCCAGGTAAGCAACAAGTTGTAAGCAGATGAAGTGGTGGGAAAATCTCTGTCAAAAATGCGGTTACTGCTGTTTTAAGAAAAAGCTTGTAGACGGAGTTTGGGTAATTAATTTTAATAATCCATGCGAATATCTTGATATTGAATCTAACCTCTGTTTTTTTTACGAAAAGAGATTTGAAATGTGCCCGGAATGTAAAAAAATGACAATCTTTAAAGCGTTGTTTGGAGATTTTTTCCCTGATACTTGCGGATATGTTGTATTTTTTAGAAAAATGGGATTTTTTAAAATTATCAAAAGAAAGAAAATATAGATGAGCTTGGGAGCCAAAAGGTTAAAACAATGAAAAAGCTTATAATTTTTGATATGGATGGGGTTCTGATAGATGTTTCTTCTTCCTATAAGGAGGCTATAAGAAAAACCGCATCTATATTTTTATTGCCGTGTATTAATTCAAACCTGCTGCCTCAGCCGCTTTTTAATTTACAGGAACTCTCTTTTCTTAAAGGAACAGGCGGGCTTAATAATGACTGGGATATGACTCATAAGGTAGTAACGTTAATGTTTTCGAAAATCAGTAACAGAAAAGAAAATACAAACAGGGAAAAGTGGGATGTTAAGAAGCTTGCTTCTTTTCTTAAATCAGAAGACAAACCTCTTGAAACTCTTTTTAAAGAAGCAGGAACACTGAATTTTAAAGAAGTTGATTTTTTCTATAAAGGTGATGTTGGCTCCGGCAATATTATAAAGCAGATTTTTCAGGAAATATATCTTGGAAAACGGCTTTTTTCGGAAATTTATGGGATTGCACCGCAATATTGTGTTGAGAAAGGGCTTATTTTAAAAGAAAAGCTTTTAATAAACAGGGCGCAGCTTTCTTCGCTGTCTGCAAAAAACACACTTGCAGTTGCAACAGGCCGTCCCGAAAAAGAAGCTCTTTATGCCATTAAAAAAAATAATATAGATTTTTTTAAAAAAGTATTAACTCACGATGACTGTGTGAAAGCAGCAGAAGAAGCAGAAAAAAATACCTTGGAAAAAATATCTTTTTGTAAACCGCACCCATTTATGTTGGATGTTATTGCAGAGCATTATAAAAACAAAGGTGAGCTTAAAGAAAAGCCATATTATATTGGAGATATACCTGATGACATGATTGCAGCAAAAAGATCAAAGTATAATTTTTGCGCAGTAGGGGTTACATATTCTTCTACGAATAAAGACAGCTCAGCCATTGGGCTTAAACAAGCAGGAGCAGATTATATTGCCAGCACCCCGCAAGAATTAATCGATTTTTTTAAGAAGCCCTATGTCAGTGTGAACCAAGAGAGCATTTCTGTGCCTTCTCCGGAGTCTGGCAACGAAGGGCATGGAATAAACCTAATGCGTTCAGGAATTCAGGGTACAAGCGAGCGACTTATCCGCACCTTTGAAGGCCATTCTTCCATAGTATTGTCAGTTGCATTCAGCCCGAACAGCAAATATATTATTTCCGGCGGGTCAAGCAATTTAAAGACAGACGAATCAGAAAATAACACTTTAATGTTATGGGAGGTTAAAAGCGGTAACCTTGTCTACACCATTGAAAATCATGCGGGTGATTCTGTGCGTTCAGCCGCATTCAGCCCGAACGGCAAGTATATCATTTCCGGGGCAACCGGAACAACTGTTGCTAATTTGCAACTATGGGATACTGGAACTGGCTGTTTTATCAAATCCTTTGGAGGCATTAAGGATTTTTTAATAGGTCATCAATGTAATGTGCTTTCAATCGCAATCAGCCCGGACAGCAAGCGTATTGTTGCCGGCGTAAATTACAAAGTTTTTAAACTGTGGGATATTGAAAAAGGCCGGCTTATTCGCAACATGGGAAGCGGTTCCAAAAAACATACGGATTCTGTACTTTCAGTCGCATACAGCTCAGACAACAAGTGTATTGCTTCTGGGTCAAAAGATAAAACTTTGAAACTATGGAAAGCTGAAAAAGGCCAGCTTATTCGCACTTTTGAAGGTCATACAGGTGATGTGCATTCAGTTGCATTCAGCCCAGACAACAAATATATCGTTTCCGGCTCTGCTGATAAAACTTTGAAACTGTGGGATGTTGAAAGCGGTCAGCTTATTCACACCTTTGAAGGCCATACTGATATAGTGAAGTCAGTCGCATTTAGCCCCGACAACAAGCGTATTGTTTCCGGGGCATCTGATAAAACTTTGAAACTATGGGACACTGAAAGCGGTCAACTTATTCACATCTTTGCAAGTCATACGAATATTGTTCATTCAGTTGCATTCAGCCCGAACAATAAATATATCGCTTCCGGATCATGGGATAAAACTATAAAATTATGGGAAGCCTGATAATAGGGCTTAAACAAGCAGGCGCAGATTATATTGCGAACACCACGCAGGAATTAATCGATTTTTTTAAGCAATAGCGAAAATTGCTAATTTTTTTACATAAATCGCGATACCAGCCGAATAACCGTTTCCCGCGCTTCCTGGCGCTCCTTGAGGCGGGCATTCTTTTCCCTGCCTCTGTGTAATTTACCTGATTTTGAGATAACCCTGCCTTAAACGACAAATCCATTTGGGAAATTCCCTTTTTTTTCGTTCTTCCCGCAACCTATCTGCTATTTTTCCCATTTGGGCGCTTAGTTCTGCTTCTTCGTGTTTGGAATAATCAATTTTATAAAGCTTTGCCGACGAAGCTGCTGATTTTTGTGCAGCCTTTTTTTTCCATATAGAGCCGGGTTTCATCCAGAAGTTTGTAAAGAAGATCTGGCGAGCGGAAAACAGCAGTGCCAACTTGAACAGCGCTGCACCCCGCAAGAATAAACTGTATTGCCTTTTCTGCGTTATCCGCGCCTCCGCAGCCAATAAGCGGAATTCCCGGAATTGCTTTTGCAATCAAATAAGCCACCCTAAGTGATATTGGAAAAATCGCAGGTCCCGACAGCCCGCCGAAAATATTCCCAAGAAGAGGTTTTTCCTTCCATATATCTATAACCATACCCGGCACAGTGTTGGTTGCAACAATTGCATCTGCTCCTGATTCCATGCAGATCGAAGCTATAGCGACAGGATCGGGCGTCGCGGGGCTTATTTTTACCCAAAGCGGCAGCCGTGTGGTTTTTCTGCACTCCTTAACAGCTTCTTTTGCAGAGAGAGTATCTGCTCCAAAGTGGATGCCGCCCTTTGCGACATTTGGGCATGAAAAATTAAGTTCTATTGCGCTCACCCCAGCGCGCCCGTGGGAGGTGGTGTCCTTCTTTGCAAGTTTTTCTGCTAAAAAGACAAATTCTTCTATGGTTTCGCCTGCGATGCTGACAACAGCTTTTGCAGTTGGAGATTTTGCAGCGAATTCCGGCAGTTTTTTTTCTATAAACTGATCTATGCCGCAGTTTGCAAGCCCGATTGAATTTAGCATACCGGAGTCTGTTTCGCAGCATCTTGGCGGTTTGTTACCAACTCGCTCTTTGGGTGTAACTGTTTTTAGAACCAAAGCGCCCCACTTTTCCGGAGGCATCAGGTCCGCATATTCTATGCCATACCCGCAAGTACCGCTTGCAGCTATAAATGGATTATCGAGTATTAAATTGCCAATTTTTGTATTTAAGTTTATCAAAGAATTACCTCGCTGCTTTGAATAAATCACGGCTTTATTCAATCGAGAATTGCAAAGCATCCCGAAGGGGCAAGCCGTATTACCTTAATGTTTTTTTTCGCAGTTTTCTGCAAGAAAACGAGAAAAAACATGGGGTTGCTGATTAGAGTCAAATTTAATCAGCGACCCCGCAAAAACAGGTCCGTCTACGCAGGCTTTAAGATAACCGCCGCTAGAAGAAGGTACTGCGCATCCTGCACAAGCGCCGGTGCCGCACGCCATAAATTCCTCAAGTGAAAACCATGCAGGAATGTTGCGTGCATCTGCTATTTTTTTTATTGCTTGCATCATGCCGTGCGGCCCGCAGGAAACAATTGCGTCCGGCGGGCTCTCCTGCCCAAGCCAGCGCTCCAGAATTTCCGGCGCTGTGCCTTTTTCGCCAATAGAGCCATCATCAGTTGCCAGAACAATATTTTTCTTAAAAATGTGCGAAAATCGGCTTTCTAACCCATCAGTATAAAATAAATCCGCGGAAGGAAGCTGATCTTTTGTCCTGCCTGCCCACAAAACTTTGTCTGCATTGCCCTGCCGCATGGAATTTAAGAACAGAATCGATGCAATCCCTGTGCCGCCGCCGATCATCCAGAGTTTTTTTATGTTTTCTGGAATCTGATAGCTGTTGCCAAGGGGTCCAAGCACTTCGACTTCGGTCTCCGGTGCGAGAGAAACAAGACTTTTTGTAACAGGACCGATGTTTTTTATAATAAGCTCTATGGAATCGTCTGAGTTTCCAGCTAAAGAAAAAGGTCTTCGCAAGTATCTTCCGGATGAGACCGGGGGAAGAATTGTTACAAAATTGCCTGGGACGTAATTTTGTGCGTTTTTTCCGATTTTGATTTTAAGATAAGCAAGGTCGGTTGCAATATCTTCTAGTATATATAATTTCCCTGTTTCGATTTTTTTCATCTGATAATGACTGTAAATAAAATATGCTTTTTTTTCAATAATATTAGTATTTACAAAAAAAAATGTTTATTGACTAATATTACTCTTGGGAATAGAGTGTAAGAAATACCAACAGAGAAAAAAAATGCAAAAAACAGTTTTTGATGAAATTATTAGGGCAGAAAAGGAAGCTGAAATGATTATTCAGCATGCCAAAGAAAAAGCACTGGAAATTGTTGCAAAAGCAGAGTCTGAATATAATCAGGCTGTAAATTCTGCCAAAGAAGAAGCGCATATAAAAATTCGGGATTCTGTTGCTGTTGCGAAACAGAAAGCAGAAGAAAGTCTGGCTAAGGCTATTAAAGATGCTGAAGATGAAAATACAAGGTTTTTTGAAGACAATTGTGCTCAAACAGAAGAGGTAGCCAATCAAATTACTGAATTTTTGCTTATGCCTGAATATGAACGGGAATAGGTAAGGAAATCTGTATGCTGGGTATGGGTAAAGTAAAAAAATATGCTTTTATTAATGCTAAACTCAGAGCGCGAAAAAGTAAAATACTAAAAGATGATGTTTTTGATAATATGGCAAAAGCAAAATCTCTTCCCGAAGCAATCAGGCTGCTTCATAATACCCATTTTCAAAAAATTGAAGAAGTTTATGTTAGAACCGGGGATCTTAAGCTTGCTGAGCTTGAACTCTATAAAAAAGAAATCTCTCTTTACTATGAAATTGAAAAGCACATTTCCGGAGATGTTCTTGAATTTGTAAGAGGGCTAACCCGTAAATATGAAGTTGAGAACTTAAAAGCAGCATTAAGACTGTGGTTTGACAGGACTATCAGAAAAAGAAATATTGCTGCATATACACCGTATCTTTACCGGGAAAAAATTCACTATGATCTTCATGTAGATCAGATTATAAATGTTGAAAACATAGAATCTATTGCTGTTATACTTGAAAAGACTCCGTATGCAAAAATAATAAAAGAGAATTCTTCTTCAGCAGAAAATCTTTTTTCTATTGAACTAGCGCTGGATAAATATTTTTACCAGCAGCTTTATGAAAAAGCAATAAAGCTAAGCAAGGCAGATTTTGCCATTGTTAAGCGAATAATTGGTATTGAAGTTGATGTAGAAAACATTTCCTGGTTTATAAGATCGCGTGACTTTTATAAAATGACTTTGGACCAATGTGTCTCAAATATAATTCCTTATGGATATTATATTGATAGAAAAATGCTTGAACAGGTTTCTGATTCTGAAACTCCAGTTGAATTGGTAAAAGATTTTATACGCAGAAAATTTCCATTTCTTCCTCCATTACTAATTACGCAAAATTTAAATACTCAGCAATCAAAGCTTTTGCTTTTAGGGCGATTTTTTGATCAAATAATTATACATGGGGTGAGAAAGATAAAAGTAGGAAATCCTTTTACAATTGGAATTCTAATGGCGTATTTTGTTTTAAAGAAAAATGAAATAAGTAAAGTTATGACAATTTTAAATGCGAAATGCTATGATATAGATGAAACCAGGATTAAGAGTGTAATATGATTTTGTTTACAACAAAAATGTGTCGTCTTACGACAGTAATTCTCGAAGAGGATGTTGACGCGGTTACCAAAGGGCTTTTGGGGGAAGGTGTTCTGCACTTTGTAAAAGTTACAGATGTTTCTAAAGAGGCGGAAAGTTATATTACTAATGCTTGTCCGGAAAGTGTTCAAGGTAAAATTACGGAAACCAGAAAGCGAATAGAAACAGTCTTTAATGTCATCAATTATTTTCCTGCTGATGTAAGAGAGCTTGATGTTTCAACGCTTACTTCTATAGATGTTGATGCCAGCAATCGGGTTCTTGATAAAATAACTGTTGAGCTTCAAAAAATAAGAGATAATCAAAAATACTTGCAGCAGGAAATTCACAAGCTTGAAGAGATAAAGCGTCAGCTTATGCTTTTTTCAAGCCTTAAGGGAGATATTAATTTAGCGGAAAAATATACGTTTTTGGATGTGCAAACAGGGAGGATTCCTGCTGCAAAAGAGTATGAGTTTGTTTCTGAACTTTACTCTCTCCCTTCTGTTGAGATCAAGCTTGGTGCAGGCGGCAAATTTTTAACATTTTTGCTGATTACAATGAAAAGAGATTCTGTTCTTGTTGATAAAATTCTACAAAGCTTCAGTTGGGAAAAAATAGAGTATTCAGATAGTATAAACAAGTTGGATGCAAATACTTTATCGGAAATAGATAGAAGAATAGATAAGTTAAAAGCAAAGCAGGATGAAGCTAGTCAGTCTGTAGCAGAACTTGTTTTTTTGAAAAAGCAACAGCTTGACGATATGTGGGCAAATCTTAGAATGAATGAGCTTTTTTACAGGATGCAATCTTTTTACTGCAGAACTTCACGAACAATGATTTTTTCCGGATGGCTTCCTGCGTCTAAAAGAAAAACTGTTGATGCTGAAATAAGATCCATTACAAAAGGTAAGTGTTACCTTGAGTGGAGCGAGCCAAAAAATATAGAAAATAATAACCTGGAAATTCCTGTTAAAATGGAGAATCCTAAACTGTTATCTCCTTTTGAAATGCTTGTTAAAAATTATGCGATACCTAAATATGGAACTGTTGATCCTACTCCGATTGTTGCGCTTACATATCTTGCAATGTTTGGTCTTATGTTTGGGGATGTTGGGCATGGGTTTGTTCTTGTTCTCATAGGAGTTATAGGAACGGTTTTTACAGCAAAGTCTGAAAATAAAGGGGTAAACAAGATTTGCCAGCTTATGATCTGGTGCGGCGGTGCTGCAATGATATCAGGAGTTCTTTTTGGTTCATACTTTGGATATTCATGGTTCCCGCCTTTATGGTTTTACTACCACGGCATTGTTGTAGGGTATCCCGGCACAGGGTTTGTACAAAGTGTTTATGATATTCTTTTTATTACAATCTGTTTTGGTATAATTGTTATAGGATTAGGGCTTGTTATTAATTGGATTAACTGTATAGCAACAAAAAGCTGGTTTAGGCTTTTTCTGGATAAGGGCGGTCTTTTGGGCGCATGGATGTATGGAGGAGGAGTTTATACAGCTTTCTACTTTGCTGGATCGGGCTATAGCCAACTTCCGGACACTACTTTGCTTTTTATACTTCTTGGGATTCCGGCAGTGCTCTTTATGCTTAAACCGCCAATAGAATTTTATTTACATAGCAAGAGTGGTTATGCTGCAAAATTCTCTTTTGCAGCATTAATAAAGTTTGGAATGGATTGGTTTGTTGAGATGCTGGAGATTTTTTCAGGCTATCTTGCCAATACGCTTTCTTTTATGCGAGTTGCAGGGCTTGGCATTGCTCATGTAAGCATAATGGTGGCTTTTGATCAAATGGCAAGAATGACAACTCCGGATGGCAGCTTTAATGCTTGGTCGATTCTAATTTTGGTGCTTGGGAATATTGTGGTAATTGGACTTAAGGGGCTCGTGGCAGGCATTCAGTCTGTAAGATTAAATTATTATGAATTTTTTTCGAAATATTTTAGTGGTACGGGAGAAGCATATGCCCCAATTTCACTAAAAAGGAATAACTAAAGGAGGAGAATAAGTGATGAATCCGACAAAGGAATTTAAGAGAAAAGTAATGCTAAGTTTAGTAGTTACTTTTGCTATTATGGCAATGTTTGCTATGGGCAGTGTTGTGAATGTGTTTGCACAGGACAATACACCTGCTGCAGAAATGAGAGTCATAACAGAACATCAAGCCCAGGTTCAAATGTTTGGGCTTATAGCAGCGGCTGTTGCATTTGGCTTTGGCGCTATTGCTGCTGGAATTGCTATTGGGCAGGTTGGGTCTGCGGCAATGGGAGCTATTGCTGAAAAACCGGAAATTGCAACTCATGCTCTTATTTTTATTGCGCTTGCAGAAGGTCTTGTAGTATTTGGTTTTATTACAGCTCTTATGATTCTTGGGGCAATATAGGTAATGAAATATTTTATTATCGGCGATGAAGATGCTGTTTTGGGATTTGGCCTTGTTGGCATACAGGGGCTCAAGGCTGAAAATCCTGCTGAGGCACAAGTAGCATTTAACACAGCGCTGGAAGACAAAGGTGTCGGAATTATTATAATAGAGCATAAAATTGCTGACATGATACGGTCTCAAGTCGATAAATATATTTTTACAAAACAATTTCCATTGATTGTTGAAGTGCCGGGGCGGGCTGGAAAAGATCCAGGCAGGCTTGGTCTTCGGGCAATGGTAAACGAAGCAATAGGTATCAAGCTTTAAGTTTGATTTTGTCTTTCTTTTAAGGATTGTATGATGAAAACATCCAGCGATGATATGGTTGAATTAGTCTCCGGCATTGGTGAATCTGCAAGGCATGAAGCAGTTAATATAATAGCAGCCGCAGAGAAAACAGTTGCTGATAAACAACTGGCTAAAGATATGCGGGTAGCAGCCATAAAAAAAGATACGGATAAGAAAATAGCGCAGCAAGTTGCTGTTATAGAAAGAAATAATGCATCTGCAATCTCTGTGGAGTGCAGGCGCATTGCGCTTAAGATTAAAGAAAACACAATAAATGATGTTATAAATAGAATAAAAGAAAAAATAGATGAAAAAGCAAATGACCCTTCTTATGTTGAGATAATAAGAAGCTGGATATTGGAAGCAGCAATCGGACTTGGGAAAGAAGAAGCTATTGTAAATGCTTCTCAAAAAGAACTTAAAATTATGACAGATGATTTTCTCAAGGAAACTGAAAAAAAATATAATATTCTTACAGGCAGAAATATCAGTCTTAAAAAAGCAGATAAAGATCCCCTTTTTAGTCAAGGAATAGTATTGTCGTCAAAGGATAATAAGACAGCATTTAACAATCAGGTACCCACACGTTTGATGAGGTACCAGTCAGAAGTAAGGAAAATAATTTACAAGGAATTCTTTTCATAATTTTCTGCAAAGAATTCCAGAATATATGAGGTTCTAAATGAAAGGGCAAATAGTAGGACAAGTAAAAAGAGTAAATGGACCGGTAATTGAAGCAATGGGTATTACAAATGCCATGATGCTGGAGTTGGTTGAAGTAGCTGAATCCAGGTTGATTGGTGAAATAATAAAGCTGGAAGATCAAAGCGCTGTAATTCAGGTTTATGAAGATACAACAGGAATATGCCCCGGCGACAATATTTATGGTTCCGGAATGCCTCTTTCTGCAGAACTTGGTCCTGGTCTTATTGGAACTATATATGATGGTATTCAAAGACCCCTTGAAGATATATATAAGATTTCTGGTCATTTTATTGAAAAAGGTATTCAGGTTTCTTCAATAAATAAAGAAAAGAAATGGCACTTTGTGCCGGAAGATATTGAGATTGGTTCCCTTATGGAAGGGGGAGGTATAATCGGCTCTGTTCAGGAAACAGACAGAATAAATCATAAAATACTAATTCCTCCAGGAATATCGGGAATAGTTAAATCCATTTCTGCAGAAGGAGATTACAAAGTAACAGATACTGTTGCTGTTCTTGAAACTAAAGATGGCGATAAAAAAATCACAATGATTCAGAACTGGCATATAAGAAAACCCAGGCCGGTTAAGGAAAGATTGCCCCTTGATATTCCTCTTGTAACAGGGCAAAGAGTAATAGATACGCTTTTTCCCATTGCAAAAGGCGGAACAGTAGCTCTCCCCGGAGGCTTTGGCACGGGCAAGACAATGACGCAGCACGCTATTGCAAAATGGTGCGATGCAGATATTATTGTTTACATAGGATGCGGAGAGCGCGGTAACGAGATGACAGATGTTCTTAATGAGTTTCCGAATCTTATTGACCCAAGATCCGGGAAAAGCCTTATGGAAAGAACTGTTCTTATAGCAAACACATCCAATATGCCTGTATCTGCAAGAGAGGCAAGTATATATACCGGAGTAACTCTTGCAGAATATTTCAGGGACATGGGGTATCATGTTGCTGTTATGGCTGATTCAACATCAAGATGGGCAGAGGCTTTAAGAGAGCTTTCCGGTCGTATGGAAGAAATGCCGGCAGAGGAAGGATTTCCTGCTTATTTACCTACAAGAATTGCAGAGTTCTATGAAAGAGCGGGTTATATGAAAACTCTTTGCGATAAAGATGGTTCTGTAACGCTTATTGGCGCAGTATCTCCTCCTGGCGGTGACTTTTCTGAGCCTGTTACACAGCATACAAAACGATTTGTAAGATGTTTTTGGGGTCTTGACAGGCAGCTTGCAAATGCGCGGCATTATCCGGCTATATCATGGCTCGATAGTTATACTGAATATCTTTTCGATCTTATTCCGTGGTGGGAGCGGAATGCAGGGCCAACATGGTCAGATGATAGAGGCAATATTATGGAACTTCTGCAAAAAGAAGTAAGACTCCAGCAAGTTGTAAAATTGGTTGGTCCGGATGCGCTTCCCGATAGCCAAAAGTTTATTATAGAAGTGTGTACTTTGTTTAAAAATGCTTTTTTGCAGCAGAATGCATTTGATACAATTGACAGATATTCCACTGCAGAAAAGCAGATGAAAATGCTTCAGCTAATTCTTGAATATTACAAACGCGGTGCGGAGGCAATAAAAAGAGGCGCTACACTTATAAAGCTCAAGCAATTGAGTATTTATCAGGATATTGTAAAGATGAAATTTAATATTCCGAACGAAGATCTTAAGCTCTTGGATAAGCTTATGGCAAAACTCGAACGTTCTATGGATCTAATTGGGGGCGATGAATGGGTCTAATTGGGGGCGATGAATGTCTGAAATTGATATAGATAAAAAGCAAAAAAGATTAAAAACAAATCTTGAGTATATTGGCGTTGATAGAATAGATGGTCCGCTTGTATTTATACGAAAAACACACCCGGTTGGTTATCGAGAGCTTGTTCAGTGCATTGATCCCCAGGGAAATGTAAGACTTGGGCTCGTGCTTGATACTTCCAAAGATATAGTTTGTGTTCAAGTTTTTGAAGGAACTTCCGGGCTTACAATGCCGGAAACTCATGTCAGGTTTATGGGAGAGCCTCTTAAACTTGGAGTAAGCGAAAGAATGCTTGGAAGAGTTTTTAATGGGCTTGGGCAGCCTATCGACAACGGACCATTGCCTATGCCGGAAGCAGAGCTTGATGTAAACGGAGTCGCAATAAACCCAACAGCGCGCTCATATCCAAAAGATTTTATACAGACAGGCATTTCTTCCATAGATGGAATGAATACCCTTATTAGGGGGCAAAAGCTTCCAATATTTTCCGGCAATGGTCTTCCGCATAATGAGCTTGCTGCGCAGATTGCAAGACAGGCAAAAATAAAAGGCGGCACAACAGACTTTGCAGTTGTTTTTGCAGCAATGGGTGTAAAAAATGATGTCGCAAAATTTTTCGTAAGATCTTTTGAGGAAACAGGGGTTATTGATAATGTAGCCCTGTTTTTATCGCTTGCCGATGATCCTTCGATTGAAAGAATAATTACACCGCGTACTGCCCTTACCCTTGCAGAGCACCTGGCATTTAACAAAAATATGCACGTACTTGTAATAATGACAGATATTTCAAACTATTGCGAATCTCTAAGAGAGATTTCAACAATTAGAGGAGAAATTCCTTCAAGAAAAGGTTATCCCGGATATTTGTATTCTGACCTTGCAGAACTTTACGAAAGATCGGGAATGATAAAAGGATTTAGCGGATCAATAACTCAGCTCCCTATTCTTACAATGCCTAATGATGATATTTCCCACCCAATTCCCGATCTTACAGGATATATAACAGAAGGACAGATAGTTTTCGAGAGAGGAATGTACAGTAGAAATATTTATCCTCCTGTGGCAGGTCTTCCGTCTCTTTCCAGGCTTATGAAAGACGGGATTGGCGAAGGCATGACAAGAGAAGACCACCCGCATCTTGCGAGCCAGCTTTTTGCAGCATATAGCTATGTAAAAGATGTAAGAAACCTGGCTTCGGTTATTGGCGAAGAAGAGCTTACTCCTCTTGACCATCAATATATGGAATTTGGAGAAGCCCTTGAAAGGAATTTTGTTTCTCAAAAAATGAACGAGGACAGAACAATTGAAGAAACTTTGGATAAGGGCTGGCAGTGCCTTAATCTGCTTCCGAGAGAAGAACTCCATAGGGTTACGGAAGAAGAAATAGATAAATATTACGGAAGATAATGAGAAACGTAGCACCTACAAAAACCAATATGCTTACTCTTAAAAATGAGCTAAAGTTTGCAAAACTTGGGCACGAACTTCTTGACCAAAAAAAAAATATTCTGGTTATGGAGCTTTTGAATCTGATTGATCAGGCTGTAGACCATGAAGAAGAAGTTGAAAAAGCATTGTCGGAAGCATACCGCGCTCTTGAGCATGCAGTGCTTGATGTAGGTAAACTTAAGCTTTTTCAAATTGCAAGCGCTATTAATATAGGCAGTAATGTAAAAATATCCCAGCGAAAAATAATGGGAGTAGGGCTTCCAGTAGTTGATACTTCTTTTGAAGATTATCCGCCTTATTACAGCCTTATGGGAACAAGTTTTTGGCTTGATAGTTCCTTAAAAGAATTTAAAATAGTTGTTAAAGCAATGGGCAAGCTTGCAGAACTTAAAATATCCATAATGAGATTAGCGGGAGAAGTTAAAAAAGCAATAAGAAAAGTTAATGCTCTTGAAAAAATTGCTATCCCGAATTTACAAGAAACAGTAAAGCATATAGAAAATAAGCTCGAAGAAAATGAACGAGATATAATAATACTGCTAAAAATGACAAAATTGCGGCTGGAAAAGAAAAAACTTGATAATCAGCAGCCATAACTGCATAAAAAGAAAATTTACTGCTTAAATCCAAAAAAAAGATTTGAAAAACCAGGTAATTCGTCATAAAATAATACAGTGCTAATGTTTTGTGCATTAAGCTGTATTTGTTTAAATTCAGGAGAATTTCATGAATAAACCTGTAAGAAAAATAATGGTTTATGTTGATGGAAGTGAAGAATCAATTATTGCTGCCCAATATGGAATATGCTTTGCAAAAAGCATGGGGGCAGAATTCTTTGTTCTTTATGTTGTAAACACAAGAGCATTGGCTGATCTTGTAAGTGCAAGAATATTTTTAGAAGCAGAGGAAGAAGAGTATAAAAAAGATCTTGACTTAGATGCTGATAGGTACTTAAATCATGTTAGCCAATTAGCTGCGAAAGTTGGGGTAGATGTAAATCTTCTTAGGGCAAGCGGAAGTATTAGTGTAGAAATAAAAAACGCCACAAAAAAGCACGAAGTTGATCTTTTGATAATTGGCGAACTTTCAAAAACACTGAGTCGGCGAGATGAACTTTATAATGAAACAGAAAGAGCTATGAGGAGTGTAAATTGCTCTGTTCTTATTGTAAAAGATGAAGAAAGAGTTTTAGAGCTTTACAATCGGCTTATATAGTGTATAATACTTTCTATAACTATTAAGGATGGAAAAAATGGCGATAGTAGATTTAATAGCAACAAATGTTATTAGAGTACCATTAAAATCAAATACGAAGACAGAAGTAATAAGAGAGCTTATAGAAGTTCTTGACAAAGCTGGAAAAATTGAAGATGCCGAAAGTGTTTTTAAGGCTGTTATTGCAAGAGAAAATATGGGAAGCACAGGACTTGAGAAAGGAATTGCTGTTCCGCACGCAAAAACAGAAAAAGTAAAAAAACTTACACTTGCGATAGGTATATCTTCTGTTGGAATAGATTTTGATTCTCTTGATGGTGAACCTTCGAAGCTTTTTTTCCTACTCCTTGCACAGCCAAGCCAATCCGGACCTCATATTGAGGCGCTTGCAGAAATTGCGCGAATTACCAGATCGCAGAGTTTTTGCCGCCTGCTTATAAATGCCAAGGCACCGGAAGAAGTAATAGACCTTTTCAGGGACGAATAACCCGGGTTTCTATTGTTTCTGCAGGAGGAATGGGTTAAATTCTGCTTTCGATTTCGTTTCTGACTTTTGCAAGAAGTTCGCGGTATTGCTGATCAAACTGATTCGTTATTTTATGAAGATACTCTTTATATTCAGGGTCGTTCTCTGGTTTTAGAGTTATTTTTGCTCCTAGTTGTTTGGAAAGGATTTCTTCTTTTTCCCTGAGTTTTTGCTCAAAGTTATTGTTTAAATTTTCTATTACTGCTTTTTTATTTTGTAAATATTGCTTCAAAACCTGTTCAACTTGTGCAAAAAGTAAGGTAATTTCTTTTTTTTCTTTGGCAATTGCAGAAAAGCCATCGCGAATTTTACTTACTTTTTTAAAAGATGATTCGTCTTCGGGAAGTTTTAGATTGCTTATAAGAACTTTGAATATTCCTTCCCGCAGCCATTGTTGTTTTTCTTTGCTGCTTTCTTTTATTAATTTTTCAAGAGAAGTCTCTTTTGCATCATTTTTTTCCATGTATTCAAATGCTGCTTTTCTGCCTTCTTCAATTGCTTTGTGCTTTTCAATAAGTGTTTTATCGCTCTGTACATTATTTGTTCGCTCAAGCGCAAGTTCAAGCGCAGATTTTATCTCTCCCATTTTACTTCCCCGAATATTGTGTTAAACAAAAATAAATTTATTTATAAACCTTCGGGGTACGCCTTTGGCTGCTCCCGATAATAAATATTATCTTCTTTGGTCAATATTTTGTCTACCCCATTTTTATTAGTATAAGCCCTGCGGTTACACATACAATCCCGAATATTTTAAATGGGGTTGCTTTTTCTTTGAGGAAAATAAACCCCAATATTGATGCAATTACAACAGAGAATTCTCTTACAGATACAATATAACTTGCCCGTTCGAGCGTCATTGCAAATAAAATTATCAAATATGTTCCTACAGAACCAAAGCCTATTATAAGAGTTTCTTTAAAATGTTTTTTAACTACTTTGATGGAATTTGCAAAGCCATTTTTATTAGCCAATCCTGTTAGAGCTCCAAATGCAAAAAAATCCATAATATTTATATATGCAATGGGATTTATATATTGCACTCCCTGCTTGTCAGAGATTGAATACAAAACTATCCAAATGCCTGTCAGGATTGCAAAAAAATATGATTTAATATCCCTCGTCTGATTTTTATTTTTACTTAATCCTATCAGAAAGATACCAAAGCAGACTGCGGCTATTCCAAAGACTGCGCCTGTGGTAATTATTTCTTTGAGCAGCAAAGATGCAAGAATTGCAGTGCCTGCAACGCCGGTTCCGCGCGCAATAGGGTATACAGTTGATATATCTCCGCGAGAATACAAATAAAGAAGAAAAACATAATAAAGCGCGTGTGTGATTATTGATATAATTAGATAGTGCGTAGCTCTAAAATCAAATCCTGTTGTAGCAAGGTAATATATTGTATAACCAGCCAAAAAAAAGTGTGCTATAACATTGCCATACCAGAAAATCGTAAAATTACCGGAAACTTTTTTTGAAAAGAAGTTCCACAAGGCGTGTGTAAATGCAGCAAAAATAACCAGTAGAAAAACCAGTGTATTCATGCGCCGGAGCCTGATGAGAAAATATTTTCATCTGTTATTACAAAGTCGAGCTGAACATCGTGTTCTTCGATTGGGAGATTTTCTGCAATTTGAAAATTAAAAGCAATTCCTGCTTTAATGCAGTTTTTTCCATATTTAGAAAGGAATCTGTCGTAAAAACTTTTGCCTCTGCCTAATCTGTTGCATTGCTTGTCAAAAGCTATTCCGGGTGTTAGTATCAATATTCTGCGTGAATCGGCTGAATCCTTATTCTCCATATTAACAGGTTCTGCTGTTGGTAAAGGTTCGTACATTCCAAAATCATGTTTTTTCAGAGAATCTGCTGCAAGCGAAGTAATATAAAGAAAAGCCATATCATTGTTTTTAATTCTCGGAACAGCGACTTTTTTTCCGTGCATTAGAGCATCTTCGATAATAAAGGTGGTGTCAACTTCGTCGCTAAGGGGCAAAAAAGCAAGAATAGTGCTGGCTCTGCTCCATATTTCAAGCAATTTAAGATTATTTAGGATTTTTTTGCTCTTTTCTGCAATTTCCTGTCTGGCGAGGATTTTATAGAGGTTTTTTATCTTTTTTCTTAGTTTTGCTTTTTCTTCTTGCACATTTTGCACGGGAAATTCGTTTTTTTCCATAAATTGTTAATACTCTATATTTTTTCGCAGGCGGGTTCAATATCCCCATTGCGGCGAGGAGATGAGCAAATGTTTTCAATGAGGCAAAAATTACTTTGCGAAATTACTTGACAAAACAGGCGTTGTTTATATAAATTAAACTAGATAGGGGCTCATAGCTCAGTTGGTTAGAGCGCTTGACTCATAATCAAGTGGCCCTAGGTTCAAGTCCTAGTGGGCCCATATTTTTCTTAGTAATCTCCGTCGAAAGGCGGGGAACTAATTCCTTATGCTGTAAATGATTTGATTGTCACGCACAAAATTGACACTAAAAGAGATATTTTTGGTTTAAAAGGTTTGTTTGAGCGTTTCTCCAAAGATTCTTGCCAATTATCCGGGAACCCAATATGCCTTAAATTAATAACATTTGAATATTGAATAAGCAGATCAGAAATTGAATTAAAAATTTCTTTATTCCATTTATTAGCATCAGGATATATTTTTTTCAATGCAAGGATAGCTCCATATAAACGTCTATTAGACTTTTCGTCTATTTCCGGAATTCCTGATGGAATTGCTGTAAATATTCTAAAATAGAGCCTTCCATAGTGGGCACAAATATTACGCAGATCAGTACAACATCGGAGCCAGCTTTTTAAGTTTTTCAGGTTAGTATTAAATAATTCTTTCGCCAGTTTTTTTTGATCAATAGCATGTAAATCATGATAAAAATAAGAGAGCATTCCAAATGAAAATAATTCAGTAATTACCCATATCGGAAACTGGTTATTGTATTTTTCAATATGATGCTTTACAAATAATACTTTTTTATTTTTATCTTTCTCTTCTTCAATGCGTTTTATAAACTGATCATGTTTGTGAAACGTATTATAATTCACTTCGTCAATGTATCCCATTGCACCAAATTTATGAGCATGATAATAAGCAAATTTTGCTCGCAAATATATCTCTACTTCTTCTATTGCCTTAAATATAATACTGCGCATATTCCTGTCAAATTCATATATCTGATAAATAGTTTCAAAATTTGTTCCGGGTAAATAATTGTCATCATTTTTATTCCGGAAAGGAAGAAAATAGGCAGTAAAACGATAGTAATTTATTCTTGATAAGATTTCTTTGCAAAAAATCTTGTCTTTAACAAGACAACCTCTAGCGCATAATTTTTCTATTTGCTCGTCATAAGTTGTTGTTGGTTTTAATTGATCTGTCATAAAAAAGACGTCTCCCCATGGGACACATTGTTAAGAGGTGCGGGGAGTCCTGTTAATTAATAATAATTCAATTTTTATAAAAAAGCAACAATTTTTTAAATTAGCTTTTTAGTCTCATATATTTGGTTTAAGATTTTTTTAGTTTAGCAGAATTTTTTCTTTGGGCTTCTTGTAACTTTGCATCAATAAAATCCGCTAATTCGGTCAATAAATCCACCTGCCACTTTTTCTGTGTTGGTAATACTGAAAATAACTCGAAAGGCTCTCTATGAAGGGCGGAAGCTATCTTTTCGAGCATTACATCTGATGGAAAACGTTTTCCAGCCTCAATCATAGCAATATAATTAGGAGCAGTATCAACTAGATCAGCCAATTTCATCTGAGATAACTTCATTTCCGTTCTATAGGACTTGATATTTTCAGCGAGAATCGTTCTTAGTTTTATCATACACCTCTAACTCAATGCTATATTTCTTACAGTTTATTAAACAGAAAGTTATTGACACTAGGACTTTTACGTTCTAATATGAATAAAATTATAACTTTGAGTTATGTTTTTAGATGAGGGAATTACAAATTCGGTAATAATGAAAATAGGCGTGGCGCACGATAATGAAAAAAATATTTTTAAGGAGATTCTTTGAACTCGGGTAGTGAACAAATTTTAATAAAAGAATTTTATGAAATATATGAAATATATGAAATAGATTACAATATACCTTCTGTTGTCTATCACTATACATCTGCTGCTGCTCTTTTAAGTATCTTAGAGAATAATTCACTATGGCTTTTCGATCGTAAATATATGAATGATGTGATGGACAGCTCTTATATTGAGGGAAGATTTAAGGAAAAATGTTCTGATGATTTTAAGCAAACAAATTTGCTTTCTCCCTTTGTCCAGCAATATGTTTTTTCTACAACGAAAGCATATGATTCTTTTTTCCATTATAATTGCTACGGAAATTACTGCATTGCATTTAGCACAGTAAATCTGATTGATTATATAGCAAATTGTATTAAGACTTTTGGTCCGCATGATGGTATTGCTCATTTGTTTACTTATTCAAATGTTATTTATGATGAATCAGTTGTTGATAAACTTTGTAGTATTATTCCAGTTGAAAAAGAGAAAAGTTTAATAAATAATAGAAATACACGATTCAGCCAATTTAAAGAATTCGGAAAATGGCGATCAATCTATAAACATTTTTCTGCAATAATAAAACAAAAGGGATTTGCATGTGAGCAAGAATTCCGCTTTTTGATTGAAACAAAATCAAAACAAAAATATCTATTAAATAAAACCAAAACAGGAGTAATTCCATATTTGGACATAAAAATACCTGATGTGTTATTAACTATTAAGTCGATTAAAATTGGACCATTAGCTAATTCAGAAGAAATTGAATGCTTAAGGAATTTTCTTCTAAATAGATATGGATATAAGGATATAGATATATCACTTTCAGATTTAAAAATCAGGAAGATATAGTTGTTTAATGCAAATAAATATTGATTTAGAAAAAATATTTATTTTTTTTCTACAAAGTAAAAGGGGTATATATGAACAGAATTATAACTTGTTGTTTTGTGTTGGTATTGTTCGTGAGTTTATCGATGTATGCGCAGCAATATAGCAATGAAACTGATTTTCAAATTGAGTTATTAGGAGACGGCACAGCACGGATTACTGGTTATACTGGACAAGGAGGAGCAGTCAGTATTCCTCCCAGAATACGGGGGCTACTTGTTACCTCGATTGGGGGTAGTGCGTTTGCTGATAATGAACTTACAAGCGTAACAATTCCTAATTCTGTTACTCATATTGGAGATTTTGCGTTTTTTGGAAGCCAACTTACACGAGTAACAATTCCTAATTCTGTTACTCATATTGGAGATTTTGCGTTTCTTGGAAACCAACTTACAAGCGTAACAATTCCTAATTCTGTTACTTATATTGGAGCTTTGGCGTTTGCTTGGAACCAACTTGCAAGCGTAACCATTGGCAATTCTGTTACTCATATTGGATATAGGGCGTTTTATGAAAACCAACTAACAAGTGTAACAATTCCTAATTCTGTTACTCATATTGATGATGATGCGTTTTATAGAAACCAACTTACAAGTGTAACCATTGGCAATTCTGTTACTCATATTGGTGAGAGTGCGTTTTATAGAAACCAGCTTACAAGTGTAACCATTGGCAATTCTGTTACTCATATTGGAGATTTTGCGTTTTTTAGAAACCAACTTACAAGCGTAACAATTCCTAATTCTGTTACTCATATTGGTGAGGGTGCGTTTTATAGAAACCAGCTTACAAGTGTAACCATTGGCAATTCTGTTACTCATATTGGAGATTTTGCGTTTTTGAGAAACCAACTTACAAGCGTAACAATTCCTAATTCTGTTACTCATATTGGTGAGGAGGCGTTTGCTGTAAACCAACTTACAAGCGTAACAATTCCTAATTCTGTTACTCATATTGGAGTTTGGGCGTTTGCTGATAATGAACTTACAAGTGTAGTAATTCCTAATTCTGTTACTCATATTGGAGATTTTGCGTTTTATAGAAACCAACTAACAAGTGTAACAATTCCTAATTCTGTTACTCATATTGGTGAGGAGGCGTTTGCTTGGAACCAACTTACAAGCGTAACAATTCCTAATTCTGTTACTCATATTGGAGATTTTGCGTTTTTGAAAAACCAACTTACACGAGTAACAATTCCTAATTCTGTTACTCATATTGGAAATAGGGCGTTTGCTTGGAACCAACTTACAAGCGTAACAATTCCTAATTCTGTTACTCATATTGGTGAGGGTGCGTTTTTGAGAAACCAACTTACAAGCGTAACAATTCCTAATTCTGTTACTCATATTGGAGATTTTGCGTTTTTTGAAAACCAACTAACAAGTGTAACCATTGGCAATTCTGTTACTCATATTGGATATAGGGCGTTTGATTCACGGGTAAGAATAATACGGAGATAAAAGAATCTGTGGAGAATAATGGTGTTTTTGAAACAAAAATAAAAAAAGAATTTTATATATTAGAAAAAATATATGATAAATATAAAATGGAAATTTCTCGAAAAGATCGCCTGGAAAGTAAAGCTATAGGATATTATATGGTTACAGGTATTTCTCTTGCAGCTTTTCTTGTCGTAGAATTATCCTTGCTTAGTCGAGGTATGGTAATAAAGTTTTCATTAGAAGAAATACTGTCAATCATTAACTTTATTCTTTGTTTATGCTATTTGCTTATATTTATTTTTCTAATTGTTACACTCCATAATAGTTATAAGCCGAAAAGTCGTCCTGAATTTGATCCTATTGATGCATATCAAAAGCTTAAAAGTATTAATGAAGATGATTTTGTTACCTATATTAAGGAAAAATTAGTAGAAGTTATCGATGAATATGAAAGGAACAATGAAAACATTGCTAAAAAGCTGCAAATGGCTAATAATTTTTGTCTTGCAAATATGTTTTTAATTGTAGCTATTTTTGTGATATTGTTTTTGGATTATTTCTTATAAACAAGGAGGGTTATTATGTCAGATAATCAAGAAATAAAAAATGAGAAAACAAATGAACCAAGGTGTGAGCAACGTCAGCAGCCAGCATATAAGCCATTAAGAGATGAGTCATCTAAGCGGTCATCACCTCAATCATTACCACCTAACTTAATTACAAAGCGTGTAACAGATTCTGAAATGTAGATTAATTAACTTGTGTTTTTTGAATAACAAAGATAAAACAAAATTATTCACAGTAGAGCACAATTTTAATCACACATTGATAATCATTGTTTGGTAGGTCGTGTGGGTTGTTAATAATTGCCGGTGGGCAAAATACACGTTAAAGCTCTGGAGGGTTTTATGAAGAAATTTACTTTTCTGATAGTTTTTATGATTTATGGTTCTATTTTATCCGCACAGACAACAACAGCTAGAGACATGATTAATGGCATGGAAAGACCTGTTCCAAAAAATGCTTTGTGTTGCGGTTGGATTTCAAGAGAAGGGGTTAGGATCTTCGAATTAGATGCTGAAGGACCACCAAAAAAGCAAAGGCAATGGTTTGTTCAATTTGGACGCACAGTAGCATATGTTCGCAATATTTATTACAATAGTGCAAGGGCAGCCGAGCAAGCTGCTACAGTATTGGTTAATAGTTTCACGAGAGAAATCGGCAATCCTGGGCAAGTGGGGACTGAGTTGGTTTGGGTTACTAGAGATCTTAATTACAGGATAACATTAAGAACATATCTCAATGGAGAGTCTGTAGTTCGTGTTGAAATACAACGATTTTTATAATAAAATTATTTATGTTTAATTATTCGGGAATAATATTTTTTATAAAAAATATTATAGAAAGGATAATATAAACAAGATATCACTATCTTGCTTTATCTTGATTAATACAGCTAATTTAGGCATGGGAGCCGCATTTCATAGAGATAGAGGGAAACAATTCTAGTCGAATGGCGAGGATTGAATTTTCCTTGTGTTTTGGCTTGTCGTTTTTTATATAATTTTTCGTATATCCCCATATATAATAGAAATCTCTTTAGTGATATAGTAGCCCAAGCAACTCAAAATGAATCAAAAAGACAAAAGATTTTTTAAAATAGCGATTCCTGTATGGATTGGATCCGCAGTCTCGATACTTGGGGACAGCACTATTTATGCTGTGTTGCCTCTGTATGTTGGAGTATTGGGAATCTCGCTGACAAATGCCGGTGTGCTTATGGGAATTAACAGAATGGTCAGGCTGATTTCCAATAGTGTTTGCGGTTATTTCTTCGACTTTGGCAGCAGAAAGAAGATTTTTGTGGGAGCGCTCTTTCTTGGCGCTTTTTCCAATCTTATGTTTGGGTTTTGCTCGGGATTTCTTCCTCTTTTTATTGCAAGAATTTTGTGGGGAATTGCCTGGTCCGGAATAATTATTGGCGGCACAAGCATATTGCTTGATGAAACTACTCCTGAAACCAGGGGCAAGTGGACAGGGATGCACTATTTTTGGCTTTCGCTCGGAGTTGTTTTGGGCTTTGCGATGGGAGGATTTCTCTCGGACAAGATAGGTTTTCAGCAGGCTATGGTTGTGAATGGATTTATTTCCCTTGCCGGCGCTTTTTTTGCTCTTATTTTTCTTCCAAATGTTGAAGTTCATAAAAAAGAAAAAATGTCTTTTGCCAACTTTAAAAAAAGCCTTATTTACAAGGTTGATTCAAAGTTGGTGTTTTTTGCTTCGATTTACGGGATTTCGCGCCTTATATTTTCCGGCTTTATAGTAGCTTCGTTGCTTAGCGTTATTACACGAGAAAAAATTTCGATATTTGTTGTTGGCATAGGGTTGGCAACTCTTACCGGTTTAATTGGCGGGATAAGAATGATAGTAGAAATGTGTATTACGCCTTTTGTGGGTTACTTTTCGGATAAATTTAAAAACAGGTTACATGCTGTTGTAATAATTCTATTGCTTGGGGTTGCTGGTCTCTTCTTTATTACTTTGGCTCCGCCGTATATGACTTTGCTGGGGCTGCTCTTGTGTACTGTGCCGGGCGGGGGCATAACGGTTCTTGTGAGAACTCTTGTTGCAGATTATACGGCGGACAAAGAGAATCAGGGCAGGTCTCTTGGTTTTGTTCTTACTGTAGGAGACCTTGCCAGCGCTATAGGTCCGATGTTTGCTTTTCAGCTTCTTAACTTTATGGGTCTTGATACAATCTACCGCGTTTTATCTTTAATACTGATTTTATATGTGATAGTAGTGATGGTTTATGTTCGCCGGGAAAGGAAGAGCCGCACAGAAACTGAGTCCGGAGAAAGGTAAGTGTTTTATAGGGAAAAAAATCGGTCGCCTAAGAAACCGCTGATTTATTCAATCGAGAATAAATCAGCTTTACCTTATTATCCTTTTTTCACAGTTTTCTGCAAGAAAACGAGAAAAAATGTGGAAGCACTGATTAGAGTCAAATTTAATCAGTGCTTCCCTAAATTCCTTTTTTTATATTCCCCTTTGATGTAGCTTTAAATAGTTCTGTAATTTTATTTTTGTTATCGGGGATTGGATTCTCCAGATAAATTATAAAAAGTTCTGTAATTTCGGGCAAAGTCCAGCGCAAGTCGGATATTGTTTTCCGGCTTGCGCTGCCCTTTGTCTGGTCGTGTTCAGCAAAACTAAATTCCCTTGAATCTATAATAAAGTTTGATATTTTGTTCTTTAGAGCAGGAACAATCTCAGGAATTAAAATAAAACTGCTGTCATATAGTTCTGTAAAATTCCATTTTCTTTTGTATATTTTTAATCTTCTGCCGTTAATTTCATCAAGAATATCTTCTCCGCAGCAATTATAATAACAAGTGCTATCTGATATTTTTTTCCCGCATTTGTATTCAAGCAGGCACTGCCTTGTTGTCATAAGTTTTGTTGCGGAATATATAAAGCAGGATAATGGCAATTCTGATTTTTCGGCTAACAGTTTTATTTGTTCGAGCGAAAGTTCAAGCGAAGCTATTGCGCCGGAGCAGCGTGCTGTTTCTGAGAACAGTTTTATTGCAAGACTGTTTGTGATATTCAAAAAAGGTCCGGCTATCCATTCTTTGCCAGTATCTAATATAGTTTCTAAAAAAGATGTGTTGTTCAAAATAATTTTGTTGTTGCAACTCTTTATAAGCTGTTTGTATTTTTCCTCTGCATTGTATTCGATTACTGCCGGGAAAAAGAGCGTAAAGCTATTGTCAATATTGGTATTTGTGGTTGGGTCATTGATTTCTAATATTATTTCGATTTTTTCTTTATATAATGATTTTAGTTCTTTTGCTATAGTAATGTTGTCCAGAAAAACAGAGAGCTTGCGCGGCTTTGCGCCGGGCTGGCTGGCTGACACAGTGTTTTCGCATAACGTTTGCCCGGTAAGGCAATGTGCCGCCAGGAAAATATCTTTTCTTGGCGAATCTATGGTTCCCAAAAGTTCTGCTGTGCATTTTCTCCTGGCAATATTTATCAAACTTGAAGGAATAAAAATATTGTTTTCCCAATTTTTAAAAACAATATTTTCAAGCTCAAATGGCGTATTGCCAAATCTTGAAAGCTGTTTTGAAATGTCATCTTTTGAAGTAGAATTTTTTATTGATAAAGAGATCGGTTTTTCGGACTCATAAGTTCCGCTGCTTTCTTCTGCGGAGAGATTTTTTTGCGCAAAGAGTTTAAGCTTAAACTCTTTGTCTGCTTCTGCATATATTTCTGCAGTTAGAGGGATTTTTCTGAAAACGACACTGTTAATCATTTTTTCCAATTCACCTGCTTCAAGCGCAGGTCTCTGGGCAAATATTGCATTCCCTTTTTTTATTTTTCCTTCCAGCTTGCCTGTTATTTTTATTTTATAGAAAAAACTCTTTTCTGGTTTCTTTTGCTCGCCTCTTCTTCCATCGTTACTGCCAACTGTTTTTTCTGCTATAGCTGCACATATAAAATTATCATGAATGTCTTTGATTATAATTTCGGAGAGAAGATCAGATTTAAACATATGGCTGCTTTCAAGCAAGAAGTTATCTGCGCTGTAAGATATAACTTCTGCAATCTTCTTGAGAGAGCGGTCTGCGGGAATCTCTGAAAGCATATCATAACTTACAGCACTTTCAAGGTATCCGGCTGTAAAGAGCCTGTTAAAGACTCCGCCAAAAAGCAAAGCTGCCTCGCCTGCTGCCGTGGTCTGGTTGTTATTTTCCAGAATTGTTTTCCACCCTTTAACTACAGAATAGACATAAGCCGGACCTTTAATTCTGCCTTCGATTTTAAGAGAATCAACTCCTGCAGCCATAAGCTGCGATGAATATTCCAGCGCACTGTTATCTTTCAGATTTAAGAAATATTTTTTTTTGTTTGCTTTTTTATAAAGTCTTCTGCAATTTTGTTGACACAGCCCTCTGTTGCCGGAGCAGCCTTCGAGAAAAGAACATAAGTAGCACTGCCCGGAAAAGGAGATGCAGAGTGAGCCATGAACAAAAACTTCTGTTTCCATATTATTTTTATGCGCAATATCTGTAAGTTCTTTTATTTCTGCAAGAGAGAGTTCCCTTGCAAGATTTACTCTTTCTACATTGCATTTGGAAAGAAATAGTATCTGCCCTTTTGTATGTGTTGTTGCCTGGGTTGAGATATGGATTTTTGCCATAGGGTAAGTTTTTTTTAGAATATAAAGAATCCCCATATCCTGTATTATGAAATCTGTTACTCCGGAGATCATTGCAGTATCAATAACATCAAGAAGAGATGGAATTTCTTCTTCTGTGATAAGCGTATTCAATGTAAGATAAAGCTTTATTCCTCTGAGTTTTGCTTCCGAGACAATAAGAGGAAGCTGTTTGGGCTCAATATTTGTTGCTCTTTGCCTTGCATTAAAAAAAGGAAGTCCAAAATATATTGCATCAGCTCCTGCTGCAAATGCTGCTTTAATGCATTCAATATCTCCTGCAGGAGAAAGTATCTCAGGCTTTTTCACATATCAAGATTATAATAAAAACGACCTGTCTTCAATTGATAATCGAGGCAGTATAGTAAAAAAAGAATTGATTAAAAAACCTTTCCTTTTATACAAATTTATGTAGACTATAAAAATTATGGAAATAAAAATAAGACTGGAAGAAGAAAGAGATTATAAAATTGTTGAGGAATTAACCAGAGAAGCATTTTGGAATCAGCACTTTCCCGGCTGTGATGAGCATTTGCTTATTCACAATTTAAGACAAGCAAAAGAATTTGTTAGAGACTTGGATTTTGTAGCAGTATATAACAATAAAATTGTTGGGAATATTGTATATGTAAAAACAAAAGTAAAAAATAATGCTGCAGAACATGATGTTTTGACATTTGGCCCATTAAGTGTGTTGCCTGAATATCAGAATAAAGGAATTGGCGGGAAATTAATAAATCATACTATAAAATTATCTAAGGACTTGGGTTATAAGGCAATAATTATATATGGTGATCCTGAATATTATAAAAGATTTGGGTTTAGGGAATCAAAAGAATTTAAAATAACAAACAAAGATAAAAAATATCCTGCTGCATTATTGGTTCTGGAATTATACTCAAATGCCTTGAATGGAATAGAGGGAGTATTTGATGAAGGCAAGGTATATGAAATAAATAATGATGAGCTGGAAGAATTTGACAAGAGATTTGCGAAAAAGGAAAAAGGGTTTTCAAAAACGCAAGAACGGTTTGAAAAAATGTCAAATAAATATCTGTAAAAATGCGTCATTATAATAGCGTATAACGAATTGAGCAGACTCGTTTTTTTTAATTTCTACATCTTTTTGTAAATATATTCTTCCCTTGTAACGTTGTTTTCTGTTTTTGTCTTCTTTTCTTCAACAAAAACAAACGAAAGTTTTTTTAACAGCTTAATGGAATTTTCGTTGAGCGGGTCTACGATAGCTCTTATTTCTTTGGTCTGATTTTTTTCAAGATAATCTATAAATGCTTTAACAGCTTCTGCTGCCAGACCTTTTCCGTGATACTTTTCGTTAAAGTGATATCCTGTTAAAACATAACTATTTTCTTCTTTGAGATAAAGCACGCCAACAATTTTATTTTCTTCCAGGAGCTCTGCGCCTATTTCTTGTTCCTGGCTGTTGCTACTGTATGCTTTTATAATATCACTTATGTTTTCATCTGCCTCTTCTCTTGTTATGGGAGAAAAATCATCATATTTAGCAATGAGGGGATTACCAAATATTTGAAAATAGTCTTCTGCATCGTTTGGGATAAGATTTCTTATTATAAGCCTTTCGGTTTTTATATTTATTTGCATGATACGATATTACCATAAAATCCTGTATTTTGTTGCGTAAGTGGAATCTAGTAAATATCCTGCGCCCATTCTTTACGGTCTTTTTGCAGGGTATTTTGAAGCGCTTCATACTTGGCACCAGAAAGTTGTAAAGCCCCGGCAAATTGTTCAGAAAGCTTTTGTTCTGCTGCGATTGTGCTTTTGGGTGAAATATTTAGCCGTATAAGGTTAAGGTGTTCCATTTCTGAAAGGAGATTTAATGCTCTATCATGTAAAACTTCAACATTTACAACCATAATTTAAGTATATAGAGTTTTGCTTGAAAAGACAGGCAATAAATTTTAATCAAATCACCAAAAAATCATTTATATTTTTTTGTAAATTTGATTGCGCTTTGTCGTTCATTGCTTGAACTTTTGCATTGTTCAGTGACCTTGCCAATTAAGCAATTTTTATAAAAAAAACACTTGCAGTATTTAAAAAATAAAATAAATTATGCTGGATGGGCATAATTAACGAGCGTGCATACCACGCGCGCGTAGAGCAGCAAAATTTTCTAAATTTTAAATATTTCTCTCAAGTTTCCCGAAAATTTGCCGACTCTCTCTCTCTCTCTCTCTCTCTCTCTCTCTCTCTCTCTTATATATATA